>ENA-ORCZ01000163-ORCZ01000163.1-marine-metagenome-genome-assembly--contig:-NODE-163-length-52204-cov-5.065494_pt1 | contig 52204 bp, 50 predicted proteins | sample MGYA00237785_ERZ508519 | MGnify/ENA primary metagenome ERZ508519 (study PRJEB26189, sample SAMN06268790) | marine metagenome | isolation source: Bioluminescent Bay, La Paraguera, Puerto Rico | place...
CACATGACACGACGGGCGCCGGAATTGTCGGCGACGTCGAGGTTTGTTTGCATCTGAATCATGACTGGCTGCCTTGTTCTTCTACTGGCGCTCGGGTCACGGGCGCCTGATGCTCACTCAAGTGGAGCGCGATCACTGGGTGATCACGGTCCAGCGTTTGTTTTTCGAGATCGGCGCGCACTCTTCGATCTGAACAGTGTCGCCAACCTTGTACTGGTTGTTTTCGTCGTGTGCGCGGTACTTCTTGGTCCGGCGCACAGTCTTCTTCAGCAGCGGGTGCGTGAAGCGGCGCTCCACATTCACCGTCACCGTCTTGTCATTGGCGTCGCTGACAACGGTGCCCTGCAGGATACGCTTCGGCATAGCCGTCTCCTTACGCGTTCGCCGTCACGCGCTTTTCGCGCATGATCGTCTGGATGCGCGCGATATCGCGGCGGATCTGCCGGACACGCGCGGTATTTTCAAGCTGACCCGTAGCCTTCTGGAAGCGCAGGTTGAACTGCTCCTTCTTCAGGCCTTCGAGCTCACCGCGGAGCTCGTCGAGGGTCTTGGCCCGTACATCGGTAGCCTTCATGGCTCTAACTCCTCGCCTGCCTTACTCGCCGATACGCTGAACGAAACGGCACTTGATCGGCAGCTTGGCGGCGGCAAGACGCATGGCTTCACGCGCCACGTCTTCCGGCACACCGTCGATTTCGAACATGATCCGGCCCGGCTTGACACGGCAAGCCCAGTAATCCGGAGAACCCTTACCCTTACCCATGCGGACTTCGGCGGGTTTCGAAGAAACCGGAACGTCCGGGAAGATACGGATCCAAACACGACCCGCACGCTTCATGTGGCGGGTCATAGCACGACGGGCCGCTTCGATCTGACGTGCGGTCACCCGCTCCGGCTCCATGGCCTTCAGACCGAATGCGCCGAAGTTGAGGTCGGTGCCTCCCTTCGACAAGCCGTGGATGCGGCCCTTGTGCTGCTTGCGGAACTTGGTGCGCTTCGGTTGCAGCATCGTTCTTCTCTCGTCTTTCTTGTCTTACGAGCGGCAGGCAGCTTGACTTAAGCTGCGCGCTCGCGGCCCCGATCCCGGCGTCCGCCGCGATCACCCTGGTTACCGTCGGAAGCTGCGGTCGCGCGGCGTTCGGACGCCATCGGATCGTGCTCCAGAATTTCACCCTTGAAGATCCAGACCTTCACACCGCACACGCCGTAAGCCGTGTGAGCGCTTGCCACACCGTAGTCGATGTCGGCACGCAAGGTGTGCAGCGGCACGCGGCCTTCGCGGTACCATTCGATACGAGCGATTTCCGCACCGCCGAGACGGCCGCCGCAGTTGATCCGGATGCCCTGGGCGCCGAGACGCATGGCGGACTGGACGGCCCGCTTCATGGCGCGGCGGAAGGCAACGCGGCGTTCCAGCTGCTGAGCGATCGAGGCGGCGACCAGGGTCGCATCGATTTCCGGCTTGCGCACTTCAACGATGTTGAGATGCACTTCCGAATTGGTGATGTCGGCGATCTTCCTGCGAAGACGCTCGATATCGGCGCCCTTCTTGCCGATGACCACACCCGGACGGCCGGAGTGAATGGACACGCGGCACTTCTTGTGCGGGCGTTCGATAACAACCTTGGAAACAGCGGCCTGCTTCAGTTCCTTCAGGAGGAACTCACGGATGCGGAAGTCTTCGTGCAGAAGATCGCCGTATTCGTTCTTGTTCGCGAACCAGCGGGAATCCCAGGTACGGTTGATCCCGAGGCGCATGCCGATCGGGTTTGTCTTGTGTCCCATCAGGCAGTCTCCTCAACTTCACGCACGACGATGGTCAGGTTCGAGAACGGCTTCTCGATCCGTCCGACGCGGCCGCGTGCACGGGCCTGGAACCGCTTGATGACAAAGGCCTTGCCAACATGAGCTTCGGCAACCACCAGGTTGTCGATATCCAGGTCATGGTTGTTTTCCGCATTGGCAACGGCGGACATCAGGGTCTTCTTGACGTCCTGCGCGATGCGCTTGCGGGAGAATGTCAGATCCGCGATCGCGGAACCGACCTTTTTACCACGGATCGAAGCCGCAACGAGGTTCAGCTTGCGCGGGGAAACGCGCAGCATGCGGGTCATTGCCCGAGCCTCGTTGTCAGCGAGCGTCCGCTCACGCTTCGGCTTGCCCATCGTTACTTCCTCTTTGCCTTCTTGTCGGCGCCGTGTCCGTAATAGGTCCGGGACGGCGAAAACTCGCCGAACTTGTGACCAATCATCTCTTCAGACACCAGCACCGGAACGTGCTTTTGACCGTTGTAGACGCCGAAGGTCAAACCGACGAACTGCGGCAGGATCGTCGAGCGGCGGCTCCAGGTCTTGATGACCTCGTTCCGGCCGGACTCACGTACCTTGTCCGCTTTCTTCAGCAGATACCCGTCGACAAACGGACCTTTCCAGATCGAACGTGCCACGATCCTTGCCCTTTACTTCTTACGCGCGTGGCGGCTGCGGACGATAAACTTATCGGTCTGCTTGTTGCGCCGCGTGCGCTTACCTTTGGTCGGTTTGCCCCAGGGGGTAACCGGATGACGACCGCCGGAGGTCCGGCCTTCACCACCGCCATGCGGGTGGTCGATCGGGTTCATGGCAACACCGCGGGTGTGCGGACGAATGCCAAGCCAGCGGGAGCGGCCTGCCTTGCCGAGGTTGACGTTGCCGTGGTCCGGGTTGGACACGGCGCCGACCGTTGCCATGCAGGTGCCGAGCACACGGCGCTGCTCGCCGGACATCAGGCGCAGCGTTGTGTAGCCCTGATCGCGGCCGACGATCTGGACGAACGCGCCGGCCGAGCGGGCGACCTGGGCACCCTTGCCCGGCTTTAGCTCGATGTTGTGCACGATCGTACCGACCGGGATGCGCGCCAGCGGCGCGGCGTTGCCCGGCTTCACGTCGACGTTTTCACCAGCGACGACGGTGTCGCCAACGGCCAGGCGCTGCGGCGCCAGGATGTAGCTCTGCTCGCCGTCCTCGTAACGGATCAGCGCGATGAATGCGGTCCGGTTCGGATCGTATTCCAGGCGCTCGACCGTTGCCGGCACGTCCCACTTGCGACGCTTGAAGTCGACAAGACGGTAGGTCCGCTTGTGACCGCCGCCGCGGTTCGGAGACGTCAGGCGGCCGGTGTTGTTGCGTCCGCCGGTCTTGGACAGACCTTCGGTCAGCGTCTTGACCGGCTTGCCTTTCCACAGACCGGAACGGTCAACCTGGACAAGCTGACGGCGGCCTGGGGACGTCGGGTTGAATGTCTTAAGTGCCATTTTCTTAAGTCCCCGTCTTAGAGCCCGGTGGTCACGTCGATGGCGTGACCTTCCTGCAGCGTTACGACGGCCTTCTTGAAGTCAGACTGACGGCCGAGGCGTCCACGGAAGCGCTTGACCTTGCCCTTGCGGACCAGGGTGTTCACTGCCGTGACCTTGACGCCGAACAGCGCTTCGACTGCGGCCTTGATTTCCGGCTTCGTCGCGTCGCCCGCGACCTTGAAGACAACCTTGTTCTCTTCGGAAGCCATCGTCGACTTTTCGGTGATCACCGGGCCGACGATTTTGTCGTAGTGAGGAAGATTGCTCATTTGAAGCGCTCCTCAAGTGCGGACACCGCCGCCTTGGTCAACACCAGGGTGTTGGCCCGCAGGATGTCGTAAACGTTGATGCCCTGAACCGGCAGTACATCCAGATGCGGAATGTTGCGCGAGGCCAGTGCGAAGTTTGCGTCGACTTCGGCGCCGTCGATCACCAGGGCGCTGGTCAGACCGAGCTTGGAAAGCTGTGCCTTGAGAGCCTTGGTTTTCGCTTCGGCCGCCTTGGCGTCCTCGACAACGACAATGCTCTCTGCCTTGGCTTTCGCCGACAGGGCATGCTTCAGGCCGAGGGCGCGAACCTTCTTCGGCAGGTCGTGGCTGTGGTCGCGAACGACCGGGCCGAATGCCTTGCCGCCACCGCGGAACTGCGGGGCCTTCTTGTTGCCGTGACGGGCACCACCGGAACCTTTCTGACGGACGAATTTCTTCGTCGAGCCGGAAACTTCCGAACGGCCCAGAGTTTTATGGGTGCCGGCCTGGCGCTTCGCCAGCTGCCAGCGCACCACACGGTGGATCAAATCGGTGCGCGGCTCGAGACCGAAGATCTCGTCAGACACCGTGATCGAACCGGCCGCCCCACCTTCGAGGGTCTTGACCTGGAGTTCCATCACTCACTCTCCTTCCCGGCGGCCGCAGTCGCTTCGGATGCCTTGTAAGCACCCGGAACCGGAACGTTTTCCGGCAGCGCCTTCTTGATCGCGTCGCGGACCAGGATCCAGCCGCCCTTGGCGCCCGGAACAGAGCCCTCGACCATGATCAGGCCACGCTCAACATCAGTGCGCACAACCTTCAGGTTCTGCGTGGTCACGCGGGCGTCGCCCATGTGACCGGCCATTTTCTTGCCCTTGAACACGCGGCCCGGGTCCTGACACTGACCGGTGGAACCGTGTGAACGGTGCGAGATCGAGTTACCGTGCGATGCACGGCCGCCGCCGAAGTTGTGGCGCTTCATCGCACCGGCAAAACCCTTACCGATGGAAGTGCCGGTCACGTCGACGAACTGGCCTTCGACATAGTGGTCGGCGGTCAGTTCCGCACCGATGTCGATCATGTTGTCCGCGGAGACGCGGAATTCGGCCACGGTCCGCTTCGGCTCGACCTTTGCAACGGCAAAATGGCCGCGCAGTGCCTTCGGCGTATTCTTTACCTTGCGGGTACCCGCGCCGAGCTGCAGCGCGGTGTATCCGTTCTTTTCCTCAGTCCGGTGAGCTACCACCTGGCAGTTTTCCAGCCGCAGCACAGTGACCGGAACATGCTCGCCCGCATCGTTGTAGATGCGGGTCATGCCCACTTTCTGAGCGATCACTCCAGAACGCATTGGATGTGTCCCCTTCGACCCGGCTTAGAGCTTGATCTCGACGTCGACACCAGCGGCCAGGTCGAGCTTCATCAGCGCGTCCACCGTCTGGGGCGTCGGATCAACGATATCGAGAAGGCGCTTGTGCGTACGCATCTCGAACTGATCGCGGCTTTTCTTATCGATGTGCGGACCGCGAAGCACCGTGTACTTCTCAACCCGCGTCGGCAGCGGTACGGGACCCCGTACCTGAGCACCGGTCCGCTTGGCCGTATTGACGATCTCCTTGGTGGAGGCGTCCAGAATACGGTGGTCGAACGCCTTCAGGCGGATCCGGATATTCTGACCGTTCATTGTTATTGTTCCCAATAAGACTGCGGACCTGCCCGCGTTTCGTTCAAAGTCGCCGGCAGGCCCGGCTGTCGATTATTCGATGATGGATGCGACGACGCCAGCGCCGACGGTCCGTCCGCCTTCGCGGATTGCGAAGCGCAGGCCTTCTTCCATGGCGATCGGCACGATCAGCTCGACGTCAACAGAAACGTTGTCGCCCGGCATGACCATTTCCGTGCCTTCCGGCAGAGACACAACACCCGTCACGTCCGTCGTGCGGAAGTAGAACTGCGGACGGTAGTTCGTGAAGAACGGCGTATGACGGCCGCCCTCTTCCTTCGTCAGGATGTAGGCTTCCGCCTTGAACTTCGTGTGCGGCGTAACCGAACCCGGCTTGCACAGAACCTGGCCGCGCTCAACTTCCTCACGGCCAACGCCGCGGATCAGAGCGCCGATGTTGTCGCCCGCTTCGCCGCTGTCCAAGAGCTTGCGGAACATTTCAACGCCGGTAACCGTCGTCTTCTGCGTGTCCTTGATGCCGACGATCTCGACTTCCTCGCCGACCTTGATGATGCCACGCTCGACACGGCCGGTCACAACCGTCCCGCGGCCGGAGATCGAGAACACGTCTTCGATCGGCATCAGGAACGGCATGTCCTTCGGACGCTCGGGCGTCGGGATGTACTCGTCGACCTGCGCCATCAGCTCGCGGATCGCGTCGCGGCCGATCGCCGGATCGCGGTTCTCGACAGCCGCCAGAGCAGACCCCTTGACGATCGGAATGTCGTCGCCCGGGAACTCGTAGGAAGACAGAAGTTCGCGGATTTCCATTTCGACGAGCTCAAGAAGCTCTTCATCGTCGACCTGGTCGACCTTGTTCATGAACACCACAAGAGCCGGAACGCCGACCTGGCGCGCAAGCAGGATGTGCTCGCGGGTCTGCGGCATCGGGCCGTCGGCGGCCGAAACCACCAGGATCCCGCCGTCCATCTGCGCTGCACCGGTGATCATGTTCTTCACGTAGTCGGCGTGACCCGGGCAGTCCACGTGTGCGTAGTGACGGTTTTCCGTCTCGTACTCAACGTGTGCCGTCGAGATGGTGATGCCGCGCGCCTTTTCTTCAGGCGCACCATCGATCTCGTCATAGGCCTTCGCTGTCGCCCCGCCGGTCTCGGCAAGCGTCATCGTGATTGCAGCAGTCAGCGTCGTCTTGCCATGGTCAACGTGGCCAATCGTGCCAATGTTAACGTGCGGCTTCGTGCGCTCAAATTTTTCCTTCGCCATCGGCGTCGCTCTCTGTCCAATAGTCTGTTCGGTCGATACAGGCTCGAGTGGGACGCCCTCCGGCGCCTTGGACAGATCCGCGAGCGACGAATTGCTTCCCGTAGAACTTCGTTCAGGATTTCCGGGCGAAAGAGCCTTCCGTTCCGGACACTCCGATCAGCACCCATGATGGAGCGGGTGAAGGGAATCGAACCCTCGTCGTCAGCTTGGAAGGCTGCTGCTCTACCATTGAGCTACACCCGCACAACAGAGGAATCAGAACGATGGTGGAGGAGGTTGGATTCGAACCAACGTAGGCATAGCCAACGGATTTACAGTCCGTCCCCTTTAGCCACTCGGGCACTCCTCCATCTCGTCCTGCTTCACGCCGAAGCGATCAGGATGGCTTACCGAAGAGCCCGCCCGAAAGGGGCGAGCAATCCCGTGGCGCGTGTTATGCAGATAGGGCCCTGCCCTGTCAACGCCGATTTTGCAAAGAAATGAACAAAATCAGCAGGGCGCTCGAAACAGGCGCTTCGAACGCGGGCGTTTGCTCCGTCGACCAGTCTCCCCACATTGCCCTGCCACCGGCGCCATGTCACGGATCCCCTACGTTTTCCCTTGATTTATCTGGCTGTTCCCTCCGCACCTGTGGACAACTCCTCGTGCGAGGCGCAACGGAGCGGCGATGGCAAACACCAGAAAAGTCAGCCTCATTTCCGGCCGGAATCGGCAAACCGGCGACCAGCGCACCTGCAAACGCAGCTTGTGGGATCCCTCTCGTTGTTGTATATACAACAAATGACATCTACGCTCAAAGACATCGACTTCCAGCATATGGGCCGCACCTGCCTCGGCCACGCCGCGCGGCGCACCGCGAACCTTCTGACCCGCCATTATAACAGGCACATGGCGTCTCTCGGACTGGAACTCACCCAGGCGCAGTTGCTGGCGGTGATCGCCGACGGCTCCGCAGCGTCGGGCGCCGGGATCGCCCGCTTCCTCGGCATTGACCGTTCGACGCTTGCACGCAACCTGAAACCGCTCGAAGCGGCCGGGTTGATTGCGCGCCGGGATGGCGGCGGCCGCAAGGTGCTGCCGGTTCTGACGCCCAAGGGCGAGCAGAAGGTTGTCGAGATCCACCGCAGCTGGGTGAAAGCCCAGGAGGAACTCAGCTCGCTTCTGGGGCCGGAAGGCGCCGATGCGGTGCGCGCCCATATGTCTGCCCTGCGCAAGGCCGTCCATATCCTCGATGAAAGCGAGGCCGCGGTCGGCGCCACCGCAGCTAAAGCCAAGACCTAACTCTATCCCCTTCAGGACGACAACAATGAGTGAAACCGAGACAATCACGGTAGACGGCAAGACCCACACGCTCGGCGCGCTGCCGAAGAAGGCCTTCAACGAGATGACCGGGCTCGACATTTTCGCGCGGATGTTGGCCGGAGAACTGCCCGCTCCGCCGATCATGGCGCATTCCAACATCCGCATGAAGGAATTCTCGGAAGGCCGCGCCGTCTTCATCGGCCTGCCGGCGAAGGAATTCCTCAATCCGCTCGGCACCGTGCATGGCGGCTGGATTTCCACCCTGATCGATACCGCGCTTTCCTGCGCCGTGCACACGACCCTGCAGCCGGGCGAATTCTATACGACCACCTCTCTCACCGTGAACATGGTTCGCCCGCTCCTGCCGACCAGCGGCGAGGTCGTCTGCGAGGGCCGCATCGTCCACCGCGGCAGCCGCCTCGCGACGTCGGAAGGAGATCTGCGCGACTGCAACGGCAAACTGATCGCCCACGGCACGGTGAGTTGCATGATTCTCAAACCGTCGTGATCCTGTCGCCGCCACTTCATGCAGCTTGCCTCTTTTCCTGCCCGCGATTTGCCGCTAGAGCTGCGCCATGAGCGACACCAGAAGACCTTCGCGCCCGGGCGGCAAGTCCGGCTTTCCCGGCAACAGGAAATTTTCCGGCAAACCGGCGCCGCGCCGTCCCGGCCTGCCGCCGGAAGGGCCGGTGCTGCTTTATGGCCTGCACACGGTGGAGGCCGCCTTTGCCAACAAGGACCGCAAGCGGCTTAAGCTCTTTGCCACAGAGAATGCGCTGCGCCGTCTTGAAGAGCGCGGTGTTACGATCGACGTGCCGGTCGAGAACATGATGCCGAAGGCGCTCGACCGCATGGTGACGAAGGATGCGGTCCACCAGGGCATGATCCTTGAAGCTGACCCACTGCCCGCCTACGGCGCCGAGCACCTGAAAGGAGCACGGCTGGTTCTGGCGCTGGATCAGGTCACCGACCCGCACAATGTCGGTGCGATCCTGCGCTCCGCAGTAGCCCTTGATGCCGATGCCGTCGTCACCACCGAGCGCCACGCGCCGGAAGAAGGGTCGGTGCTGGCCAAATCCGCCTCCGGCGCCCTCGACATGATCAAGCATGTCAGGGTGAAGAACATGGCGCGCTTCATCGCCGAAATGAAGGACGAGGGCTTTTCCTGCATCGCACTCGACAGCGATGGGCCGGCGAGCCTGGAAGAGACGCCTTTCACCGACAAGACGGTGCTGGTGCTGGGCTCCGAAGGCAAGGGCGTGCGTCAGGGCGTGCGTGAGGCCTGCGGCCTCACCGCCCGGCTCGATATGCCCGGCGCAATCCGCTCTCTCAACGTCTCCAACGCCGCCGTGCTGTCGCTCTATGTGGCGCGGATGAAGATGGGGCTGTAGCGCCCTCCTCGCCCGTCGCCCTTCAGACCGTTTCCCGGCGGGCATCCCTCCGGGCGGGTTCTTCAGCCTCCTGGCGTCCGGCCACCGTGAGACAGGGGGGGGCCGCACCCGGCTGAGACCGATCATTGGCGCCAGCACCATCAGTCCGGTGCGGATTAAGAACGAGGACACCGTCCTCTTGCCCACAACGGCTAAGTCCTTTCAGAAGGCCGTGGAACGACTTAGGGGATATTCCGGACTCAATTTACAAAAAATCCGGCGGGGGCATGGACAAGCGCGTCCAATCTGGTAGAAGCCATTCCGGCGCCGGTATAGCTCAGCTGGTAGAGCACGTGATTTGTAATCTCGGGGTCGCGGGTTCGAATCCTGCTGCCGGCACCAGTTTTCCCAAATCCCCACCTTAAGCGACAACCCGAATTCGACCGCGAATTGGGGGGGCCAAGCATTGGTTAGCTCGCGCGTGACCCGCTACTCCACGTCGCCAATGTACTTCGCCTTGTCGATCAGTTCCTGACATTTGGCCTCGTTGCCGGCGCGGTGTTCCTTGTAGGCTTCTTCCAGAAGGGCGCGCATCTGTTCGGCGATGGTGATGTCGATTCCTTCCCGCTCGTGGTTGTCGACCGCATATTCGACCTTGTCGATGTCCGCAGTGCAGTCGGCAAGCACCGCGGAGGTGCCGGCAAGGAAGGGGGTGGAGGCCAGCACAAGCAGGCGCAGGGACGGAAACGGTCCTTTCATTGTCAGTCTCCTTTTCGAAAGGCGGTCAACGCGTTTACGGAACACGCTCACATCATCCGGTGGTGCAGGTCGGTCATGATCCAGAGGCTGCCGCCCACCATGATGAAGATCAGGACCGCGGCGAAGATCAGGAAGAACAGATTTTCAGCCGGGGTCGACTTGAAATCCAGATGAAGAAAATAGACCAGGTGCACGATCACCTGGATGACCGCGCCCGCCGCAATGACGGCATAGGCCTGTGTCCCGGTCAAAAGCCCGCCCCAGACCACGGCGAAGGGGATAACGGTCAGGATAACCGCAAGGGCAAAGCCGATGATGTAGCGGGCGGTGGGTCTGTCGGCAATTCGGTGCATTGCAAACTCCTACATGACGCCGGGCAGATAGACGACCGAGAAGATCCCGATCCAGACAATGTCGAGAAAGTGCCAGAAAAGGCCGAGCCGGAAGACACGCGAGCGCACCGGCTGTGTCAGGCCCTTGACCTGGATCTGGCCAATCATGACCACGATGCCGAGACAGCCGAAGGAAACGTGAAGCCCGTGCGTCCCCACCAGGGTGAAGAAGGCCGACAGGAAACCGGAGACATCCGGAGCCGCTCCTTTTGCGATCATGCCTGCGAACTCAAGGTATTCCATGGCCAGAAAACCGAGACCGAGCACAAGCGTCACGATGAGCCACTGGACGACCCTTGCCTGCTGCCCAGCTCTCTGGGCAATGAACGCAAAGCCGAAGGTGAGGCTGGAGACAAGAAGAAGCGCGGTTTCTATGGCGGTGTGGCCGAGATCGAACACATCCTTCGAGGTCGGACCGGAGGCGAAGTTCTTCGAGAGCACCACATAGGTGGCAAAGAGCAGTGCGAAAAGGATCGCGTCGGTCATCAGGTAGACCCAGAAGCCGAACTCGCGCGAGGCAAGCGCGTGCTTTTCTTCCTTTTCCACAATGGTCGCTGCGGACATCATATCCCCCTTAAACCGTTCCGGGCAGCGGCGCGCCGGACGCAGCGCCGCGCGGCACGAAATCGCTCATGTCATGCATGTCCGCTTCGGTGATCTGCGCCCGCCGGGCGGTTTCGATCCGGGCGACTTCCGCGGCCGGCAGGATGAAATCGGTGTCGTCGTCGCAGGCACGGATGGTGACGCAAACGAGCGACAGCACGAATGAAAGTGCAACCAGCCACCAGATGTACCAGACGAAGGCGAAGCCCAGCACGAAGGCGAGCCCGCCCAGCACCGGCCCGATCCAGGTGTTCTTCGGCATCACGATGTCCTCGTAATGCTGCGGCGGCCGGTAGGCCTCGCCCCGGATCTTCTGCTCGTGAAAGGCGTCGATGTCCGAAACTTCCGGCAAAACGGCGAAGTTATAGGGAGCCGGCGGCGAGGACGTCGCCCATTCCAGCGTACGTCCGTTCCAGGGATCGCCGGTGATGTCCCGTGCCGAACCCCATTTCTTCGCCGAAACGTAAAGCTGGATGGCTATGCAGGCGATGCCGATGAGGACGAAGACCGCGCCGAGCGCCGCAACGATCAGATAAGGCTGCCAAGAGGGATCGGCGTAGTGTTCCATGCGCCGGCTCATGCCTTTGAAGCCGAGCACATAAAGCGGCATGAAGGCGAGGTAGAAGCCGATGATCCAGAACCAGAACGAACGCACGCCCCACTTGGCGTCTAACTTGAAGCCGAAGGCTTTCGGGAACCAGTAGTTCAGCCCCGCGAAGTAGCCGAACAGCGCGCCGGGGATGAGCATGTTGTGGAAATGGGCCACCAGGAAAGTGGAATTGTGCATGAGGTAATCCGCCGGCGGCAGCGCGAGCAGAACGCCGGTCACCCCGCCGATGACGAAGGTGACCATGAAACCGATGGTGAAGATCATCGAGGGGTGGAACTCGATCCGGCCCCGATACATGGTGAAGACCCAGTCGAAGATCTTCACGCCCGTCGGCACGGCGATGATCATCGTGGCGATGCCGAAGACCGCGTTCACGTTGGCGGACGAGCCCATGGTGAAGAAGTGGTGCAGCCACACCGTGAAGGACAGGAGCGCGATACAGGCCGTGGCATAGACCAGCGAGGTGTAGCCGAAGAGCCGCTTGCGCGAAAAGGTTGCCACCACTTCCGAAAAGATGCCGAAGGCGGGCAGGATCAGGATGTAGACCTCCGGATGGCCCCAGATCCACAGAAGATTGGCAAACATCATCATGTTGCCGCCGTCGCCGTTGGTGAAGAAGTGGAAGCCGAGCGTGCGGTCAAGCGTCAGCTGGCCGGCGACCACGGTCAGGGCCGGAAAGGCGAAGGCGATCAGGATCGAGATGCAGATCGTCGTCCAGGTGAACATCGGCATGCGCATGTAGGTCATGCCGGGACAGCGGTTTTTGATGATGGTGACGATGAAGTTGATGCCGGACAGCGTCGAGCCGATACCGCTGATGATCAGCGCCCAGAGCCAGTAGTCCACACCGACGCCGGGACTGTATTCGATGCCCGAATATGGCGGATAGCCTGTCCAGCCGGCCTGAGAGAACTTGCCGACCACGAGCGACACCAGCACGAGCCCCGCGCCGGCGGCCGTCAGCCACAGGCTGACGGAATTGAGGAACGGAAAGGCGACGTCCCGAGCGCCGATCTGCTGCGGCACGATGATGTTGATGAGGCCGGTGAGGAACGGCATCGCCACGAAGAAGATCATGATCGTGCCGTGGGAAGAGAAGATCTGCTCGAAATGCTCCGGCGGCAGGTAGCCTTCGCTGTTGAGGGAAATGGCCTGCTGTGCCCGCATCATGATCGCATCGACGAAGCCGCGCACCAGCATCACCAGCGCGAGCACCACGTACATGATGCCGATCTTCTTGTGGTCGACGCTGGTCAGCCAGTCGGTCCAAAGAACCTTCCAGGCACGAAGATAGGTGATCAGCAGGAAAACGGCGACGCCGCCGCCGACGGTGACCGCAGCCCCGCCCATGGCAACCCAGGAATAGAAAGGCAGGGCATCGATCGTCAGACGTCCGAGCATTACGAATCCCCCTCGCCGGAATTATGGGCATGCCCATGGTGCGGCACGGCAGCAGGCGCATATTTTTGCATGATTGTCCTGAAGAGTTCCGGCTCGTAGGAAGTGAAGTAGCGCACGGGATCGGCGACGCTTTGCTTGTGCAGCTCCGCATAGGCGCTCGCGTCGAGTGCTTCAGAGGACCCTGCCGCCTTTTGCTTCCAGGCATCGAACTGCGCTTCGCTCATGGCATGCGCCTGGAAATGCTGGTCGGAGAAGCCGTCGCCGGAATACATGGTGTTGCGCCCGGTAAAGGTGCCGGGCTCATCGGCAATCAGGTTGATCTCGGAGCGCATCCCGGCCATGGCGTAGATCTGGCCGCCAAGCGCAGGAATCATCAGCGAGTTCATCACCGTGTCGGACGTGATTTCGATACTGAGCGGCCGGTCGGCGGGAAAGGCCAGTTCGTTGACACTGGCGATACCGAGCTCGGGGTAGAGAAACAGCCACTTCCAGTCGAGCGCGACCGCCTGCACCTTGAAAGCCGGCTTGTCCGAGGCGATTGCCCGGTAAGGGTCGAGCCGGTGGCTTGAGTCCCAGACCATCGTGCCGATGGCGAATACGATGGCCGCCGGTACGGCCCACACGACTGCCTCGATTTTCCAGGAACCGTCCCAGTCCGGCGCATATTCGGCCTTGTCGTTGCCTCTGCGGTAGCGCCAGACGAAAGCTAGCGTCAGCAGGATGGCGGGAATCGCCACGATCATCATGATGCCGAAGGCGGTAAAGAGCAGATCGCGCTCCGCCAGCGCGATCGGGCCTTTCGGATAAAGCACCGGCGCATCGGAAAGCGCGCATCCCTGCAAGACGGAGAAAATGCAAAGCAGACCGGTAAAGGCCAATGGCCTCAAGGCTGTTCGTGCCGGTGATCCGGCAATCACTTCGTCCATGACACCCCCATGAATCATGGCCAGGGAAAATGAGTTCCGCGCGGGCCGCTGCGGCCGCAGCGTCAAACGTTATGCGTGACTTTTGAAAAGCCTAGCCGAGCCTGCCAGGCAAAGGAAGAGCGAAAGTTGAGTGGAGAGGTTTACGCACCCTGTGGACGTTCAAGTTGCGAGATCGATCATTGCCTGGAGCATCAGGTTTGTCCCCTGCTCGATATCTTCCCAGTCGCTGTGCTCCTCGGGTGCATGACTGATGCCGGCGCGGCTCGGAACGAAAATAAGCCCGGCCGGGCAAAAGGCCTGCATGGTCTGGGCATCGTGGCCCGCGCCGGACGGCATGCGCCGGGCGGGCAATCCGTGGCGCTCCGCGAGGACGGCCAACCTGTCTGCCAGGCTCGTGTCGAGGTCGACGGGGGAAAGCCAGCTTCTTTCTTCACTCCTGAGTTTGAGCCTGTGACGGCCGGCCACACTGGCCGCGCTTTCCAGGAATCCGGACTTCAGCGAACGCATCACGTCTTCGGACGTATCGCGCAGGATCACCGAGAAAGTGGCCTTCCCCGGTATCGTATGCGGATGATTGGGAGAAAGTTCCACATGACCGATCGTGACGCGGCTCTGGTCCGTGCCGTGTTCCTTGATGAGATCCGGGATCGTCGCGGCGAGTTCGGCCAGCCCGGCAAAGGCATCTGCCCGCAGATGCATCGGTGTGGTTCCGGAATGGTTGGCAATTCCGCTGAGTTCCAGCTCCAGATAGCAGACACCTGAAACCTGTTCCGCGATGCCGATGGGCACCCTTTCCTGCTCCAGTACCGGACCCTGCTCGATATGCAGCTCCAGAAAGGCCTTTATCGACCCTTCGGGCCGGGTCGAGTCGAGTATCTGCGATGGCTCCATGCCATGCGAGCGCATTGCATCGACCAGCCGGATCCCGTCCGAATCCATCGCCTGCTCGATCCAGGCATGCGAAACCTGTCCGGTGATCGCCTGCGAACCGAGCATGCCGCCGAATCGCCCTTCCTCCTCCGACGTTGCGACGACTTCGATGGCCGTTTGCGGTTCTATCCCGGCGCTTTTCATCGCGCGTACGCATTCCAGGGCCGCACAGGCACCAAGAGCGCCGTCATAGGCGCCGCCGTCGATCACGGTGTCGAGATGCGACCCCGCCATCACGCAAGGCCCGGTCAGCGGTCCAAAGCGGCCGAAGATGTTCATCGCCCCGTCGTTCCAGACCTCCAGGCCGTCGGCTTGCATCTGCGCCGCGAACCAGGCACGGCAGTCGATATCCGGCTGAGAGAACCCGGGACGGGTATAGCCGCCCGTTTCCGGGTGAAAACCGAAGCGGTTCACCCCGACGAGCAGGGCTTTCAGTCGGTCCATGTCGATTTGGACGGCTGGCTTCGGCATCCGGAATTCTCCCCATTTATCAGCGCTTAAGCGTTTTCTTTGCCGTCAGGCGCAACCCTCGGGCGAAATAAATATGAAATATTTGTTGAAGCTTTGCAATTTATCATGATTAATTATTGCCCGGAACACAACGAGGGGAATGGTCATGAAAAAACTCCTAGCCGCGGCATTCGCCTCGGCCTTCCTCGCCTTCGCACCTCAGGCGCAGGCGCAGACACCGCCCAATGTTCTCGTCGTCGGCCAGATCGCCGAGCCGAAATCGCTGGACCCGCAGGCGGTCACCGCGGTCAACGACTTCCGCATTCTGGTGAACATGTATGACGGGTTGACCCGCTACAAGGACGGCACGCTGGAGGTCGAACCGTCACTGGCCGAAAGCTGGACGATCTCGGAGGACGGCAAGACCTATACGTTCAAGCTGCGCGATGGCGTGACGTTCCACGACGGCTCGCCCTTCAACGCCGAGGCGGTGAAGTTCAATTTCGACCGCATGCTGGACGAGGAGCATCCCTATCACGACACGGGTCCCTTCCCGCTGTCCTTCTTCTTCTCCACCGTGGAAACGGTCACGGTCGAGGACGAGCACACGGTCTCCTTCCAGCTCAGCGCACCCTACGCCCCCTTCCTGTCGAACCTTGCCTATCCGACCGGGCTGATCGTCTCTCCCGAAGCGGTCAAGCAGCACGGCAAGGATTTCGGCCGTAATCCGTCCGGAACCGGCGCCTACAAGTTCGGCGAGTGGACCGCCAATTCAAAGGTGGTCGTGGTCCGCAACGACGATTACTGGGATGGAGCACCCAGCCTCGAGGCCGTGATCTACCGGCCGATCACCGATGCCAACACCCGCATTGCCGAAATGCTTTCCGGCGGGCTGGATGTCATGGTCGAGGTGCCGCCCGACAGCCTGGCGCAGTTCCGGGACGATTCCACATTCAAGGTGCTGGAACAGGCGGGCCCGCACGTGTGGTTCCTGATCCTCAACACCCGCGAAGCCCCCTTCGACGTCAAGGCCGCCCGTCAGGCAGCCAACTACGCCATCCACAAGAAGGCGCTGGTGGAAAACATCCTGCAGGGCACGGCCGATGTGGCCGCCGGGCCGACACCGCCGGCTTTTGCTTGGGCTTACAACGAGAGCCTGGAGCCTTACCCGTATGATCCGGAAAAGGCCAAGGAGCTTCTGAAGGAAGCGGGCTACAACGGCGAGGAAATCGTCTTCTACGTTACCGAGGGCGGCTCCGGCATGCTCGATCCCGTTGCCATGGGCACCGCCATCCAGGCCGATCTGGAGGCCGTCGGCATGAACGTCAAGATCGAGACCTACGAGTGGAACACCTTCCTCGGCAAGGTGAACCCGGGCCTCCAGGGCAAGGCGGACATGGCCGAAATGGCATGGATGACCAACGATCCGGACACCCTGCCGTTCCTCGCCTTGCGGACCGAGGCCATGCCCGAACAGGGCGGCTTCAACTCCGGCTACTATTCCAACGCCGAGGTGGACGAATTGCTGGAAAAAGCCCGCGAAGTCACCGACCAGAGCGAGCGCGCCAAGCTCTACAAGGAGATGCAGGCAATCGTCCACGACGACGCTCCCTGGGTCTTCGTGGCCAACTGGAAGCAGAACGCCGTCATCAAGGCATCGGTCGAAGACTTCAAGCTGCAGCCTTCCTTCTTCCTGATGCTTCAGGACGTCAAGAAGGTCCAGTAAACCGGCATTCATCCCGGCGGGCCGCGCAGGCCTGCCGGGGCATCCGGTCATGCCTGCGACAGGCATCGGAGAGACAGCAGCGGCATATGCCTGGCAACATTTCACCCTCATCCTGAGGAAGCGCAAAGCGCTGTCTCGAAGGATGGGCCACCTGCTCCGGAATATGCCGCCCATCCTTCGAGACGCGCGCAAGCGCGCTCCTCAGGATGAGGTCGTCGGGACGGTATTGGTCCTCGGGAAAACCGTCCGCGCTACAAATGAGGGAGACACCAATGGCTGCCTACATTGCCAGGCGTCTGCTGGCCGCCATTCCGGTCCTGTTCGGGCTGACGATCATCGTCTTCCTGATCATGGCGATGATCCCGGGCGATCCGGCAACCGCCATCCTCGGCTCCTATGCAACGCCGGAGAACGTTGAGAAGCTCAACAGGGATCTCGGCCTCGACAAGTCCCTGCCGGAACAATACTTCATCTGGATCGGCAACCTGTTTCAGGGCGACCTCGGCCGCTCCTATACACTCAACCGACCGGTACTGGACGAGGTCATGGAGCGGTTTTCCGCAACACTGATCCTTGCCGGCACATCCCTGATCCTGTGTTCGGTTTTCGGTCTCCTGGCCGGGATCGTCTCGGCCGTGCGCCAGTATGGCTGGGCCGACAAGATCATCACACTGCTGGTGCTGATCGGCATCTCGACACCATCCTTCTGGCTCGGCCTCCTCCTGATCCTGGTCTTTGCTGTCAATCTGCGCCTGTTCCCCGCATCCGGCATGTATGCCATCTACGGCGGCGGCGACCTGCCCGACCTGCTCCACCATCTCGCCCTGCCGGCACTGACCCTGTCCGTCGTCGCGACCGGCGTCATCGCACGCCTCACCCGTACCGCCATGCTCGAGGTGCTGCGGCAGGACTATATCCGCACCGCCCGGGCCAAGGGCCTGTCGGAGCGCAAGGTCATCTACAAGCACGCCTTCAAGTCGGCTCTCGTCGGTGTGGTCCCGGTCATCGGCATCCAGGCCGGTTTCGTCATCGGCGGCGCGGTCTATATCGAGACCGTGTTCCAGTGGCCCGGCATAGGCTCCATGCTGGTGACCGCCATTTCCACGCGCGACCTCCTTCTGGTTCAGGGCGGCGTGCTGGTGGTCGCGGCCGCCTACGTGCTCTTCAATCTGCTCGCCGACGTGGTGCAGACAATTCTTGATCCGAGGCTGCGCTGATGACGGAAACGACCTTGAGCGCCCCGGCAAAAACAAAGCCGCGCTCCTCCCGCCCGGGCACGCTTGCTCTCCTCCTCAACAACTCGCTTGCAACCGGCGGGTTGATTGTTCTGGTGCTGATCTGCCTGCTGGCACTCGCCGCGCCCTTGCTGCCGCTCGCCGATCCGGACGTCACCGCGCCGGCTGACCGGCTGATGCCGGTCTTCAGCGAAGGCCATCCGCTCGGCACGGATCACCTCGGCCGGGATATTCTCTCTCGCCTCATCTGGGGAACGCGCGTGTCGCTCGCCGTCGGCCTGTCGGCGACGATAATCGCCGCTTTCTTCGGCTCGCTCCTCGGGCTGGTCGCCGGTTATGCGGGCGGGCGTACAGATACGCTCATCATGCGCGGCATCGATATGGTGATGGCCTTTCCCTATATCCTTCTGGCGCTCGCAATCGTCGCCGTGCTGGGGCCGGGCCTGCTCAACGCGCTCTATGCCATCGCGCTCGTCAACATTCCGTTCTTTGCGCGCAACATCCGCGGCATCACGCTGGGTCTCTCGCGGCGCGAGTTCGTCGATGCGGCCCGTCTCTCCGGCAAGTCGCCGGTACAGATCCTGTTCCTTGAGATCCTGCCGAATGTGCTGCCGGTGATCGTCATCACCATGTCGACCACGGTCGGCTGGATGATCTTGGAAACGGCGGGGCTTTCCTTCCTCGGCCTTGGTGCGCAACCGCCCCAGGCGGATCTCGGCTCCATGCTCGGCGAAGGCCGCAAGATCCTCTTCACGGCGCCGCATGTCTCGATCATTCCCGGCCTGATGATCTTCGCGCTGGTGATGAGCATCAATCTCTTCGGCGACGGCGTGCGCGACATTCTCGATCCGCGGCTGCGCGCCGGGTCCCTGACACGGCCGGTCTCGCGCACCGCCGTCGAACGGGCGGTCGGCGACATTCCAGCCCCGTCCGAAAAGAGCGGAGTTCTCGATGTTCGCCAGATGCGAACGGAATTCCAGATCGGTTCCTCCGTCTACAAGGCCGTCGGCGGTGTCGACCTGAACCTTGCCGAAGGAGAATGCCTGGGCATCGTCGGCGAATCCGGGTCCGGCAAATCCGTCACCGCGATGTCGATCATGGGACTGGTCCCCACCCCACCCGGACGGATCGTCGGAGGCGCCGCCTATCTCGACGGCGAGGATCTTTTTGCCGCCGGCGACAAGCGCATCCGGGACCTGCGCGGCGGTTCCGTCGCCTATGTCTTCCAGGATCCGCTTTCGACCCTGCATCCACTCTTCACCGTTGGCGATCAGCTGACGGAAGCGATCACGACGCACCAGCCGATGTCCGGATCGAAGGCGCGGGACAAGGCCATCGAACTCCTGTCGCTGGTTCGCATCCCGAACGCCAGGGAGCGGCTCTCCGCCTATCCGCACGAACTGTCCGGCGGCATGCGCCAGCGCGTGTGCATTGCCATGGCGCTGGCCAACGATGCCAAGGTGCTGATCGCGGACGAGCCGACCACCGCGCTCGATGTCACCGTGCAGTCGCAGATCCTGACGCTGATGAACGGTCTGCGGCGCGAACGCAACGCGGCCATCCTGTTCATTACCCACGACTTCGGCGTCGTCTCGGCTATCTGCGACCGCGTCGCGGTGATGTATGCGGGCCGCATTGTCGAGACCGGCACAACGGAGGACGTGCTCGCCAATCCACGCCATCCCTATACGGCAAAGCTGATCGAATGCGTGCCGGTGCTCGGCGAACCGGAGCGGCGGCTGGATGCCATCGAAGGTCGCCCGCCCGTGGTCAACAACCTGCCGGCAGGCTGCGCCTTTGCCGATCGCTGCCCGCGTGTCGGGGCCTCCTGCCGAAGCGGTGAAATTGATCTGGAGATGTCGTCCGACACGCGCGGTGTCCGCTGTTTCTTCCCGCTAGCTCCCGGAGAAACCGCATGAACGATATGAGCCCGACCCGAAGCGATACCGGCGCTCTCCTCGACATCCGGCAGGTCGAGCGCATTTTCGGTGGCGAGAAGAAGCTCTTCGGTGGCCGCACTCCGGCCGTGCACGCCGTCCAGGGCCTCAGCCTCAATGTGAAGAAAGGCGAGACGCTGGGGGTTGTCGGGGAATCGGGTTGCGGAAAGTCCACCCTCGCCCGCCTGGTCGTCGGACTGGATCTCCCGACTTCCGGTACGATCACCTTCGACGGCGAGGATCTCACGGAACTTGCAAAGCAGAACCGAAATGCCCTAGCCCGCAAGGTGCAGTATGTCTTTCAGGACCCTGTCGCCTCGCTCAATCCGCGCAAGACCATCCGCACCATCCTCGAAGCACCGCTGAAACACCTGACGAACCTAAACGCGGACGGGCGTGAGAAGCGCCTTTCCGAACTGCTGCAGGCGGTGAACCTCGCGCCTGAATTCCTGGAGCGCTACCCGCACGAGTTTTCCGGCGGGCAGGCCCAGAGGATCGGCATCGCCCGCGCGCTGGCCGCCGGACCGGAACTGATGGTGCTCGACGAGCCTGTCTCCGCGCTCGACGTCTCCGTGCAGGCGCAGGTCTTGAACCTTCTCGACAAGCTGAAGGACGACTTCGGTCTGACCTATATTTTCATCAGCCACGATCTTTCGGTCGTCGAGAGCGTCAGCGACCGGGTGGCGGTGATGTATTTCGGCCGCCTGGCCGAACTCGGGCCCGCGCGTGAGATCTTCCGCCGGCCGCTCCACCCGTACACCAATCTTCTGATGCGCTCCGCCCCCGCGCCGGGCCGGCACGACCTGATGTCGGAAGATGCCTCGGCTGAGCTGCCGGACCCGTACAACCCGCCGATCGGCTGCGCCTTTGCCGCCCGCTGCCCAAGACGCACCGACATCTGCGTCGCCGAACAACCGGCACCGGACGAGGCCAAGGGCGGGCAAGAACATATTGCGGCTTGCTATCACCCTTTGGGCACGGCATAGGCATTTTCAAAAAGAGAGCTTTGCAGTTTTACCGGCCATGAGAATTCCAGAAGGCGCGACAGACCCCAAGACGCGGAAACGCCTCAGGCGCCCGGACATGGTCGCCCAGCAGATCCGCGAGCAGATCGTCAGGGCCGGCCTGACGCCCGGAGACCGCGTGCCGAACGACTGGCTGCAGCCGGACGCTGTCCGGGTCTCCCGCGGCACCTTGCGCGAGGCGCTGAAGGTCCTCGAATTCCAGGGGCTGATTACCAGCCGCAGCGGCCCGGGCGGCGGCGTCTTCGTTGCTTCGGTGGAACCGGGCGAAGCCATCCGCATGCTGGACAACCTCTTTCTCTTCGACCAGCCGACCATCGCCGACATCTATGCGCTTCGCAAACAGCTGGAACCCGAACTTGCCGCCTCGCTTGCGGGGCACCTCAGCGAAGCGGCCTTCCGCTCTTTGCAGAACTGCATCCGGCTCTACGAGGATGAACCGAAGACGGCGGAAGAGGAATATGCGCAGCGGCTGGCCGAACTCGACTTCCACGAGGAGCTGGCGCGACATTGCCGCAACCCGATCCTCGCATTCACCTGTTCGTTCCTGCTCAGCCTCTTGCGCGACATGACCGTGTGCCGTTCGATCTATCGGGAACCCAATCCCGCCTTGCGCGAGACTGGTCTGAACTACCAGGTCAAACTGCTCCGGGCGATCAAGTCGGGCGATGCCGAACTCTGCCGCATGATCATGCACGGGCACATGGTCGAAGCGGAAAAATACATGCTGGAGCGCGCGGCCATGCGCACACGGGGCGGCGCAACGTCTAACAGGACCGCGGACGGCAACCGCTGAGCGGACCGATGAATTCCGGCCTCCTCGGGAGTACCTGCCCCCTCCTGTTTCTCCGGATGCTCACGACACTTGCATGAGGTCGGAGGTCACCGGATGTACGGTTTGTCTTGCGGCCTGCTCCCGGAACACCTTGCCGATACCGATCAGCACCGGCCGTTTCAGACCAAGCCCGGCTGTGCCCTCGGCGAGATCCTGAAGCGGCCCCGCCCAACAGGCTTCATCCCCGGTCGCAATCCCCGAGACGGCGACTGCGGGCGTTGTCGGCGACAATCCCTCGGCCATGAGCCGGTCCCGGATCCTGCCTGCCATGCGGGCGCCCATATAGAACAGCGTCGTCGTTGCCGGATCAGTCAACCCCTGCCAGTCGACGGTCTCGGGCAGATCGCCGTGACGGGAATGCCCGGTGACGAGGCGGACAGACTGGGCATGGTCCCGGTGCGTGAGCGAAACGCCGAGCCTTGCGGCCAGTGCGGAAGCAGCAGTGATGCCCGGCACGACGCTGGCCGCTATGCCTTCCGCCGCTAGCTGATCCAGTTCCTCACCGCCCCGGCCGAAGATCATTGGATCGCCCGATTTCAGCCGCACGACATGTTTGCCCTGTCGTGCGAGCGTGATCATCATTGCGTTGATGTCCTCCTGACGGCAGCTCTCCCGCCCGCCGCGCTTGCCAACCAGCAGACGCCTGGCTTCCCGGCGCGCCAGTTCCAGTACCGCGTCGTCGACCAGATCATCGAAAAGAATGACATCGGCCGACTGCAGCGCGCGGACCGCCTTCAGCGTCAGGTACTCCGCATCGCCCGGGCCCGCGCCTACCAGCGTTACGCGGCCTTTGGCGGCCGTTCTGGCATCTTCCAGCAGCGTCTCACCGAGGGCGTTCTCCGCCTGAGGGGCTGCCTTGCCGGAAAAGGCCAGGTCGGAAAACCGTTCCCAGAACCGGCGCCGCTGCGCGCCTGCCTTCAGCACAAGCAGCGTGCTTGCGCGCAGACGGCCGGCCAGTTGCGCCCAGCCCTGCAGGCTTTCAGGCAGCAGGGTCTCGATGCGCCGTCGGATGGCCTGGCCGAGGATCGGCGCGGCGCCGTTGGTCGAGATGCCGATCACCACCGGCGAGCGGTTGACGATCGATCCGAACTGAAAGTCGCAGAAGGCCGGATTGTCGATAACGTTGACCGGCAGCCCCCTGGCGCGGGCGGCGCAGGCAAAAGCCTCGGCCTCTTCGTCCGTCTGCGCATCGGCAACGGCCAGGACCGCACCTTCAAAGCTTCGCGCGGACCAGGGTCGGCGATGATGGACAAGCCGGCCAGTGCCGCCGCCTTCCGACAGCAAATTGTCGAAGGCCCGCTCCAGCGCGTCGGCAAAGACATGCACCTCGGCTCCGGCTGCCAACAGCAATTCCGCCTTCCAGGCGGCCGCATCCGTGCCGCCTGAAAGCACGACCTTGCGGCCCGACAGCGGGAAAAACAGCGGCAGGCTGGCAAGCGCTCCGACCCGCGCGGTGCGTCGGCCGGCCATCACCTCAACTGGCTTGCGCGATGTTTCTGTCATCGAGCCTTTCCTTCGCTATCTCGTCGATGAGGGTCTGGATTTCGGACCGGCAGGAGCCGCAATTGGTTCCTGCCTTCAGGCTGTCACCAATGGCGCGGACGCTGTCGGCACCGCAGCGGGCAGCCTCCGCGATCTGGTTGCAGCCCACCTGGAAGCAGGAGCAGACGATCGCGCCCGGGTCCGGCCGGTCGGCCGGCACTCGTCCGGCCAGCACCATTGCCCGCAGCGCTTTGGGTACCGGAGCGGCCTCAAGCAGGCCGCAGGCCCATTGCCGGGAAACCTCGACAGGGCTCCCGGAAAAGAAGAAGGCTGCCTGGAGCCTGTCCTGCTGCCACTGCGCGAGACGCGTCCAGCCGCCGGCCTCATCGGATATTTCGAGCATTTCGCCGTCGGGGCATCCCAGCTTCGCCGCAAGCGCGGCAAAGTCGGCTTCTTCATCGCCGGCAAATTCTAGCCGGTAGCCGCCCGGTATCGGGGCGATCGCCCAATAGTCCGCCGGAATATGCTCCGGCCGCCGCTTCAGGACGGCAAAGCCGAACCAGGCCATCTTCTTCCTGGCAACCAATACGGGCGTGAATTTAAGGCCGGGCTGTCCCGAATTCGGATCTGTTTCCGGTGCCACCACCGCATCGATGCGCGCGCAGGAGGAGAGCTGGTCGGTCCAGTGCATGGGCACAAAGACCTCCCCCTCGCCCACCCGTTCCGTCACGAGCGCCCGCACCAGAACGGAACCGTACGGGCTCTTGACCTCCACCAGATCCGCCGGCGCGATCTTCAGCCGTGCGGCATCTTGCGGGTGAAGTTCCACGAAGGGCTCGGCGATGTGGGACATCAGCCGCGCTGTCTTGGCGGTTCGGGTCATCGTGTGCCACTGATCGCGGATGCGGCCGGTATTGAGCGCAAACGGAAAGCGGCGCTCCCGTCGGCGCGGTTCCCTGAAGGCAACCGGCACGAAACGCCCCTTGCGGCCTTCGGTGTAGAAACCGCCCTGCGCGAAGAAACGGGTGTCCTTTGCCGGCGTGTCTGCAGCCTGCGGCCACTGGAACGGAACAAGACCGTCATAGTGGCTATCCGACACATCTTTGTAGGCGCCGATATCGAAATCGCGGGTGCCGCCGTTGCGGTGATCGGAAAGGGCGGCATGCTCGCGGAAGATTGCCGCGGCCCCCGGATACGAGAACTCCTCCTCAAAGCCCATCCGCCGCGCAACTTCCGCCATCTGCCACCAGTCCGGCCGGGTTTCGCCAGGCAGATCGAGGAAAGAGCGCTGGCGAGAGATCCGGCGCTCGGAACTGGTAACCGTGCCGTCCTTCTCGCCCCAGGCGGCCGCAGGCAAAAGCACATCGGCAAAGGCAACCGTGTCGGCCGCTCGCGTGACATCCGAGACAACGACAAAGGGACAGGCCTTCAGTGCCGCGGCAACGCCGTCCGCGTCCGGCAGGCTGTCGACAGGGCTCGTCGCCATGATCCACAGCGCCTTGATCTTGCCCTCGCGTACTGCGCGGAACATGTCGACAGCCTTGAGGCCCGGCCGCTCGGCAATGCCCGGGCTCTTCCAGAATTCGCGGACGATCTGCCGGTGATGCGGGTTTTCCAGTGCCATGTGGCCGGCGAGCATGTTGGCAAGCCCCCCCACTTCTCGTCCGCCCATGGCATTCGGCTGCCCCGTGACGGAAAAGGGTCCCATGCCCGGCCTGCCGATCCGGCCGGTTGCCAGATGAGTGTTGATGATGGCATTGACCTTGTCGGTGCCGACCACCGACTGGTTGACGCCCTGGCTGTAGACGGTGACCGTTTTGTCTGTACGTGCCACCATCTTGTAAAAGAGAGCAATGTCCTGGCGCGGCAGGCCGGTCTTTTCGGCGATCAGGCCGATCTCGCAGGATCCCGCTTCCTGAATCGCCTTGTCAAAATCCTGCGTGAAGCGATTGATATAACTATGGTCGAGAGCGTCCGCTTCGCGAAGAAATGCGAGCAGCCCGTTGAAGAGCGCAACATCCGTATCCGGCTTCAGGGCGAGGTGAAGATCGGCAATGGCACAGGTCGCGGTCCGGCGCGGATCGACGACCACCACACGCAAGGCCGGATTGCTGGCCTTCGCCGCTTCCAGGCGCTGGAACAGCACCGGATGGCACCAGGCAAGGTTGGAGCCGACCAGCACTACCAGGTCCGCCTGTTCCAGGTCTTCATAGGTTCCCGGAACGGTATCGGCGCCGAAGGCCCGGCGATGGCCGGCAACGGATGAGGCCATGCAAAGGCGCGAATTTGTGTCGATATTGGCCGAGCCGATAAAGCCCTTCATCAGCTTGTTGGCGACGTAGTAGTCCTCGGTGAGGATCTGGCCGGAGACATAGAACGCCACGCTGTCCGGTCCGTGCTCGCGAACCGCATCGCCGAACTTTTGCGCGACGAGATCAAGCGCCTCATCCCAGCTGCTGCGCCCGCCGCCGATCTCCGGGTAAAGCAGGCGATCCTCCAGGGAGAGGGTTTCCGCAAGCGACGAGCCCTTGGAACACAGCCGGCCGAAATTGGAAGGATGATCGGGATCGCCGTGCACGCTCACCCTGCCGTCGCCGTGCTTCGTCGCGAGCACGCCGCAGCCGACGCCGCAATAGGGACAAGTGGTCTTGACCGTTCTTGTCGTATCCTGATCGGTCAAACGAAGTCCTCCTCGAGTTTTGTTGCCCTGACCCGAGCCATCCGATTGCATGCAGGGATCACTCGGCGGTCCGGCGCGCGAGATCGTCCGCTGCAAGCAGCACCTTGCCATTATCCACACGTGCTGCCGTCACAGGCACGGACCCTTCGTCCGCGCCTCTGGCCAGACCGGTCGACAGGTCGAATACCCAGTTGTGCAACGGGCAGGTAACGGACAGGCCGTGGACGATGCCCTGGCTGAGCGGTCCGCCCTTGTGCGGACAACGGTCGTCGAGTGCGAAGACCTCATCGTCGGCAGTCCGGAAAACGGCGATGCAACCGCTTGCGGTCTTGACCACCCGGGCCCCCTCCCTCGGTATGTCCGAGAGTTCTCCGATTTCGACCCAGTTTCTTGTTTCGGCGTTCATTCGGCAGCCTCCCGGGTCACGACAGCCATCGGATTGAATTCATGTTTGTCCTTGCCGGAGACGCGCTCCGACCACGGGTCGACCTGGGCGAATTTCTGGGAAAAGACGAAGCGGTCGAAATAGGCCTTGCGCATGGCCGCGTCGTCCATGATCTGGCGGCGGATCTCGTCATATCCGATGCGTTTCGCCCATTTGTAGATGCGCTCCAGATAGTGCCCCTGTTCGCGGTACATCTGGGTAAGCGCAGCGACGTACTCGATCGCATCCTCTTCGGTCCTGACCATTCCAAGGACTTCCGTCCCCTTGATGTCGAGACCGGCTGCGCCTGCGAAATGGATCTCGTAGCCGCTGTCGACGCAGATGATGCCGATGTCCTTGCAGGTCGCCTCGGCGCAGTTGCGGGGGCAGCCGGACACTGCCATCTTCAGCTTTGCCGGTGTCCAGGAACCCCACATGAACTTTTCGAGCTTAACGCCGAGGCCGGTGGAGTCCTGCGTGCCGAAGCGGCACCAGTCCGAGCCGACGCAGGTCTTGACCGTTCTCAGCCCCTTGGCATAGGCCTGTCCGGAAACAAATCCCGCCTTGCCGAGATCCGCCCAGACGGCAGGCAGGTCTTCCTTCCTGATGCCGAGCATGTCGATGCGCTGGCCGCCGGTGCATTTCACCGCCGGAATGTTGAACTTGTCGACGACGTCGGCGATCGCCCGCAGTTCCTTCGACGAGGTCATGCCGCCCCACATGCGCGGGACCACCGAATAGGTGCCGTCCTTCTGGATGTTGGCGTGGACACGTTCGTTGATGAAGCGGGACTGGTAATCGTCAGCGTATTCGTCCGGCCAGTCGGAGACGAGATAATAGTTCAGTGCCGGCCGGCACTTGGCGCAGCCGCCGGACGTCTTCCATTCCAGTTCCTGCATGACGGCGGGAATGGACTTCAGGCGCCTCGACTTGATCAGCCGGCGGACCTCGTCATGGCCGAGCGGCGTACAGCCGCACATCGGCGTGACGGCGGCAGGATTATAGGCATCGCCCAGGGTCACTTGCATCAGTTGCTCGACCAGTCCGGTGCAGGTGCCGCAGGAATTGGAGGCCTTTGTATGGGCACGCACACCGTCCAGGGTCGTCAGTCCCTTTTCCTTGATCGTGGAAACGATCTTGCCTTTGCACACGCCGTTGCAGCCGCAGATTTCCGCATCATCCGGCAAGGCTGCAACGGCCGCCGTAGGGTCCAGGGGGGCGCCCCCCTGGTAGGCCTGGCCGAAGATCAGCGTCTCGCGCATCTGCGAGACGTCCGTGCCCTTTTTCAGATGATCGAAGAACCAGCTGCCGTCGGATGTTTCGCCGTAAAGCACAGCGCCAAGGATCCTGTTGTCCTTGAGCACAAGGCGCTTGTAGACACCGGCCGAGGCATCCCGCAGGACGATCTCCTCGCGGTCGTCGCCTTCCGCAAAATCACCGGCGGAATAGAGCGTAACCCCGGTAACCTTGAGCTGCGTGGCGGTCTCCACCGGGCGGAAGGCCGCTTCGTCGCCGATGAGCGTCTTGGCGGCAACCTTGGCCATGTCGTAGAGCGGCGCAACCAGCCCGTAACAGGTCTTCTTGTGTTCGACACATTCGCCGAGCGCCAGAATGTCGGGATCCGAGCTGCGCATCTGATCGTCGACGAGGATGCCCCGGTCCACCTGAAGGCCGGAATCGGTCGCAATGCGGGTTTCCGGACGGATCCCGACGGCCATCACCACGAGATCCGCGGGATAGACCGTACCGTCGTCCAGAAGCACCGCCTCTGCCTTCTCCTCTCCCAGGATGGCTTTTGTCTGCGCCTTGCAATGGATCTTGATGCCACGGCCCTCGAGTTCCTTTTGCAGAAGGAAACCGGCTGCCGGATCGAGCTGCCGCTCCATCAGGTGCCCCATGAGGTGGAGCACGACAACTTCCATGCCGCGCAGCCGCAGCGCAGCCGCCGCTTCCAGGCCGAGCAGACCGCCGCCGATCACAACAGCCTTGGCGCCCGGCTTGCCGGCCGCGTCGACCATTGCATCGACGTCGTCAAGATCGCGGAAGGCCCTGACGCCGGGAAGATCCTTGCCGGCCACCGGAATGATGAAGGGCGCCGATCCGGTCGCAATGACGAGCTTGTCGTAGGCTGTCTCTCCCTGCGACGTGCGGACTGTCTTCCGCTCGCGGTCGATTGCGGTCACCGTTTCGCCGAAGCGGCAGGTTACGCCGTGCTGCTCGTACCACGCGGCATCATGGGTCACGATCTCGTCGAAGGTCTTTTCTCCCGCCAGCACCGGCGAAAGCATGATGCGGTTGTAATTGCCTCTGGGTTCGGCACCGAAAAGCGTGACGTCATAGGCATCGGCGGCAGTTTCGAAGAGATGCTCAAGCATCCGGCCGGACGCCATGCCGGCGCCGACGACGACGAGTTTCTGATTTTTCATGTCAGGTCTCCCTCCTGCACTTCATTCGGCCGCTTGGACCACGGCCTTTTGCCGGGCAACTCGTGCAGCGCGTTTTTCCTGGATGGATTTCAACTGGTCTTCGCTCGGATCGGCGCCGCCCTCGTAGGCTTCCAGGAAGTCCAGAAGCTCCTCGCGGTAGGCGTAGTAATCCGGGTGGGCGAGCAGCTCCTTGCGTGAGCGGGGTCGCGGCAGGTCGACTTCCATGATGTTTCCGATGCGGGCATTGGGGCCGTTCGACATCATCACCACCCGGTCGGCGAGCAGGATGGCCTCGTCGACATCATGGGTGACGCAGACCGCGGTCACCTGTGTGCGTTTCCAGACATCCATCAGGACGTCCTGCAGTTCCCAGCGTGTCAGGCTGTCCAGCATGCCGAAGGGCTCGTCCAGAAGCAGCAGCTTCGGCGACAGGGCGAAAGCCCGGGCAATGCCGACACGCTGTTTCATGCCGTTGGAAAGCTCCGAAGCCGCCTTGTGCATGGAATCCGACAGTCCGACCTTGGCAAGGTAATATTCGATGACGTCGCGCCTCTCGGCTTTCGACGCATCGGGATAGACCTTGTCGACACCGAGCTCGACGTTCTCGTAAGCCGTCAGCCACGGCATCAGGCTCGGCGCCTGAAAGACAACCGCACGGTCCGGCCCTGCCTGGGTCACGTGGGTTCCATCAAGGACGATGGCGCCTTCCGTGATCTTGTTGAGACCGGCAACCATGGAAAGCACCGTCGACTTGCCGCAGCCCGAGTGACCGATCAGGGTGATGAACTCACCCTTCTTCATTTTCAGGTCGAAGCCGTCGACGACGGTCAGAGGCCCCTTCGGCGTCGGATAGACCTTCTTCAATTGCGAGAATTCGAGGTAGCGATCCTGGATCGGGGAGTCCGCGGCGCGCTCATAGGCAACCGGAAGCTTGTCGCCGCTCTTCCGGCGCTGGGTAATCGGTACGATGTCGGGCAGGACGATGTCCCGCTCCAGATCCGCACCGCGTTCGGCGCCCGCCTCCATCAGGTATTCGGTGACTTCGGCTCTCAGGCGAATGAAATCGTCGTCGTGGTTGAGTTCACCCCTGTCGCGCGGCCGCCGGAACGGCACCTTGAATTCCGGACCGAGCGTTGCGGGCGTGCCGGGTTTCAGAGGAATGATGCGGTCGGCCAGCAGGATGGCCTCGTCGACATCATTGGTGATGAGGACGATGGTCTTCTTTTCTTCCTCGCAGATCGCGGCGAACTCGTCCTGCAGCTTCGACCGCGTCAGCGCATCGAGCGCCGAAAGCGGTTCGTCCAGCAGCAGCAGTTCGGGCTGCATGGCGAGCGCACGGGCAACCGCCACACGCTGACGCATCCCGCCCGAGAGCTCCGCTGGTTTGCGGTCCTTCGCATGGGCCAGTCCGACCATCGCGATATACTTGTCGCAGATGGCCTTGCGCTCAGCGGCGCTCTTCTTCTTGAAGACGCTGTCGACGGCAAGCGCCACATTGCCGGCAACCGACAGCCACGGCATCAAGGAATAGGACTGGAAAACCACGCCCCGGTCCGGATGCGGTCCGTCGATTTCCCGGTTCTTGAAGATGATCCCGCCCTGGTCCGGCTCGATGAGGCCGGCAAGCAGCGAGATCAGCGTGGTCTTGCCGGTGCCGGAAAAGCCGACAATGGCAATAAACTCGCCTTCTTCCACCTTCAGGTTGATGTCGTCCAGCACGTCCGTCCGCTTGGCGCCTTCGCCATAGGACTTGGAGACGCCGGAGATTTCCAGAAAGGACATATCCGTCTCCTTACCGGTTGGCCGAGAATGTGAACGCGCGCTGAAGGGCGAACATCAGCCGGTCGAGCATGAAGCCGATGACGCCGATGGTCAGGACCGCGACCATGATCTTGGCGAGCGACTGGGAAGACCCGTTCTGGAACTCGTCCCAGACGAACTTGCCGAGACCCGGGTTTTGCGCCAGCATCTCGGCCGCGATCAGCACCATCCAGCCCACGCCCAGCGACAGGCGCAGCCCCGTGAAGATCAGCGGCAGCGACGACGGCAGCACCAGCTTGGTGACCGTCTTCCAGGTCGGCAGCTGCAGGACACGGCCGACATTCATCAGGTCCTTGTCGACAGAAGCGACACCGAGCGCAGTGTTGATCAGGGTCGGCCACATGGAGCACAGCGTCACGGTGACGGCCGAGACCAGCAGCGATTTCGACAGCCAGTCGAAGGGATCTGCATAAGTGGCCGAGACGATCATCGTGACGATCGGCAGCCAGGCGAGCGGCGAGACCGGCTTGAAGATCTGGATGAGAGGATTGATGGCGCCGCTGAAGGAGCGCGACAGGCCCGACGCGATGCCGAGCGGGACGGCGATCAGCGTTGCGATCAGGAAGCCGAGGCCGACGGTTTTCAGTGACGTGCCGATCTGGTCGACATAGGTCGGCTTGCCGGTGTAATCGCGCCACTTGACCTTGTCGGTCTTGCCTTCGGCTTCGTATTTGGCGTTGCGCTGATCCTGGCGCTCATAGAAGGCTGCCGCCTTTTCCCGTTCGCGGACGTGATCCTCCCAGAGATTGACCGCCTGCGACCAGACAGCGGCCGGCCCGGGCACGGCGCCGAGGGAAGTCTGGACCTGAGGTGCAAGTGTTCCCCAGAGAACCAGGAAGGCGACGATGCCCAGAAGCGGGATCAGCAGGACGCGCTTCAGCTCACCGAACTGTTCCTTTGGGTTGTCGCCGGCGGCGATTTTCAGAAGCGGCACGGTCCAGGACAGGCCCAGCGCATCGAGCCAGCCGGCGGCCTTGTTGATCCGTGTGAAGAGCTTCTCCCGGCGCGCGGTGCGGGCAAGATCCTCGCCACCTGCGGTATCGGCATTGGCCATGATGTCGATCCTTGTTCGAATTTCTCGTAACTGCTTGAGAAGGAAAAGGAGCGGCGGGGCTGCTGCCGCCGCTCAAGTTTGGGGAGCCTTAGCCGCCGACCACTTCGTTGCCGTCGACCACCTGCTTGCCCTTGAGGCCGATCGGCAGGCTGTCGATATAGGCGTTCGGCTGTTTGCCGTCGTAGGGGATGCCGTCGATGATGTCGGCGGCCGGGGTCGGCGCACGATAGCCGTCCGTTTCCCAGGGGAAATCCTCCTTGGCGACGTGCCCTTCCTCGACGAGCATTTCTGCGGCTTTCAGGTAGATTTCCGGCCGGTAGACGGACCTGGCCACCTCGTCATACCAGCTGTCGGGCTTGTGCTCGGCGATCTGGCCCCAGCGGCGCATCTGCGTCAGGTACCAGACGGCGTCGGAGTAGTAGGGATAGGTGGCGTAGTAACGGTAGAAGACGTTGAAATCCGGTACGTCGCGCTTGTCGCCCTTCTCGTATTCGAAGGTACCGGTCATCGAATTGGCGATGACTTCCTTGTCGGCGCCGACATATTCCGAACGGGAAAGGATCTCGACGGCTTCCATCCGGTTGGCGTTGTCATTCTCGTCGAGCCACTTGGCGGCACGGATCAGCGCCTTGGTGATGGCGAGCGTGGTGTTCGGGTATTCTTCGGTGAATTCCTGGGTGAGGCCGAAGACCTTTTCCGGATTGTTCTTCCAGATCTCGTAGTCGGTGATGACGGGAACGCCGATGCCCTTGAAGACGGCTTGCTGGTTCCAGGGCTCACCGACGCAGTAGCCGTAGATGGTCCCGGCCTCGAGCGTTGCCGGCATCTGCGGCGGCGGCGTCACGGAAAGGAGCGCATCCGCCTTGATCTGCCCGGAAATATCGCTCGGGGAGTAAAAGCCCGGATTGATGTCTCCGGAAGCGAGCCAATAGCGCAGTTCGTAATTGTGGGTGGAAACCGGGAAGACCATGCCCATGTTGAAGGGCTTGCCTTCGGACTTGAGCTTGTCGACCACCGGCTTCAGGGCGGAGGCCTTGATCGGGTGAACCGGCTTCCCGTCCGCCTGCATCTCCAGATGCGGCTTCATCATCTCGAAAATCTCGTTGGAGACGGTGATGCCGTTGCCGTTGAGGTCCATGGAAAACGGCGTCACGATATGCGCCTTCGTGCCGAAGCCGATGGTGGCTGCGAGCGGCTGGCCGGCCAGCATGTGGGCGCCGTCCAGTTCGCCGGTAATCACGCGGTCGAGCAACACCTTCCAGTTGGCTTGCGGCTCCAGCGTGACGAAGAGGCCCTCCTCTTCGAAATAGCCGAGCTCATAGGCAATGGCGAGCGGCGCCATGTCGGTCAGTTTGATAAAGCCGAAGGTGAGTTCGTCCTTTTCCACATCCAGCATCTCGGCAAAGGCGCCGGATGCCGGCACCATTGCTGTGGCGGCCATCAGGGCGCCCAGGGCTGTTCGGCGGGTAAAAAGCAGGGTCTTCATCATTGTCACGTCCTGTCCCTCATTCATCCTGTGGCGCCTCGGGCTGCGCACAGGTCCAAGAAAAAAGCCGCCGACCGAACCTGCAAATGCGGGAGGAGGATCCCTGCAGGTCAGTCGGCGGCTTTGCCTGTGCGCCCTCCAGTGGGCGCGATATCTGTCAGGCCAGCGTCGGCCTTACGGTGTTGAAAGCACGTAGCGTGCCAACTCGAAGAAATGAAAGAATTTGTTTATTTACAGATACTTAACTGTGATGACTTTTTAGACAGGCTTTCTCGGCTGCTATTTTTATCGGCTAAGCCTGCAGGCAATTGAATGATTTTTGTGCAATGCAACCAAGGTGATCAGGAATGAGGCAGTGCGATGGAGCGATCAGTTTCGCTCACTGTCGAACATCTTGATGACGGCCTCTTCTGCACTCCGCTCCAGACCGACGGCAGCGAGATAGGCATCGGGAGAAAAGATCGCTTCAACCTGCTGCAGCGCAGCCTCTGAGCGCTCCGCCTGCCTCCAGCGCACCATTTGCTCGTAGAACCACACGCCGTGAGCCGGCAGCGGCGCGGCCTTCTCACCTCCTGAGAAGGTCAGGAAGCCGGGAACCGCCCTTTCCGTCTTCGGTCCGAGGCGGATCCTTCCAGATAGCGCGGCAAGACAGATCTCTGCCGGACAGGCGAGAATATCCGGCCGCGCAAGGATCGTCGCCAGCTCTTCAATGTTGACCGGGTCCGCGCACCAGTCGGCTGCCGCCGAAAACGCCCGCATCAGCGCTGCCAAAGTTTCAGGGTTCGCCTCGGCCCACTTCTGGGTGACCCCCAGGACTTTTTCGGGGCTGTCCGGCCAGATCGCCTGCTTGTAGGTGGCGATGCGGCCCGTTCCGGCATCGACCGCCGCCGTGTTCCACGGTTCACCGACGCAATAGCCGTCAAGTTGGCCGCCTTTCAGCGCATCCGCCATCATTTGTGGGGCCAGCACGGTGATCTCGACATCCTTGTCCGGGTCAATTCCGGCCGCCGCCAGCCAATAGCGCAGTTCGTAGGCGTGCCCCGAAAACGGATGGACCACGCCGAAATGCAGCGGCGGCGCATCGTCCGCGTGCCGTTGCTTTATGACATCCGCGAGCGCCTTGCCCGTGGTGACCGGATCACCTGACGGATCGGCGCCGACCCTCGCCATATCCGACCAGAGAGCCGTCGAAACAGTGATCGCGTTTCCGCCGAGCCCAAGCAGCATCGGCGCCAGCATCGGTACGGCAAGGCTTGTAAGATTGAGACTGGACGCGATCGGCATCGGTGCCAGCATGTGGGCGACGTCGAAATGGCCGACCGATATCCGGTCGCGGATATTGGCCCAGGACGTCTCGCGGATCAGCTTCAGCGCGACACCTTCCTGCTCGGCGAACCCCAATTCCGCCGCGGCAACAACAACCGCGCTGTCGAGCAGCGGAATGAACCCGGCGATGACGGGTCTCAGATTGGTTTCCATGACACCTTGGTTCCCTGGCTGGCCGTTCCTCCCCGACCGGTTTTTTTCACGCTTCACGGCCTCAGTCCCCCAGCAACCCGCTGGCAATTACCAGGCTTTGCGCAACGTCGATTATCTTGCGGCTCTGGTTCATCGCCGTGCGCCGCAAAAGGTCGTACGCCTCCTGCTCCGTCAGCCCCCGCGATTTCATGAGGATGCCCTTGGCCCGGTCGATGGTCTTGCGGTCTGCAAGTTCGCTGCGCACTTCCTCCAGTTCCTCCGTCAGGCGGGAAAAAGCCCGGAAACGGCTGATGGCCATGTCGAGGATCGGCTTGACCCGTTCGCGCTTGAGCCCGTCGACGATATAGGCGGAGACACCCGCATCGACCGCGGCTTCGATGGAATGGCTGTCGGACCTGTCGACAAACATCGCGATTGGCCGCCGCACGGCGCGCGAGACCTGAAACATGTGTTCCAGCTGATCGCGATTCGGGTTTTCCAGATCGATGACGATGACGTCCGGATTGATATCGGCGATCTGCCGGACAAGGCCTTCCATCTGGTGCACGAGAATGACCTTGTCGTGCCCCGCATCGCGCAATCCCTGCTCGATGATGGATGCCCGTATCCTGTTGTCGTCGATGACCAGTATGGAAAGCCCGCCGCTCATGCCGACATTATGCGCAGGGCTAAAATTTATGCAATCAAAATGCTGCGACGCAACAATTTTATCATGGATGGCGCTTGTGCCAGGCCGGTTTCATCCACAAAGCAGGCCCTTCCGGTCTGCGGGAAGATGACCAAATCGCCTCTGGACAGTTGCTTGCCACCTCTGAAAGATGCTGTCCGGGAGTTTTCAAAAGGAATGGACACATGCCGGAATCGTTTCAGGCGAAAGAGCACGTTGCGCATATGGAAAAAATGCTTGGCCTGACCATAGAAGATGACTGGCGTCCCGTGGTGGAAATGCATGTCGCCGCCATTGCCAGGGCGGCGGAAGCGGTTCTCGCCTTTCCGCTCGATGACCATGTCGAAGCCGCACCGGTCTTCCGGCCATGACGGAGACGCTCCCGGATATCTGCGCATGGACGGCCGGGCAAATCGCCAAGGCCGTTGCAAAGGGTGAGATCAAGGCGATCGAGGCCGCCTATGTTGCACTTCAGGCTGCGGAAAAACTGAACCCGAAGATCAACGCCTTTACCGATATCCTCGCCGAACGCGCGCTTCTGGAAGCACGCGCGGTGGACGATGCACTGGCCGGGGACAGGCATCTGCCCCTTGCGGGTGTGCCTTATGCGGTAAAGAACCTCTACGACGTGGAGGGCCTGACGACACGGGCCGGAGCGAAGTTCAGCCGAGAGAACCCGCCCGCCATCGGCGACGCGACCCTGGTTCGCAAGCTGAAGACTGCCGGCGCCGTCCTCGTCGGCGCGACCCACATGGGCGAATACGCCTACGATTTCACCGGCGAAAGCGCTCATGACGGCATCTGCCGCAACCCGCACGACACCGGCCGCATGACCGGCGGGTCGTCTTCCGGCGCCGCCGCCGCCACGGCCGCAGGCATCGTACCGTTTGCTATGGGATCGGATACCAATGGGTCCATCCGCGTGCCGGCCTCTTTCTGCGGCCTCTTCGGCCTGAAACCCACCTATGGCCGTCTGAGCCGTGCGGGCACCTATCCCTTTGTCGGCAGTCTCGATCATCTCGGCCCCCTCGCCCGGTCGGCGTAGGATCTGGCGCTGATCTTCGATGTGCTGCAGGGTCACGACCCGCATGATCCGGCCCAGGCGAACCACCCGGAGCTTGAAACCCATAGCCGCCTTCACGAAGACATCGGCCGGTTGCGCATTGCCGTTGCCGGCGGCTATTTCAAGGAAAATGCCCTGCCGGAAGCCCATGTCGCCGTCGACCTGGTCGCCAAGTCCCTCGGCGCAACCCTGGAGATCGACATACCGGAGGCTGCCCGAGCCAGGGCCGCAGCCTATGTCATTACTGCCGCCGAAGGCTCGACCCTGCATCTCAATCGCATCCGGGAGCGCCCGCAGGAATTCGATCCGGAGACCCGGGACCGCTTTCTGGCCGGGACTATGGTCCCTGCCATCTGGGTGCAACAGGCTCAGAGGTTCCGCAGCTGGTTCCGCGATCTGTTCCGCCAGATCTTCGAGGAGGTCGACATCCTGCTGGCCCCGGCAACGCCGTTCCACGCCCTGCCCTCCGGTACCAAAACCTTCACCCTCAATGGCGAGACCGTGCCTGCACGGCCGAATATCGGACTTTTCACCCAGCCGATCTCCTATATCGGCCTGCCTGCCGTCTCGGTTCCCGTCTGGCTGGAAGGTGCGAAGCTGCCGATCGGCGTCCAGGTGATTGCGCCTGCCTGGCGGGAAGACCTGGCATTGCGGGTTGCCCGCCATCTGGAAATGGCCGGGACGTGCCGTGCGCCGGTCGCCGACCTCCACATCTGAGAGACACGCAGTTGGCCGACTCCGCGCCTGATCGCCGCCGGGGCTGCGGAACGATCCGGGAGCGTATGATAGGGTCTTGCCACAATGCCGCCGACGAAGAGGGCCACAAGCATGAGCACTTCCCTCAGGCAAGGACCTGCAGCCACCCGCCCGCTCCGTCTCCTGTGCAATTGGGCCGGACGCATCGCGGTCCTTGCGCTGCTGGCGCTCACATCCGCGATCGCCGACGCCAACGAGCTCAAGGTCGTCGATTCGACCGATCCACCGTGGCCCTCCATCGGCCGGGTGAACGTGGCCGGCTACCGCACCACCTCCATGTGCACCGGCACGCTGATCGCTCCGGGTCTCGTCCTGACTGCAGCCCATTGCCTCTACAACAGGAGCACCGGACGGCCGTTTCCGCTGGACGATCTCATATTCGTCGCCGGCGTCCGCCGGGACGAATACTCGGCCCTGCTGGAGCCGGCCTGCATCAAGACCAAAGGCGCCTATCGGCCGCAACAGCAGCCCAAGCTGCGCGATGTCCGTTACGATGTCGGCCTGATCGTTTTGAAAGAAGCCAGTTCGTTGCCGCCGGTTCCGCCCCTGTCCCCGGAGGAGGCTGCGAGCCTGACCAGGGAAACCCGCTTCCAGTCCGTCGGCTACCGGCGCAGCCGGCGTTTCCTGCCGACCGTCGTGCCTGCCTGCCGCGTGCTCGGTACGCAGGAGGATAGCTGGGTGACCGACTGCGTCACCGAAAGCGGCGCCTCCGGCGGTCCGCTTCTCGTCGAGACCGCCAACGGACTGCGTGTGGCCGGCGTCATGTCCGCCAGGATCGACGACGCCCGCTCGGCGATCGTTCCCTTTTTCGAATGGCAGGAGCTGCTGGCGGATCCCGGCTGTCCACCGGCCGGCGAGACGACTGCACCGAAGCTCCGATCGTCGCTGCCACCGGGGAACTGAGCAAACCGGCGATTCTTTGAAACCGGAATTTTTCACTGCACGTCGGCGCGAAGCCCGGCTATGGTGGGCCCTCGCAAAAACCGGTGCGCCCAATGAAGGCTGCAGGCTCCGGGACCGCCAGACGTAAAGATTTACCGGCCGATGAATCAAACCGCGCTTCCCCAGAAGACTGACTATTACTCACCGCTCAATACGGAAAGGCTCGCCTTTGTCGCAAGCGATACGGACGAAGCCCGCAAGGCGCTGCTGGAGCTCTGCCACCGCTACGGCAACGTGCCGGTGGCAGATGCGGATGTGATCGTCGCGCTCGGCGGCGACGGCCTGATGCTGCAGACCCTGCATGCGCATATGGGTGCGGGAAAGCCGATCTACGGCATGAACCGCGGCTCGGTCGGTTTCCTCATGAACGAGTACCGCGAGGACGACCTGAAGGAACGCCTTGCCAAGGCGGACATCACGACGATTCGTCCGCTGGAAATGACGGCGACGCAAGAGGACGGCACCTGGAAACGGGCGCTTGCGATCAACGAAGTCTCTCTCCTGCGGCAGACCTCGCAGGCGGCCCGGCTGCAGATTTCCGTCGACAGCCGCGTGCGTCTGGAAGAGCTGGTCTGCGACGGCATCATCGTGGCAACCCCCGCCGGCAGCACGGCTTATAACCTCTCCGCCCACGGGCCCATCCTGCCGATCACAGCGCAGCTTCTGGCACTTACCCCCATCAGCGCCTTCAGGCCCCGCCGCTGGCGCGGTGCCCTGTTGCCGAGCCGGGCAAGGGTCGATATCGAGATCGTGGATCCCGGAAAGCGGCCCGTCAGCGCAACAGCCGATCATACGGAAATCCGCCGCGTTACCCATGTTTCCGTCTGCGAGTCTGAAAACACTGAAGGGCTGATCATGTTCGATTCCGATCACGGCTGGGACGAACGCATCCTGACCGAAATGTTCCGTTACTAGCGTCGAAGGGCCGCTCCGGAAACACCCTGTTAAGTATGATTGCCGATACTCGGGGCAAGAAGGCCCTGCCAAAGGCGTTTTCGTGAGTTTGCGAGAGCCCGGGCCGGGCTCTGCCGGGAGATGAGGCAATTACCGTCATGGCTGATACCGCCCAGGACCAGGAGTACGAGATCTTGACCCCGCCGAGCGATCTGCGTGGCAAGGTCAGGGAACTGACGCCCAGGGAGGCCAAGAAGTTCGATCCTGTGAAGGCCGCCGAAGCCGCACTCGAACGGCTGTCATCCCATTTCGGCAACTGGATGGACAACGAGACGGTCACCATGCTGAAGGCCTGGGAGCGTGTGCAGACGGAGGGACTGACGGAAGCGACCCTGGCCACGCTGTTCCAGTCGATCCACAACATCAAGGGCCAGGCGCTTACCCTCGGCTTCCCCCTCGTTGGTCAGGTCGCAGCCAGCTTCTGCCATCTGATCGAAACCGTCCCCTCCCCGGAAAAGATACCGCTTGAGCTTGCCGAACGTTATGTCGAAGCCATCCGTGCGATGGTGACGGAAGGCGCCAAGGACACTGCCAACAAGACTGGTGTGAAGCTGCTCTCGACACTTCAAAGCGTGACGGACGACTATCTGGCGCAGTTTCCGGCTAAGGACGGCGAAGACTGACTGCCGGCTCGCCCGCAGACACAATTTCTGACGCAACGTCAAAGAGTTGATTGACACCACTCCAGGCCCCGCCTAGCATCCGGTTATTTTCAAGGGGGTGCTGCTGTGAGGCGGTTCGTTTGTTTTCTTGTTCTTTTATTCCTGAGCCTGACAGCCGCGCACGCAGAGCGGAGAGTCGCCCTTGTCATCGGCAACTCGGGTTACGAGCATGTGGCTGCGCTCAAGAACCCGTACAATGATGCTGCAGGCATGTCGGAAAAGCTGACCGGCCTCGGTTTCGAGGTCGTCACAGGTCAGGATCTGAGCCTCAGGGACATGCGTCAGACGGTGCGGGAATTCATTCGCAAGCTGGACGGGGCCGATCTTGCGCTGTTCTTTTATGCAGGTCACGGCCTGCAGGTGAGCGGCGAGAACTATCTGGTGCCCGTGGATGCCGAGCTTGGCACTCATCTCGATCTGGAATTCGAAGCGTTGCCCGCAAACCTCGTCCTCAATGCCATGGAGCAGACCGCGAAGGTCAACCTGGTTTTTCTGGACGCCTGCCGGAACAACCCTTTCACGGAAAACCTCGCCCGGTCTATGGGCACCCGTTCCGGCGCCCTCGGACGCGGTCTCGCCAAGATCGGTTCCGGCGTCGGTTCGCTCATCTCCTTCGCCACTCAGCCTGGGAACGTGGCGCAGGACGGCGATGGCGACAACAGTCCCTTCACCACCGCTCTCCTGAAGCACCTGGGTACGCCGGGTCAGGACATCACCCGCGACCTCGTCATGGTCCGCCGCGACGTCCTGGCAGCTACCGGAGGCCAACAGGTCCCCTGGGACAATTCCTCGCTGACGGGTGAAGTCATCCTGAAGGCAGAGGAACAGGTCGAAGTGGTCGCGCCGGCAGAGCCGGAAGCCCCTGCGATCAATCCCCAGATCGAGCTGGCTTACTGGGATTCGATCAAGTCGGGCGAGAGCATCGCCTATTTCGAGACATACCTGAACCGCTATCCGGAAGGTCAGTTCGCCGACATCGCCCGCATCCGCATAGACGAGATCAAGGCAAAGGCCGACGAAACGAAGGCACGGGCCGCGGAGCCTGACAAATCCGCAGAAATTGCCTTCTGGCAATCCATGCAGAACGCGACCCGTCCCGAAATGTTCGAAGCCTACCTGACCCGCTATCCAGACGGCATCTATGCCGATCTCGCCCGTCTGAAGATCAACGCGATCAAACAAGGCGAGCAAGCTGACGCGGAAGCTACTCGGAAGGCGCAGGAGGCAGCATCGCAGCGAGCCGCCAAGGAGACAACCGTTGCAGCTCTGACGACCGGAGAAGCAGTGCCGACGGACACCTTTACCGAAGCTGCCGCGAGCGAACAGAGCCTCTCGCTCAGCCCGGAAGACCTCGCCAGTGCCATGCAGAGCGAACTCAACCGGCTCGGCTGCCCCGTCGGCAGGGTCGACGGCGACTGGGGAAACAGGAGCCGGAGCGCACTCCAGGCCTTCGGCCGCGAATCGGGCATTGAACTTGCTTCGCTTGATCCTGATGCGGCGGTGCTGGACCTTCTGAAAAAGTCGACGGGACGGATCTGCCCTCTCACTTGTGGCCGCAACCAGGAACTCAAGAACGGCAAATGCGTCGCCGTTCGCACCTCCCCGTCTCCGACCGAGCCTTCCAAACCGAAGACTGCAACCAAATCGGCAACCAGCTGTCCCAGCAATCCTTCGGCATACGGGAACGCGACCATCGGCATGGCGCACGGCGCAGGCCGGCAGACCCTGACGCACCCCTGTGGCCGCAAGTTGGCGTGCCGCGGTTCCAGGGCAAGTTGGGTCCTGACCTGCAACTGGCTTTAGGACGGCACGATTGCCAAGGCCAGTTCACCGAATGACGGTCTGTGCGGCGTGAGCATAGGTCTCGGCCGACGAAATGTGCCTATCCTTTCACCGGCCCCATTTCTGGGAGAGCAATAGGCCACGTCGCGTCAAATCGGCACCGCTATTCGCTGACTGAAAACAAACATTTCAACGCCAAAAGGCGATACGTGATGTTCCAGTCAAGCGCGACGCTTCCTCGTGGACACGTACGACAGGTCTCAGGCTGCAGCCGTTATTTTCAGGCCGCTGTTCTTGACCATAAGGCGGGCTTCCAGGCGCGCCACATCGATGGCGAAGCGGCGGAGGAACGCGGTAACGTCCTCGTCGGCTCCAAGCGCGCCATCCTGCATTTCCGCAAGCAGCGTCTCGGTCAGCATGCGCGCCTCGTCCAGCGCGAGATCGTAGGTGAAATCGGCTTCCGCCTGCCGCGCAATATCGATGGCCAGCAAAAAGGCCTGGTGGGCCCGCAGCGGCAGGCCCGCCTTGCGCAGCATCGCCTGCAGGGCGGAGCGGCGCACGGTCACCAGCAGCTTGCACAGGCGCGGCAACGGCACCTGTCCGAGATTGGCGAGCGCGGCGGCGAAGAAGCGCAGTCGGCCGCAGCAGACCGCACGCAGCAGCAAACGGGTCGTCAGTTTGCCGTTGACGCGCAGATGCTCGACGAATTCCGGCAGGTCCTCCACGCCGGCTTCCAGCGCCAGGCGCAGCACGACCTTGTCCTCCGCATCACTGAGGAAAGTGTGACGCTGGTTCTCGGGCACCCGCTCGAGCACAATCGGATGATCGTCGAGGTTCTGCGCGAGGCGCATCAGCAGCTGATAACGCATTGTCAGCGGCAGGTCGCGGGTCTTGAGCAACTGGTCGCACAGGTCCGGCCGGTCCTCGAAGCGCTGTGCGATGCGCAAGAGCGACGACTGAAGGACACGGGCGCTGTGGTTGTGCAGCAGCGCGCGGCAGGCCTCTTCACAGCCGACTTCACAGATCGCTGCGCAAATGGAGGCCGGAAGCTGATCGCGCGATGCGATGGCGCACTGCACGGCATCGCTGCCTTCAGCCAGGAGATCGACCAGCTCGGCTTCGGTGAGGATCGGCGACGCCATCAGGACGGGGATGGCGACTTCATCGACATCGTTGGCAAGGCAGCGGATCACATGGCTGGGTGCATGCCGGCTGGACGCGAGGATCTTCGCGACCGCCTTTCGCACCGCGCGGCTCGGATCGTCGAGAAGAATTGTCAGGGCTGCAGCCATGCTGGTCTGCTCCGGGCTGCCGGGTTCGGCCGCCAAATACCGGTCCGCAAATTCCTGCGCGGCCCGGATGTCAAAGGTGCGCTCGTCATCTTCGTTCAGAGAGTGAAAGTCATGTGCATTCATGGCGGTAAAACAATCTTCCCAAGAGTCGAGATAAAGTCTGACATCAAAGGCTTAACGATCGGTTCACCATAATTTCTTCAGGGTTTCTGCGCTGAAGCCAGCCTGCCGCAGCATTCGCGGCAGGCCGTGCCGGGTCTTCAGGCCGGCGGCAGCAGGTCTTTTTGCTCCTCTTCCGCCTTCAGCCGCAGGAACCGCGTCAGGTCCAGCGGGCCGCCCTGGTTGGCGAGCGCCAGTTCCTGCGCCTGCACCTGGCTGGAGGCCCCGGAAAGTGCGCTGAAGAGAGCAGCTTCCTGGACTGCGGCGAAGGCCGAGGCAAAGCGCGGATTGACAGCCGCCTGGTTCGATCCCTGGTCGTTGCGGAACAGCGCTTCGAACGGGTTGGCGGTTTCCGCCGCCTGGAATGCGGACAAGACACGCGTATTGGCGTCGAAGTCATCACCATCGCTGTTGATCGAGGCTTCCCGCGTCTCCTGAGGCAGAGGACGGCTGGCTGCCGCAACAACGGTCTCTTCCAGGAAAGCAGCGCTCGGCGCAGCATCCGCGGCCGGTTGCCCGGAACCTTCGGGAAGCGGCACATTTGCCTCGGCAAATTGCAGAAGATTTCTATCGGGCTGTTGCGGCGCGCCTGTTCCGTCCGATGCGATCTGCCCCGGCAGTTCCGGTTTTGAGAGCAGCGCGAAGGCGGCTGCCGGATCGCCGGCCAGATGATCGAATGGCTGCGCGTTCAGTGCCAGCAGAGCCGCATCGGGCTTGGCATTGGGCAGCGTTGCAACCTGCTGCAGCTCGCCCGAAGTCCGCAAGTTCTTCTTGGTTCCGGCTTCCGCGATCATCGTCACCGAATCGTGCTTGGAGACGATGACCTGGTAGACCTCCTGCATCGAACGCGCCTTGCCGTTCTTGTGATAGAAGATCGGCTTGTTGGCCCTGGCCTGGGCGGCGAAGATCTTGTCGGCGCGCATATCCGGATTGGCTCCGGCCGCGTCGATCAGCCTGCTCGCCCCGCCCGCTCCCAGGAAATGGGCCATGTAGAGCTCGCCGTCGGTCGGCTCCCGGCCGATCTTGCGTTCCAGATAGTTGGCGTTCTTCTGGGTAAGCGCCCCCGCCATGGTCGATGAAATTTCCGGATCCTTGCGAAGCTCCAGGATTTCCCGGCGCATCTGGGGATCGCTCACATAATATTTTCCGCTCTTCGATCGCTGGATATGGTCCGAATACTTCTCCAGCCCGTGTTTGGGGCCGGCTTCCTTCAACGTTTCCAGCCAGGTGGATTCGATGAACTGGAACAAACCCGTGGCACTCGACGTTCTCGCCTTTGCCGTTGGGTTGAACGAAGATTCGCGCGCAGCCGTTTTCACCAGGTAGTCGAAGGACGTCCCTGTTGAAGTACTCGCAGACTGAAACGCAAGCTCGATCCGTGACGCGATCGAGGCGGTGTCAGCAACCCGCATGACCCTGTCTCCTCGACGGAACTACATTATGACTTCGTTAACTTTCTGCGTTAACTTTCACGCCCAAAAGGTTAACAAAACCTTAACAACACACAGGCAAGGTACGAAGCAACTGCAGGCGAGTCTTTTTTCTGTTGGGCCTGGTCAGTACTACTGATGCCATGGGCGGGAATGTGGACATCCAAGAACCGCCCGGCCATTTCCTTGGGAAAAACGCGCCAAGGATTTTCTACGCGACTGCACTCGCATAGCGCCGTTTGCCGTGAGTCGGCAACCAAAAAGGAAAGGGCACCGACTCGGCCGGCGCCCTTCTTCTCTTCACGACTATCAACTGTCAGGTCAGACCTTGGGCCGTCCCATGGCAAAGACTTCTGTCACGGCCGAATAATCCATGTAACCAAGGCGCGACAGCGGCTGGTAGCGGGTGACGTCCACCCGGCCGTCGACAAGGATGCTTTCATCGATATGGACACCGACCACCTGCCCGAAGACCACATAGCTGTCGGTATCGGCCCCTTCCACGGTCTTCAGCCGCACTGTCTGCAGGTGCCGGCATTCCAGCGCCGTGACGGCCCTGGCGACCCTGGGCGCCTTTACCAGCCGGGACGGTGCCATCTCCAATCCGGCATAGTCGAACTCCGAAATTTCGTGCGGGAGCGCGGCGGACGTCCGGTTCATCGCATCCTTCAAATCGAAACTTGCCATGTTGCAGACGAATTCGCCGGTCGCATCGATGTTGGCGACGCTGTCCTTGTAGCCGGAGGACGAGAACATGACGATCGGCGGCGTGTCACAGACCGCGTTGAAAAAACTGTAGGGTGCAAGATTCGCCCGGCCATCCTTATCGAGCGAGGAAATCCAGCCGATCGGCCGCGGTGAAACAATCGCCTTGAAGGGATTGTGCGGCAGGCCGTGGTCGTTCTTCTGTGTTTCGTAAAACATTGTTCAATCGGTCTCGGTCCAGGGGGAAACAAGGTCGGCAAGCTCGGGGCGCGGACGCTCGAAGGGTGGCTGTGTCGCAGCGCCCACATGCACGAAGCCAGCAAAACGCTCCCCGTCCCGCGCGCCGAGAAAGCGCGCGGCTTCCGCATCATAACTGTACCATTCCGTCAGCCACTGCGAGACGAAGCCTGAGGCGGCTGCGGCGGTGACGAGGTTCATGCAGACCGCTCCGGCGGAAAGCTGTTGTTCCCAGACGGGGATCTTCGGATGCTCACCCGCCTTGCTGACGACGCCGATCACCAGCGGAGCGCGGGTGAAGCGGGTCAACTCCTTATCCCGCTGGTCGCCGTCGAGCGGTCCGTTCAACCGGGTGTAGCGCTCGGCGAGCCAGGCTCCGATCCGCGCGGTCTGCGGCTGCCTGTAGAGAATGAAACGCCAGGGCGCCAGCTTGCCATGGTCCGGAACCCGGGCGGCAATGGTCAAAATGTCGGCGAGCCTGTCGTCATCGGGTCCCGGCCCTGTCATGGTCGCTGAGGGATGTGAGCGGCGTTGCCTCAGAAATTCAAGGGTTGCCGGAGATCCGGCACTGATTTGCGGCATGAAATGTCCTGTCCCGCCAGTTTTGTCGTAGATCCACGTAATTCATTGAATGGAATTGTCAACTTTGGACGAGTGTCTTGAATTTGCCCGATTTCCAGTCCCATTAGAGAAAACTTGGGCCAAGAATTCAAAAGACTGGTAAAACTTTGCGAGTCAAAATGATAATGAAGCGGGCATGTTGAACATCGCAACCGAACCAGACCAACCTGGATTGAAGCGCGTGCTTTGGAAGGCTGCCTTGTGCGCGATGCTCTGCGCCTGCCTCATGGTCGGTCTCTCGCCCGATTCCGCAAACGCGCAAGACACCGATGCGCCGATGCCGCCGGCGGCAAAACCGGATCCCAACGCAGTGCCCCCGACGCCCGAGACACCGATCCTCAATCTGCTCGACCGGGAGCCCGAACCGACCTTCGCCGACACGGCCTACGCCCCTTCCCGCTCCACGTCCTTCGGGATCAAGGGCGGCCTGAACCAGGGCGCACTTTACCTGATGGCCAAACTGACGTCCGACAGCGACCCGCTCAACGAAGGCCTCATCTGGCGCATCTACTCCGAGACGACCACCACGGACGGGCGACTGCAGCTCGTCGCGACTTCCCAGGGCGGTGACGCGGAGTTCCGGCTGGATCCCGGCACATATCTTATTCACACGGCCTACGGCTTTGCACAGGCCACGAACCGCATCGTCATCGGCAAGGAAGTCCAGTCGAAAATGGTGACGCTCAATGCGGGCGGTATCAAGTTCGGCGCGGCCCTGAAGGACGGCGAACCGCTAAAGGGCAAACCGATCGCCTTCGACATCTACGGCATGGAATTCAACCAGCGCGGCGAGCGCAACCTGATCGCCAGCAACGTCAAACCCGGCTCCATCATCCGGCTTGGGGCAAACACCTATCACGTTGTCAGCCGCTACGGAGATGTGAACGCGGTAGTGCGTGCCGACATCCAGGTCCTGCCCGGCAAGCTGACGGAAGCCACGATCTTCCACAAGGCCGCCGGCATCACCTTGAAGCTGGTCAACGAGCGCGGCGGTGAAGCCATCGCCAACACCACATGGTCGGTGCTGAGCCCCGGCGGCGACGTCGTCGTCGAAGCGACCGGCGCCTTCCCCGATTTCGTGCTTGCGGAAGGCGAATACGAAGCACTTGCGCGCAACAACGGCCGGACCTACCTGCACACGTTCGAGGTCAATCCCGGCGAAGACCGCGAAGTGGAAGTGGTGACCTCGATCAGTGAGCTGGCAAGTCAGCAGGCCAGCGCAAACAACTGATTCTGAATAATTTTTTTAGCTTCTATTTATCTGTCAAGGGACTGGAAGCCCCAGATCAGCTCCGCCGGCCGAGCAATCGGTGCTTGTGGGACGGCGGCGCCATTTCCATGACCTTGGTCTGCAGGAAATCCATGATCTCCTTCTGATCGCCGAAACCGGAGAGCGTCTCGAAGGGGATCGGCCTGCCGGCGCGCGCGGTGATGACCGAACCCAGGATGCGACGGAACTCACGCACCAGAAGCGACAGGCGCAGGGTCAGCGAATATTTGCTGACGAGATGGAACAGCCAGGAGTTCTGGCCGTCGAAATAGATCGGCAGCACGGTCGCCCGGGAGGAGCGGATCATCTTGGCGGTAAAGGTCTTCCAGGGCAGTTCCTCGGCGCGGCCGAATGGTTTGGCTGCAGTCGCGACACCGCCTCCCGGAAACACGATCACCGTGGTGCCCTGCTGCAGAAGCTGAAGGGCCTCCTTGCGGGTAGCCATATTGGTTTTCAGCGCTTCCTTGGTCTCCTCGAAATCGACCGGCAGGGAAAACGGCCGCACTTCCGGCACTTTCAGAAGCTCGTTGTTGATGAGAATCTTGAAGGGACGGCCAAGTTTTTCGGCGAGCGCCAGAATCGCCAGCCCGTCGCCGATGCCGTAAGGATGGTTGGCGATGATGACCAGCGGTCCCTGCGGAAGGTCCTTCGGCGGCCATTCACCGTCGGTAACAGCAACGTTGAGATTGATGAGGCCGAGCAGGTCGTTCCAGATATAGTCGGAAGTGCCGACCATAGTGCTCTTCCATACCTCATAGACATCCACCAGTTTGCGCCGGCCCGACAGGCCTTCGATGGTGCGGATGGTCCACCGTTTCAGCGGCGACTGTGCCGGATTGGCATAGCTGAATTCTGCGTAGTCCACGGTGGTCGTCTTGGCCTTCTAGATCAGCGGAGATCGATTTGGAAAGTGCTGGAGCATCCTCTTTGCATGCCCCTGAACGCACGATGCTCGCAAAATTCCGATATACCCCGACCCCAATACCAGAGGAACTGTTGCACGATTATGACGGCACATTGCCCTTCGTAAAGGGCAACGTGCCGGGTATCGAAATTTCCTGCGATTTCCGGGCAGTATCAGCGCAGATCCGGCGGCGTCGCTTCATCGACAAAGGCAGCGATTGCATCGTCGAGGCCCATCGGCGTCTGGTCCTTGGAGCCGAGACGGCGGATATTGACCGTCCGCTCCTCGGCCTCCCGCATGCCGCAGACGATGATCACCGGAACCTTGGCCAGCGAATGCTCTCGGACCTTGTAGTTGATTTTCTCGTTCCGGAAATCCGTCTCGACCTTGAGACCCTTGGCCTTGAGCAGATCCGCCACTTCCTGGCCATAGCCGTCAGCCTCCGACGTAATCGTCGCGACGACGATCTGGAGCGGTGCGAACCACAGCGGGAAGTGTCCGGCGAAGTTCTCGATCAGGATACCGAGGAAACGCTCCATGGAACCGCAGATGGCCCGGTGGATCATCACCGGCGTCTTCTTCTCGCCGTCCTTGTCGACATAGAAGGCGCCGAAGCGTTCTGGCAGGTTGAAGTCCACCTGGGTGGTGCCGCACTGCCATTCGCGGCCGATCGCATCCTTCAGCGTATATTCGAACTTGGGGCCGTAGAACGCACCCTCGCCCGGCAGGATGTCGGTCTTCACGCGACCGCCCGACTCAGCCTCGATCCGCTTCAGAACCTCGCCCATCACCTCTTCGGCATGATCCCATGCCTCGTCGGTGCCGACGCGCTTTTCCGGACGGGTGGAGAGCTTCACCACGATCTCTTCGAAACCGAAATCCTTGTAGACCGAGAGGATCAGGTCGTTGATCTTCATGCACTCGTCAGCCATCTGCTCTTCGGTGCAGAAGACATGGGCATCGTCCTGGGTAAACCCGCGCACGCGCATCAGGCCGTGCAGGGCGCCGGAGGGTTCGTAGCGATGCACGACGCCGAATTCGGCCAGACGCAGCGGCAGGTCGCGGTAGCTCTTCAGGCCGTGCTTGAAGATCTGGACATGACCCGGGCAGTTCATCGGCTTCAGGGCGAACACACGCTCGTCCTCGGCTTCCGGGTCGGCACATTGCACGGAGAACATGTTCTCCTTGTACCAGGTCCAGTGGCCGGAGGTTTCCCACAGCGAGGTGTGCAGCACCTGCGGCGCGTTGACTTCCTTGTAGGTGTCGCGCAGCACCCGGCGCTTGTAGGCGATCAGGCTCTGGAACATGTCCCAGCCCTTGGGATGCCAAAAGACGACGCCCGGGCCCTCTTCCTGGAAGTGAAACAGGTCCATTTCCCGGCCGAGCTTGCGGTGATCGCGCTTTTCAGCCTCCTCCAGCATGTGAAGGTAGTCTTTCAGATCCTTCTCGCTGTGCCAGGCGGTGGCGTAGATGCGCGAGAGCATCTCGTTGTTGCTGTCGCCGCGCCAATAGGCGCCGGCCACCTTCATCAGCTTGAAGGCATCGCCGATCTGGCGCGTGGAGACCATGTGCGGACCGCGGCAGAGATCCAGCCACTGGCCCTGCTTGTAGATCTTGATCTCCTGGTCGGCCGGAATGGCATCGACCAGCTCGACCTTGTAGGCCTCGCCCTTGGCGGCGAAATAACGCTTGGCTTCCTCGCGCGACCACACTTCCTTGGTGAACTGGGCGCCGCGCGCAATGATCTCGCGCATCTTCTTTTCGATCACCGGCAGCTCTTCCGGATGGAAAGGCCAGTCAGCGCCCGTATCCGGATGAACGCGCTTGAAATCGTAGTAGAAACCGTTCTCGATCACCGGACCGATGGTCACCTGGGTACCCGGCCACAGTTCCTGCACGGCCTCGGCCATCACATGGGCCGCGTCGTGGCGGATCAGCTCCAGGGCACGCGGGTCGTCGCGGGTAACGATCTCCAGCTTGTGGTTGCCGGTGATCGGATCGGCAAGATCCTTCAGTTCCCCGTCAAGGGTCATCGCCACCGCCTTCTTGGCGAGCGACTTGGAAATGCCCTCGGCGACGGCGAGGCCAGTGGTGCCTGCCTCGTATTCGCGCACGGAATTGTCGGGGAAAGTCAGTTGGATCATCTTTTTTCTCCTGCTCACTCCTGCAGACAAGGCAGGTAAGCTGTTCAAAGGAAACGGAACGGGCCGGGCATACGGGATTTGGAATAATCCGGCAACCTTTTCCGGGGCATTTCCCTTGATTTCATATGTCCAGTGACTTCAGCGCGTCTCCAACCGGCGTACGAACCAGCGGATCAGCTGATCCCAGACTGCATCCTTGTCGGCCTGGTCCTCGACGCCGTGTTCGAGGTTCGGATTGTCGTTCACCTCGATAACGACGATCCTGTCGCCGATCACCTTGAGATCGACGCCGTAAAAACCGTTGCCGATCAGCCGGGCGGCCCGGACGGCGATATCGATCACGGCCGGCGGCGCTTCGGCCAGAGACACGGTCTTGAAGCCGCCTTCCACCGCCTTCTTGCCGGTCTCGTGGCGGACGATCTGCCAGTGCTTCTTGGCCATCAGATACTGGCAGGCAAAGAGCGGCTCGCCGTCGAGCACGCCGATGCGCCAGTCGAAATCGGTCGGGCAGTATTCCTGGGCGAGCAGGATGGCGCTTTCCTGGAAGAGCTCCTTCAGCTTCTCCTTGATCGGCTCGGCGCCGGAGACGCGGAAGACGCCGCGGCTGAAAGAGCCGTCCGGGATCTTCAGCACAACAGGCGAACCGAGCTTGGCTTCCAGGTCGCCGGCTTCCTTCAGGGAGGACAGGACGATGGTCTTCGGCGTCGCGATACCGTGGCTCGCCAGGAGCTCGGTCAGATAGACCTTGTTGGTGCAGCGGATCATCGACACGGGGTCGTCGATCACCGGCATGCCTTCCTGCACCGCCCTCCTGGCAAAGCGGTAGGTGTGATTGTCGATATTCGTGGTTTCGCGGATGAAGAGCGCGTCATACTGCGCCAGCTTGTCGAGATCGCCCTTGCCGATAGGCACAACTTCGACCCCGTGGCGCGCGGCGACCTTGGCCATATGCTTCAGCGAGGCAATGGAGGACGGCGGCAGTTCCTCCTTCGGATCGGAGAGCACCGCCAAGGCATACTTCATCAGGGCGCGCTGCCTGGGCGCACGCCAGGGGCGCGTGGTGTAGTTCTCGACGGCGGCCAGGAAAGCGGCGCGTTCGTCCACTTCAAGGTCGTTGACCGCAAGAACCCGGATCCGTTTGATGCAGCGCCATTCGCCTTCTTCCAGCACCACTTCCAGGACAGGTGCCCGGAACCAGTCGAAGAGCAGCCGTGCGAAGGGTTCCAATGCGGTCTCATACATCTGACCGAGATAGACCAGCATCCGGTTCAGGCCTGTGGCGGCTTCCGGCGCCATCTTGCGCAGGCAGCGGTTCAACCGGTCTTCAAGCTCCGGCAAGGCATGCTGATAGAGCTGCTTGCGCGACAGCTCGATCATCGTCTCGACCGTCGGCACCACCCGGTGCTGACGCGCTTCGGCAAGCAGCGATGCATAATAGCCGGCCCCCTGATAGGCGTAGGAGCGCGACAGGTTCAGGATCGTCGGCTTGGCACCGGTAAAAAGCTTGGGGTGAGTGAGATATTCCCGCACGGTCATCACCTTGTGCGGGGTCTCGGTGTTGGAAACATCTTTCAGGCTGTCGACCAGAATGACCCAGGAAGACATGGGATCAGGCGTCCTTTCGTATCAGGATTTGCGCGCGCACCGCGGTCCGGCCCCAACGGGCCATGCGGTCGAACTCAGCAAAGGGAATGGGAAGATTTGCGGCATCTGCAGGGCTTTCGTGACGCTCGTGTTCCA
>ENA-ORCZ01000168-ORCZ01000168.1-marine-metagenome-genome-assembly--contig:-NODE-168-length-50634-cov-5.236466_pt1 | contig 50634 bp, 40 predicted proteins | sample MGYA00237785_ERZ508519 | MGnify/ENA primary metagenome ERZ508519 (study PRJEB26189, sample SAMN06268790) | marine metagenome | isolation source: Bioluminescent Bay, La Paraguera, Puerto Rico | place...
TCGTCGTTACCCTTGACCGGGACGTCGATATCGAGATTGCCATCGGCCAGTGTGACCATGGTTTTCTGCAGACCGGCCAGGCGGCGCAGAAGGTTGCCACGGACATAGACGACATAAATGATCAGCGAAATCAGGATGGCGGCGGCGGCGACGCCATACATGATCTGCGAGCTTTGCGCATTCAGGGTCTGGGTCGATGCGGCGGCGGTGTCGACATCCGATTGCAGGCTTTCAACCAGTGCCTTGACGCTGCTTTCCATGTCGGCGGCGTATTGCGCGCCTTGATCGACAATCTGCTGCTGGGTTGCGGCGGCTTCAAGATCCTTGATACGCAAGGCCGGGAGGCTGGCATCGCCGATTGACAGTTCAAGCATGTCACCGACGATGTTGGTGTAGAATTTTTTGAGTTTTTCGTTCTCGAGGCTTTCGATCAGTTTCTGCAGCGACGCGAAGCTGCCGCGGACCTGCACGCTGATCACGGAAAGCCGGGTCGTATCGTTAAGCGAGCTTGATGTCAGGATCGTATTGACGATGTCGCTTCCCATCCGGCTGAGTTCCAGCACCGGACCACGCGATGCAACGGCATCGTTCAGGTCATAAAGAAGTTTGGTGGTGCGGACCTGATCTTCGTAGGGCAGGGGATCGCCGGATTTGCGCAGGTCTTCGACGGAAGCATTGATCCCGGAAATGGTCGTCTGGGTAAAGGACAGGAGCGGGGTGATCATGCTGCTGTATCGCCCGCTTAGCTGCTGAAACTTGTTGAGTTTCTCGGCGATCTCGTCTGCGATGGCAAACCGGTTCAAAGTTATTGAATGCAGATTTTCCAGGGCATCGCGCAGATTGGCACTGTTGGTATCAATGCCATCGAGAATTTCGGGTTGCAGATTTGTTTCGCGCAATTGCCCGACATTGTCATCAAGCCCGGCCAGCAGCGTATCAAGTTCTGCTTTGACGATCTGTTCTTCGTCGGGGGTTTTCGATGCGATGATCCGCGGCGCGATGGCCACGATCTTTGCGCTGTCGGTTGCCAGTTGCTGTGCCGCAAACATCGGCGGCAGTTTTGAATGTGTGATGTTGGCAAGTTCGGTGCCGAATTTGCCAAACGATATGACGGCGACGGTGGCCGCCACGACGGCCATCAGGCCGACAAGGGCAAATGATGCCGCCAGTTTCCCCTGAACGCCGAAGCCTTTTGCGGTCTTTTTGACCGGCTTCTGGCGATCATCAGATTTGATAGTCTTTCCCATTACTCACCTAACCCCGATTACGCATAACCAGCGCACCGGCTTCTGTCATGCCGGTAACGCATCTGTTGATTTTCCTGGATGGAACCTTCCTGTGGGTTCCGCATTCGGGGATATCCGCGATATCGGTTAGGAACGATAAGGATGCGGATAATTGAAAGCGGAAGTTTTTGTTTTTCTTATGTTGGGGAATTCTATAGCACACGCATCTGTGTAGAATAACCGAAATGTTTTACTTATTTTATAGTCCTGTCCATCTGGATAATTCTTTTTGTACAAAAGCTTGTGGTTATGGTGCCAAACAAAAAGGCCCGCCATGAGGCGGGCCTTTGCACAAGAAGAAGTCTGATGGATCAGGAGGCGCGATCACGCGCCTGCTGACGCAGGTCTTCGAGGATGCCATTGATCCGCGAACGCAGATTTTCGACCTTTTCGGATGCGGTCTGTGCGGTTGACAGAACCTGACCGGAAAGCTCGCCGGTTTTTCCGGTTTCACTTGCCACATCATTGATCGAGGCGGAAACGGTGCGGGTGCGATCTGCTGCACTGCGGACGTTTCGCGTGATCTCGTCGGTTGCGGCACCCTGTTCCTCGACCGCGGCCGAGATGGTGGTGGCAATCTCGTTGATGTTTTCGATGATGCGACCGATATCCTCGATGGCGGTGACAGATTCGCCGGTTGCCTTCTGGATGCCGGAAATCTGACCGGCAATTTCCTCGGTCGCCTTTTCGGTCTGGTTGGCGAGGTTCTTGACCTCGGCCGCGACAACCGCAAAGCCTTTGCCCGCATCGCCAGCACGTGCCGCTTCGATGGTGGCGTTAAGGGCCAGAAGGTTGGTCTGTTCGGCGATGTCGGTGATCAGTGCGATCACCTCGCCAATACGGTTTGCCGATTGTGACAGGCTGTTGACCAATTCGTTGGTATGTTGGGCTCGTTGCGCGGCTTCGTTCGAAATGCGGGTGGTTTCCGCCATCTGACGGTTAATCTCCGCGTTCGAGCTTGAAAGCTGCTCGGTGGCCGAGGCAACGGTTTCGACATTTCCGGTGGCTTCATCGGCCGATTTCGATACCTTGTTACTCTGACCTGAAACCAGTTCGGCACTGTCGGTCATCTGACCTGATACGCCTTGAAGCTGTTCGGCAAGGGTGGCGATTTCAGTCACTGCACTTTCGACTTCACCCTGAAGGGTATCAGCAAGTGAAAGTAATTCGTCGCGCAGCGCCTCGTTGCGTTCACGGTTCAGACGCTCTTCCTCGGCCTGCATGTCGCGGACCTTGATCGCGTTTGCCTTGAACACATCAACCGCACGACCCATGGCAGAAATCTCGTCACTGCCACCTGATGGAACGGCCGCGTCAAGATCGCCATCGGCCAGAGAAATCATCGATTTCTGAAGGCCGGCAAGGCGACGCAACAGGTTGCCACGCACATAAACCAGATAGATCAGAAGCGGAATAATGATCGCCGCGGCACCAACGCCGTACATCACCAACGAGCTTTGCTGGGTCAGGGTGCTTGCGGTGTCGGCTGATTTGTCGACGCCGGATTGAAGATCGGCGACAAGCGCGTTCACACCATCTTCCATCGCTGCAGCAAATTCGGCGCTGTCTTCAACGATGTCGATCTGGTCGTCGGCCAGTTTCAGTTCTTCGCTGCGCAGGGATGAAATGCTTTTGCGGCCCATCGACAACTTTTTGATATCGCCAAGCAGGCCTTCATAGAATTTCTTGAGCTTCTCGTTCTCAAGTTCGTTGATGGTGTTGGCAACGACACCAACCGCCCCACGGACCTGAACACCCATGATGCGAAGCTGCATGCGATCGCCCGATGACGCGGCAGACAAAACGGTGTTGCTGATTTCAGCACCACTGTTCGCAAGCTGCAGTATCGGGGCTTGGGCTGCCATCAATTCATCAAGTTTGAACAGAAGTCCCTTGGTTGAGGCTTCCTGTTCCTCGGTCATGAAGGCGCCAGCCTGACGCAGGTCATGAACCTGACTGGTGACTTCGGTGATTCTGGTTTGGGATGCCGACAGGATCGGCTGGATCATTGAGTTGTATTTGCCGGTCAGTTGCTGGAACTTTGCAAGGGAATCTGAAAGTTCGCCTGCGACCTCGAAACGTTCAATCGTTGTGTCATGAAGTTCCTGAAGCGATTCAGCAAGGCTTTGGCCATTCGTTTCGATCACCGACAGCGTTTCTTCCGGAAGGCCGGACTGGCTCAGCACCGAGAGATTTTCCTGCAAGTTGGCAAGCATCACGTCAAGATCAGCCTTGACCGCCTGTTCTTCTTCAACGGTGGATGCCGCGATAATGCGCGGCGCGGAGGCCACAATTTTCGCACTGGTTGTTGCAAGCTGCTGGGCAGCAAACATCGGTGGAAGTTGCTCGTAGGCAATCGTGTCAAGCTGGTTGCCGAATTTGGTAAAAGAGAAGACCGATACGGCCGCAGCCAAGATTGCAATCAGACCGACAAGAAAGAAGGCACCAGCCAACTTTTCACGTACGCCAAGCCCTGCTTTGTTCGTCTTTGTTGAGTTCTTCTTTTTTGACGATGACGGCTTTGCGCCGCGCTTGAAACTTAAACCCATAATTAAACCTACCCCGTAGACCAAAGAGACAAGCGTCGCCACATCTGGTGCCGACGCATGCATGTACGTCGTCTGAACGTCTGTTCCCTGCCAAGCCACATTGGGGAATACCCGATATCTGACCCTGAACGGATCTCGGGAAAAAATTTGGGGCTCGAATTATTATTATTGTTGTCCAATGTAGCACAGTAATCGCAGGGAGATCATGAATTTTCGGCCAATTCTGCGAGGCCGTATAGATTTCATGCGCAGGCCGACAAGGAGTTTTGCGACGATTGTGCTTTTTCAGCCCGCAAGGCGATGTTTTTCCGTGTTGCCGTCAAACAAAAAGGCCCGCCATTGGCGGGCCTTTTGTCATCAAGTTTTGCCTGTGATCAGGATGATGCGCGATCATGTGCCTGTTTGCGCAGATCATCCAGAATGCCGTTGATCCGCGAACGCAGGTTTTCAACCTTCTGCGATGCATCCTGTGCAGTTGCCAGAACCTGACTGGACAGTTCGCCTGTCTTGCTGGTTTCATTGGCAACCTCGTTGATCGAAGCCGAAACAGAACGCGTGCGATCCGCAGCCCCGCGCACGTTGCGCGTGATCTCGTCGGTGGCAGCACCCTGTTCCTCAACCGCAGCCGAGATGGTGGTCGCGATTTCATTGATGTTCTCAATGATGCGGCCAATATCGCCGATGGCATTGACGGACTCACCGGTTGCTTTCTGAATGCCCGAAATCTGGCCAGAAATTTCCTCGGTGGCTTTTTCCGTCTGGTTGGCAAGGTTTTTGACCTCGGCGGCAACAACCGCAAAGCCCTTGCCGGCATCCCCGGCGCGGGCCGCCTCGATGGTGGCGTTAAGTGCCAGAAGGTTCGTCTGCTCGGCAATATCGGTGATCAGTGCGATCACTTCGCCAATGCGGTCTGCAGACTGCGACAGGCTGACCACGAGTTCGTTGGTTTCCTGTGCACGGTTGGATGCTTCGTTCGAGATACGGGTCGATTCCGCCATCTGACGGTTGATTTCCGCATTCGATGCCGACAGCTGTTCGGTCGCAGCAGCAACCGTTTCAACGTTGCCGGTCGCTTCCTGTGCTGAGCTTGCAACTTCTTCGGTCTGACCCGAAACCAGTTCAGCACTTGACGTCATCTGACCGGAAACGCCCTGAAGTTGATCACCAAGGGCCGCGATTTCGTTCACGGCACTTTCAACTTCGTTCTGCAGGGTGTCGGCCAGTGCCAGCAACTCATCACGAAGTGCTTCGTTGCGTTCATGGTTCAGGCGCTCTTCCTCGGCCTGCATGTCGCGGACCTTGATGGCATTTGACTTGAACACATCAACCGCACGGCCCATGGCGCTGATTTCGTCATTGCCCTTGGACGGCACGACGACATCAAGATTGCCATCTGCAAGTTGAACCATGGTTTTCTGCAAACCGCCAAGGCGGCGCAGAACGTTACCACGGACATACAGCACATAAATCGCAAGCGAGATAATGATGGCTGCGACGGCGACAACAAACAGGGCGGTCAGGCTCTGTTTCTCTACAACTTTCGCCTGGGCGGCGGCATCGTTGACTTCTGCATTCAGACCGGCAACCAGTTCGGCAACGCTGTTACGCATTGCGTTGGCATATTCGCCACTCTGCACGACAAGCGCCTGGCTTTGTTCGGTTGCCTCAAGTTCACGTTTGCGCAGTTCAGGCAGGCTGCCTTCACCAACCGAAAGCTTCTGCATCTTGTCGATCAGATCGACATAGAACGCCTTGAGGCGATCGTTATCAAGCTCATCAAGCTTGCTCAGCGCATCGGTGTACGTTCCGCGAATGCGCACCGGAATGATCGACAGGCGCACCGCCTGGGTTTCCGTGGTGCTGGAAATGATCATGTTTGATGCGGCGGAACCCAGACGCTCGATATCAAGGATCGGTGTGCGCGTCTCGATCGCTGATGCGAACTTCTGGAAGGACTCAAGAATTTCTTCTTTGTCTGCGCTGTATTTCTTGGAAGGGTCTTCTTCAAAGGACGCGGCGTATTCGCTGCCTTGGGCGATGTCGTTCTGGGTATAGGACAGCACCGGTTTTAAGGTGTCACCATACCGTTTCGCCAGATTCTGGAACTCTTCGAGTTTCGCGGCTTTTTCGTCGCTGATCTGGAAACGTTCCTGGGTCACTTCGTGCAGCTGTTTGAGGTTATCCTCAAGCAGGGCGCGATTGTCGTTGATGCTGGCAATTACCGCGGGCATAAAGCCGGTTGCTTCAATTTCGGCGATGCGGACATTAAGCTCTTCAAGACGAACCGCAAGTTCATCGTTAATCGCGGTTTCTTCTTCCGGATTGGCAGCGGCGACGATACGCGGCGCAATGGCGACAATTTCGGCACTTCCGGTTGCCAGTGACTGAGCCGCGGCAATAGGCGGAAGCTTTTCTTCGGTAATGGTACTAAGCGCATTACCGAACTGATTGAAGGAAATAGCACCGACAATGGCAGAAATCACTGCCATCAATCCGACCACAGCAAACGATATCAAAAGTTTGCTTTGGACCCCGAATTTAGTTCCCATTCTATCTAACCTTTTTTCCTGGCTGTTTCCGTATGGCTTCTTTGTCCATTCCGGTTGTTTCTGGCACCGCAGGATCATATGCAGTCCTGCGTTAGGCGACAGCTTGGCCCTAGAGAGTATTCTGCTTTAGTTTAATATCTACACCAGAGAACATTAATGAAAGAATATCAAGACGTCTGCAACATCTATCCGCGTATAGTGCGCGACTATCCCCGGATAGGTTGATGATGATTTCGGTGCATTACGCCCCAAAAACCTGACCCTTGCCCCCGATATTTGGCGATCTCGCCAAGCATGGCTGGACCTTGCCGGGTAAACAGGATATAGGAGCGGTCGAAATTTTCGTTCGCGTATGTCGCAGATATGAATGTGTCATCCTGCACATGCCCGGACGGGCTGGTCTGTCAGGGAACGCCCGTATGACCGGCGTGGTATCACCCGATACCGTTCCACTTCGAATTCATTGACGACAGGTTACAGGTTATGGCCGGCCATTCCCAATTTAAGAACATCATGCACCGCAAAGGTGCGCAGGATAAAAAGCGCGCCAAGATCTTCACCAAACTCGCGCGTGAAATCACTGTTGCCGCGAAAATCAGCGAAGATATCGACAGCAACCCGCGTCTGCGTGCGGCGATTTCTGCGGCCCGTGCCCAGAACATGCCCAAGGACAACATTGATCGTGCCATCAAGAAGGCGACCGGTGCAGGCGAGGGCGACAACTATGAAGAAGTCCGCTACGAGGGTTATGGCACCGCGGGTGTTGCTGTCATCGTCGAAGCACTGACCGACAACCGTAACCGTACCGCATCCGAAGTGCGTGCTGCCTTTACCAAGCATGGCGGCAACCTTGGCGAAACCGGTTCGGTCGGCTTCATGTTCAACCGTGTTGGCGAAATCGTCTATCCGATCGACAAGGCCGATGCTGATGAAATCTTCGAAGCGGCCCTTGAAGCTGGTGCTGCGAATGCGGAGTCCGATGATCAGAACCACGTCATCGATACCGAGATCGAAGACCTCAACGCTGTGCGCGAAGCCCTGACCGAAAAATTCGGCGATCCGGAAAGCGCAAAGCTGGTCTTCCGTGCCACCACCGAAGCCGACATTTCGGTCGAACAGGCGCAAAGCATCATGAAACTTGTCGATGTGCTTGAAGATAACGACGACGTCCAGAATGTCTGGACCAACGTTAACTGGACCGACGAAATCGTCGCTGGTCTCGATAACTAATTAATATTTGCCAACACCCGCCTTTCGCTTTTGAATGGCGGGTGTTTTGTATCTGGAACCCGCTTTTTTGGGGGATGTAGTGGTCAGAGTGCTCGGGATTGATCCCGGTCTGCAACGAACCGGTTGGGGCGTCATTGACCTCGATAACAATCGTATGCGCCATGTTGCCAATGGCGTGGTGACTTCCACCCAGTCATTGACCCTTGCCGAACGCCTTGATCAACTGCACACCGGCCTGATCGAAGTGATCCGGATCTGGACACCCGACGAGGCCGCGGTTGAAGAAACCTTTGTGAACAAAAACCCGGTTTCGACCCTGAAACTGGGCCAGGCGCGAGGTGTTGCGTTGCTTGCTCCTGCGCGCAGTGGCATTCCGGTAACGGAATATACACCCAATGCCGTCAAAAAGACTGTGGTTGGTGCCGGTCATGCTGCCAAACAGCAGGTCGAAATGATGGTTTCAACCCTGCTGCCGGGATGTGACATTGCCGGGCCGGACGCCGCAGATGCCCTTGCGGTTGCCATATGCCACGCACAACATGCCGGGAACCGGTCGCTGGCCAATTCGATGGCTGCGCACCCAACACGAAACGGGAGAAAATACAGGTGATCGCCAAACTGCGCGGAATTGTGGATTTCATCGGCGAAGACAGCGTCATTATCGATGTGAACGGGGTGGGCTATCTGGTTTTTGCCTCGCGCCGCACGCTTTCGATGTTGCCGCCCAAGGGCGGGGATGCAGGCCTGATGATCGAAACCCACGTTCGCGAAGATCACATTCATCTTTATGGCTTTGCCGATAACGCCGAAAAGCAATGGTTTGCCTTGCTCACCACTGTTCAGGGTGTCGGTGCGAAGGTTGCACTCGCCCTGTTGTCGGTTCTGACGCCCACCGATCTTTTGCGCGCACTGGCCGCCCAGGATACCACGGCCCTTTGCCGCGCACCGGGAATCGGTCCCAAGGTCGCAACCCGCATTGTTGGCGAACTAAAAGACAAGGCCGCGAAACTGAACCTTGGCCCGGTTGCGGCCCCGGAAGCCCCCGCCGTCGAAGACGCAAAGCCAGCCGCAAAATCCAAGAAATCAGCCAAGGCCACCAAAGATGTGAGCATCGACACAGCGCCAGCCGAACCGGTTGTAGATGATAGCGTCGTTTTGGCAGACGCGGTATCGGCCTTGGTCAATCTTGGTTATGGCCGGTCCGAAGCATTTGGTGCGGTGGGCAAGGCCGCCCAGCAGGCGGGCGACGACAAGTCGATCGATACCCTGATCCGTCTGGGACTGAAGGAGCTTAGCGCGTGAGCGAAGAAGAAGACCGTCTGCTCAGTGGTGAGCGCCGCGAAGAAGATCATCAGGATGGATCGCTGCGTCCCCGTCGGCTTGACGATTTTACCGGTCAGAAAGAAGTCCGTGAAAACCTTGATGTCTTCATCAAGGCCGCCAGTGCGCGCGAAGAAGCCATGGACCATGTCCTGTTCTTTGGCCCGCCGGGACTTGGCAAAACCACGCTTTCGCAAATCGTCGCCAGTGAACTCGGTGTCGGCTTTCGGGCCACATCCGGCCCGGTGATTGCCAAGGCCGGTGATCTTGCCGCTCTTCTGACCAACCTGCAGCCGCGCGATGTTTTGTTCATTGATGAAATCCACCGTCTGAACCCGGCAGTGGAGGAAATCCTTTATCCGGCGATGGAAGACTTCCAGCTTGATCTCATCATTGGCGAAGGTCCTGCTGCGCGCTCTGTGCGGATTGATTTGCCGCCCTTTACGTTGGTGGGGGCCACCACGCGTTCGGGGCTTCTGACCACGCCGCTCCGTGATCGTTTCGGTATTCCGCTGCGCCTTCGGTTCTATGAGCCCGAAGAACTGGTCAGCATCGTTGCCCGTGGGGCACGGCTTTTGAATTTCGACATGACCGAAGAAGGCGCGATGGAAATCGCCCGCCGGTCACGCGGCACCCCGCGTATCGCCGGTCGTTTGCTCCGCCGTGTGCGTGACTTTGCCGCGGTGGCAGAAAAATCACCGGTCGATAAATTTATTGCCGATGCGGCCCTGACCCGGCTTGAGGTCGATAACCTTGGCCTTGATAGTCAGGACCGGCGTTACCTGAATTGTATCGCCAGCAACTATGGCGGTGGTCCGGTCGGTGTCGATACATTGGCCGCAGCCCTGTCCGAAGAACGCGATACCATCGAAGACGTGATCGAGCCTTATCTTCTGCAGCAAGGCCTGATCCAGCGTACCCCGCGCGGGCGCATGCTGGGCGTTAAGGGCTTCAAGCATCTTGGTCTGACCCCGCCACGCCAGGCGGGCGGGATGCCGCTTTCCGATCTGTTTGACGGGCAGGCGGGGGAAGAATCCTGATGGCCCAAAATGATCACGATGCCATTCTTGGCCGCTTCGAAGGTAAGCGGCATATCTATCCGTTGATTGTCTATTACGAGAACACAGATGCCGGTGGCGTCGTCTATCACGCCAACTATTTGGCATTCGCCGAACGGGCACGTTCAGCGATGCTTAACCTGTTGGGCTTTACCAATCGAAATATTGCAGAACGCCACAAAGTTGCCATAGCCGTTCGACACTGTACGCTCGACTTTCGACGTCCGGCACTTTTGGAAGACCGTATTACGGTCGAAAGCCGGGTGATCAAGGTTGGGGGCGCATCGCTTGGTTTTGAACAAAAGATTATGCGGGGCGACGACGAACTGGTGGTGATCGAGATTTATCTCGCCTGCATGTCGTTGGAAGAACTTCGGGCACAACGTCTGCCCGACGAACTAAGAACAGTATTTAATAGTTGTCTTGATGTGACAAAGGACTGACGGGAATATGGAAAATCAAGTGGTCGACGCGGTAACGCTGGGGCAGTCGGTCATGGCACATGATATGTCTCTTTGGGGACTTTTCATGCAGGCTGGGCTGGTCGTCAAAACAGTGATGATCGGTCTTTTGCTGGCTTCTGTCTGGGTTTGGGCGATTGTCTTCGAAAAGATCCTGCGACTGCGCAAATTGCGCGCCCAGGCAAACACCTTCGAAGAAGCCTTCTGGTCGGGTGGATCACTTGAAGATCTGTATGACCGTATCGCCGACAAGCCGCGCGATCCGATGTCAGCCATCTTTGTTTCGGCCATGCGTGAATGGCGGCGTTCGAACGCAAAGGGTGTCCATGGCGACACCATGCGTGCCCGCCTTCAGCAGCGCCTTGAAAAATCCATGGAAATTACCCTTGGTCGTGAAATGGACCGGGTGGAACGGTATATGACCTTCCTCGCATCCGTTGGCTCAACCGCACCGTTCGTTGGTCTGTTCGGCACGGTTTGGGGCATCATGGTTTCGTTCCAGTCGATTGCGGCGTCAAAGAACACCTCGCTTGCGGTTGTTGCACCGGGTATTGCCGAGGCGCTTTTTGCAACTGCCATGGGGCTTGTTGCTGCTATCCCGGCTGTGGTTGCCTATAACAAGATTTCCAGCGACCTGAACCGTTACAGCAACCGCCTCGAAGCTTTCGTGGACGAGTTCTCCTCGATCCTTTCGCGCCAACTTGACGACACGAGAGACTGATTATGGGCGCACAGCTTGCCAAATCAGGCGGAGGACGCCGTCGCGGTCGCCGGAGTAACCGGCGGGCAGCGATGAGTGACATCAACGTCACCCCGATGGTTGACGTCATGCTGGTGTTGCTGGTGATCTTCATGGTCGCAGCCCCGCTGATGACAGTCGGGGTCGAGGTTGATCTGCCAGAAACCAGTGCAGCACCGATGACCGGTCAGGACGAACCGCTGGTGGTGTCGGTTTCTGCCGAAGGCACGATCTACATCATGGATAGCGAAATCGCGCAGGACACCCTGACCGAAAAGCTCGCCGCCATTACCGACAACAAGGCCGATACACGCATCTTTGTCCGCGGCGACAAGACAATTGATTATGGCCGTGTGATGGAAGTCATGGGCCTGATCAAGGATGCCGGTTTCACCAAAGTCGCCCTGATCGCCGAATTGCCGGCAAAGGGTTCGTAAACGAATCATGCTGCGTTACGCTCTCATATCGCTTGGTCTGCACGCTGTCCTGTTTCTGGTGGCGTGGCTTGGGCTGCCCGATCTGTTTGATGAAACACCGTTGGAATTGCAGTCCATTTCGGTTGAAGTCGTGACAGTGGATGAATTTTCCGCGGCCCCGACCAAGGCTTTGCCAAAACCGGAACCCAAAGAGGAACCGAAACCAAAGCCGACACCGGAACCAAAGCCAGAACCCAAGCCAGAGCCGAAGCCCGAACCAAAACCGGAACCAAAGCCGGAACCCAAGCCTGAGCCGAAGCCCGAACCAAAACCGGAGCCCAAGCCAGAGCCGAAGCCTGAGCCAAAACCGACACCAAAGCCGGAACCGGTTCCGACGCCAGACGTTAAAAAAGAGCCGGAGCCAAAACCGGAGCCGACTGAGCTTGCCGCTGTAAAGCCGGAATCCAAGCCGACGCCGCCAAAACCGGAACCGGTCAAAAAGCCGGAGCCGAAAAAGGAAGAGCCGAAGAAACGCGATCTCATGAGCGTTCTTAAGGATGTCAGCAAGCTTAAGGAAACGGCAGAGGCCACACCGGAGCAGCAGCCAGACGAAACGCCGGAAGAAAATGCCAGCGAGGTTGTGGCGACCAGGCTTGATGCCAATCTGACCATGAGCGAGCTTGATGCCGTAAAACGTCAGATCGAAAGATGCTGGAGCCCACCGGCCGGGGCCAAGGAAGCGGGCAACTTTGCGGTTGAAATTCATGTCAGCGCAAACCCGGACGGAACCGTCCGTTTGGCGCGGATTAGCAACCTGAACGAAATCCAGGGCGACACTTCCCGCCGTACGATTGCAGAAAGTGCCCTTCGAGCAGTGCTAAATCCGCAATGCAGTCCTCTAAAACTGCCGCTGGATAAATACGAAATGTGGCGCACATTCACGTTCAATTTTGACATGCGTGAAATGCTGGGCCTTTAACGACCAAGTTCTTGAACACGCGTGGAAAATAGCGAGGCAGGATGACGATCAAGACCAACGCAATAAAACGATTTTGGGCTAAAGGCAGTGTCGCGGCACTGTGCGCCCTTGCCGTTGTCGCTGGCCTGAATGTCGGGTTCATGTCGCCGGCAAAGGCGGAACTCCGGATTGATATTACCCGGGGCGAATTGAAACCGATGCCAATTGCCGTCACCCGCTTCCCGGGCGAAGGCGTTGCCGAAACCGAGATCGGTCAGAACATGACCCAGGTGATTGCCGCAGATCTCGAACGTTCGGGCCTGTTTTCACCGATTGATGAAAAGGCATTCATTCAGAGTGCCGCATCGTTGGCGGTGAACCCGAACTTTGCCGAATGGCGGGCCATCAATGCGCAGGCCCTGGTTAACGGTCGTGTTGTGACCGAACCGAATGGTCTTCTGCGTGTTGAATTCCGCCTGTGGGATGTTTTGGCTGAAACCCAGATGTCTGGCGTTGCGTATCGTACGCAGCCAAACAACTGGCGTCGGATTGCTCACAAGATTGCGGACGAGATTTACAAACGTATCACCGGTGAAACCGGCTATTTCGATACGCGCGTTGTCTACGTCTCGGAATCCGGTCCGGCCGATAACCGGACCAAACGACTGGCCATCATGGATCAGGACGGTGCAAACCACCGGTTCCTGTCTGATGGACGGTTCCTCGTGCTGAACCCGCGCTTCTCGCCGACGGCACAGGAAGTGGTTTATATGTCGTACTTCAACGACAAGCCGCGCGTTTATGTTTTGGATATTGATACCGGCGAGTTGGAATTGCTGGGTGATTTTCCGGGGATGACCTTTGCGCCCCGATTCGCGCCAGACGGGAACTCGGTTGTGATGTCACAAGCGCTTGACGGGAACAGTGAAATTTATGGACTGGACCTGCGCACGCGTGAAAAGCGTCAGTTGACGCGCCATCCGGCCGTGGATACCTCGCCTTCCTATTCTCCGGACGGGTCTCGCATTGCGTTCAACTCCGACCGCAGTGGGGCACAACAACTTTATGTGATGAATGCCGATGGTGGAGGCGTACAGCGCATCAGCTTCGGTGGTGGACGCTATGCCACCCCGGTCTGGTCGCCGCGCGGAGACCTGATCGCATTCACCAAATCCGAAGGAGGTCGTTATTATATCGGCGTCATGAGGCCAGACGGCAGTGGAGAAAGGCTGCTGGCCGAGGGTTACCTCGTTGAGGGACCAACATGGGCACCGAACGGTCGAGTTTTGATGTACTACCGCCAGCACCCGTCCAGGGACGGGACCAAGGATCGCTATCGTTTGTATTCGATTGATCTTACCGGTTATAACGAGCGAGAGATCGTTACACCGGCGGATGGGTCGGATCCTGCATGGTCGCCCTTGATTCCCTGATATCTCAAGAGTATAGTCATCGCGAAGCACTGAATGCGATTCGCTTTAATCGCGGGCATTTTCGGTGTCGCGAGACATGGAAAACACCAACCTCGGGCGAATGCGTCCGGTGTTAAGGGGAAAACTTAAATGAAACTTCGTATTCTGAGCGTTTTTGCTGCTGCCGCTCTTCTGGCTGCTTGTGAAACTGCACCTGATAGCACGGCAACCACTGGTGGCGACGGTGCAAGCACTTCTTCCAGCGCCTCGACTTCGACTTCTTTGGCTGAAAGCAGCCCTGAGTGGTTCGCTGTCAACGTTGGTGACCGCGTCTTCTTTGGTTTCGACAAATACGATCTTGCCGGTGAAGCACGTCGCACTCTCGAACTGCAGGCTGCTTGGCTGAAGAAATATCCGCAGTACAAAGTTGTTGTTGAAGGTCATGCCGACGAGCGCGGCACCCGTGAATACAACCTTGCACTCGGCGAACGCCGCGCGAACTCGGTCAAAGATTACCTGATCGCTCTGGGCATCGACCCGTCGCGCATCGAGACCATTTCTTATGGTAAAGAGCGCCCGGTTGCTCTTGGCCATGACGAAGAAAGCTGGGCTAAAAACCGCCGCTCTGTATCGGTTATCCGTTAAGCGCGTGCAGGTGAAAGCCTGACTTGAAGATCAAGGCGCCTGTCCCGTTTGGGGCAGGCGCCTTATTTTTGCCGCCTGAAAATGTTTGAAAGTCACGACAGGTATTTCCATAGTGAACCTTCAAAGACTGAATTGACGAAAAAGGACCCGAAAATGATCCGCGTTCGATCCGCCATTTCGCCAAAGAATCGCAACATCCTGATGGCCCTTGCCGTCGGAGCTGTGTTTGGCATGACATCACTCGGGTCCCAACCGGTTCACGCGCAAGACGCCAACATGTCGCGTCAGGTAGAACAACTGCGCAAGGACCTCGATCTTTTGCAGCGTTATGTTTATCGCGAAGGCACCGGTGACGCCGCACAGGCCGCTGTTTCGTCTGGTGATGGCGGCGGGGCTGCAACCCCGGCTGCCGCACGCCAACAGGTCCAGATCAGCGCACTGGAACGCACGACCACCCAACTGACCGGTCAGCTTGAAGAATTCGACTACCGCATTCGCAAGATGGAAGACCGTCTGGAACGCCTGGTGGCCGATATTGATTTCCGCCTCAATCAGCTTGAAAGCGGCGGCGTTGCAACCAGTGGTGCAAATGCCGATGGGGCAACCGCACCGCTTGCTGCGGGCACGGCCGCACAGGGCGCCAATAACTCTGCCGCCAACAGCGCACCGGCTGCTGCCGGTTCGGGCGAGCCCCTGAATGAACGCGGCACCCAGCTGTTTGGCGTTATCGAAAGCGAAGGCCAGCCGCCGCAAATTCCAAGCGGGGCTGCCCCGTCCAACGCATCGAACGCATCTTCACCAACACAGAGTGCTGTGGCAACCACCGGCACGCCTGAAGAACAATATCGCGAGGCCTTTGGCCTTCTGCGCAAACAGGATTTCCAGGCCGCCGAACAGGCGCTGGGCAATTTCGTCAGCAGCCATCCCAACGATCCGCTGGCTGGCAATGCGCAATACTGGCTGGGTGAAACCTATTATGTGCGCGGCCAGTATGAAAATGCTGCCATCGCCTTTACCGAAGGTTTCCAAACCTACCCCGACAGCACCAAGGCACCTGATAACCTTCTGAAGCTCGGCATGTCGCTGGCCAATCTTGGCAAGAACGAAGATGCCTGCACCGCATTTGGCCACCTGATCGACAACTTCCCGAACGCCTCGAACGTCGTTCTGGATCGTGCCCGTCAGGAACGCCAGAACCGTGGATGTCCGCAGTAAACCCTGCGTATGACAGACCGATGATCGGCAACCTTACGACATCAGAAAATCAAAATACGGCGTCCGGTGGATCTCCACTGGACGCCGTTGCCTTTGATAGACTGATGATGGCGTTTGCCCCGTTTGAAACCGCCCCTGAAATCCTTGTTGGTGTCTCGGGCGGGGCCGACAGCATGGCACTGGCCCTTTTGGCCCATGACTGGTGTCAGGCACAAGGCGGGCGCGTGGTCGCCGTTACGGTTGATCATGGTCTGCGAAAGGCCGCCGCTGACGAGGCCCGCTGGGTCGCAGCCGAACTTGCCCGCCATAACATCGAACACATCACCAAACACTGGCAGGGCGAAAAACCAAAAGGTGCCGTGCAGGAAAAGGCGCGCCAGGCCCGCTATCAGATTTTTGATGACCTGATGCGTGATACCGGCATTCTCCATCTATTGGTTGCCCATCATGCGGGCGACCAACGCGAAACCATTGCCATGCGCCGCGATCGCGGCACGACACCGATTGGGCAGGCGGGAATGTCTGCGCGGCGCTATCTGCGGCATGGTCGGGTGCTACGCCCGCTTTTGGCCGTTGCCAAGGCCGACTTGGTGGCAACCCTGAAGGCGCGCGGGCAGGTGTGGATCGAAGACCCTTCCAACATCGACGACAAGTTCGAGCGTGTGCGCGTTCGCAAGGCTTTTGAGGTGGGGGCATCGCGCCCACCCGATATAACCGCCGACGCATCGGCGCGCCGCGCCCTTGAAACGAGGATTGGCCGACTGCTTGCCGGGGCCGTCACTCTGCACGCAAATGGGGTTGCGATCCTTAATCCGCATGTGCTGCTGGATCCGAACACGGATCGCAACGCCGCGATCCATGCACTGGGGCAGGTGGTGCGTACGGTGGGGGGCGCAGGATATATGCCTGCGCTTGATAAACTGTGCGGTGTGCTTGATCGCCTTGGTGCGGATAAAACAGCCCGCATCAGTCTGGGCGGCTGCGTCTTGCACGGTCGGAAAGGCGGGATTTGCGTTTATCGCGAATTTGGCCGAATGGCGCAGGATCCGATTGCGTTGGATACCGAATCACTCACACGATCTTTGGTTGTGCGGTTTGATAATCGCTTTGAATGGCAGGCAGATGACGCTGATCTGTCGGGGCAAACTGGACGTTGGATCGCACCGCTTGGCCTTTGTGATGTGTTTCACACGAAGTCTTTTCGCGCCGCATTGGGCGAAATTGCACCATTTATTGGTAATTTACCGCGCGCGGCCCTTGCATCCATGCCTGCACTCTACGATAAAGAAGGCTTGTTATCTGTTGGCGGGCTTGAGGTTTCGGAGCTTTCCGACGTACTATCCGCCGCCGGTTGCGGACGGCCTCTGGGCAGGGGCCTGATCGCGTCTGGTGGCAGTTGGCAGTTTGCGCCGCAAGTACCTTTGTGGGAAAGTGGTTTCAAATCGTCACCGAAACCCGACAACCTACTTGCGTAAGCGGGGCTTATGACTATTTGATTGTCAGACCCTGCGCAGGAAGTTTTGCGTCACGGCACACACAAATTGCGACCAGTAGCTTGGAATGAATATGGGAAAAAATCTCGCACTGTGGGTTATTATCGCCATCCTTTTGGTGGCGCTGTTTAACCTGTTTCAGTCGCCCTCCGGACGGTCCGGTCAGTCGTCGCTGGCATTTTCGGACTTCCTGGCCGAAGTGGATTCAGGTCAGATTTCCGAAGTCACCATCCAGGGCAACAACCTGACTGCAGAAACGCGCGACGGTCGCTCTGTTAATGTTTACACCCCGGATTATCCGAACCTCGTTGAAAAGCTGAACGACAAGGGCGTGCGCATCATCGCACAGCCTGAAGAAAGCCTGTCTCCTTTGATGAGCGCTTTGATCAGCTGGTTCCCGATGCTTCTGATCATCGGTGTCTGGATCTTCTTCATGCGCCAGATGCAGGGCGGTGGCGGTAAGGCCATGGGCTTTGGCAAGTCCAAGGCCAAGATGCTGACCGAGAAATCCGGCCGCGTGACCTTCGAAGATGTCGCAGGTATTGAAGAAGCCAAGGGCGAACTTGAAGAAGTCGTCGACTTCCTGCGCGATCCACAGAAGTTCCAGCGCCTTGGCGGTAAAATCCCCAAAGGCATGCTGCTTGTCGGTCCTCCGGGTACCGGTAAAACGCTGCTGGCGCGTGCGATTGCCGGCGAAGCAAACGTTCCGTTCTTCACCATCTCGGGTTCTGACTTCGTCGAAATGTTCGTTGGTGTCGGTGCATCGCGTGTGCGTGACATGTTTGAACAGGGCAAGAAAAACGCACCTTGCATCATCTTCATCGATGAAATCGACGCTGTGGGCCGCCATCGTGGTGCCGGTCTTGGCGGCGGTAACGATGAACGTGAACAGACCCTCAACCAGCTCCTCGTCGAGATGGATGGTTTCGAAGCCAACGAAGGCGTAATCCTTGTGGCTGCGACCAACCGTCCGGACGTTCTGGACCCGGCATTGCTGCGTCCGGGTCGTTTCGACCGTCAGGTCGTTGTGCCGAACCCGGATCTGGAAGGCCGTGAACGCATTCTGGGTGTTCATGCGCGTAAAGTTCCGCTGGGGCCGGATGTTGATCTGCGCACGGTTGCACGTGGTACCCCGGGCTTCTCGGGTGCGGATCTGGCAAACCTTGTCAACGAGGCTGCTTTGCTTGCGGCCCGCCTTGGCAAGCGCGTTGTCACCATGGCTGATTTCGAAAACGCCAAGGACAAGGTCATGATGGGGGCCGAACGTCGCTCCATGATCATGACCGATGACGAGAAAAAGCTGACCGCCTATCACGAAGGTGGCCACGCACTGGTCGCACTCCATACGCCTGCGTCTGATCCGATCCACAAGGCCACCATCATCCCGCGCGGTCGCGCACTGGGTATGGTGATGCGTCTGCCGGAACGTGATCAGGTGTCCAAATCCTATGAACAGCTGATTTCCGACCTTGCGGTTGCCATGGGTGGCCGCGTTGCCGAGGAAATCATCTTTGGCAAGGACAAGGTCACCACGGGGGCATCTTCGGACATCAACATGGTGACGCAATATGCGCGCAAGATGGTGACCGAGTGGGGCTTCTCCGACAAGCTTGGGAACGTCAAATACGTTGATAACCAGGAAGAAGTGTTCCTTGGTCACAGCGTTGCCCAGCACAAAAACGTTTCGGAAAAAACCGCGCAACTCATTGACGAAGAAGTCCGTCGTTACTCTGACGAGGCTTATGAATTCGCCAAGCGTGTTCTGACCGAACATCTTGATGACCTGCACAAGCTTGCAAAAGGTCTTCTGGAATATGAAACCCTGTCGGGCAAGGAAATCGACGCGCTGTTGCGTGGCGAGGAAATTAACCGTCCGGGCCATTCTTCCGGTGGCGGCAAGGATGCAGGAGGCGGACGTCGCTCCACGGTGCCAAGCACCGGCGGTGCCCGCAAGGATAACCCTGGTGACGGCGGCGGGGACCTTTCCCCGGAACCGCAACCGGGAAGCTAACAGAAAGAGACTGATGGACGAGATCAAACGATCGGTCCTGCGAAGCCCCGCCGATGTGCGGGGCTTTGCCGATTTTGAAGGACCGCTTTACTACGCACCGACCGGTTTCATCGACCATGCCGATGATCCCAATACCTTGCCACTTGCCGGATCACGCCGGGGATTTTCGGCACTTGAAATCATCCGCCGCCGCGAAGGTGGCGGGGCCGAAAGCATGATCCTGCCGTTACTTGCCCTTGAAGGCTGGGTACAGAACAGTGGCCGGGTTGATGAAATCAATGCCGTGCTCGATCGCCTGATGGCCAAACGCCCGGACTATGCCGGGCTTGATATGGCGTCCTGCCATGTGATGGGCATCATCAATGTCACACCCGACAGTTTTTCCGATGGCGGCGATTACAACACCACCGAACAGTCTGTGGCGCGTGCCATGGCGATGATAGAGCAGGGCGCATCGATCATTGATGTCGGCGGCGAATCAACCCGTCCGGGGGCCGATACCGTGTCCGAGGACGAGGAAATCAGTCGTGTGGTGCCGGTGATCCGCGAACTGGCATCCAAGGGGCACGTTGTTTCGATCGATACCCGCCACGCCGGCGTGATGGAGGCCGCGATTGAGGCCGGGGCTGCGATCATCAACGACGTCACTGGGCTTGAGGGCGATGAACGCTCGATGGAGGTTGCAGCCGCATCTGGCAAACCGGTGATGCTGATGCATATGCAGGGCGAACCGGGCACCATGCAGGCCGCCCCGAAATATGACTGCGCGGTGCTTGATATCTATGACTATCTGCTCGATCGTATCGAAAGCTGCGAGCGGGCTGGTATTTCACGCGATCGCATCTGCATTGATCCGGGCATCGGCTTTGGCAAGACACTGTCGCACAATCTTGAACTGCTGTCGCGTCTGGCCATTTTCCATGGTCTGGGCTGTCCGATCTTGCTGGGCACCTCGCGCAAGTCATTCATCGGCAAGATTGATCCAAAGGCCGACCCCAAGCAACGTCTGGGGGGCTCAATTGCGTCTGCGGTCAATGGATGGCGTCACGGGGTTCAGATGATCCGCGTGCATGATGTGCCCGAAACCGTGCAGGCGATTTCCGTCGCCAGTTCCACATCTATTGTATGACGGTGTATTCTGTGTATCGTCTGCACGTATAACTTGTCATTTTATCGTCATCGTTTAAAACATGGCTCGCAATCGCAAGGAGGCTTGGCTTCTGATCGATTGCGAGCTTTTTTGCGGCAAGTTCGATTCTGGCATTTTCTGACCATTTACGGTTGATACTTGCAGAATCGGTCCTTTGACCACATACCAATAAGTATCAAACAAAAGTGACATCAAAGTCACAGTTGATGGTTGGACAACAAGCGAACGCGAAGGTCTTTTGATGAACGAGATTGGCGGTCTGACGCAGCCGTTTCCTGCTGATGTCAGGTCTGGCTGGAATGCTATGACGCACTGTGTATATGTCGTGGAAGATAACACCGATCTGAACAAGGATCTGTGTGAGTATCTTGAGATGTGCGGTTTCGATGTGGTCGGTTGTGAAACCGGTGCCGCATTTTACCGGGCTCTTGATGCGCGTAAACCTGATGCGGTCATTCTTGATATTATGCTGCCCGATGCCGATGGCTATGAGTTGGCCCAGCATGTCCGCAAAACCGTTGATTGCGGTATCATGATGCTGACCTCGCTCTCGGGAATGGACAATCATCTGACAGGCTACAAATCTGGTGCGGATGTCTACCTCACCAAGGACAGCCCGCTTTCCGTGATCGAGGCAGCACTCAAACCGCTGTTGCGACGCGCGTCACGTTCCGAAAGCGACGTTGTCGCGGCAGAAACAGCAATCCCTGAGGATAGCTGGGTTCTCGATATGCTTAACTGGACCCTGCGCAATCCCGAAGGCAATGAAGCCAAACTGACAGCGACCGAACGCACCATCGTCAAGATCCTGATTGATGCCAACGGGGCATGGCTGACACGTCCTGAAATCGTCGAGGCGCTCGGCAAGGCCGACACGGCGGAAAACTGCCGCAATCTGGATACGGCAATCCGGCGCGTGCGTCAGAAAATCATCAAGGAAATCGGCGAAGAACTGCCTGTGCGAACGGCGTACGGTCGTGGCTATGCCTTTACGTCACCCGCCGCCATTGCCGGCGAGGCAGAGGCTTCCTGATTCGTTTGTTTGCATCTAAATAAACAGCGGCCAGCTACTCGCACGGTAACAGCAGGCAAAGCTCGATGCTGCGTGCGCCCTTCTGGCGCAGGGTGATTGATCCCCCGTGGGCAACCACAATACGTTGCGAAATATGCAGCCCGAGTGCGCGCTGCAATGACTGGCTTTCCATGTCACGCCTGAACAGCGCATCGGAAATCATGGCGATCTCGTCTTCATCAAGTTCTTCGCCGCGGCAGGGGATGCTGATTTCGACCCGCATTTCGGAATGTCGGTGAGTATTGATGTGGATCGGTGCCCCGTGCGCAAAGCGACGTGACGTTTCAACCAGGTTAGTGATCGCAAGCCCCATCAAGGTTTCGTCGATAAAGACCTCGATACCTGTGGTCCGGCTCAATCCGGCCTGAATTTCAGCGCCTTCGCGTGTGGTCTGGGCGACAAATTCCTGAAGAAAACGGTTGATCGGAACTGTCTTGCGCGCAAGTGACAGTTCCTGGGTATCGATACCGTCCTTGGTCAGGAAAATATCGACAAGACGCGCCAGTTTCTGGGCCTGAAGCTGAATGCGTTGCAAACGTTCAAGAACATCATCCTTATGGTTTGTAAGACGCAGCATCAGCATTTCCGATGATCGCTGGATCACCGCAAGCGGCGTTCGGAATTCGTGCGACAGCATCGAAATCAGTTTGCGCTGTTCCTCGACCAGCGATGTGGTTTCTTCTGCCTTGCGCACGACAGTGACGCGTTCCTTGTCCATGCGGGACAACCGCACCGTCATGATGATGCCCATCCCGACAAGGTGGAACATCAAGGTGTAGCTGTGCAGTTCCAGACGCAATCTGGTCGCATCGATCACCCCTGAAAGGGCAAGCTGGATCATGATCGCGGCCCCGGTCGGGATGGCCAGAACCACAAGAAACGCCCAGTAGCGCGGGTTGTGGATGTCTTCAAACGCCCGTTTGATCAGAAGTGCGCACATCGTGGCCATAAAGACCGAATGGCTTGGCACGATATAGGTGCCAAAGACGGTGTACAGATCGGTCGTGGCCCCGGCTGCAAAGGCCAGAATGAAAAACCCGTACGCGCAACATATCTTGTAGGCCAAAGGATACTTCTTTTTGGCATCGATAATGTAAAGCCAAAGGAACACCGTAACGCCATAGGTAACGATGTTGGCAGTTCCCAACAATAAGTCATTGAGCCACGGTATTTCCGGTCGTAGCTCGCTTAAGACCACGCCATTGACGGTGGCCGCTGTGACACCGATTGCCAGGACCCAGATGCTGTACAAAACGACAATCCGATCCCGCGCAATCAGACCAAGCGCCAGATAGGCCAGCCCCAAAGCCAGAATGAAGCCAAAGAAAACGTTCGACGCCAGATCACGGAAAGACAGCGAGGAAACCAGGTCGGTTGCCGGCCAAAGTGTCATCCAGATCAGATTGGCGCTATTGCTTTGCGACCGGACATAAAGGCGATAATCGCCCGGCTCCATTAAGGGCAGGGCGGCAATATGTGCTCGTCCGCCATATTGGCGTGCGCTGGCGGGGACATGATCGCCAAGACGGCTGTGCCAGACCGGATCTCCCAGTCCATCGGGCACCAGAAACACATCAATGAAATTCAGATAGTTCGGTCCGATTTCAAGCAGGGCACGTTTCGTCATGTCATTGCTGATGGTGAGATCAAGCTGATGCCAGATCACATCACGGGTATAACCAAAGGACGGTATGGCATGTGACTGCTGAAAAGACGTATCTGGCAGGGCCTGGATCTCTTCAAAGCCAAGCCTGCGTGTGGTGTCGGCAAAGGACCCAACAAACCGGGTGATCTCAATCGGTTCTGTGATATTGCCCGGCAGGACCAGATGATCCTGATCACCGTCCGGCGTCACCGACGATTGCGCGCTTGCACCGCGCCATGGCATCAAAACCATGGTTGTGATTATGAGCAACATCAATGCCGCCGCCCAAGCCATAGCGGACAGGGAATGTGTCTTTGGCGCAGTGAACAGCCACGATCTGACCCTCATGGCTGCTCCCCGCTATATAACGTCTCGGTATAACCAAGCGGGAAACCAGTCCTGTTTTCATTGTTCCTCAGCACCGTCATGTCGCGGTCATAGGGCAATTTGATCAGGATTGTTGTTCCGCCTTCTTCGCCGACGCTAACCGACAGGGATCCGTCATGGGCCTCGATAATGCGTTTGGTCAGATGCAATCCAAGCCCGACACCCTGGATTTTGACCGAATCCCGTCCGCGGTAGAAGGCGTTCAAAACATTCTGCAGATCGTCGGCGGCAATGCCCGGTCCCTCGTCGACAACCCGGATATAGACATAGCCATTGGCAGCCCGTTCGGCCGAAATCCAGACGGCAGCACCCGGCGCATATTTTCGCGCATTCTCGATCAGGTTGATCAGCGCACGTTCCATCAATATCCGGTCAATCTCGACGATCACCACGTCGCTTTGGATCAGGCTGATATTCTGGCCGGGAACCTCGCGTTGGCGCTGTGCGATTAGATCGCGCAGAAACGCATCGATGGCAACCGCCTCACGCGTAGTGGTGAATGTCGCGCTATCAAGGGTTTCCTTGGTCAGGAACGCATCGACAAGGCCCGAAAGCTGCCGGGCATTGGACTGTATCGTCGACAGTCGGTTCAGAACGCTTTCAGGTTCTTTTTGCAAATGTAGTCCGAGGATTTCAGCAGAGCGCTGAATAATCGCAAGCGGTGTGCGGAATTCGTGTGACAGCATGGTGATAAAGGTGCGCTGTTCACTGGCAAGCTGGTCGGCCCGCTGGCCGGATGCAAGGGCATCAACACGCCGGTTGATCACGCCATAGGTGCGATAGGCCATGGCGATGGCCACCAGCACAAGCTGAATAAACGAACTGAGGGCAAAGATGCTCGTGGTAAACCCGTTGACCGGCAACCATCCTATCAGCAACAGCAAATGCGCCATCGCTCCGATGGTCGGAACACCAAGCGCGACCATCAAATAACTCATCTGAAATGTGTGCTTCTGGCGATATCCGCGATACATCAGATTGATCAGCAAAACCGCAAGCAGGAAGATCTGAGGCCCGAAAAACACTTTGGCATACAGGATATACCAGTCCGATGTGGCGGTGAGAAAACCTGCCATCGCCAGAACCGAATACCCGATCATGATCCGAAACAGCGGCCGGTTCTCGCGATCAAGACGGGTCATATAGCTCCACATGATTATGCTTGTACCAAGCGCAAACGCGGTTCCGGTTCCCGTCACGAAGTCAGACGCCAGCGACCAGAAAGGTTTGAAAATCAGTTGGGCATAGCCCGTCACCCCGAACGAAATCAGAAAAAGCGAGAAGATATAACCCGAATACCAGAGAACAGACCGATCCCCCGACATCACGCCAAACGCGAAATAAATCCCGAATGCAAGAAGCAGAACACCAAGGGTTGCTCCCTTGATGAAACTGTTGCTACCCGATTTGGCGATCAGGGCCGTGTCGGGCAGGAGTTCGGCCTCAAAGACATGCGCGCTGTTGGTATTGGCCGCGATAACCAGCCAATATTCGCCAAGTGAGAGTTTCGGCCATTCGGCAACGTGCGAAAGATTTTGCAGGCCACCCTTGGCTCTTGGAATTCGGTCGCCAAGGTGTTCCTGCCAGATGATCTGGCGCGCGTCATTTGACAGGATGCTGATCTCGATATCATTCAGGTACACATGTCCGATATCGATAAAGGCGCTTCTTCCTGTTCGTCCGGGTTGATCAACAATTTTGACCTGCGCGCGATACCAGATGGTACGGTCTGTATAGCCCGGACCGCGTGCCTCAAGAACAGAAGCAAATTCAGATTCGGCAATCGACGGGATTTTAAATGCGCTTTCCACTTTGCGGTCTGTCACCAGACGCGTCAGATAGCGGTTCAGATTGATAACTTCCGCAGGTCCGCTGGGTGGCAGGACGAGTGTTTTGGCAACTTCATGCGCAGCGATTTTGGCTCCGTAAACGGCAAAGATGCCGGAAGCGGTCAAAATCAACATCGCAGAAAGAAACATATTCAAGCGGATGCTGCGCAAAATTCCCCCGGTTTCAGTCCTTTAGCCCCTTCATCTTGTGATAGCGGGTTTTTGACCGAAGGTCATTGCTTTTATCCGAATATCGCCGTGTTTGCCTGTTAACGGATTGATTGCCAGTTTGGCACTAGAATAGGCGCTGAAATATGCCGATTGCCGGTGGCATTGCGCCGCCACTTTGATATAACCGGCAGTCAGAATGAATTGACGGGGCATAATGCCCGCAAAGCAAGTAGAGACACAGAATATGAGCCGCAAGTATTTTGGCACCGATGGCATTCGCGGAACTGCCAATACAGCGCCGATGACCGCAGAAGTCGCCCTGAAAGTCGGGATGGCTGCCGGCCATTATTTCACCCGTGGTGATCACCGCCACAAGGTTGTGATTGGCAAGGATACCCGACTGTCGGGCTACATGCTTGAACCCGCCCTTGTTGCCGGTTTCACCTCGATGGGGATGGATGTCATGCTGGTCGGGCCGATGCCGACCCCGGCGGTGGCCATGCTGACCAAATCGATGCGTGCTGATATCGGTGTGATGATCTCGGCCTCCCACAACCCGTTCCAGGATAACGGCATCAAGCTGTTTGGTCCGGATGGCTTCAAGTTGTCGGACGAGGTCGAACTTGAAATCGAAGCCCTGATGGAAAGCGATCTTTCGGGCAAACTGGTGCCTGCCAATGCGCTTGGCCGTGCCAAACGCATTGATGATGCGCCGGGCCGTTATATCGAGGCGGTTAAATCATCCCTGCCGGGCACTGTCACGCTTGAAGGTCTGCGCATCGTGCTTGATTGCGCCCATGGCGCCGGCTACTCCGTCGCGCCCAAGGTTCTGCGTGAACTTGGGGCTGACGTGATTGAAATAGGCACCAGCCCGAATGGTCTGAACATCAATGATCAGTGTGGTTCGACCTACACTAAAACCATGTGTGACCGGGTTTTGGCCGAAAAGGCCGATGTCGGGATTGCCCTTGATGGCGATGCCGACCGTGTCCAGATGTGTGATGAAAAGGGACATCTGATCGACGGCGACCAGTTGATGGGCCTTGTCGTAACCCACTGGAAACGCACCGGTCAGCTGCGCGGCAACGCGCTGGTCGCGACCGTGATGTCGAACCTTGGTCTTGAACGTTATCTTGAAAGCAACGATGTCCGTCTGATCCGCACCAAGGTAGGTGATCGCTATGTTGTCGAACAGATGCGTGCCCTTGATTGCAATGTCGGCGGTGAACAGTCCGGCCATATCGTGCTGTCGGACTTCGCATCGACCGGCGATGGCCTGTTGGCAGCCCTTCAGGTGCTGGCCGTCCTTGCCAGCCGCGAAGGCCCGGTTTCCGAACTCAGCCGCGTGTTCGAACCGTTGCCGCAGATCCTTAAAAACGTGCGCTATAGCGCCGGTTCCGATCCCTTGGCACAAAGCAGCGTCATCGAAGCCATTTCCTTGGCCGAACGGGCCTTTAACGGTGATGGTCGTATCCTGATCCGTAAATCTGGCACCGAACCGCTGATCCGTGTGATGGCCGAAGGCGATGACGCGATTAAGGTCGAACAGATCGTTGATGGTATCGTTGCCGAAATCACCGCCGTTGCCGGTTAACCGGTCACTGTGACGAAAACCTGATATCTGCAGGATAAGGAAGGGTCGTATGAAGGGTCGTGTCTTGATTATTGCCGGGTCGGATTGTTCCGGTGGGGCCGGTATTCAGGCCGATATCAAATCGGTGACGACTCTTGGCGGCTATGCTGCAACTGCGATAACGGCCCTCACGGTGCAAAACACCACCGGAGTCTTCGATGTTCTTGGCATCGATCCGGACATGATCGTCCATCAGGCCACCGTGACGATTGATGATATTGGCACAGATGCGCTTAAAACCGGGATGCTGCATTCGGTGCCGGTCATTACCGCTGTGGCGGAATTCATCAAATCAAAGGCCAAAGGTGTTCCGGTCGTTGTAGACCCGGTGATGGTATCGCAAAGCGGTTCACGCCTGCTTCAGGAAGATGCGGTCGAGGCCCTTATCACCCATATGGTCCCGCTTGCCAGCGTGCTGACACCAAATATTCCAGAGGCCGAAGTATTATCAGGTATGAAAATCACCAGCGAAGCTGATATGATTGCTGCAGCGCACAAAATTGGTGATCTCGGTTGCGAGGCCGTCCTGATAAAAGGTGGTCACGCCGACGGGGACAAAATCGTCGATATCTTGTGGCGCCGGGATCGCGATATCGAAGGTTTCGAAGATTCGCGCATTCCGTCTGAGAATAATCATGGTACGGGCTGCTCGCTTGCAAGTGCCATTGCAACCGGGCTGGCTCAGGGCATGGGATTAAGTGATTCCGTTGCCCGTGCGCGGGCATATGTCCGTGAAGCCATCCGAACCGCACCGGACTTTGGCAAAGGAAACGGTCCGCTAAACCATGCGCATCCTGTGACCGGTTGAATAATTCAACACGAATGTGACAGGGCGCTGAAAGTTGGGACACTTAAAGCTATGCCGGGCACATCGTTTTTCCATCAGGCGCGTAACAACGCCTGGTCAAATCACCGTTTGTATGGGGTCTGTCAGAAATTGACAGACGGCGAGCTCGCCTCCAAACGAACGCCTTTTTCCGCCTCTATTCTTGAAACGCTGAACCATATCCTGACCAATGACTGGTATTATCTTGATGCGCTGGTCGATGGCAGGCGGGGTCGTGCGTGTCTTGATACTGAAATGCCGTTCGGTGCCATTGATAAACTAGCCTCTGCCCAGCGTGATGCGGATATCCGTTTGATGGCGTATTGTGAACAGCTCAATGACAAGGATGCCATCCGGGCGGTGGAACTGGTCCGCGAAGACGGCACCAAGACGCTTGAAACCGTGGGCGATATTCTGTCACATCTGTTTGTCTATCAAACCCATCAACGCGGGCAGGTGCATGCGCTTCTGGCCGTCACCGGTCAGGCACCACCAATCCTTGATGACTACCATCTTGAATATGATGCGCCGATGCCAAGTTTCGATTTTTCGGCCCTTGGCCGCGAAGGCGCTTAAAGGATACCGATGAATACAAGAATGCTGCGCCGTGCGATTCTGGCTGGCGGGATCGCCGTTCTGGCTGTCGTCAGTTTCGGCAACCCGCACCGTCATGTTGCCGATCTTTTCTGGCCCGATGATGCGGCCCCCTGGGAACATGTCACTGCGGTTTATGTACCTGATGTCAGCAAACCGGCCCGGGTCAAGATTTCCGAGGCGACCTACGACGATCTTGCGGCCTGCCGCGATCACGTAATGGAACAGGCGACCGAGCAGGGCGACCCCAACCTTGAAAAGGGTCGCTTTGAATGCGCCATCGGATTTTATGCCGACAAGGATGATGGCACCGGCGGCGAATACCGCCTGATCGTCAAGTAATCAGTTGTCCCGTGCGGTCGAAGGCTACAGCACATACCAAAGCAATGCGGGCAGGGCGATGGCGGCAAGGAAGCTTGAACTGATGACCACACCGGCGACTTCTTCCGGCTCGCGGTTGTAAAGCTGGGCAAACAGATAGCAGAACACGGCCACCGGCATCGAACATTGCAGGATCACAACGCCGCGTTCCATGCCGGTCAATCCCATGACTTCCGACAGGCCCAGACCAACCCCGAAACCCATGCCAAGACGCAGCACACTCAGTGCCGTGCTGCGTGCAAGGCTGACCGGGCGCAGCTTTGCCAGCGACACACCAAGCGTAAACAGCATCAACGGAATGGTCAGTTGCCCGATCAGGTTGGTGGTGTTGTAAAGCCATTCGGGCACCGCGGTTTCGGTGGCGAGGAACCCCGTGGCAATCAGGGTTGCCGGAATGATCGGCATCTTGGCCAGCGACTTGATTGAAAAGCTGCCCGATACGAACGCAACCCCGATGGTCAGCTGGATCACGACATAGGCGGCAAAGAACGCCACCGAAAGTGCCAAGCCTTCCTGCCCATAGGCCAGCATACAAAGCGGCAAGCCAACATTGCCAACATTCGGCCAGGTCAGCGATTGCAGATAGGTGCGCGGCGACAGGTTAAAGACCTTAAGCACCGGCCAGCCGATCAGGGCAAAGATCACATTGGCCGCAAGGGCGGCTGTCCCCATAAGAACCAGCGTATCACCGCCAAGCTCGACCGTCGCAAGGGCTGCAAAGGTCAGGCAGGGGGTTGCGAAATAGGTGACAATGGATGTGACAAGGTTGGTGTCAAAATGTTTGCCAGCACGGGCCCAGAAATATCCCAGTCCGGTGGTGATGAAAACCGGGGCCAAAATCGCAAAAATATCGGCAAACATCAGACGCTTTTCCTTGATAGGTTCTTTTATGGGGCGTGAACTTGAACCGAAATTGCACGTCCCCCGGTTGCTCTGCAAGCGAATAATGGTAATACCAATTTCTTTTCCGCACTGTGCAAAAGTCGGTTGTGGCTTGTGAAGACTTGCTTTTGCAAAGGCCTTTGCGCCATTGTTGGCCAAATTTGACCATGTAAAAGGCCTGTGATGAACGGCTCCATCCACCACACTGTCAAACGTCACCTGATCGATCCGGCGCCGCGTTTTCGCGATCAGCGCAACCCGCTTCCAGCTGTGTTTCTGGATCGGGACGGGGTGATCAACGAGGAGGTTCATTATCTCTCGGACGTTGCCGATCTCAAACTAATCAAGGGCACGGCACAGGCGATCAAACGCCTCAATGATTCTGGCGTCCCGGTCATTGTCGTTACCAACCAGTCCGGCGTCGCGCGTGGCTATATCACTGAAGACCAGCTTTTTGAAATCCACAAGGCACTGGTTTCGATGCTTTCTGATCACAAGGCATCGGTGCAGGGCATCTATTATTCGCCCTATCATCCAAGCGGGCAGGGCGATTACCGCCGCCAAAGCACGTGCCGCAAACCCGAACCCGGCATGCTTCTGGCTGCAAGTGACGAGTTTGCCATCAACCTCTCGGAAAGCGTCCTGATTGGTGATCGCATCAACGATGTCCGTGCCGGTCATGCGGCGGGCACAAAGGCCATCATGGTCAGAACCGGCCACGGGGCAAAGGAAGCCATCCTGCCCGAGGCCCAGGAAGCCGATCTCATCGCCGATGATTTGGCTGCTGCTGTCGATCACATTCTGACCAACATGCGATAGGCATCCTACCCACTTTGGGATTTACGGACTGCCAAGGCACCAGTTCTGCCACATCTCCCGACATGCTTCTTCGAACTCTGCCGCCACAGCAGGCGCGTGGAAGGCGCGACTGCCTCGAATGCGATCACGCATGTTTTCGCGAATGCTGGCCAGCGCCTTAAGGTCGGATGCCAGCATGATGCATTTATCGACATATCCCTTTTCGGTTTCGGCACACAGCGCGCCCAGCCCGATATCGCTTAAAACCGCAAGACCAAGCCGCGATCCCGGCCGATCATCGGCCAGCGACACGAACGGAATGCCAAACCACAGCATCTCGTAATAGTTTTCAAGACTGATCGCGGGAAAGGGTGCCAACCCGATATCAATCTGAGCATAAAGGGCCGGTCGATCCTGGGGCTTTACCTTGCCCGCCAGATCAAGCCGGTCGCGCTTGATCCCGGCCTGCCGGGTGCGATCAAGGAACGTTTTGGCGGCATAGGAATCTTCAAGCACGTCATCCTGAATGACGATGCGGCTGTTGCTGACCTTGTTTAATATCCGCGCAAAGCAATTCAGTGTCTCATTACTGATATTGGCCAGTCGATCAATGCAGCCAAACCGGATGATCTCTTCGCCAACGGCCGCCGGAAGCGGTGCCAATGGCAAGGCATCATCAAGTTCCGCCGGAAGGTAGGGGCCAAGTGCCAGCGGATAGGGCCGCTCGGCAAACATCTTGTTTTCGGCAAGTCCGCCGCCAAACACATCCTTGTGCCCGATCAGGTAATCCATTTCGGCCATACCGGTGGTAATCGCCGAAAGGCTGGCTTGCACCGGGGCGGCCTTAAGCGCAAAGACCTCAATCGGTTGGGTCGGATGAATGCCACAGACATCGATCAGGATATCGACCTTGTCCTTGCGGATGCGATCGGCAATCTGCATCGGATCCTGCCCGCACACTTCGCGCCAGCCATCCGCCATCACCTGCCATTGCCGTGTGACGTCATCAGGCCGCGCGGTCGTGGAATACAGGAACAGCTCGATCTCATGCCGGTTCAGATGGCGCGCAAGTGCACTCAAAAGGCTGGATGATGCATGCTTGCAAAAGAACGGCGATAGCCATCCGATGCGCAGGCGCTTGTCTGACTGTCGGGTATTGGCAAAGGCCGGCTTGGCGGCAATCGGCATATGATGCTTGGCCCATGCCTTGGCAGCCTTGCTATGGGTGGCCCCATCGGTTGTGCCAAGCTTCGCACGCGCCCGGATCAAAAGCGCATCGGCCGTGGCGTTATCCGGCGATGTCTCTATCAGGGTATTAAGTGTCTTTATTGTGCTATCAAGGTCGCCACAGCGCAGCGTGATGTCGGCCAGAACCAGATCAATCTCAACGGTGTCCTTGGTCAGACGGCGCGCGGTCTTTAAAATCGCAATCGCCTTGGCATATTGCCCCTGATGGGCAAGTGATTGCCCCAGCCCGCGCAAGCCCGGAACGTATTTGGCATCAATGCTCAGCGCCCGCTGATAAAGGTTCTGTGCCAGTTCCGGATAACCAAGACGCAGGAAGGCCGACCCCACCCGGCAAATCAGTTCCGGGGAAATGCCCGCGGCCTCGGCGGCATGTTCAAGTGATTTAAGGGCGGCTTCTTCCTGTCCCAGATCATGCAAGGTCTGCCCGAAAAGCAGCAATCCCTCATAATGATTGGGCTTCAGACCAAGCAACCGGCCCAAAAGATCCATCGCCTGACCCAAATGGCCGCGCGGAATTTCAAGCCGTGCCAGATGATAAAGGGCGGTGGGGAAGTCCCCGTGGTAACTGAGCGCCTGCTTGAACTGGTCAATCGCCTTGTCAATCTGACCCGAACTTTCCAGCGCAATCGCATAATTGCACCGAACCGCCGGGTTGGCGGCAAAACTCGTCAGGCAGTTTTCAAAAAGCTCAAGCGCCTCGCCATGGCGGCCAAGGCCGGTCAGAAGGGTGGCAAGAAGGTGCTCTGCCTCCGCATTGCCCGGTGACATGGCCAATGCCGCGCGATAGATTTTCTCGGCTTCTTCGGGGCGATTGCCCTCATGCGCAGTCAGTCCGCGACGCAACAGTGTCTTGAGTTGGTCGGACATGGGGTTGCGGATCTCCACCTGATGGTCTGGATAAGGGCCTCGGCCCAAGCAGTTCTTGCCTGACATTAAAGGGTTCAGCCCGTCCTTTAAAGCATGCAGTTACCAGATCGCGGATTACCGCCTGAAATGCAGGTAAAAAAGAACCCCGAACCTGTATGAGGGTCCGGGGTCAGAATGGGAGTGGGAGAATCGCCTGGCGGCGATAATCCCCCATACGATATGGGTTGTTTGGTTAGAGGTCGCCTATGCAATGGAATAGTTTTCCGGGTATTTGGGATAGGTCGCATGGTCAATCGCCGCAAAACGTGTGAACTGGCTCACAAAAATGCACGCTGACACTGGTGAATGGGCGTTTTCAGGCAAACTCTGAGGATAGAAAGAGCTGCCAAAAACGCGTTCGCAGTTCGCGGGCAAAGTGATGCGCGTGTAGCAATCGTACCGAATGACGGATTTTAGCGAAATTTTCGGGCAAAAAACTGTCAAAGCGCGCGAATACTGTGCTAGAACGCACCTATATACAAAGGGCATCGGGGATGCTGACCCCGTACCCGAAAGAAACGCCACCAGTGATTTAAAGAGAGGTTCCTTCCATGCCGGAATATCGGTCCCGTACAACAACACATGGCCGCAACATGGCTGGTGCGCGCGGCCTTTGGCGCGCCACTGGCATGAAAGACGAAGACTTCGACAAGCCGATCATTGCGGTCGTCAACAGCTTTACCCAGTTCGTGCCCGGTCACGTGCACCTCAAAGACCTCGGTCAGATGGTCGCACGCGAGATCGAGGCATCCGGCGGTGTCGCCAAGGAATTCAACACCATTGCCGTTGATGATGGCATCGCGATGGGCCATGACGGTATGCTCTATAGCCTGCCGTCGCGCGAAATCATTGCTGATTCCGTCGAATATATGGTCAATGCCCATTGCGCCGATGCGATGGTCTGCATTTCCAACTGCGATAAAATTACCCCGGGCATGTTGATGGCTGCGATGCGCCTTAACGTCCCGTGCGTGTTTGTATCCGGCGGCCCGATGGAGGCCGGCAAGGTCACCATCGAAGGCAAGGAACATCACCTTGATCTGGTCGATGCCATGGTGCAGGCGGCCGATCCGAACATCTCCGACGAACAGGTCAAGGAAGTCGAACGTTCGGCATGCCCGACCTGCGGGTCTTGCTCTGGCATGTTTACCGCCAACTCGATGAACTGCCTGGCCGAGGCGCTTGGTCTTGCCCTTCCGGGTAACGGTTCTGTGCTGGCAACGCACGCCGCGCGTCAGGAACTGTTCCTTGAAGCGGCCCGTACCTCGGTTAAGCTGGCCCGTCGTTATTACGAAGAAGAAGACGAGGGCGCGACCCCGCGCGGTATCGCAACCTTCGAGGCATTTGAAAATGCCATGGCGCTTGATATCGCCATGGGTGGGTCGACCAACACGGTTCTGCACCTGCTGGCGATTGCCAAGGAAGCCGAAGTCGACTTCACCATGACCGATATGGATCGCTTGTCGCGCAAGATCCCGTACCTGTCCAAGGTCGCGCCGAACCACCCGATGTTCCACATGGAAGACGTCCATCGTGCCGGTGGCATCATGCGTATTCTTGGCGAACTCGATCGTGCTGGTCTGCTGCATACCGATGTCTCCACCGTGCATTCCAAGACCATGGCTGACGCCCTTGAAAAGTGGGACATCAAACGCACCACCAACGAGGCGGTGCACAAATTCTTCCGTGCCATGCCGGGCGGGATTCCGACCCAAACCGCGTTCAGTCAGGAACGTTATTGGGATGACCTTGATCTTGATGAAAAAGAAGGCTGCATTCGCGATGTCGCCCATGCCTATAGTCAGGATGGCGGTCTTGCCGTTCTGTTTGGCAACTTGGCCGCCAATGGCTGCGTGGTCAAAACCGGTGGTGTTGATGAAAGCATCCTGAAATTCACCGGCCCTGCCGTCATTTGCGAAAGCCAGGACGAGGCGGTCGCCAAGGTTCTCGGCGGCGAGGTCAAGGAAGGCGACGTTGTCGTTATCCGCTACGAGGGCCCCAAAGGTGGTCCGGGCATGCAGGAAATGCTGTATCCGACCAGCTATCTCAAATCGATGGGGCTGGGCAAAGCCTGCGCGCTGGTTACCGATGGTCGCTTCTCTGGCGGGACGTCGGGTCTGTCCATCGGTCACGTATCCCCCGAAGCAGCCGCTGGCGGTGACATCGCGCTGGTCGAGCCGGGTGACATGATCGAAATCGACATCCCGAACCGGTCGATCCGCATCGCGGTCGATGATGCGGTTCTGGCCGCCCGCCGTCAGGCGATGGAAGCCAAGGGGCCCGAAGCATGGCGACCGGCCAAGCCGCGCAAACGCAAGGTCTCAACCGCCCTTCGTGCTTATGCCGCCATGGCAACCAGTGCCGATCAGGGTGCGGTCCGTGACGTTACCCAGGTCGAATTCTGATCTGAACGTTATGGCATAACCAAACAAAAGGGCGCCAAACGGCGCCCTTTTTTCATGATCGGGTAACGGGCCTCTCAGGCCAGCGCGCTTTCAAGCGGCAAGTGATCATAACCCAGCGCATCTGCCACGGCCTTGTAGGTAATCTTGCCGGCATGGACGTTAAGCCCGGCTGCCAGATGCGGATCGTCCTGACAGGCCTTTTTCCAGCCCTTGTCGGCAAGGGCCAGGGCAAAGGGCAGGGTGGCGTTGTTCAATGCAAAGGTCGATGTCCGCGCCACGGCACCGGGCATGTTGGCCACGCAATAATGCACGACATCGTCGACGATATAGGTCGGGTCGGCATGGGTGGTTGCCTTGGATGTTTCGAAACATCCGCCCTGATCAATCGCCACATCGACAATCACCGATCCCGGCTTCATGCGCGACAGCTGTTCTTTCTTGATCAGTTTTGGTGCTGCTGCACCGGGCACAAGTACCGCACCCACCACCATGTCGGCCTCAAGCACAAGCGCCTCGGTATCATCGATGGTGGCGTATTGGGTTTTGATGCGCGGACCATACAGATCATCAAGATAGGTCAGACGTTTGACGTTCTTATCAAGAATGATCACATCCGCCCCCATGCCAGCGGCAATGCGCGCAGCATTGGTGCCAACGACACCGCCACCAATCACAACGACCTTGGCGGGCGCAACACCCGGCACACCGCCGAGTAACATGCCCCGTCCGCCATTGGCCTTCTGAAGGGCGGCTGCCCCGACCTGCGGGGCCATGCGACCAGCCACCTCCGACATCGGTGCCAGCAACGGCAAGCCACCTGCACGATCCGTCACGGTTTCATAGGCAATTGCGGTGACACCCGATTTGACCAGACCGGCGGTCTGATCCGGGTCCGGTGCCAGATGCAGATAGGTAAACAGCAACTGGCCTTCGCGGAGTTGCTCATACTCGACCTTCTGCGGTTCCTTGACCTTGATGATCATTTCGGCACTGGCAAAGATATCGGATGCGCTGGCCGCAATCGTCGCACCGGCGCTAACATAATCATTGTCGGCAAAGCCGATACCGGCACCGGCCATGGTTTCGACCTGTACCTTGTGACCATGTGCGACCAGTTCGCGGACTGAGCTTGGCGTCAGTCCGACACGATATTCGTGGTTTTTGATTTCCTTTGGAACACCAATCAGCATGTCGTTTCCTCCCGACAAAACGGTGGTAATCGGGGGAACTCCCCGGCGTTTCCGGAGTTTCCCGGGCGGTTGGAATGCGATGCCGCCTCTTTTGTTGTTATTCTTGAATGATACCCTAGAAATTGGGCAATTAATCTTCATTTCAAGGGGCTTTTGATGATATCATTGCTATATAATTCAACAGAAACACCATGACGTCGGAGGATTATGCGAATGGAGATGGACGAACGGGATCGGATGATTCTGCGTTTACTGCAGAAAGACGGTCGCATCAGCAATGCCGAACTTGCTGAAAAGGTGAACCTGTCGGCCTCTGCCTGCCTGCGCCGTGTACGGCTTCTTGAAGAGGCAGGCTTCATTGATCACTACACCATGCTTCTTAATCCCGCGCGGATCGGCAAGCCCGGCAATGCCTTTGTTAATATCGCGATCACCCGCCAAACCCGCGAGGCGCTTGAAACCTTCGAACTCGAAATTCAAAAGGTGCCCGAAGTTGTCGAATGTTATTTGCTGGCTGGGCAAAGTGACTATCTGGTGCATGTCGTCTATAGCGACACCGCCGATTACGAACGCATCCACAGCGAAGTCCTGACCCAGCTTCCCGGTGTCGAACGTGTGCAGACCGTGATCACGCTGCGCGAAGTCAAACGCACCACCGAACTGCCGGTCTGAGCTGTGATCTGCCGTCGGATCCCGGTTATTTCACGATATGGAATGTCATGAAGCGATGGTGGCCCAGTGGCGCCTGGTCATCATTCCGGTTCGTTGTGCGGAATGCGACTCGAACAAAAAACTGTACGATATTTGTGGGTTTGTTCAGAATGCGTTATGATGGTTGATTGTATGTGACCGGAATTCATCTAAATTGGTCTATATTTGGTCAAAAAAGTGTATGCGTTTTCAATGCGTCATGAATTTTGTCCAGTTATTCCAATCCTGCAGTTTGACTTTTAGGTGAATTAAAATGCAATAATATGCCCGGGGAAAATACGTTGGGGGAAATTAATCAAATGGAACAAGACAATCTTGTTCGCGCTCGTAGTCATGAGCAGAAACTAAAACGCCGTGCTGATATTCTCGAAGCTGCCCGCAAGCTCTATCTCGAAGGTGATGGAACCCTGCCGTCGGCGGCGGAAGTCGCACGCAAGGCGAATTTGGCCAAAGGCACGCTTTACCTTTACTTTTCAAGCAAGGAAGCATTGTTTCTTGAAGTGTTGCGTCACTTCCAGAAAGAGTGGTTTGAAAACAATCTTGATGTGATTGATCAGGAAGCGCTGCGTCGGCCCGAAGAACGGGATTCGACCCGTGTGGCCCGCCAGTTCGTGCAATATCTGGTCAAGAACGACAAGTTCCTGCATCTCGCATCACTGTCGCAAGGTGTGCTGGAATCCGGCTCCGACGATGAAATGGTCGTCAATCAGCGCCGCTTCCTGGCATCCATGGTCAAACGTACCGCTGATGCCCTGGCAGAGCTGTATGAAATCACGCCAGAAGACGCCAGCAAGCTGATGCGGTCTTCCTATGCGCTGGTTCTGGGCCTGTGGCAGATGTCGCAGCTGCCGGATCGTGTCATCAAGCTGATGGAACAGAACGCGCTCAACAACCTGATCATTGATTTCGAAGAAGCCGCCGAAGAGGCCGTTGTCTCTTACTGGCAGGTTTCGGCACCCGGCATGAAATGCCGTGAAATGATGCGTAAGGCGGCCGAAGGCAACTGCTGATCGCACGCCACGACAAGCCCAAATACAAAACAGCGCCGGATGATTTTCCGGCGCTGTTTTTTTGGTGTCTGCGTAAAGGTATCAGGCGGCCCAAGTAGTGCCTTAGTGTTGCGCGTCCGCCCCGGCAGAGGCGCGGCTGCGCATCCGCTCGGACCGCAGGATCATTAGGCTGGCAATCACGATCATCACCGACACCGCCAAAATGATCAGCGTCGCCAGTGCGTTGATTTCCGGCGAAACACCCAGACGCACCGATGAAAACACCTTCATCGGAAGCGTGGTCGACCCGGGACCGGCAACAAAGCTTGCAATCACCAGATCATCCAGCGACAGGGTGAAGGACAGCAACCATCCGGCAAGCAATGCCGGCAGGATCATCGGAAGCGTGATGACAAAGAAAATCTTGGCAGGCTTTGCGCCGAGATCCATTGCCGCTTCCTCGACCGAGGTATCCATCCCCGACAGGCGTGATTGCACAACAACGGCGACATAGGCCGCACAAAACGTCGTATGCGCAATCGTGATCGTCGAAAGCCCCCGTCCGGCCGGCCAGCCAATCATTTGCTCAAGCGTTACAAACAACAGCAAAAGCGACAGACCGGTAATAACCTCTGGCATCACCAGGGGTGCGGCAATCATCCCTGAAAAAAGCGTGCGTCCCTTGAATCTGCCAAAGCGAGACATCACAAGACCGGCTGGTGTGCCCAGTGCTAGGGCGAGGGTCGCTGACATTACGCCGATACGCAGGCTGTTCCAGGCGGCATCAATCATGCCGTCATTGGAAAACAGCGACACATACCACTTGGTCGAAAAGCCCGCCCAGACGGTCACAAGCTTCCCTTCGTTAAAGGAATAGATCATGACAAGCAGGATCGGCACATACAGAAAGGCAAAGCCAAACACCAATGCCGAAATCAGGAAGGTTGAACGTTTACTGCTCATTGCTGGCCTTCCTCCTGCTTGGTCTGGATATGCTGGAACCACATGATCGGAACGACAAGGAACAGCAGCATCGCAATCGCAACAGCCGATGCAATTGGCCAGTCACGGTTGGCAAAGAACTCGTTCCAAAGGGTTCGACCAATCATCAAGGTGTTCGGGCCTCCCAGAAGTTCCGGGATAACGAATTCACCCACAGCCGGAATAAACACCAAAAGCGACCCGGCCAAAATCCCCGGCATCGATAGTGGCAATGTGATCTTGGCAAAGGCCTGCCAGGGCTTGCAGCCCAGATCAAGGGCGGCTTCGACCAGACTGACATCCATTTTTTCCAGCGTCGAATAAAGCGGCAGGATCATGAAGGGCAGGTAGGTATAAACAATCCCGACATAGACCGCGAATTCCGTCTGACGCATGATCAGCGGTTCGGAAATGATGCCGGTCCACATAAGGAACGCGTTGATCAACCCTTCGCGGTCAAGGATCCCGATCCAGGCATATACACGGATCAGGAAACTGGTCCAGAACGGCAGGATCACAAGCATCAGCAACACACTGCGCATCGATCCTTGGGCACGCGCAATGCCATAGGCCATCGGATAACCGATCAGAAGCGTTATGACAGTCGAGATCGCCGCAATCCGGATGGAATTCAGATACGCCGTGGCATACAGGCTGTCAGAGAGCAGGAACAGATAGTTCCCGAAATTGAGTGTGATTGTGATGCCTTCATCAATCCATTCAAATAGCGGCGTATAGGGCGGCTGTGCATATTCGGCCACGGAAAAGCTGATCTTAAGCACGATCAGGAACGGCACCAGGAAGAACAAAAACAGCCAGAAATACGGGATACCAACCACCAGTACCCGGCCATGTTTGATCATCCAGCGATCAAAACGTTGTTTGAGGGTCAGGCTGCCCTCTTGCTTGTCACTGCTCATTTGTTCAGTACCGAAGCAGCCCCGGCCTCCCAAGATACCCAGACAGTGTCTTCCCACGTATAGCGCGGCTCGATCTGGCGGGTGGAGTTCGGTTCGGTCACCTTGATGCGTTTGCCGCTTTCAAGGCGCACGTGATAGGTCGAAATACCGCCAAGATAGCCGATCTCTTCAACCTTGCCCGATACGCAATTATATTTGGTGTCTTTGGGGGCTTCCTTTGTGATGCGCAGACGCTCGGGGCGCAACGCCACCCAGAAGGTCATGCCTTCATGGCCCTGAACCGCGTGATCGATATAAATCTCGCAACCGGCCTCATCCGATTTGATGACGGCATATTTTTCATCGTCATCGACCAGAACGCCCTCAATCAGGTTGACCTGACCGAGGAAGTTCGCGGTATAGCGGCTGTTGGGATATTCATAAAGCTCAAACGGGGTGCCAGTCTGGTTGATCACCCCTTCATTCATCACGGCAATGCGTGATGCCATGGTCATGGCTTCTTCCTGGTCATGGGTCACCATGACAAAGGTGGTGCCGACCTTTTCCTGAATGTTGACCAGCTCGAACTGGGTCTGTTCGCGCAGTTTCTTGTCCAGCGCGCCCAGCGGTTCATCAAGCAACAGCACCTTTGGCCGTTTGATCAGCGACCGTGCCAATGCAACACGCTGGCGCTGACCACCCGAAAGCTGATGGGGTTTGCGTTTGGCAAATTTGCTCATCTGCACAAGACCAAGCATTTCGGCGACCAGTTCCTTGATCTCGCTGCGCGAAACGCCATCCTGCACCAGCCCGAATGCGACATTCTGTTCCACACTCATATGCGGGAACAGGGCATAGGACTGGAACATCATGTTGGTCGGGCGTTCATAGGCCGGAACCCCGGCCATATCGACGCCATCAATGTAAATCTTGCCTGATGTGGGTTCCTCGAACCCGGCCAGCATGCGCAGCAGCGTGGTTTTCCCGCAACCGGACCCGCCCAGAAGGGCGAAAAGCTCGTGGCGATAGATATCCAGGGAAACATCATCGACGGCATAGAAGTCGCCGAATTTCTTGGTCACATTCTCAAAGCGGATATAGGGTACCGCGTCCGGATTGTTCCAAGGTTGCGTCTTGTGCACATCTTCGTGCACGCGCTCCAAAACCGCCTCTGACACCAGCATTCTCCCCTTGTTGAATGTCAAGATGAACCGATTAAATCAGACGTCAGTCCCTGATGACCTGTTGCACAATCTTTTAACGTTGCTGCAGTTCTGAATGGTCGGTTCTTCCTGATAACAGGATGAAGCAATTCTGCAATCTGTAAAGAGGGGTGTGCGATATTTTGAACAACATTCGCCATTTGATGCCTAAATTGGCAGGGAATCGGCCTGTGGTGTTCAGAAAATGTGCAATACGGCGAAAGGGGCCGGTTGTCAGAAACGGGCTGACCGCAACCAATAAAGCGCCGTGATTGCGAGTCACCGGCTGCCTTGTCGCATCGTTGTGCTCGACTGAAAAGCAAAAGGGCGCGACCAAAGTCGCGCCCTTCGAAAGGATCAGGGATCGCAATCCGTCAGGATCGCTTTCGATCACTTACTGACCGGTTTTAAGCTTCGTCCACAGACGGGTACGGGTACGCAGCAGGCGCGAACCCGGCTCGACTTTCGAACGCAGACGTTCTTTTACTTCCTGCGGCGGATAGATGCCCGGATCTTCAAGAAGGGACGGGTCAACCATTTCCATCGCGGCAAGGTTCGGAGTTGCATAGGCAACATAGTTCGCGATTTCAGCTTCGACATCGGCACGCAGCACATAGTCGATGAACTTGTGCGCCAGATCCGGGTTCGGTGCATCTTCCGGGATCATCATCGCATCAAACCAGATCAGGGTGCCTTCCTTCGGAATGACATACTTGATCTCGTTGCCGTTGCCAGCTTCCTCTGCGCGCAGGGCCGCCATGCCGACATCACCCGACCAGCCAACGGAAATACAGGTGTTCCCGTTTGCAAGGTCGTTGATGTACTGGGAGCTATGGAAATAGGTCACATACGGACGGATCTTTTCAAGCTGCTCAAAGGCGCTTTCGATCGATTCCGTAGTCGGTTCGCCTTCCGGCACATTACCAAGATAGAAGTTCACCAGCGGTACGATCTCGCCCGGATCATCCAGAAGCGACAGGCCGCATGACGACAGCTTTTCGGCATATTTCGGATCAAAGATCATCGCCCAGCTATCAAGCGGGGCGTCGTCACCCAGAACTTCCTGAACTTTGGCAACGTTATAGCCAAAGCCGTTGGTGCCCCAGAAATACGGCACGGCAAAGGTATTGTCCGGATCGTATTTTGCCTGCTGCTTAAGGATCACCGGATCAAGGTTGCCATAGTTCGACAGTTTGGATTTATCGATCGGCTGGAACAGCTTGGCTTTGATCAGGCGTTCGGCATCGGCAAGGGTCGGCACCACGATGTCATAGCCGGAATTACCCGCCAGCAGCTTGGCTTCAACCAGCTGGTTGCTGTCATAAACGTCATAGTTGACCTTGACGCCATATTCCTTTTCGAAATTCGCAACGGTTTCCTCGCCGATATAATCCGACCAGTTATAAACGTTGAGAACTTCCTGTGCCGATGCACCAGTGGCAAAGCCCGATACGGCAGCCGCAAGCACAACCAGGCTTGATGTTTTAAGAAGAGATTTCATTTCGCTGAGCCTCCCATGTGGCAGCGTTTGAAAGTTTACCGGTTCTGTTGTTGGTCCCCCAGAACCCGGGGCTTATCGTAATATCCTTCGAATGCTTCAGGATATTGTCAAATACAAGATGGAAAAATGTGCATATTTCGCATCATGTAAAAAATTGTGCATTTAACATGCAACAATCTTGCGCCGGGCAGCAAGTCCCGGCGCAAAATTCGACAGGCGTCTTTTAAACGTTCAGCAACAGGTGCTCACGCTCCCAGGCGCTGATCACGGTCTGATAGGCATCCCATTCCGCTTCCTTGACCGCGATAACGGCGGCAGCGAACTCTTCACCCAGCAGTTCCTTAAGCGGCTTGCAACGATGGAATTTGGCAAGGGCTTCATGGATGTGACGGGGCAGGGAATGTGCGCGGTCATAACCCGAACCTTCGATCGGGGCCGTTGCATCGACTTCCTCGATAATGCCAAGCAGGCCACAGGCCAGCGATGCCGCAACCGCCAGATACGGGTTGGCGTCTGCTCCCGGAAGACGGTTTTCAATACGGCGTGCCGCGGGCGGACCATTCGGCTGGCGCAGGCCGACCGTACGGTTATCAAGGGACCAGTGCATGTTGATCGGCGCATCCGACCAGGGCTGCAAACGGCGATAACTGTTCATGTTTGGCGCCAGAAGTGGCATGGCTGCCGGCAGATAACGCTGCAGGCCACCAATATAGTTCAGGAACAGTTTCGAGTTTTCCCCGTCATCATCGGCAAACAGGTTCTTGCCGGTGTTGATATCAAGAAGACTCTGGTGAATATGCATCGAGCTTCCCGGCAGGTTGCCCATCGGCTTGGCCATGAATGTGCCATAGACGCCGTGTTTCAGTGCCGTTTCACGCAGGGTGCGTTTGAATAAAAAGGCCTGATCGGCCAGTTCAAGCGGATCACCGTGGTTAAAGTTCATTTCAAGCTGGGCCGGACCCGACTCGTGGCTCATGGTATCGGCGTCGATATTCATGGCCTCGCAATAGTCATACAGGTCTTCAATCAGCGGATCGAACTCGTTGATGGCATCAATACCAAACGCGTTTGATGCGCGTTCCGGGCGGCCGGAACGGCCAATCGGCGGCTCCAGCGGGTTATCCGGATCGGTGTTTTTTGCCACCAGATAAAATTCAAGCTCTGGCGCGATGATCGGGCGCATGCCGCGTTCTTCAAACGCCTTGAGAACACGTTTAAGTACGCCGCGCGGGGACGTCGAAACTTCTTCGCCGGAAAAATGGAAACAGTCGCAGATGATCTGGGCCGTCGGCTCCTCGTACCACGGCACAACGCGCACGGTTTCCGGGTCGGGAACCATTGCCACGTCCTTTTCGGCCGGGTCAAGGAAGGCATCGGTTTCCTCCGGATAACCACCGGTTACCGTCAGGCAGAAAATTGCTTCGGGGATGGCAAGGCTTTTGGCCTCCAGCCCCTTAAGAAACTTCTGTGTCGGAAGAACCTTGCCGCGCGCAACGCCGGACATGTCCGGAACAATGCATTCGACTTCTTCGATTTTTCGCTCGGATAGCCACGTCTTGAGATCGGTGCTCATGTGTAGTCGGGCGCTTTCACGCCAGTCCTTCAAAATTGCATTTTCTTGCGTTTTTCGGGCCATTCCCGAACAAATTCACAAGAAAGGATGTTTGTCTTCGAAGACTATTGTATTTAATTTCGTTATTGTCGTTTTTATTAGAATTATAGACGAATTTTCGGTTGGATCGTCGAAGATATCGTTTCATATCTCTGGAACGATCCTACCAGATTGCGCTATAGTCGCGCCACAATATTTAAGAGCAGCGTTTGGATGCTGGTCAAGGAGGTATTATGAAAATCGCACATCCGTATCTTATGTTTCTTGGTGACGCGCCGGACGAACTGGCTGCAAAAACCGCAATCGGCATCAAGCAGTGGCGCCCGGAATGGTGCGTCGGTCAGATGAGCCTGCCGGGCTGTCAGGCGGATCTTGGTCTGCCGGAAATGTCGATCGCCGAAGCAAAGGCAGCAGGCGTTAAAACCCTGGTGCTGGGCGTTGCCAACCGTGGCGGGATCATTGGTCCGGCATGGATGGAAACCCTGCTGGCGGCCATCGATGCCGGTATGGACATCGCCAACGGTCTGCACACCCGTTTGTCCTCGATCCCGGAATTGGTCGATGCGGCCAAGGCCAAGGGTGTTAGCCTGTTTGACGTGCGCCACTTCGACGGCAAAGTGCCGGTCGGCAACGGTGAAAAACGTTCCGGCAAGCGCGTTCTGGCGGTTGGTACCGACTGTTCGGTCGGTAAGATGTACACCGCCCTTGCAATCGACGCCGAATTCAAAAAACGCGGTATCAAGTCCGACTTCCGTGCCACCGGCCAGACCGGTATCTTCATCGCCGGTGAAGGCATCTCGGTTGATGCGGTGATTTCCGACTTCATCTCGGGCGCGGTTGAAACCATCGCCCCGGCCAATGACCCGGATCACTGGGACGTCATGGAAGGGCAGGGCAGCCTATTCCACGCATCGTTCGCCGGTGTTTCCATGGGCCTGATCCACGGTTCCCAGCCGGATGCCCTTGTCGTTTGCCACGAGCCGACCCGTGCCCACATGCGTGGTCTGCCGGGTTACAAGCTCCCGGATTTGAAAACCTGCCTCGACGTCAACCTGCTGCACGCCAAACTGACCAACCCGGATTGCAAGGTTGTCGGTTTTGCCATCAACACCAAGGCGCTTGACGACGCAGCAGCCAAGAAACTTCTGGCTGACATCGAAGCCGAATTCGGTCTTCCGGCTGTTGACCCGGTCCGTACCGGCGTTGCGTCGATCGTTGACAAGCTGCAGGAGATCTAAGTTGCCAAAACTCACAGTGATTTCCGAAGTCTTCCCCCTTGCGCAGGTCTTCAAGATCTCGCGCGGGGCCCGGACCGAGGCACATGTGGTCAAGGTGACGCTGAGTGACGGCACCCATACCGGGCAGGGGGAATGCGTTCCCTATGCCCGGTATAATGAAACGGTCGAAGGTGTCATTGCCGACATCGAAGCACAGGCAGACGCCCTTGACCGTGGCATGACCCGCAAGGAACTTCAGGACGCCATGAAGGCCGGTGCTGCGCGCAACGCAGTCGACTGTGCTTATTGGGATCTTGAGGCCAAGCGTATGGGCCGTCGCGTCTGGGAGCTGATCGGGCACAAGGCCCCGGAAGGATTGATTACGGCCGAAACGCTGTCGATCGATACCCCGGACAATATGCGCGAAGCCGCCCGCAAGATCGCCCATGCCCCGTTGCTCAAGGTCAAACTCAATGGCGAAAACGTCCTTGAGTCGGTCCGCGCTGTGCGTGAAGGTTCTCCCAAGGCCCGCATCATTGTCGATGCCAACGAAGCCTGGTCACTTGATCTGCTCGAAGATATCGGAGCAGAACTTGATGGTCTGGGTGTCGAAATGATCGAACAGCCGCTGCCTGCCGGGCAGGATGATGGTCTGATCGATATCGATTGCCCGGTTCTTCTGTGTGCCGACGAGTCTGTTCATACGATGGCCGACATTCCGCGTCTGGCAAATCTCTATGACATGATCAACATCAAGCTCGACAAGACAGGTGGTCTTACCGGCGCGCTTGAGTTGGCCGAGGCCGCATCCAAGGCCGGCATGCAACTGATGACCGGCTGCATGGTCGGAACATCGCTTGCCATGGCACCGGCGATGATCACCGGTGCCATGTCGCGCATTGTCGATCTGGATGGCCCGATCTGGATGGCCAAGGATCGCGATCACGCCCTGACCTTTAAAAACGGTGTCATGGGGCTGCCTGATCGTGAACTCTGGGGGTGATTTAAGCGCGCTATATACAGCGGCATAGTTGCCCGACAATCTGGATGATATCTAACGGCGCATCGTAATCCCGGTGCGCCGTTTTTGTTTCCAATGTATATCACCAACACGCGATCTATCGACCTGCGGTAGAAAGTCCAAGGGAAATTTTTTTTACAGCCAGATGTGGTGGTGTTTGAGTTAACTTTTCATTTACGAATCAATATCTTGCGGTATGAATTGACCGTGTAAAAGCTCTATTCCGAACCTGATCTTGCATGACGCCACCCTAATGTATAGTTGTGTCTTGGTCCAAATAAAGGAACGATGAGCTATCTATATAAGGGGTCTGATCGACCCGGTTAAATCTGGTTGGAGCAGATTCGCGTGGATTCAGGCCCTCAGGAAAATAGCAGTCCGTCAAAAAAGACGTTTCGATGCTGCTATCGGGATTTTCTTTACACGCCACGGCATGCAGAACTCCTGCATCTGCGCCGCAAGGAATCGATCCAGCTTACCGCCCGTTTCGCAGCCCTTTTCGTTCTTGTCCTGATGCTTGCCGTTCCGTTCTGGGACGGGGCCTTTGCCTCTGAAATGTGGTCGTCGCAGACCTTTATCTTGCGCCTTCTGGTGGCCGGGGTTGCGATTGTGGTTCTCACCAATCGCGCGGTCAGTGCGCGGTTGCGCCGACGTTGTCCGTACCTGCCGATGCTGATGCTGATTGTCGCGGCAAGTTTGCTGTGTGTCTTTGCTGCCAATGACCCGCTTGCAACCGACTATATGCACAGTTCGCACAGCTTCCTTCTGATCGGTCTGGTGATGATGATTGCCATCATGCCCGTCACCCTGGTCGAGGCGGCTGTTCTTTCAATGCCATTTGCCGTGTTGCTTGTCATCGGCGCACAAAGCGGACTTGCGACCGGGTTCGTACCGTTTGAAATGCTGTTGGCGTTCCTGTTGCCGCTGGCGCTGGTATCCGCCCTTGTGCAGCTTTACCGCACCGTCACCGCCGCCCATGAAATCGCCATTGATCCGCTGACCAACTGTTATACCCGTGCCTTTGGCATGGAAATGATCCGGGTCAGCTTCGAAGGTGCGCTCCGCAAGAAAGTTCCCTATACCGTTGCCTTCATCGACCTTGATGATTTCAAGCAGATCAACGATCGCTATGGCCATGATTACGGCGACCGCATTCTGGGCGAGGTCGGCAATAACCTGATCCATCGTTTCCGCCGTTCTGACATGGTTGTGCGCTGGGGCGGGGAGGAATTCCTGGTGCTGTTGCCCGAACTGGGCCGTGCCCGCGCTGTCGAGGTGCTTGAACGTGTCATGGCCCCGGGGCTGGCAAAGCTTGAAAACGGGCAGGTGCAGCGCGCCAGTGTCGGTCTTTCCGAACGCATCGAAGATGCCATTGCCTTGCCGCAAAACCTGATCGACCTTGCCGATCAGCGCATGTATGAGGCCAAAAAACGCCAGGACCGCGATGACCTCGTCGCGCAGGGCTATTCCGGGCGGCGCAATACGGTCAGTGCGCTGGCGTCCCCGTCGACCACCAATGCCCCCTCGGTTGATCGCAGCGTAAACTAGCTGCGTGCTTTGAGCCCGGACTGGGCTCTGTTGCTCAACGCAATGCGTCCGGTCGTGACGCGACCTTTCCTGATCCATAAAACCCTGTCTGACGGACGTCATGGCGGCGCATGCTTGCGTCGTGGGCATCAATCGCTGCTGAGGCCTGTCCTGTGCAGGCAGAATCGGGCCAGGGAAAGGTGTGGAATCGGCTTGAGCTCGCGCAAGGTCAGTTCGGATTCGCGTCGGTTCTTTCACCTTTTTCGAAAGTTACATTTTCTTCGGTGATCAAAAAATAGCCGCGAGATGTGAAATTTGCAGGCGTTTGGGGTGCAATGCCTCAAAATAATGCACAAAAAAGAAGCAGTAATATTTCTGACAAAAAAATAGTCAAAAAGCTGTTGCGTCCTGTCCGGTGAATGGGTAATGTTCATTTGTGCGCTGCGGTAGGACGCAGTGCATTCCGGCGAGCGACTTGTCGCTCGTTTCTTGGACGTTTCCTCCCTAGACTTGGGCCGCTGTCACAGGCGGCCTTCTTTTTTGCCTGAATTCAGCCCTTTAGCGAATAAAAGATCAAATGTTCAACCGTTGAGCATCTGGTGTGTTTTGGAATTGCTGAAATGGTGCGGTGCAAATCAACTCGGGGTAACAGTGGCATGCATATATGCCAAGGGCGCTGCCCGGCAAAATCAGGAAGCGCCCTTTAAAATCCCTTTGGACTTCTATTCGGCTATTTCTCGCGCGTTGGATTGCCATCGGGGATATTGCCGTCCCCGTCACCCAGACCGCGCTGCATGATCACGCTATCGACCCAGCGGCCCATTTTAAAGCCGGCCGACTGAAGCGTACCTGCAACCCGGAACCCCAGCCGCGCATGTAGCCCGATCGATGCGACATTGGCGCTATCGCCGATCACGGCAATCATCTGGCGATAGCCAAGAGCGGTGACCCGTTTGATCAGTTCCGAAAGCAATGCACTGCCAGCCCCCTTGCCGACGACTTCAGGGGCGATGTAAATCGTGTCCTCGACCGTAAAGCGATAGGCAGGTCGCGTCCGATAGGCCCCGGCATAGGCAAAGCCTTCCACCCTTCCATCCACATCCGCCACCAGATAGGGCAGGCCGCGTTCGCGCACATGTTGCCAGCGCGATGTCAGTTCGGCGATTTCAGGGGCGCGTTCTTCAAACGATGCCAGGCCATGCAGCACGTGATGGCCATAAATCTCGGTGATGCGTTCAAAATCGTCGGGTTCCGCATCGCGGATGACCAGATCACTCAATACGTCGCTGGTGTCAGGGGCGTTGGTGGCATCAATCGCATTGGTCATTAGAACGAGTTCCCGTCGAGATCATGGAAGCGCGATATCAGATCGGTCATCTGATCGCGCAGGACGTCAAAGCCGCGATGCGGGCTGATTGTCGTTTCATCCATATAAAGCCCGCGAGAAAGCTCGATCTGAAGGCTGTGCACATGTTCTTGCGGGCGACCGTAATGGCGTGTGCAATAACCCCCGGCATATGGATCATTGTGCGCGGGCGCAAAGCCCATATCGCGAAAACAATCGTCCACAAACCGCGTCAATGACGGGTGGCAGGAACTTCCATAGCAATCGCCAAGCACCAGATCAACGCGGTTTTTTGCGCTGTCGCACGAATCCCCGGGCATCGAATGGCAATCAATCAGAATGCAATAACCAAACGTCGCCCGCGTCAGATCAATCAGCTTCTGCAACGCCGTGTGATAGGGCCGGTAATAGGCATCAATCCGCGAAAGCGCTTCTTCGGCCGGCAGGCGGGTTTTATAAATCTCGACACCACCACTGACCACGCGCGGGATGGATCCCAGCCCCGAAAGGGCGCGCATTGAATTGATGTCATTATCTTCGGGCAGGTCACCCTCAAACATCCGCGGATCAAGTTCCATCGCCGCCCGGTTCACATCGACATAGGCGCGCGGAAATGTCGCACACAGCAACGGTGCGCCGAGCTTGGGTGCTGCATTGAACAGCTGATCGACAAAGGCATCCTCGGATGCGCGTAGCTCAAACGCGCCGATGCGCGCGCGTTCAATCAGATCCTGCGGGTAATGGCGGCCGGAATGCGGGGAGGCAAACACCACAGGCAGGGTTTGCCGTGGTGGCAGAATAACTGTGGCCGGGCCGCTTGTGGTAATTTCCGAAGGCAACTGGTTCATTGTCGTTCGTGATGTCCATCCCTTATGACACGGTGTCAGGCTTTGTTAGGCGTCCTGCGACCCATTATCATACTATCTTCTAGCATATGGGAATTGCCACGGATTTGATGAACATTTTTTGGCAAAAAACCATTTCTGGGGTTGCGCCTTTGCTTGCCTTGGGCTAAATACCGCCTCGCCGACGCAAACGGCACAGACCACTGTTTCACATCCTGAAACCCTGGTCGTTGGAAAGATGGATTTGCGGGCCTATAGCTCAGTTGGTTAGAGCGTTCGCTTGACATGCGAGAGGTCACAAGTTCGAGTCTTGTTAGGCCCACCA
>ENA-ORCZ01000169-ORCZ01000169.1-marine-metagenome-genome-assembly--contig:-NODE-169-length-50631-cov-4.252977_pt1 | contig 50631 bp, 51 predicted proteins | sample MGYA00237785_ERZ508519 | MGnify/ENA primary metagenome ERZ508519 (study PRJEB26189, sample SAMN06268790) | marine metagenome | isolation source: Bioluminescent Bay, La Paraguera, Puerto Rico | place...
TCAAGCCGGTCGGACCGGCGGTCTTTGGCAGCCTGGACGATCTCGGCGCGGCTTTCCGCAAGAGCGGAGCCGTACTTGCCTGCCTGGTGTCCTCGGACGATATTTATGAAGCAGAGGCGGAAGATGCCGCCCGGTCGTTGAAAGCGGCAGGCTGCCGGCATCTTTACCTTGCCGGCAGACCGGGCGAACGCGAAGCGGCCTTCAACGCTGCCGGGGTCGATACCTATCTTTATGCCGGCTGTGATTTGCTCGCGCTGCTGGAAGACGCCCAGGACCGGCTGGAAGAAGCCGCCGGGACCGAGTTTTCCGATCTGGAGGTCCAACAATGAGCAGGATCCCGAACTTCGCCGATTTGCCCTTCCGCCGCCATGTCGCGCCTGCCGCGGCAGATGGCCTGGAAAGCTGGCAGACGCCCGAGGGGATCGACGTGCCCCCGGTCTACCACGCGGAAGACCTGGAGGGCCTGAAGCATCTCGACACCTGGCCGGGACTGCCGCCGTTCCTGCGCGGACCCTATCCGACCATGTATGTGCAGCAACCCTGGACCGTGCGCCAGTATGCGGGCTTCTCTACGGCGGAGGATTCCAACGCCTTCTACAGGCGCAATCTTGCCGCGGGCCAGAAGGGCCTCTCGGTTGCCTTCGACCTGGCAACGCATCGTGGCTATGACAGCGATCATCCGCGTGTTGCCGGCGATGTCGGCATGGCCGGGGTTGCGATCGATTCCATCTATGACATGCGTACGCTCTTTTCCGGCATCCCGCTGGACAAGATGAGCGTCTCCATGACGATGAATGGCGCCGTGCTGCCGGTGCTTGCGCTCTATATCGTTGCGGCGGAAGAACAGGACGTTGCCCAGAAGGATCTTTCTGGAACCATCCAGAACGACATCCTGAAGGAGTTCATGGTCCGCAACACCTATATCTATCCGCCGAAGCATTCGATGCGGATCATCTCGGACATCTTCAGCTACACGTCCGTCAACATGCCGCGCTTCAACTCGATCTCGATTTCCGGCTATCACATGCAGGAAGCGGGTGCGACGGCGGATCTGGAACTGGCCTATACCATCGCCGACGGTATCGAATATGCCCGCGCCGGCGTTGCGGCCGGCATGGATATCGACCAGTTCGCACCGCGGCTGTCCTTCTTCTGGGCGATCGGCATGAACTTCTTCATGGAAGTCGCCAAGCTTCGGGCTGCGCGCCTGATCTGGGCAACCTTGATGCAGGAAAATTTCGAGCCGAAGAACGACAAGTCGCTGTCGCTCCGGACCCATTCGCAGACCTCCGGCTGGTCGCTGACGGCGCAGGATGTATTCAACAACGTCATCCGCACCTGCGTCGAGGCGATGGCGGCGACACAGGGCCATACCCAGTCGCTGCACACCAATGCGCTTGACGAAGCGCTGGCCCTGCCGACGGACTTCTCCGCCCGCATCGCCCGCAACACGCAATTGTTCCTGCAGCAGGAAAGCGGAACGACCAGGGTGATCGATCCCTGGGGCGGGTCCTACTATGTCGAGAAGCTGACCGCGGACCTTGCCGAAAAGGCCATGGCGCATATCCGTGAGGTGGAGGGCCTGGGCGGCATGGCCAAGGCCATCGAAAAGGGCATTCCGAAGCTTCGCATCGAGGAAGCCGCCGCCAAGACGCAGGCGCGTATCGACAGCGGCGCCCAGACGGTCGTGGGTGTCAACAAGTTCAAGCCGGAAAGCGAGCAGGCGATCGACGTCCTGAAGGTCGACAATGCCCAGGTACGGGCCGCCCAGATCGACAAGCTCAATCGCCTCAGGGCCGAGCGCAACGAGGCCGAGACGCAGGCCGCGCTTGAAGCTCTGACCAATTGCGCCGCATCCGGTGAAGGCAACCTGCTGGACCTGTCCGTCAAGGCGGCGCGGGCCATGGCGACCGTCGGCGAGATTTCGCTGGCGATGGAGAAGGTCTTCGACCGGCACAAGGCCGAAATCAAGTCGATTGCGGGCGTCTACAAGCGGGAGGCCGGAGCCATGTCCGGAACCATCGAGAAGGTCCAGAAGCTGGTGGAAGCGTTCGAGGACAATGACGGCCGGCGGCCGCGCATCCTGGTTGCCAAGATGGGCCAGGACGGCCATGACCGCGGCCAGAAGGTGATTGCCTCGGCCTTTGCCGATCTCGGTTTCGACGTCGATATCGGACCGCTGTTCCAGACACCCGAAGAAGCCGCGCGCCAGGCGGTCGAGAACGATGTCCATGTGGTCGGCGTCTCCTCGCTGGCAGCCGGGCACCTGACGCTGGTGCCCGCCCTGAAGAAGGCACTGGCGGACGAGGGCCGGGAAGACATCATGATCGTCGTCGGCGGTGTCGTGCCTCCGCAGGACTATGACGAACTTTACCGGTCCGGCGCCGCGGCAATCTTCCCGCCCGGCACCGTCATCGCGGAAGCGGCTATCGGGCTCATAGGCAAGCTGAACGAACAGCTGGGCTACAGTTCCGCCGCGGCGGCTGAGTAGGCGTGGCCGATCCTTCTTGCCGGGGAGAGCAGACTTGAGTGACCGATTGACCGGCGGATGCCTGTGCGAAGCCGTGCGTTATGTCTGTGATGCGCCGCCGAAGGCGACCGTGAAGTGCTATTGTGCTGACTGCCGCAGGCTCGGCGGGACAGGCCATGCGACGCATGCCGTCTTCGCTGAGGATGCCTTCTCGCTGACGGGTGTGGTTAGCGAATACATCAAGACAGCCGACAGCGGCCGCACGATCAACCGGCGCTTTTGCCCGGTGTGCGGCAGCGCGATCTTCCACACCCGCGAGGGCATGGAAGGGCTTGTCGTGGTGCGGGCGTCTTCACTGGACGATCCGGAGGCGGTGAAGCCGGAGCGGGCCATTTACGTGTCGCGGGCGGTTTCCTGGGATCCTGTCGATACCAGCCTGAAATGTTTCGAGGAAATGACGCCGCAGCAGCGCTGCGCGGGCCGTCGGCCACGGACGGAATCATTCCCCGGTGATGCGGCTGACGGGGACCGGCACTTCCAGATACATGCCGAAGAGATAGGGTCCCATGCGCCAGCGGATCTCGCTGAAGGTCCGTGTCAGCTCCCGGTTGTCCTCGACGAATACACGCTCGGGCACCGCAAGCTCCGGATCCTGGACCACTATGCCGATGTCACCGTTCTCCAGATCGTAGAGCGTGCAGTCGCTCAAGGGAGAGCCGTCGAGCTTAAGGAGCTTGCCGGACCGCAGCCGCGTTCTTGTCGCCGGCACCGGTCGGCCTTCAAGGGTGGATTTCGGCCGCGTCATTGTCCTGCTTCGCCTGCCTGCTGCTGCACTGGTGATATTGCGGAGGCAGTTCTATGCGGCGGAGCTTGTGCAGGACTGGATGACAGAAAGGTTCGGTCGAACCGGGCGGCAAGTTGCCGGCCTGCTAGCCGTCCGAACCCTTTTCCGGTTCATAAAGCAGAATGTCGCCAGGTTGGCAGTCCAGCACTTCGCAGATCTTTTCCAGCGTCTCGAACCGCACGCCCTTCACCTTTCCGGACTTGAGCAGCGAGACATTCTGCTCGGTGATGCCTATCCGCTCCGCAAGCTCCTTTGAGCGCATCTTTCGGCGGGCGAGCATGACATCCAGTTCGATGATGATGGGCATTGGGGGTCCCGGCGCTGTCTTATATTATTTGTCGGTTTTCTTCCGCGAGCAGCGCGGCTTCACGCATGATCCAGCCGTAGAGCAACAGAAGCACGCCTGGAATCATGCAGAATGCTTCACCGCCATCCATGGTCACGTCAACAATCCATCTTCCAACATCTTCAACCTTCCGGTTCGTTTGGACTAGATGAACTGCTGGTTTTCATCCGCAATCATGGCGGCCTCGCGCAGGATCCAGCCGAAGAGCAGCATCAGAGCGCCAAGAACGAGGAAGAAGATTTCACCACCATCAAGGGTGATGTCGACCATGCGCTTGCCCGGCGGATAGTCGAGGGTCAGGATCACCGAGCCTATCGGGTCGCTGATAAGGTCATAGACCGCGAAGACGATCAGCCAGATCCCGAATGAGATGACATTTGCCAGGGTCTTGGGAGAAAAGAATTCCATCTGCTGAAAGCGCCTGAACACCTGACGGATGTTCCAGCCGGCCACCAGCAAGAGCCCGAAGGCAACGGCTGCAAGGATGGAAATTCCGATGCGCTGCACATGCGGCACGTCCCCAAGGCGCCGTTCCGTTTCGGCGATGTCGAGGGTTTCATCTGCGGCGATCAGCAGTTCGTCCGGCATCGCGATGCCAATGGTGATCACGACACCGAAAACCAGCACGATCAGCAGGATCGCGGTCACGGCCCATTTCATGAATGTGGAAACCCGGCGAATCCGGGTCAGCCGCTTTTCCCGTTCCGTCCATTCAATCTCGCTCATAGGTGCCTCCGCAAACGCCGTGCTGGCGCCTTCTCTAGTGCAACTTCGACTGAAATACAAATCCGAAAACATCGCTGTTGACAAAAAAATTATTGCGTACATTTTGTAAATTATCGTTTCACAATAAAAAATCAAGATTGTGATGCGGTGATAATGTCATCCTTGAAGTGAGACCCCTGATGGTAAGTTCTTTTGCCAATTACGATTTTTCTGCAGTAGGCCGGTTCGGGGCCGGGAGAGGGGGCAGGCGTTCGAGCCGGCTCCGGCGCGTCCTGCGCAGCCACTGGCTGCTGCAGCCGCTTGTGCTCCTCGCCATGCTCTGCGTGCTCATGGCCGGAGCCAGTGCCGCGGATCTCGATGCGTACAACGAGCCGGTCTATGCGCCTGAGCCCCAGTCGCTCTGGGCAGGTCCCTACCTTGGCCTGGAGACCGGGATTTCCCAGACGGTAACGGATGTCAAGTCGGGCGGCAGTTCGAAGGACTTTTCCAGGGTCGATGCAGCCTTCGGTGTCTTCGGCGGCTATAATTGGGAAGTCTCGCGCTTCGTGCTCGGCGTCGAAGGCAGCGCGACCTATCTCGGCGGCCTTGAAAAGGGCAATCATCCGACGCTCGGAGTTGTCGAGACCGGATCGAAGTGGAGTGTGGGTGCCAAGGCCAGGGCGGGCCTGCCTATCAACAATTTCATGCCGTATCTGAGCCTTGGGCTGGCAGTGGCCGACCACACGCTGATAGCCAACGGCACGGAGAACAATTCCGTTTCCCTGAGCCCGGTGATCGGCGGCGGTCTGGAGGTGGCCGTAAGCGACGCATGGCATGTACGGGCCGATTATTCGCTGCAGGGCATCGTCGAGGACAAGGCGAATTACGGCGGCACAAGCGCCGAGCGGACAGCGGCCAACCACCGGCTGATGATCGGCGTGTCCCGGTCGTTCTGAAGCAATCCGCGGACAATCTGCATCGGGCATTTTGCCCGGAAGGAAAACGGTCGCACCGATCCCACCTGGTGCGGCCGTTTTTCATTGTACGGAGTTTAGCCGTAGACCAGGTTCGGCAACCAGGTGATCAGTGACGGGAACAGCATGCAAAGCACCAGCCCGACGAGCTGCAGGCCGAGGAAAGGCAGGGCGGACTTGAAAATATCCGTCATCGGAATTTCCGCCGGTGCGACGCCGCGCAGGTAAAAGAGCGCGTAGCCGAAAGGCGGCGACAGGAAGCTCATCTGCATGTTGACGAGATAAAGCACGCCGAACCACAGCACCAGATCGTCCGGGTTGTCGAGGCCGAATGAGGCCGCGCCGAGCGCCTTGATGATCGGCACGAAGATCGGCACGCACAGAAGCAGGATGCCCACCCAGTCAAGGAACATGCCGAGTATGACCAGCACGATCTGCATGATGATCAGGATGCCCCAGGGACCGAGGCCGGTCGCTTCCAGCGCCCCTTGCACGAATTGCTGGCCGCCTTCCAGAACATAGAGGCCGACGAAGATCGTCGCGCCGAACATGATCCAGATCACCATGGCCGAGGCCTTGAGCGTGGTGAGGGACGCCTCGCGCAGGGTCTGCCAGTCGAGATTGCGGTGGATGGCGGCAACGACGATCGCGCCGAAGGTGCCGATGCCCGCGGCTTCCACCGGGGTTGCCACACCGGTGAAAATCACTCCGAGCACGACCGCGATCAGGGCGATCGGTGCGGACATGTTCGACAGGAGCCGCATTTTTTCCTTGAAGGAAATCCGCTCCTCGACCGGGATCGGCGGGCCTTTCCTCGGATTGATCACGCAACTGGCGATGACGTAGAGCACATAGAGGCCGGACAGCATCAGGCCCGGGATGACGGCCCCGATGAAGAGCTCGCCGACGGACTGTTCCGCCACGACCGCGTAGATGATCGCCAGGATCGAGGGCGGGATCAGGATGCCGAGCGTGCCGCCGGCCATGATCGAGCCCATCGCGATCTTCGGGTCGTAATGACGCTTCAGCATGGCGGGCAGGGCGATGATGCCCATGGTGACGACGGCGGCTCCGATGACGCCGACCATCGCCGCCAGCACGGTGGAGGCGATAATGGTTGCCGCTGCAAGGCCGCCCTTTACCCCGCCGAGCACCTTGTAGATGACGTCGAACATGTCGTTGATGATGCCGGCCCTCTCCAGCATGGATGCCATGAAGATGAAGAGCGGGATGGCCGAGAGCTGGTAGTTCGTCATCAGGGGAAAGATGCGCGACGGCACGATGTTGAGCGCCCGTTCATCGCCCAGGATGAACAGGAACACGCAGGCCAGGCCTCCGGTGACGAAGGCCAGCGGCAGGCCAGCCATCAGCAGGACCAGCAGCGAGCCGAACATGATGAGCGTCAGCCATTCAATTCCGATATCAAGTCCCATGGATCATGCCCTGCCCATCACCGCGCGGATGTCCTGCGCGAATTTCGATATTCCCTGAAGCACAAGCAGCAGTCCGCCGAGCACCATCACCCATTTCATCGGCCACAGCGGCACTTCCCATTCGTTGAAGCTGATCTCGCCCCAGCGGATATTCGGGTTCGTCCACTGGGAGAGGTTCCAGCTCGCGACCACGTCGGCGAATCCGATTTCGCCGCGGGCCCAGTCGGAAATCAGGGAATTGCCCGAAGGTACTGCGATGGCGTCGAAAGCGAAGATCCAGGACGTTGCGAGCAGCGTCCCGGCAAAGATGAAGAAGAAGACGGAAGTCAGCAGATCGACAACAGCCTTCCGGCGTCTGGAGAGCGGTGCGTAGAAGACGTCGACGCGGACGTGAGCTTCCGTCAGCGTGGCGTAGGCGCCGGCAATCAGATATTGCATGCCGAACATCAGGTACATGGATTCATGTGCCCAGTTGGTCGGGCTGCCGAAGACGTATCGGCTCATGACCTCGAAATAGTAGACGAGGACAGCGATCACGGCCCAGTAGGCGACGAATTCGCCGCAATAGAGCGATAGCCGGTCGATCCAGCCGGTCCACCCGGCGGATACATATTCGGCATCGTCCTTTCGTTCCGCTTCTTCCAGTTCCTTGAGTTTCTTTTCCGTCTCGCTGAGTTCCGGTTCCGGCGGCAGGTTGGCGTTGGCCCTGGCGACGAGCCGGGGCAGCAGGACGGCATCGACGGCAACACCCGCCAGCAGCAGCCAGAAAGCGTATTTCGCGAGATTGTCCCAGAAGGTCAGCGTCTCCCGGGCGCTGTCGACGGCAGGCCGGGCTTCCACAAGAGCTGTCTCGGCCTCATTCACCCGCACCGTGCCCTGCTCGATGCGCTGTTCGGCGCGCCGGACATCCCGCTCCGCCCGACGTTCGGCGAAGCTGCCCACCTCGGCCTCGGCAAGTTTCTCCCTGAGCCCCGGCAGGTCGGCTTCGGCGGTTTTCACCCGATCCGCCTCGCGTTCCAGTGTCCGCTCCGCTTGCCGCACGACATTGGCCATGTTGGAGACAACCGTCCGGGCATCCTGGCTTTGCGCATTGGCATAGAGAATGAAGACGAAGACCGGAATATAGACCAGCCCGAGGAGGCTCTTCAGGTAAAGCCGGTGCAGACCGAGAATGCCGCCGGTGACCAGAATGAAATAGCCGAGCACCGTCGAATAGCGCCGTTCCTTCGGCCTCGGGCGCCTGGCAAGGTGGGCTGCGATCAGCGGAAAGACGATCAGTCCGAGCCAGTAGGCCCAGTGCGGCAGGGTGAAGTCCAGATGAGGCATGCCTCTCCTTTCCCCGGAGGTCAGGTCTCCGTTGAGGTGACGAGAACCCGCGCAGCTTCCTGCGCGGGTCCGGTTTCCGGAGTGGGTCCGGGGATCAGAGGTCGAGTTCCAGGCCTTCGATCTGCTCCGGCGTCACGTAACCGAGCGATCCGGACATCATGTAATCGAGCTGGATCTTGAAGATCCTTGCACTGTCCTTGTCGCGGTTGGCGTAGTTGAACCAGATCGGTACGGCGACCTCGGTCATCAGTTCGACGTCGTCCTGGCTGAGGCGGGTGATTTCGGTGCCGTCGGCCTCGAACTTTGCCCAAGCCTCCTGGTCGGCCTTCTGGATGGCGGCGTGGTGCATGTCGGAATAGACATGGGTTTCCATTTCGACGAACTGCTGCATCTGGGGACTGAGCGCATTCCACGGCTCCATGCCCACGGTGATGTCCATCAGGTCGACCGGCTGGTAGAGCGACATGAAGCCCGGGGGACCCATGGAGATGTATTTGGTGACCTGGCTGAAGCCGAGGGCGTAGTTCACCGCCGGACCGACATAGTCGGCAACGTCAATCGTGCCCTTTTCAAGGGCCGGGAAGATTTCCGAGCCGGGCAGCACGGTCGTTTCCGCTCCGATTTCGGTGAAGACTTCGGCCACCATGCCTCCGGGCAGGCGCATCTTGCGACCGCGGAAGTCGTCGATGGAGCGGATCGGCACCTTGGAATGGATGATGTTCGGTCCGTGATGGACGGGGCCGACAAACATCATGTTCTGTGCAGCATAGAGTTCACGCGCGATTTCCAGGCCGCCAAGCGAATAGAAGAAGACGTCCCATTCATGCGGATTGCGCAGGCCGAGCGGATAGCTGGTCAGGAAAGTTGCCGCCGGGATGATGCCCTGGGCATAGATGGTGAAGGGATTGACGGCATCGAGCACGCCGTTCTTCACCGCATCGAACAGCTGGAAATCGCCGACGACGTCATTGGCGCCGAACGGTTGAAAAGCCAGTTCGCCGCCGCTCTTCTCGACAATGGTGCCGCACCAGTCCTTGAAGATCTGCAGACCGGCGCCGCCCGGCCACGAAGTCTGTATCTTCCACGTCGTCGTCTGGCCCTGGGCCGAGGCGATATGGGGGGCGGCAAGGGTCGCCGCACCGGCCGCGCTGACGCCGGCCATTGTCCGCAGGGCTTGCCTGCGTGTTGCAAGATGTTTCATGGTTTCCTCCCATTGGTCCGGGAGAAAATGAGCGACCCCACGGGTAACGCTTGCAGAACGTTCCCTATCTTCGCTGCGGTGACAAACCAGCCGTTCGCTTTTTTAAGCAGTTGTTTTGTAACGGTTTCGGGATGACCTCGAGGAAGAATATCGCTCTTCTTTTCCTCCCAACCAAGGGAAGGATATTACACTTTGAAAAAGCTTCAACCTTTCCGGCGGATCAAAACATCTTTTCCCTTCTGGAAAAAATGAATTCCACTCTTTTGAAATTGGAGAAGCCCGGCGCGTCCGGCGATTGCTTACCCTGCGGAAGAATTTCGCCGTTCAGCCGAGGGAGGTGAGGCCCGTAAGATCGGCCAGGACAGCCTTCGGCGCCAGGTCCGGGTATTCGTCCGGCATGCCCGTCCGGTTCATCCACACGGTGCGGAAACCGAAGGCGGTCGCGCCGGCAATGTCCCAGCGGTTGGACGACTGGAAGGAGACTTCCTCCGGGTAGATGCGGAAATGGGTGGTGACCATTTCATAGACCTGCGGATCGGTCTTGAAGGTCCTGAGCTGGTCGACGGAAAAGATTTCGTCGAAGAGCTCGGTGAGGCCCGCTGCCTTGGCTGCGGCGTCCAGCATGGCAGGGGAGCCATTGGAAAGAATCGCGATCTTGGCACCGGTTGCCTTGAGGCTGGTCAGGACCTGCGGCACTTCCGGATAGCAGTCGAGTTCCCAATAGGCGCTGAGGAGGTCGTCGCGCAGCGACTTGTCGGCGGACGGCACGAGTGCGAAGGCGGTGTCGAGGCCCTGCTGGGTCAATTCCCAGAAATCCAGGTATTTTCCCATCAGGGCGCGGACCCAGGAATATTCCAGCTGCTTTTCGCGCCAGAGCGAGGAAAGGCGCTGGGCGTCAGGACCGAGTTTTGCCGCATGTTTGCGCACGGCCGCATGCACATCGAACAAGGTGCCATAAGCATCGAACACAAAGGCGGCATGCGCCATCTGAACACCTCCTACAGCTTTCGAAAGGAACCGCGGAAGAGAACAGCCTGCCGGTCGCGGCGTCAAGCCGCGCCTGCCTGCGACATAAGTCGCAAAGGATCTTTTCCCGCCTTATTGCGCGGGCGGCAGTAGGACGGACCCCTGCGGATCGATGGACCAGAAGGGATTATAGGCAATTTCCAGAAGATGACCGCCGGGGATCTCGACATAGGAGGAATAGCCGCCCCAGAAGGCTTTCTGTGGTTCCTTCACCGGTCTGGCGCCGGCTGACAGCGCGGCGAGAAAGCTCTTGTCCACTTCGTCTTCGGAGCGGCCATTCCAGGCAAGGGTTATCGCGCCGGTCGGCGTCTCCGTGACCGGCCGTCCGATTTCTTCGGCAAGGGCAGCGCGGCCATAGAGCGCAAATACGCCGCCGGTTATTTGAAAGAAGACCACATCGGGGCCCGGTGCGGAATTGACCTGCCAGCCGAGGCCTTCCTCGAAGAAACGGCGTGTCGCCGCGACGTCTTCAACGACGAGCGTCGTGACGGAAATGCGCTGGTCCATTGCTCTCTCCCGGAATTAAGCTCTGAAAACATAAAGCGAATTTTCGACTGCGGGAGTCAACGGCCCTGTCAGGAGTTTCTGCAGGTCCGGAGGCCAGGGGTGGCGGAAAATTGCTATCGGAAAGTGCGCCTTTTTGAAGAGTTTCATCCCAGATCAGGCATGCAAGGCGAAGAAAGGCGGCAACTTTCCGGAATTCTGGGGTAACCTATTGACCTTGGTTGTTGCCCGGTGTTGTGTCTGCCGCAAGACTGCAGCGCCGCAGCGGAAAAAAGGGAAGAGACATGAGCGGATGGAGCGACACCTGGACCTGGATCGACGGGACTTGGCATGAGGGCAATCCGCCGATCATGGGACCGCGCACCCACGCTTCCTGGCTCGGGTCGAGCGTATTTGACGGTGCCCGCTTCTTCGAAGGCGTGATGCCGGACATCGATCTCCATTGCAAACGGGTGAATGACAGCGCGCTGGCGCTCGGGCTGAAGCCGATCATGCAGGTGGGGGAGATGGCCGAACTGACGCGTGAGGGCTGTGCCAAGTTCCGCAGCGACCAGCAGATCTACGTCAAGCCGATGTACTGGGTGGAAGGCGACGGTCCCGGCGTTATCGTCGGCGATCCGGAAAGCACGCGCTTTTGCCTCTGCCTCTTCGATGCGCCGATGGCGCCGAAGGACGCGGCCATGAGCATCACACTGTCGCCGTTCCGTCGCCCGACGATGGAATGCATGCCTGTCAACGCCAAGGCGGGCTGCCTTTACCCCAACAATGCCCGGGCGATGCTGGAAGCCAAGGGCAGGGGGTTCGACAACGCCGTGGTGCGCGACATGCTTGGCAATGTGGCCGAACTCACCTCCGCCAATATCTTCATGGCCAAGGACGGCAAGGTCCACACACCTGTGCCGAACGGCACCTTCCTCAACGGCATCACCCGCCAGAGGGTGATCCAGCTGCTGCGCGCAACCGGCTACGACGTCTTCGAGCGCACCATGGACTACGGGGAATTCCTGGAAGCGGACGAAATCTTCTCGACGGGCAACTACAACAAGGTGACCCCGGTCAAGCGCATCGAAGACCGCGACCTGCAACCCGGTCCGATCGCGGCCCGCGCCCGTGAACTCTACTGGGAATTTTCGCACGCGTAATAGCAACCACAACAATTATGAACCCATCCGATGGCGCTGTTCCGGTTTGCCGGCAAGACGCGCCTCGCCGAACAGTCCCCAAACACGGTCGGATCGGTGCCTGTTTGTTGAGGTTGGTATAAGGCACGGCGCAGGGAGATCAGCGCGCGACCAGTACGGCAGCGATCAGGAGGGCTGCAGCCGCGGCGAGCGATGATGCGCCGAAGGATCCCGTGAGGTGATGCAACTGGCCGGCAAACCACGGGCCGGCCACCTGGCCGACACCGAAGCTTGCCGTCAGCACCGCCAGCATGCGCCGGATGGCAGCCGCACCGTCCGGGCTCGCCTCGCGCCGTGCTTCCGCAAGACCCAGGGCGGTTATGCCCATGAAGGTGGCGCCCAGGAGAGCCGCTCCCAGCAGAAACACTACAGGAGATGCACTTATGACCGTCAGTGCCACTCCAGCCGATTCCAGTACGCAAGCGAGTGCAAAGGCTTTGCGGACACCCGTCAGGGCGGCAATCCTGTTCCAGACATAAATCGACGGCGCGGCGCAGAGACCGACCGTAAACCAGACATAGGGTTCCGTCGTCTGCAGGGTGGATACTGTCCGGGCGATGGTGTTGACGAAGGTTGCCGTGATCACGTAGCCGAAGCCGAAGAGACCGTAGGCAATAATCAGCCGGATCCTGGCGGCAGAGGCAAAGGGCGAACCGGCGGGCGGGACCGCCGGGGCTTCGGATGGTATTGCCGCGGCCGGGACCTCCGCCGGCACCAGCACGGCTGCCACCATGAGGAAGACCAGCGTGGAAGCGCCGCTTGCCAGCCACAGGGTGCGCCAGTCAGCGCCGAATTGCGCACAGGCCGAAACAAGGAGCGCCGAAAAGGCGATACCGCATCCGACGCCGGCAAAGAACAATGCAGAAAGGTCGCTGCGTCCGGCGGCCGTCAGCCGGTCTATGATGAGGCTCGCCGAAAAGACCAGCGCGAAGGCACTGGCAACACCGCTGACGAACCGGATCAGAAGGAAGAGCGGCAGATATTCGGTCATCGCCATGGCGGCGCTGGTCAGCGCACTGACGAAAAGTCCGCCGAGGAACCAGAGCCGGGGGCTGCCCGGCAGGGACCGTGAAGCGCCGGCAAGCGCGCCTGCGAGATAACCGAGGAAGTTGGCGGACGCAATCAGTCCGGCGTCGTCCGCCGGCAGTCCCAGACCTTCGACCATGAAGGGCAGGATCGGCGTGTAGACGAAACGGCCGATGCCCATGGCTGCGGCAAGGGCAAACAGGCCGCCGAAAGCGACGGCGGCCGGAGAACGATCGGAGCGGAGCATCGGACTATCGAGACGGTCTTCGGTCGGTATCCTGGATGAGGGCTTCCATGTCCGTTGCGGGAGGTGCTCCCGATTCGGTCATGTGCCGTAATCTGGCATGATTGTGCTGACGTGTCATTTCGGTCCGTTTGTGGACTTCCGGGCCGTCCTTGGGAGTGACGGCTGCATTGCCATCCCGGCAAGCCAACCGGGAAAAACAGCAAAAGCCCTGCGAGCAGCTGTTCGCAGGGCTTTTTGAGGCGTCGCAGTGCCCGGTCAGTTCGCGGTGCGCACCGGCTGCGGGCTCGGAGCGACGACACGGGCATTGGCGCGCTTGGCCTTGCGCAGAGCGGCCGCCCGCATCGACTGGACCTTGAGGCCCGGGATCTGCGTCATCCCGGCCTTATGGATGCCGTCGCAGTGATCCATGCTTTCGCCATAGCAGCTGTTCGGATAGCCGCTGGTCTTGTCGTTGCACCAGGAAATCCAGTTGTTGTAGCACTCTCCAAGATTACTTCCATTGCTCGGGCCGGCATGGGAAGCGATCGTGGAGGAGAGAAGAATGCCGCAGGAGACAATTGCTGCGATAGTGTAAGTATTTACATATTTCATAACTAACTCCATTTTGAAAAATAGCCAGCATCGGCTGCGATTGGGAAGGTAAGTGCGTCCTTCGCAAATGCTCGTGCTGAAGATCACAAAAATTCACTTTTGCGGACTTGCAATCACGATTCCGTGAAACGCGCAACGCGAGCGGCGTGCAGGCGTTGTAGGAGTGTCAGGATTCGGGACGATTGCGGGCTTCTAAAATAAAAAGAAAAAATTTCTTTATTTTGAGGTTCCGTGCTTGCCGTCGCGGCCTGGCAATTCTATTTTGCGGCTCGACGCGGTCCCAAGGGCAACCGGTCCGGGCCGCCGGTCACCGACCATTTCAAGGAGTTTGTCATGTCTTTCGAATTGCCTGACCTGCCATATGCATATGATGCGCTGGCTCCCTACATGTCCGCCGAGACCCTCGAGTTTCACCATGACAAGCACCACCAGGCCTATGTCACCAAGGGCAATGAGCTGCTTGCCGGCAGCGGCCTGGAAGGCAAGTCGCTGGAAGACATCGTGAAGGAGAGCTATGGCAAGAACGCGCCGCTCTTCAACAATGCAGGCCAGCACTACAACCACATCCATTTCTGGAAATGGATGAAGAAGGACGGCGGCGGTTCTTCCCTTCCCGGCGCACTGGCTTCCGCGATCAACAGCGACCTCGGCGGTTTCGACAAGTTCCGCGCCGATTTCATTGCGGCCGGTGTCGGCCAGTTCGGTTCCGGCTGGGCCTGGGTTGCAGTCAAGAACGGCAAGCTTGAAATCATGAAGACGCCGAATGGCGAGAACCCGCTTGTTCATGGCGCGACGCCGATCCTCGGCTGCGACGTTTGGGAACACTCCTACTACATCGACTACCGCAACGCGCGTCCGAAGTACCTGGAAGCCTTCGTCGACAACATGATCAACTGGGACTACGTCCTGGAGCTTTACGAAGCGGCAACGAAATAAGGGCGTTCCGAAACCCTGTTGGAAAACCCCGGCTCCCAAAGCCGGGGTTTTTTTGTTGGCTGTTTCACATTTCTTGACGGTGTGTTCACGTCTTTGAGACGACCTCACACGAGATTGATTTTATTACCGAGCGGTACATGGGCTGTACTCGCCGGGGCGCATGCGCGCCGTGACATGTTGAACAAGAGGGAGAGAACCATGCGCAAGATGAAGACAGCCGCCGTGCTGGGACTTGTAGCCGGGTTGGCAGTGGCCGGAATGTCGGCGCAGGCCGCGGAAGATCCGATTGCCACCCGCCAGGCACTGATGGCTTCGGTCGGCGCGGCGGCCGGTCTCGGCGGCGGCATGATGAAGGGCGAGATCGCCTATTCACCGGCTGCCGGCAAGGCTGCCGTCGCCACCATGCGAGCGGTATCTCTTTCCTACGGCGATTATTTCCCGGCAGGTTCCGATCAGGGCGAAACGGGAGCGGCCGCAACAATTTGGGACGATCCCGACGGCTTTGCCGCGGAGCTCGCGAAATTTTCGGAAGCGACCGGCAAAGCCTCGGAAGCGTCCGGTAAGGACGGTCCGGCGGACGTCGAGGCATTCAAGGCAGCTTTCGCCCCTGTGCTCGGCACTTGCAAATCGTGCCATGAGACCTACCGTAAGAAAAACTGACCGGTAGCGACAGGCGTTCCGGCGAGGTTCAGTACCGGAGTTGCCATATGAAGAAGGCTGCCATTGTCCTTGCTGCGCTTGCCGCCCTGGCGGCGGGCGCGGGATGGGTTCTATCCGCGCCGACCCGGATCAGCGATGCTGAAGCCGCCGCCCTGACACCGGGCGACGCAGAGCGCGGCGAACTGGTTTTCTGGGCCGGGGGGTGCGCCTCCTGCCATGCCGCAAAGGGCGCCGGGGGAGAGGAAAAACTGAAGCTTGGCGGCGGCCTGCGGCTTCAGACGCCTTTCGGAACCTTCGTAGCGCCGAATATTTCCCAGAGCGTGGCGGACGGCATCGGGTCCTGGTCGCTTACCGATTTCGCAAATGCCATGACGCACGGCACCTCGCCGGACGGGCAGAACTACTATCCGGCCTTTCCCTATACCTCCTATGCCCGCATGTCGGCCGAAGATATCGGCGACCTCCATGCCTTCCTGAAAACGCTGCCTGCGGTCGAGGGCAAGGCACCGCCGCATGAACTCGGCTTTCCCTTCAACATCCGCCGCGGGCTCGGTTTGTGGAAACGGCTTTTCCTCGACCCCGCGCTTGTGATCGCAGAACCTGCAGGAGGGGAGGACATCGATTCGGCGATCTGGCAGCGCGGCCGCTATCTGGTGGAAGGTCCCGGCCATTGCGGCGAATGCCATACGGCCCGTGATTTTGCCGGCGGGCTGGTCCTTGCCGAGTGGCTTGGCGGCGCACCGTCACCGACCGGGGAGGGCAGCATTCCCAACATCACTCCCGGCGCCAGCGGGTTCGGTGACTGGAGTGCTGCTGACATTGCCTATTATCTGGAAAGCGGGTTCACGCCGGACTACGATTCCGTCGGCGGTGAGATGGTGCCCGTGCAGGAAAACATGGCCCGGCTGCCCGCAAGCGACCGGGAGGCGATCGCCGCCTATCTGAAAGCGGTTCCGGCGGTTGCTTCGAGCAAGGACTGATACCCGACATCCCCAAACCCTTTCCGGAAGAAAAAGGCCTTTCATGGACCCGTCAATTCCCTTTGCCGTTATCGCTGCTGAATCGGAAGCCGACCTTGAGCCGATCCGGACACTGTTCCGGCGTTATGTCGACTGGCTTGGCATTGACCTGTCATACCAGGGCTTCGAGGAGGAACTGGCGGGTTTGCCCGGAAAATATGCGCCGCCGAAAGGAGCCCTGTTCCTGGCCCGCGACGCGGACGGCACGGTTCTGGGATGTGTCGGTCTCAGGCCCTTCGGCAGTGAGGGGGCCTGCGAGATGAAAAGGCTCTACGTGCTGCCGGAAGGCCGCGGGCGGGGCGTTGGTGCTGCTCTGGTTGCGATCGTTCTGGATGCGGCCCGTCAGGCCGGGTACAGCCAGATGCTTCTGGACACGCTGCCAAGCATGACCGGTGCAATAAAGCTCTACAAGGCTGCGGGTTTCGAAGAAATTTCCGCGTATTACGACACGCCGATCGCGGAGACCGTGTTTTTTCGAAAGCTTCTTTGAACATGAACTGCAAGCGAATGCAGGATACCGTCAAACAAAACCACCTGCGAACAGGTGGCCAAGGGTAATTTTTTGTTATTGGGTCGCATTGCCCGTGCACAGTTAACTGATCTTCTGAAAATCGTTTCTGTTACGATTGTAGAGCGGCAGTACGGGTCTTCAACTAAGGGATAATACGTAGTTCCGAGCGAGAGGGCAAGCAGCAACATGCCCTGGCGGTTGTCTGTGCGGGCAAGTCTTGCGGCTCGACAGAGCCGGCGCAGGGTCCTGCAGTTGCGACTGCAGGGTGTGCCGCGCCGGCTTCAAAAGCGGTCTTCACACAGCGAATGCCGCCTCGATCTCCACCCGAAGTTCCGGTGCGAACAGACCGGCGACAAGAACAAGCGAACTTGCCGGAAGCGAACCGCCATATCGTTCGTCGAGGACCTGACGAACCTCCGGCAGATCGGACCGGTGCGTGATAAACACGGTTACCTTGATGAGATCGGCGAAAGTCCGGCCGTATTGGCCGGCAATGAATCCAAGCTGGTCGAGCACCGCGTGTGTCTGCCGGCCGGCGTCGCTTTGCCGAGCGTCCGTACCGAAGGCCGTAAAGCCTGAGGTATAGAGCGTTCCGGCGTGGGTGACTGCGTGCGTATAGGGGCCTGCGGGCAGGCCAAGTTCGGCGAAGTTCTGTCTATCAAGGGCCATGATATTTCCTTTTCAGGGAAGCCGGCTTGCAAGGAAGGCGGTCGCTTTCTGGACCGGCGGTCCGAGAAAGAAGGCGATGACGGCAGCCGCAGGCCACGCCAGGCGAAAGGCGGCCATCCAGTGGTCGAGAAAAGCTGCGCTCCAGCCGAGGTTGATGAAAGTCACCCAGCAGCTCATCAGAAGCGACAGGCAGAGCGACATCAGGATTGCGGCGATCAGTCGGAATTTCATTCTGTTTCACTACGATCCGGCCGGGAGGGCACCGATCTCGCCGAGTTCCTCGATGTGACGGACCTGGGTGAGATTGCGGGCGAGATAGGCCTTTGTGTGGGGCATTTCGAAATGAGCGGCGAGAGCCGCCTTGTCCGTCCAGCATTCCCAAAGCGTGAACCGGTTGGGATCCTGGAGGTTCTGACGGATTTCGAACATCCGGCAGCCTGGTTCCTGGCGCGTGTGCAGGACCAGCTCGCGCAAACCATGTTCGGCCTGTTGCAGGTCTGCTCCCTCCTGCAACTCGATGCTGGCGCTGATGAAATAGGGGGTCATGTGTGCCTCCGGTAGGTGCGTCGGTAGGCACTGATCTATTGATTGAGAAAAGGAGAATCTATATGGAATTTTGGCAGCTTAAATTTCAGTAATGAGATCATGCTCGACGACATCTCCCTTTTTGTTCACATTGTCCAGGCAGGAAGCCTCGCGGCTGCGGCGGGAAAACTCGATCTGCCGGCAGCCACGGTTACGCGGCGCCTGAAGAAGCTGGAGGACGAACTCGGCGTTCAGCTCCTCTTCCGGTCGGCGCGCAGGTTTTCGCTGACAGCCGAAGGTGAAGCCTATTACGAGACGTTTGCCGATCTGGTGCTGAATGCGGAAACCGCGCTGCGCGGATTGAGTTCAGATCTTCATGCTTTGCAGGGCCGCTTGAAGGCGGCCGCACCGACGAACATCTCGGTCGGCATCCTGCAGCCGATGTGGTCCAGCTTCCTCGGCGCCTATCCGCAGATCCGGCTGAATTTGACACTCAGCAACGAAAACAAGGATCTTCTTGAAGAGCAGGTTGACCTGGCGCTGCGTATCGGACCGCAGACGGACGAACGCCTCTACCAGAAGCGGTTGGGAAGCATCGCGACAGTGCTGGTGGCGGCCCCTTCATACCTGGCAGCAGCCGGAGTGCCCGACCAACCTGAGGATATACTTGCGCACAAGCTGATCCGGGTGGCTGCACTGCCACAATGGCAGCTGACGCATCTCCAGTCGGGGGCGCGCCGAGCCTTGCCGGTGGACGCTCATGTCGCGGTGGACGATATCGGCCTTGCCCGGCAACTGGCCACCGACGGACACGGGCTGGCATTGCTTCCCGTCAGCGAGATTTCGACGGATCTGAAATCCGGCGGCCTCGTGCCGGTGCTCCGGAACTGGCAGGGGCAGAGGCGGGATCTTTATGCGGTCTGGCCGACCGGGCGCCTGCTGAGTGCCCGGGCTCGGTGCCTGCGCGACCACATGGAGGCCTTTGTAGCAGCCGACCCCGTTCTTCAGGGGGCGCTGCCATGACCCGTCAGGCAGTGTAGGGATTGCAGCGCATGTAGTTCGGCAGATCGATATAGCCGCGCATGAACATCAGCCAGGCCTGGCACTCGTCCGGGGTCTTGAAACAACCTGCCTGAGAGATTGCGTAGGTCTGGTCGAAGTTTTGCACTTTGCCGCCGGCGATCCCCTTCCAGCCTCTGCCGGTAAAGCTGCGACAGTCGTAGGGCGTGTTGTAGGTGTAGGGAATGTTCTGGCGGTTCTTGGCGAAGGTCGGCGTGAACAGTAGGGCTTCCACCACGTTGCCGGACGAGGACGTGTCGTAGGACTGGCAGCCGGCAAGCCCGAGCGCGGCGGCGAACGCAACGGCGAGCCGCAGGCGGGAGGGAAGGCCGCGGACCGAAAGCAGCTGACGGTGGGATGTGCGGCGCATGTCGAACTCCAGTGTTCTGCGGTCCGGGAAGCGGTGAAGTCTTGTCAAACGACTGATTTGTAACGGTTTCAGATGACCTGAAGAATGGGTCAAAATCAAGTCACGTTCGCGAAACGGGCAACATGTCGCTGGTCCGGCAGCCGGCCGGAGGGAACGCGAACCTGCGCTCCCGCACCGCCAGCTGCCGGACTTCTTGAGGTCAGACCTTGCCGGTCACGAGAAGGGCGAAGGCCTGGGCTTCTGCAACTTCCTTCAGCCTGTCGAAGCGGCCGGAAGCACCGCCATGGCCGGCTTCCATATTGGTCTTCAGCATCAAGAGATTGTTGCCCGTCGCCGTTGCGCGCAGCCTGGCGACCCACTTGGCAGGCTCCCAATAGGTGACGCGCGGATCCGTCAGACCGGCAACCGCCAGGATGGCCGGGTAGGCCTTGGCCGACACGTTGTCATAGGGCGAATAGGAGGCAATATACTCGTAGGCCGCCTTGTCGGCGACCGGGTTGCCCCATTCGGGCCATTCCGGCGGGGTCAGCGGCAGCGTGTCGTCGAGCATGGTGGCCAACACGTCCACAAATGGAACTTCGGCGATGATGCCACCGAATTTTTCCGGCGCCAGATTGGCAACGGCGCCCATCAGCATCCCTCCGGCCGAGCCGCCCTGGGCGACGATCCGGTCGTGCGAGGTGAATTTCTGCGCGGCGAGATGATCGGCGGCGGCGATGAAGTCCGTGAAGGTGTTCTTCTTGTTGCCCCGGCGCCCGTCCTTGTACCAGTGAAAGCCCTTGTCCTTGCCGCCGCGGATATGGGCGATGGCGTAGACGAAGCCCCGGTCGACCAGCGACAGGCAATTGGTGTTGAAGCTCGCCGGAATGGTGATCCCATAGGAACCGTAGCCATAGAGCAGCAACGGCGCCGAGCCGTCGAGCCTGGTGTCCTTGCGGTAGAGCAGGGACACCGGCACCGTCTCGCCGTCCGCAGCCGGGGCCAGCAGGCGGCGGGTGACATAGTCGGACGCGTCATGGCCCGAAGGCACTTCCTGTTCCTTGCGCAGCACCCGCTCGCGCGTCTCGACATTGTAGTCGAATGTCTGGGACGGGGTCGTCATTGAGGAATAGGTGAAGCGGATCGTGTTGGTGTCGAACTCGTAGCCACCGCCGAGGCCGAGCGAATAGGCTTCCTCGTCGAAGGCGATCGCGTGCTCGATATTGTCGGCAAGACGGCGGATGACGATCCGCGGCAGGCCGTCCTCGCGCTCAAGCCGGGTCATGAAAGTCTTGTAGACGCAATGGGAAAGGATCAGCCGGCCTGGCTTGTGCTCGACGAGATCAGTCCAGGTGTCGCGTCCCGGGTTGTCCTTCGGCGCGGTAACGATCTTGAAGTCTTCCGCATCGCCTGCGTTGGTAAGGATATAGAGCGTGTCGCCGTGGTCCTCGACGGAATATTCGATCCCGGTCTCGCGGGCGGCGACGAGCACCGGTTCGGCGGTCGGATTGTCGGCGGGGATCATCCGCACTTCCGACGTCTCGTGATCATGGATGTCGATGACGATGGTGCGGCCGGATTGTGTCTTTCCGACCCCCATGAAGAAGCCCGGGTCCTGCTCCTCGTAGACCAGCACGTCGGTCGCGGGGTCGGTGCCGATCTCGTGCCGGAAAAGTTTCGAAGGCCGGTGATTGGCATCGAGCCGGATGTAGAAGACGTAGCGGCTGTCTGCGGAAAAGACACCGCCGCCACCCGTGTCCTCGATGGAGTAATCAAGATCGGCGCCGGTGTGGGCATCGCGGAACTTCAGGGAATAGAACTCCGAGCCCTTGTCGTCATAGGCCCAGGCAATCAGCTTGTGGTCTTCCGACTGGCTGACGCCGCCGATCCGGAAATAGGCCTTGCCGTCCGCTTCCTTGTCGCCATGCAGCAGCACAGTCTCCGTTCCACCGTCCCGCGGCGTGCGGAAGAAGATCGGCTGCTGGCCGCCGGTCTCGTATTTCAGGCCGTAGGCATAGGGACCGTCGGGGGAGGGAACCGAACTGTCATCCTCCTTGATGCGGCCGCGCATTTCGGCAAAGAGCTTCTCCTGCAGCGCCTTGGTCGGTGCCATTTGCGCCTCGTGATAGGCGTTCTCGGCTTCCAGATAGGCGCGGATGTCGGCATCCAGCACGGACGGGTCCTTCATGACCTCCTGCCAGTTGTCCGCCCGTAGCCAGCCATAGTCGTCCTGGCGGGAGATGCCGTGGGTTACATGCGTGACGGGGCGCGCTTCGGCGCGGGGGGGAAAAGCATCCTGTTTCATGGTTCCCGAGGTAGGGGCTTTGGCAACTGAAGGCAAGAGGGGAAAATCGCCGATACGAGGGAGCCCCATACGAAGCAACATGCGCCTCCGAGCCCCGGAAAGCCGTCTGAATATCGCGGGGCGTCGTCCGGTTCATATTTGGTGCCGGCTTTCGATACCGGTTCCATGGAATTGACAGCCTCCCGAAATTCCGTCACTCAGGAGGAGATGGTTTCCGAATCCACACTCTGGATCGGGATGAAAAGGGAACACGGTGCGGTTGAGCCCAAAGGCGCCAAATCCGTGACTGCCCCCGCAACTGTGAGCGGTGAGCGAACCTGAAAGCGCCACTGGGGAAACCCCGGGAAGGATCAGGCGAGCTTCGACCCGCAAGTCAGGAGACCTGCCATCAGTTCTTCAACTTCAACCCGGGCGGGGTGTCCCGGAGGAGCGGGTGACATGGCTTTTCAGCAATCGCTGACACAGACTGACATTCGGTTTCCGGCCGCCCCGCGCAATCGCGGAGGGCGATATGCGTCGGAAACGGATAAGCAATTCCCACGATCTTCACGAGCTTCCCGCCAGGGCTAGCAGCCTGTGCGACCGCGCGGTGCGCGCCATGCGCCCGAATGGCTGCCAAATACCATTTGCCTCGTCTGCTGAAAGTAATGTAATAACATTACAGAATTTTTCTGGTCTGGATGGTGAAACGTACGGGCCCACCAACGTTTCGCGTCCCTTGGCGCGGGGCCGGAAAAAGGTCCCGGGGTCAGCCCGAACGAAGCCGCTTGCGAAGATGGCAGAAGGAGCAGCCTGCTTGCCGGAAGGAGGCGGGGCATGAGTGAAAGAATGCATCGGATTTTTGTCTGCACCACCTGCCGCCACAGCGGCACGAGCTGCCTGCCTGGCTATCGGTTGCTGCGGCAATTGCAGGATGCGATCAGACTGGCGGCTCCCTTCGTCGGCGACGACTTCGAATATTCCGGTACGGCCGCACTTGCCGGCTGTTCCCGGTCCTGCACCGCTGCTTTCCACGCAACAGACAGGGCGATCTATCTGTTTGGAGACGTCGACCCGACGGCCGATATCGATGCGCTTGTGAAGAATGTCGAAATGCGACAGGCGCCGGGTTGCGATGATGGTAAACCCGCGGCAGGTCCCGAACGGACAGGAAAGACTTCACCAGGAGGCTCACCATCGGCTGCGAACGTCTCCAGGACCGGCCGGACGAGGCTGTCATGACCGGTGCCGCTCTTTCGGTGAGAGAGGTCAGCTGGCGGCCCGGCAGGGGAGAGCCCGTGCTCGAGCCGCTGAGCTTTGAACTGGAACCGGGCCAGGTACTGGGAATTGCCGGGGCCAACGGGGCCGGCAAATCCACTCTGCTGCGCCTGCTCTACCGGTTCCATCGCCCGGCGGCTGGAACCGTCTATCTTGACGGCACCGATATCTGGCAGCAATCGCCGCGTGCGGTCGCCTGCAAAGTCGCTGCGGTTCTGCAGGAGCAACCGACGGAATTTGCACTTACCGTTCGAGAAATCGTCACTCTCGGCCGCCGTCCACATGGCTCCGGCTTTGCCGGCGGCGGAAAGCGGGATGCGGAGATCGTCGACGGGGTGCTGGGTCGAATGGAGTTGCTGCCGCTCTCAAACCGGTCCTTCGGGACGCTCTCCGGCGGCGAGCGCCAGCGCGTGATGGTTGCAAGGGCGCTCGCCCAGGAGCCGAAGCTCCTGATCCTGGACGAGCCGACCAACCATCTCGATATCCGGCACCAGCTGGAGATCGTTGCGCTGATTGCGAGCCTCGACATCACGGTGGTCGCGAGCCTGCATGACCTCAACCTCGCCGGCAGCGTCTGCGACCGGCTGCTGCTGCTGCACAAGGGACGGCGCGTCGCCTATGGCCCGCCGGAGTCCGTCCTGTCGCCGTTACACATCGAACAGGCCTACGGCGTCCGTGTCCACAAGGACCACCTTGCAGCCGGCGACCGCCCACACCTGACTTTCCATCTTTAGTTCCGGAGAAATGCCATGAAAAACTTCGCACTCGGCCTAGCCGTGGTTCTATACACCGGGTCCGCCTGCGCGCAGGTGACCGTCAAGAGCTGCGGCCGGGATGTGACCTTCGATGCTGCGCCGACGGCGGCCGTCTCCAACGACGTCAATCTCACCGAGATGATGCTGGTCCTGGGGCTGAGCGACCGGATGGTGGGCTATACCGGCATTTCCGGCTGGAAGACGCTGGACGAGGAAATGCGCGCCGGCGTCGCCGAATTGCCGGAACTGTCGTCGAAATATCCCTCGAAAGAGGTCCTGATCGGCGCCGATGCGGATTTCTATTTCGCCGGATGGAACTACGGCATGAAGGTCGGCGGCGAGGTGACGCCGGAAACGCTGGCCCCCTTCGGCATCAACGTTTACGAGCTCACCGAGAGCTGCATCCACGTTGGCGGCAAGGCCAAGGCCTCCCTGGACGACATGTATAACGACCTTCTCAATCTCGGCCGCATCTTTGCGGTGGAGGACACCGCTTATGATCTGGTCGCCGCCTACAAGCTGGAGCTCGACCGGATCGCAATCTCACGTCCGGAGAGCGAGACCCCGCTCAAGGTGTTCGTCTATGACAGCGGAGAGGACAAACCCTTCACGGCTGGCCGATATGCCATGCCGACGGCGCTGATCGAGGCAGCCGGCGGCGTCAATATACTGGAGGATTTCGAGAAGAGCTGGGCGACGACGGATTGGGAAACAGTCGTTGACCGCAATCCCGATGTGGTCGTGATCGTGAACTACGGTGAGGTCACGGCTGAACAGAAGCGCGACTTCATGCGGAACAACCCTGCGCTTGCCGGGATCGGTGCGGTGAAGAACGACCGCTTCGTCGTGCTCGACTATGTGGAGGCAACACCGGGCCCGCGCAACATCAGGGCTGTCCGCAAGCTCGCAGACGGTTTCTGGGGAGAATAGGCCTTGCTGCAGAAGGTGTCCCGGCACGTCCCGGGGAAGCGCGCGCCGGTGCGCTCCGGCGCGGGCCGCATCGCACTTGTCCTGGCTGGCCTTCTGCTGCTGGTTCTCTCGGTGGTTGTTGCGGTCATGGTCGGCTCGGTCAATGTCCCGGCCGCCACGGTGCTCCGCATCGCCCTCAACGAGGTCTGGCCCGGCCTCGTGACGCCCGACTGGTCGACGGGGAGGGAAGCGATCGTCTGGGAGCTGCGCTTTCCAAGGGCCCTGCTTGCCGGCCTTGTCGGGGCAGGTCTCGCGCTTGTCGGCGCCGCACTGCAGTCGGTTACCCGCAACCCGCTGGCGGATCCACATCTCCTCGGCATTTCCTCCGGCGGGGCGGCGGGTGCCATCCTGGCGCTTCTGCATACAGGCCTTTTTCTCGGCCTCCTGACGGTGCCGCTGATGGCCTTTGCAGGCGCGCTGGTGGCAACGCTGGTGGTGCTGGGCGTCACGCGTTTTGCCGCCGCCGCCAGCGCGGACAGGCTGGTGCTTGCCGGCGTCGCTGTGTCCTTCGTGATCCTGTCGCTCGCCAATGTCCTGATCTTCCTCGGCGACCCGCGAGCCACCCACACGGTCGTCTTCTGGATGCTGGGCGGGCTGGGGCTCGCCCAGTGGAACCACCTTGTCTATCCGATTGTCGTCCTGGCGCTGGTTGCACTGTGGCTCTTCGCAAGGTCACCGGACCTCGACGCCATGACCATCGGCGACGAGACCGCGGCAACGCTCGGCATTGCGGTCACGCGTTTTCGCCTGTCGGTCTTTGTCGCCGGGGCCCTGGTGACGGGGGTGATGGTGGCCTTTTCCGGCCTCATCGGCTTTGTCGGCCTGATGATGCCGCATATTGCACGGGCACTCACGGGCGGCAGCTACCGCCGCGTCCTGCCGGTCTCGATGCTGCTCGGAGCCATCTTCCTGATATGGGCCGACATTCTGGCGCGCACGCTGATGGCACCGGAGGACATGCCGATCGGCATCGTGACCGGGCTGACCGGCGGCCTGTTCTTTATCGTGCTGCTGCGATCTCGGGCCGGCGCCGGCCGCGCATGAGAATGAAGATCATCACCGACATGTTGAGGAGGTTCCAGGCGATGCCGTTCAGGAAGGCTGCCTGATAGGACCCGGTCAGATCGTAGATCCAGCCGGAGAGCCAACCGCCGAGCGCCATTCCGAGGATGGTCGCCATGATGACCAGACCGACACGCTGGCCGGCTTCCCGCGCCGGCAGGTATTCGCGCACGATCACCGCGTAGCTCGGCACGATGCCGCCCTGCGAGAGGCCGAAGATCAGCGACACCAGGTAAAGCGATGCGAGACCGTTGAAGGGGATGAACAGGAACAGCGCGGCGCATTGCAGCACCGAGCCGATCAGGAGCGTCCTGACGCCGCCGATCTTGTCGGCGACATAGCCGGAAGCAAGGCGGCTGATCACGCCGGCGCCCGTCATCAGCGCGATCATGTCCGCACCCGGAGCGACGCCGTAACCGAGGTCGACGCAATAGGCGACGATGTGCACCTGGGGCATGGACATCGCCACGCAGCAGGCAAGGCCGGCGGCGACCAGCAGCCCCTGAAGAAGGGCGGGCGAGAGGCCGGTGTCCTGACTGCCGAAACGATTGGCGGCCAAGCCGGCCGACAATGCGCTTTCCGGAGGGCGGCGACGCAAAACCAGTGCCAGTGGCACCATGGTGACGAGACAGATCACCGCGATCAGGAAATAGGTCTCGCGCCAGTCGCTCGAGACAAGGCTCCACTGGATCAGCGATGGCCAGAGAACACCGGCGAGATAATTGCCGCAGGCGGCGCAGGCAACGGCAAGGCCGCGACGCTTCATGAACCAGTGCGAAATGTCGGCGATCAGCGGGCCGAAGGTGGCCGACGTGCCAAGGCCTATCAGGACGCCCTGTGCGAGTGAGAAGGTCCAGACGTCCGGCGCAAGGGCGGCAAGGGCAAAGCCGGCGCTCAAGGACAGTGCAGATCCGATGACCGGCGGCACGATGCCGAAGCGGTCGACGAACCGGCCAAGCAGGTAATTGCCGGCGGCAAAGCCAAGCATGGTTGCCGTATAGGGCAGCGAGGCGTCGGCCCGGTCTATGCCGAAATCCGCCTGTACCGCGGGCAGCACGATCACGACCGCCCACATGCCGGCGCCGCCAAGCGTCGACAGAAGAATGCAGATCGCCAGCCGGAACCAGGCATATGGCCCGTCCTGGACATAGGGATCTTGTGGGGTGGCAACGGTCATCGTCGGATTCCGGAAATGCGCAGGAACCATTGCGTAGCAGCTTCACCGTTCCAGAACCAACAAATATCCTTGAAGCCATAGACCACAAATTCAGATGAATGAAGTTGTGCAGAAGATCATGACCGGGAGCTGCCTGTCGACTTCCTGCCTTTGCCGAACGGACCATCAATCAGTCAGCTACGCCGCGACGGCGCAAGCAGACGGGCCCGGGAAACCGCCGTCTCCAGAGTGCACTTCTGAATACGGAACCGCTGCTTCCCGACCCGGCACTCGCCTTTCTCGGCCGGAGCCATGTTGGTCCGGCCGACATTGATGGGCTGTATCGGACGATCAGGCCGACACCGTCTCCTGTGCCTGCAGTGCCTTGGTTATGAAGTCGCCCAAGCGTCTGGTCGGATGGCCGATGAGGTCCTGAAGGGCAGTGGAGGCCGTGAAGAGTTCACCTTCCGCTGCTCCGCGGTCCGCATCGGCCAGAGCCTTGGCAAAACCTTCCGGCAGCCCGGCCTGGACCAGAATATCGGCGTAGGTCTCTTCCGGAAGATTGTTGAAGGGGATGTCGCGTCCTGTCTGGCTGGAGAGTTCGGCGGCCAGGTCGCCGAGGGAGAAGGCAGGGCTGCCGCCAAGCTCCAGCGCGCGGGTGGAAACGTCGCTGCCCGAGACGATACGCGCGGCAGCTTCCGCGTAGTCTTCCCGGCCTGCTGCGGAAAACCTGCCGTCTCCGGCAGCGCCCACAACCGCGCCATGGGCAAGTGCAGCGGCAATCGTGCCGCCGAAATTCTCCACATACCAGCCGTTGCGCAGCACTGCGTGGGCGATCCCGCTTTCGGCGAGAAGATTTTCGGTCGCGGCATGCTCGCTGCCGAGTTGCAGGCTAGAATGCGGTAAGTTGAGGAGGCTGGTATAGACAATGAAGCGGACACCGGCCACCTTCGCAGCATCGATGACGGCCTTGTGCTGCGGTACGCGCCGGCCGACTTCCGAGCCGGAGATCAGCAGCAGGCGCTCGACGCCTGCAAGGGCTGCGGCAAGGCTTGCGGCATCGTCATAGTCGCCCTTGACCACGCTCACCCTTGCGGTGACAAGATCCCGTGCCTTTTCCGGCGTGCGCACCAATGCACGCACCGGCTCATCGGTGAGCACCGCCAGGTGTTTGAGGACGAAGCGGCCCAACTGGCCGTTGGCACCCGTGACTGCGATCATTTGCTTGCTCCTTGGCTGATCGGTGTAACCCTTCGGATGCTGCCGATATAGACGAAGCACTTTCTTTTTGTTAGTACGTACAAAAAGGTTAGTTTTGAGATTTTTCGTCTCGTGCGAGTGGAGTTCGACATGACCCAGACGGCCGACATGAACAGCAAAAACGACATGGCGAGCAAAAACGATGAGCAGCCCGGCTGCGCCCCGACAGGCAGTGCGGCGCTCTCGGACCTCATCCGCAGGGGCGAGATTCTCAACCCCGATTGCACTTCGCGGGAAATCCTGCGGCATCTGACCAGCCGCTGGGGTGTGCTTTTGCTGATCGCGCTGTTGCAGCGGAGCCAGCGGTTTTCGGAATTGAGGCGAAGTGTCGGGGGCGTCAGCGAAAAAATGCTGGCACAGACGCTGCAGACCCTGGAGGCGGACGGTTTCGTCGACCGCTACTCGCATCCGGTCGTGCCACCGCATGTGGACTACAGCCTGACGCCGATCGGTCGTGAGGCAGCCTTACAGGTGCGCGAATTCGCCGATTGGGTGGAAATCAACATCGGCCGCATTCTCGCCGAAAAGGAAAGGCGCACGGCAACGGCAGCAGCCGATGCCGCGGAATAAACCGGAAAGCGAATTGCGAGAGACTTAAGTCTGTTGCACGGATTATGACATCAAGAACCGCGGGGAGTGCTTACGGTCGGATCTTTTCTACTCAGAAGACGCGGGTTTGCGGCCGCCGTGAACGAAATCCATGGCGTGGCCGTTGAGGCAGTATCTGAGACCCGTCGGGTGCGGGCCGTCCGGAAAAACATGTCCAAGATGGGCATCGCAACTGTTGCAGCGGATTTCGGTCCTGATCATGCCGTGCGAACGGTCTTCCAGTTCCCGGATGGCGTCCGGGCCGATTGCCTGGAAAAAGCTCGGCCAGCCGCAGCCTGAATCGAATTTGGTGTCCGACATGAACAACGGGGTGCCGCAGCAGACGCAATCGTAGCGGCCGATCAGCTTGTTGTCCCAATAGGGGCCGGTGAAGGGGCGTTCGGTTCCGGACTGACGGGTGACGTAGAACTGTTCCGGCGTCAGTTGTTCCATCCATTCGGCGGTCGTTTTCCTGACCTTCGGCGCCGCTTCTTTCTGGCGGGTGGTTTCGTCGCTCATTGCACAATTCCTTGTTTGCTTTTCGCCAGAAATAGGCGCGCCGGCGTTGGCGGGCAAGTCGGCGAAGGTAACGGTTGCGTCAGGCGAAGACGATAACTCGGCGGCGGGATTCTAGCGCGACAGGACGTGCATGACTGTCTTCACCCGGTTGCCGCCTTCCTGGCGTGCCTGAAAGACGCAGTTTTCCGCCTCGGCCAGGATGAATTCGTAGCTCTCAACGACGCCGGTCTGCTCGGCGACCGCACAGGCCGCGCCCACAGAGGCCGTGACGACACCGTTTCCTGCTGTGTTGTCCGGATTGGGAATCCCGAGATCCTGAATGGCGACATGAAGATAGGCGCTGATTGTCTCCGAACCCATTTCATGAGTACGCGGCAAGAGGAGCGAGAATTCCGAGGTTGCGGTCCGTGCGGCGATGTCGGCCGGCCGGCGGGCCGTTTCGTTCAACGTGGATGCGACCCTGGTCAGGCAGTCCTCGGCCGCGGTCGGGCCGTAGTGGTCGGCGAGCGCCTCGAACCGGTCGAGCGATACCTTGATAAGGCTCGTATGCGTCTTTTCACGCAGCGCGATCGCCCATTCGCGTTTCAGGCTGTCCTCGAAGGCACGCCGGTTCATAAGTCCGGTGAGCGGATCCGTCTGAGTGGCCGCATCCAGAAGACTTTCCAGCTCCTTGCGCTTGGCAATGCTGCGGAAATAGACGGCAAAGGCATAGGGTTGCCCCGTACCGTCCTTCAGAAGATGGGTGGTCACCTCCGCCCAGACGAGCGGCCCGAAGGCGGATCTGAGCTGCAGATCGGCGTGGGGCAGGGGAGCCGTGAGGTCGGCGCTGCCCGAAAGGATCCGGTGCAGCCGCTCCGCATCCCCGTTCAGGCCGCCGATATAGACAAGATCGCTGAGCTGATCGGTGAATTTCTCGGCGCTCCAACCGAACAGGCGCTCAGCGGCCGGCGAAATGAAGGCAGGTTCACCGGAGAGCGACATCAGGACCACGGCTTCGTTGCCGAGTTTCAGAAGTGTTTCGAAATCGATGCTGGACGGGTGGAGCAATCCCTGGCCCGACGGGGTTTCCTTGTTGCTGTCCAACACCATCTTCGCCTCGCTGAGAGTTTGGGGTGGCACGCATCGTCAATTTCAAACTGAACGGTATTCAGATTGTGAAATCAAGTGGCAAGCGCGCCAGAGGCCGCGCAGTCGACAAGCCTTGAATGGCTTGCCGCAACGCATTGCATGGCCAATCGCGACCGACCCTTGGCAAAGGTGTCCATGTGACGCGGCGGAAAAGTCCGAAAATCGACCGGCTTGCGCTTGAACCGGCAAATTCAACTGCCTAAGACATGTCATAACCTTTTCGGCCCGCTATTATCCGGCGGAATGAAGCTGATTCGAGATGGTCTGCTTCCGCCGTTCCTTTAAAACCCGTGACGAAAGATCAGCATGACGCCAGCATTGATCGACGACACCACACTTTATGCTGTGCTCGCCCCCTTTGCTGCGGCTGCGGTCGCACCGATCCTCACACGCCTGTTCAAGCATAACGCGGCCTGGCTGCTGGCCGTTGTGCCGGCGCTGATCTTCCTGCATTTCGCCGGCTTCATCGAGCCGGTCTCCAGGGGCGAAAGCTTTGTCGCCGCCAAGGCATGGGCGCCCAGCTACGGCATCAATTTCTCAGTCTATGTGGACGGGCTGTCGACGCTCTTCGCGCTGCTGATCTCCGGCATCGGCACCTTCATCATACTTTATGCGGGCGGTTATCTGAAGGGGCATCCGCAGCAGGGGCGGTTTTTCTCGTTCCTCTTCATGTTCATGGGGTCGATGCTGGGGCTGGTGCTCGGCAACAACCTGATTTCGCTCTTCATTTTCTGGGAGCTGACATCGATCACCTCGTTCCTGCTGATCGGTTTCGATCATCTGCGCGCGGCCTCGCGCCGCGCGGCTCTGCAGGCGCTGGTGGTGACCGGAGGCGGCGGGCTGGCACTGCTGGCCGGTTTCATCCTCATCATTTCCTCAACCGGGGAAATCGAGATGTCGGTCCTGCTCGGCTCGCCCGACATCATCAAGAACGGCTCGCTGTACCTGCCGATCTTCCTGCTGGTGCTCGGCGGCGCCTTTACCAAGTCGGCTCAGTTCCCGTTCCATTTCTGGCTGCCGAACGCAATGGAAGCACCGACGCCGGTCTCGGCCTACCTGCATTCGGCGACGATGGTGAAGGCTGGCGTCTACCTGCTGATGCGCATGCAGCCGCTTCTTGGCGGAACGGAACTCTGGACGACGGTGCTGCCGCTCTTCGGCGGCGTCACCCTGCTTGTCGGCACCATTCTGGCGGTGCGCCAGACCGACCTCAAGCTGATGCTGGCCTATACGACGGTCGCTTCGCTGGGGCTGCTGGTCATGCTGACCGGCACCAGTCATGAAAAGGCGCTGGAAGGCGCGGTGCTTTATCTGCTGGCGCATTCGCTGTTCAAGGGCTGTCTCTTCATGGTCGCCGGGACCATCGACCACGAAGCCGGCACGCGTGATATCACCAAGCTCGGCGGCCTTCGCGGTGCCATGCCGATTACCTTCACCGCCGCGTGCCTTGCAGCGCTTTCCATGGCCGGCCTGCCGCCCTTCATCGGCTTCATCGCCAAGGAAGTGCTTTATTACGGAACGTCTGGCTGGCTTGAATTCTGGGGGCTGCCGATGACGATCACAGCCGTTGTCGGCAATGCCCTTATGCTGGTGGTCGCCGCCGCTGTCGCGCTGAAGCCCTTCCTCGGGCCGAAAGTGGAAACGCCGAAACACGCCCATGAGGGCCCAGTACTGCTGTTCGCGGGTCCCGTCGTCCTGTCCGTCCTCGGTCTTGGTCTCGCGCTGATCGCTCATACGACCGGAGAGCTCTTCGTCGCACCGACCCTGGCATCGCTGACAGGCACGTTTGCCGAAGTCGATCTTCATCTGTGGCCGACGAAGATCAACGCGCCGCTGATCCTGTCGCTGATCACCATCGCTCTCGGCATTGCGCTCTTCACGCAGATCGACCGGCTTCGGGAACTGATCGCCGCGGCGCTTACTGCCATCGGCTGGGGGCCTGACAAGGGGTTCGACCAGTTCGTTGCTGGCATCGTCAGCTTTTCCAGCTGGCTCACCCGCATCTTGCAGAACGGCAAGATGCAGACCTACATGATCGCGACCTTTGTCTTCACGGGCCTCGCCGTCCTGTTGCCCGGCTTCCTGACGGGCAGCCTGCCGGCCATGCCGCAGATGCCGGAATACCGCTTCTACGAGTGGGGCATCTTCTTCATCGCAGTGCTTGGCCTGATCGCGGTGCTTGTCGCCAAGACGAGGCTTACCGCCATCGTTTCGCTCGGCGTCCAGGGCTTCGCGGTGGCATTGATCTTCATGATGTTCGGGGCGCCGGATCTGTCCTTTACCCAGTTCATGGTGGAAACCTTGTCGGTGGTCATTCTCGCCCTCGTGATGACGCGGCTGAACCTTTCGCCAAGCGATCACCGGCACGGGCTTGCAGCGGTGACGACAGGGATCGTGGCAGCCGCAGTCGGCCTTGGTCTGACCCTGACCCTGCTGGCCATCACGCAGCAGCCTTTCGATACGCGCCTGCCGGAATTCTTCGCCGAATTCAGCCGATCGATCGCCCATGGCCGCAACATCGTCAACGTCATCCTGGTGGACTTCCGCGGCATCGATACGTTGGGTGAAATTGCCGTTGTGCTGTTGGCAGGCCTGTGCGTCCTTGCATTGATACGGGTCCGGACAAAACCTGAAAAGTCGCAGGAAAAACTTGAGACAGGTCCGGCACCCAAGGCTACAGCAAGTGCCGACCTCACTGCAGCTCAGCCGGCGGAGGCAAACTGATGCGTACGATAATCTTCCGCACCATTGCCCCTTATCTGTCCGCGCTGATGGTGCTCTTCTCCATTTTCGTGCTGCTGCGCGGCCATAACGAACCGGGCGGGGGCTTTATCGGCGGCCTGATCGCGGCCTCGGCACTGGCTATCTTCGGCATCGCCTGCGGCGTCGCGTCCGTTCGCCGGGCGATCGTTTTCCACCCCATGGGCATCTCGGGTTTTGGTCTTTTCCTGGGGGCGCTCGCGGGCATTCCTTCACTTCTGAGGTCCCAGGCGTTCATGACCAGCCAGTGGCTGGAATTCAACATTTTCCATGTCGAAATCGTTCTGTCGACGCCGTTGTTCTTCGATATCGGCGTCTATCTCGTCGTGGTGGGATCCATCGGATCCATTGCACTGGCGCTCGAGGAAAGGGAGGCCGACTGATGGAAACCGGTGTTGTCATTCTCATCGGCCTGTTCTTCACGGTCGCCATCTATCTGATGCTGTCCAAGCAGCTGGTGCGCATTCTTCTGGGCATCGCCATTCTGGGCAATGCGGTCAATCTTCTGATCTTCACCAGCGGGCGATTGACCCGAGAAGTACCGCCGCTGATCCCCGAACATCTCTATGTACCGGAGACCGTGACGGCCAACCCGCTGCCGCAGGCGCTCGTGCTGACGGCGATCGTGATTTCCTTCTCGTTCTTCGCATTCCTGCTGGTACTCGCCTTCCGGGCCTACCAGGAACTGCGCTCCGACGAAATCAACGAGATGCGCGTTGCTGAACCCGATAACGATCAATCTCCGCCCCAAGGGTATTAAGCTTTATGGCCGGTTCTCCCGTTTCCGTTGATTTTTCGCAGGCCATGATCACCACGCCGGTTGCAACCGCAGACTGGCTGGTGGTTGCGCCAACACTGATCACCCTCCTTGGTGGTTCGCTTTGCCTGATGCTGCGCAAGAACACCGATCTGCAGCCAAAAGTCGGCATCGGGTTCCTGGTCTTGCTGATGGCAGCCAATCTCGGATTGCTGATCCACGTGCTCGACCATGGCGTGATCACGATGGTGATGGGCAACTGGCTGCCTCCCTTCGGCATCGCGTTTACGGTCGATGCGCTCGGGGCGACGCTGTCGCTCATTGCTTCAATAGTCGCCTTCAGCGCAGGCATTTTCGGGGCGGCGACCGTCGACAGCACCGGTCGGCGCTACGGCTTCTATCCCTTCCTGCTGCTCTTGATGACCGGTGTCTGCGGTGCATTCCTGACGGGCGATATCTTCAACCTTTATGTCTGGTTCGAGGTGCTGCTGATATCGTCCTATGGCCTTCTGGTGCTGGGAAACGACCGCATCCAACTGGACGGCGCGGTGAAATACGGTGTGCTCAACCTCATCGGCACCAATCTCTTCCTGATCGGCACGGGCCTGCTCTACGGCATCTTCGGCACGCTCAACATGGCCGATCTCAGCCTCAAGATCGCCGCGCTGGAAAATCCGGCTTCCGGAACGCTGGCAACCGTTGCCGCGCTCTACTTTCTTGCCTTCGCCATGAAAGCGGCTGCCTTCCCGGTCAATTTCTGGCTGCCTGCCTCATATCATACGCCCAATGTCGTGGTCTCGGCCGTCTTTGCCGGCTTGCTGACGAAAGTGGGCGTCTACGCGCTCCTGCGCATTTTCGTGCTGATCATGCCGCAGTCGCGCGACTACATGTCCGATGTCATCGCGCTGGTGGCGATCGCGACGCTGCTGACCGGGGCGATCGGTGCGCTGGCGCAGAGCGAAGTGCGGCGCTTGCTCGGCTATCTCGTCATCGCCGGTATCGGATCGATGCTGGCCGGTGTCGCGGTCGGCTCCACCGAGGCGGTTTCCGGCGCCATCTTCTATGCGGTGCATTCCATCATCGTCATGACCGCGCTCTACATGGCCTCCGGCATCATGTTCATGATGGGCGGCTCCTACGACCTCAGAAAGCTCGGCGGGCTCTACCAGAAGAGCGCTGTCTTTGCCGCCGTGTTCCTGGTGCTCGGCTTTGCCGTCTCCGGACTGCCGCCGTTTTCCGGTTTCTGGCCGAAGATCATCCTGGTCAACGCCGCCTTCGAGGGACAGCGGGCCTGGCTCGCGGCCGCGATCCTGGTCAGCGGCTTTCTGACGACGCTTGCCGTTGGCCGGGTGTGGATCTACGCCTTCTGGCGCGGCGGGCCGGAAGGCACGCCGGACGGAGGGGAGGTGCCGATCGTCACGGCGCCCGGAAGCGCCAGCCAGTTGTCCGGGAGTTCGGTCTGGCTGCCGCTCGGGATCCTCACGGCGCTCGTCGTTTATTTCGGTCTGCAGCCCGAATGGATGCTGGAACTGTCGACGCGCGGTGCAAGCGGACTTGAGAACCCGGCCGGCTATCTGCTCTCGGTATTTGGAGACCAAGGATGACCAGTCTCTTTCTGATCAACATTCTGCTCATGCTTGCCTGGGGCGCGGTCTCCGGCAGTTTTTCGGAAGTCAACCTGGCCTTCGGCTTTGTGCTTGGCTTCGGCGCACTTTACCTGATCCGTGAACAGGTGGGCACGACCGCCTATTTCCAGCGGGTCTCGAGGGCATTCGGGCTGGCGGTCCTGTTCGTGTATGAACTCGTCCTGTCCGCGTGGCGCGTCGCCGTCATCGTGATGCGGCCGAAGATCGAGCTGCAGCCCGGCATCATCGCCTTCCCGCTGACCGTGGACCGGGACTTCGAGATCACGATGCTTGCAAACCTGATCACGCTGACGCCCGGCACCCTGTCGGTCGACGTTTCCGAGGACCGGAAGACGCTTTACGTCCACTGCATCGACGTTCCCGATCCTCAGGCGACCATCGACGACATCAAGAACGGTTTCGAACGCAAGATCCTGGAGGTGTTCCGATGACACCGCTCGAGACATTTGCCGCGCAGTTCCTGCATTATAGCGTCCTCATATCGCTGGCGTTGCTGACGGTCTCCTTCTTCATCATCGTCTTCCGGACGGTGAAGGGCCCGAGCCTTCCGGACCGTGTGGTGGCGCTCGACATGCTGGTGGCCGTCGGCATCGGTTTCATCGCCGCAATCGGCGTTTTTACCGGCTTCTACCTTTATATCGACATCGCCATCACGCTTGGCCTGGTCGGTTTCCTCGCAACCGTTGCCTTCGCCCGGTTCGTGCTCAATCGCGGCCTTGCGGGCGACAAGACCATCATGGACGAGGTCGAGGACAGCATTCGGCGCAGAGAGGCGGGACAATGACCGCAGTCGTGGAAATCATCACCGGCATCATGCTTGTTATCGGCGCTTCCTTCGCGCTGGTGGCCTCCATCGGCATCATCAGGCTCAAGGACGTTTACATGCGCATGCATGCGGCCTCAAAGGCCGGCACGCTCGGCTCCGGTGTCATGCTGCTGGCCCTGGCGATACATGCCAGCGACCTTGCAGTCGTTACGCGGGCGATCGCGGGTGTGGTTTTCTTCCTGCTGACCGCCCCAATTTCGGCCCATTTGTTGGCGAAAGCTGCCTACGCGGCCGGCTATCGGCCCTGCGCCGATACCAAGGAAGACGCGCTGGCTAAGACGGTCCGGCCCAAGAGCTGAGGCCGGCAAGACGGTTTGTGCTGCTGGAAGACCGATTGACGACAATACTATGAGTCCATTGTCAAACCGGGTGCACAAGGTAAAGTCATTATTTGCAAAGTTTGACTTTTATTGGCGCTGATCAACTTTTATTTGAATTCCGGGGTTGTCGTTTCAGCGGGGCGGCTATATAAGGCTGTGACGATTGCCTGCAAAGTAGAATCATTTTTGAATTCTGGATCAACAAGTATCAGGATTTCTAGAAGCGCTTAATGCGCAATTTGTTTGCAGGTAAACACCACAGGTAAATTTGAAAATCAGTAGAGAACGGGTGAAATATGACTGACAGTCCGGTGGATGCAAATCTGATTGATCTTACGGCAGACATCGTCTCAGCCTACGTGAGCAACAACACGGTAGCGTCAACAGATCTGCCTGGCCTGATCAATGAAGTCTATGGTGCGCTGCAGCGCACGGCAAACACGGCAAGCGAACCGGAGCCGGAGCCGCTGAAGCCGGCCGTTCCGGTGAAAAAGTCAGTCATGCCCGACTACATCATCTGCCTTGAAGACGGCAAGAAGTTCAAGTCGCTCAAGCGCCATCTGCGCACCCACTACAACATGACGCCGGAAGAGTACCGGGAGAAGTGGGATCTCGGCGCCGACTACCCGATGGTCGCGCCGAATTACGCGGCTGCCCGTTCGGAGCTGGCCAAGAAAATGGGCCTCGGCCAGCAGCGCAAGCGTTCCAAATAAGTTCGCTGTTCTCTATGAAACGACACATTGAAGAGCTGCCCGGCGGGCAGCTCTTTTTTGTTTGGGTCCTCGAGGCGGGCGGACGGATTCTCTTGCCCACGTCAGGTAGTCTTCAAGACCCTGCAGGTTGTTGTGGCGCTTGAGTTTTTTGTCCGGGGGACGGCGACCTTGATCGTGCAGCGACCAAGTGGCAGCAGACTTTTCAGGTGAACACTCGTTTTGCCCGCAAACGGGATTTGCCGTGGGCGCTACAGCCTGACGCTGAGCCACCTCAAGCGGCGGCCAGTGCGTCCTGAGCGTCCGCGCGGATGCGGCCGACCATGGATTTCAGCCCGTTCGAGCGCTGCGGTGTCAGGTGTTCCTTGAGACCGAGGCGGTTGAAAAGACCTTCGACGTCGGTATCGAGAATTTCCGTCGCCGTCTTGCCGTTGAAAAGCGCGGTGACGATGGCGACGAGGCCTTGAACGATCAGCGCATCGCTTTCGCCGCGAAAGGTAAGGACAAGAGCTCCGTCCGGCCCCTTGTCGACGCTGGTGATAAGCCAGACCTGCGACACGCAGCCGCGCACCTTGTTCGCGTCGGTTTTTTCCCCTTCGCTGAGGGGCGAAAGTTCCTTGCCAAGGTCAATGAGATATTTGTAGCGGTCTTCCCAATCGTCGAGAAAATCGAAGCTTTCGAGAATGTCGCTGAGGCTCGTGGTCATGGCACCTGTCTTTGAAAGTCGTACTGGCTTTCATATAGCCTTCGGGCGGCAAAGTGCAAATGCGGTTTCGAAGCGGCAAGGGCCATCGGTCGTTAGGCGAAATGACCTCGAGCGCTGGAGTGGCCACTGGTTGGCGGCGCTGCAGGAGTACTGCCGGTATCGGAAAGGCTCTGGTCCCGATGGACCGCAAAGCTTTATGGACGCTCGATCCATACAGGCCGAACGCCTGCCTATCTGAACAAGACACAGGACAAGACACAAAGATACGCCGCAGATGGAACGGGCAGCTTTCCATCTGCGGCGCAGCGGAAAGATCCGCTGAAGTGAAGCCGTCTTTGCAATGCTGCCGCGCAGCACCGCTCCAGCGGGGCGCAATCGGCCGACCTCGGATCCAGGAGGTCATCGGATCCTTGGCGGCCCTCAGCTCAGGTCTTTTGGCCCGAGCGTGGCTTGGGCCGTGGCACCGGCCCAAAGTCTGTCTCCGACAGGGAGACCGTATTCGCATCCGGCGCACTGGCCGGCATGCCGGTGAAAACATCGCTCTTCAGACCGGGGACAGTCCCGGGCACCGAAGAACCCGTAGATCCGGTGATCAACGGTTCGCTGCCGGATCGATCGGCTACCTGAGTGTCGAGAAACTCATAGACGATCCGCGCGCCATCGCGCGCCCGGCTGCCGATCGCGGCGAGCGCGTCTCCGCCGGTTTCGCAAGCCCGCGGATTGCGTGAACAAAAGCCGCCGATATCGGAGACCGTTGCCTGCGCTGCCAGAAACGCGGAGACCGGATCGATGGTTTCCGCCGTGGTGTTTTCCTGCTCCGATCCGAGCGGAATCAGGACCAGCACCAAGGTGAGCCAGAAGGCCGTCCTCAACAGAAAGAACATGTCGCTACCCATAGTCTGTTCGTTCTTGCGTGCCTTTGTGCCGTGGGCACGCTTGTTATGGGGTCACAATAACAGCGACATGAGAATGCCCGGTTGAATGGGAAGAACGCATTTTTCTCAAATGAAACAGGTATTTGAGCCAAGTTTTCTGAAAAATTGATTCAAGTTGTACCTAATTCCCGTCAAGTAGCTGAAACGGCTGGGAAATTGCAAAAATTCGTTCTTTCGGATTCATCCTTTATCGTTCCTTAAGTGCTGCCGCCGACAATGATTGCGAAAGAGGGGCGAACGGGAAAATCCGTCGTTGGTTTGTGGTAGTGTCGAGTGCGTAACCTTCTGAAAATCCTGAAGAATATTTGGGGTGTCTGGTCATTGCGGATGGATGGAATGATTCATCCTCAAGTGGCTGGCGATCCTTTTCTTGCCCCGTTGCATCGCACCTTTCTGACCGGCTGTTTTGCGGCGGGGGCTGCAGCCCTGATCGTCCTGCCGCTGCATCTTGCCCTGGCAGGTCCGCCGCATGCTGCGACCTTGCTCGCGCTGGCCTGGATGATTTGCCAGTGGCCGCTTGCGCTTTATGCCTCCCAATCCGGCAAGCTTGACCGGGCAATCGCCGTATCAGCCTGCCTTTTTGCTCTTTTTGTTGCCGCGGTCTGTCTGGTGACGGGTGGCGCGAACTCCTTTGCACTGCTGTGGCTGCTGGTGCCGCCTATGGAGGCCGCCCTGTCGACAAGCCGCAGAACAGTGGCGGCCGTCACTGCCTTGTGCAGTGCGTTGCTTGTTGCCCTGACGCTCCTGCCGCTGCCGGCCGGAATGGGATTGGCGCCGGTGTCCGGAGCCGGTTTCATCGCGACCCTTGCCGCTATTGCCTATGTCGGCATGTTGTCCTTGAGAATTTCCCTCGACAGAAAACGGGCGCAAACGGCGGTCGTCGTCTCGGAGCGGCGGCGCCAACTGATCAGCCAATGCGTGGCCGACGCCTATTTCGAGCTGCAAGCGGATGGTTCCTTGCGCCACATGTGCGGCCCGGTCAAGCAGTTGCTGGGCCACGTCCCGGCGGAAGGTGGCGACTGGCTTTTCGCACGCCTGCATGTTGCCGATCGGCCGCTCTACCTCACGCATCTTTCCGATATCCGTGCCGGCGGCAGAACGCAGAACTTCGACGTGCGTCTGCGCATCGGCGCGTCGCGCCCGGGCGAAGCCGGGCAGGCGGAGTACCGGCGCTTTTCAGTCCAGTTGCGGCGCTTCCGCGAGGATCACACAGATTGCTGTGAAGATCGATTGCTGCTGACCTTGCGCAGCGTGGATAGCGCCGCCCTCAACGAGGCGGACGGCCAGGAATACGCCGCCGGCCGTGTCGACAGGCTGGCACGCACGCTTCTTCAAGAGGCCGGATCGGAAGCCCGAGAAGCGCTTTCGGAAATTCTCATCCAGGCCGGACGGCTCCAGCCCTTGAGCGGAAGTGGCTCCGGCAGAAACGAAAGTGAGACCGCCGCTTCCATTACCCAATCCGGCGAACGTGGTTTTGCCGTTCTGGAAGCAGCGCTGGATCTGTTGCCCGGACAACCAATGACAAGAACACCGGAAATAACCGCTGTCGATCTCGCGGCATGCCTTGAGGAATGCGTCGCCATGGTGGCGCCTGCTGCGGCGAGACGCCAGATCTTCGTGGATATTTCCGCCGGTTCGGATCTGCCGACGGCGGCTGCCGACAGAAGAATGCTGCGCCAGGCCATCTGCTTCCTGCTTGCGGACATGATCGAAACGTCCGTTGCGGGAGCTGTTCTGACCATCACCGGAAAATCGGCGGCTTCCGGCCTCGATTGCATTCTCTCGGTGAAGAACCGCCAGTCCAGTCTCTGCTGGAGTTCGCAGTCTTCCAGATCCGTTCTGGAGCTGGCTGAAGAGCTGCTGGAACGGACAGGTTGCGCTCTTTGCGTTGAAACCGTGCTGGGGCAGGGTGAATGCGTGCGCGTTTATCTTCCGCGCCGTGTCCGCTTCAATTCTGCAGCATCGGGCAGCGACCGGCCGACGATCAAACCTCCTCTGGCCAGATCGGCATAGGCGGCGGCATGGCACGAAAAACCAAATCTGCAAGTCAGTCGAAGGCACAGCCGGCCCGGCAGTCCGAGTCCTTGATGTCACGCGCCGGCCATGTCGCGCTCGATAATCCGGTTGCCGCAGGAGGAACCGTCGTCATGGGACTGACGGCCTGCCTGATTGTCGCGAACGCGGTCGGGCTGCAGCCTGGCCGGCATCCGGCGCCGCTCTTCACAACCCGCGACCGGCCGGAAGCAACGCAGCTGCCGGAACCGGACGGCCGCCGTCCTCCCCTGCAAATTCAGGAAATTTCGACGCTCGTGCTGGACCTGCAGATATCGCTGCGCAAGATCGGTCTCTACGAGGGGCCGCTCGACGGGTTGAACGGGCCGGCAACGGAACGGGCAATCCGGTCCTATGAGCGCCATGCCGGTCTGCCGGAGACGGGGGCAGCAAGCGAAGCACTGCTGGCTCTGGTGACGATGCAGGGCGCGGCACCGCTCGAGGGCCCGTCTCTGCCGGTTCCGCGCGCAAAACCGGGGGCGGCGGGCACGATCAGCCAGCCGGCAGACGAGGCATCTGCCGTTGATGTGGACACAGATCCGAAGCTGATGAAGGTGCAAGAAGTGCTGGCGGAACTCGGCTATGGTCCGCTCAAGGCAGACGGTGTGATGGGGGCCAATACCACGGCTGCTATCCGGCGGTTCGAGTTCGACCGCGGCCTGCCGATGACCGGGGAACTGAGCCCGAAGGTGATCGAGCGACTGGAAATGGTCAGCGGACGGCAGCTTTCCGGCTAGTCTCTGCAACGCAACAGGTTGAATTGTCTCTGTTACACAGATCAGTCTTCAGACGATCCGGTTGCTCCGTCACGACAACTGACGTAGACCGTCGCCATCGGCAGATGCGGTCTTTGCCGGAACAACTCGATGGAAGGCACGATGCGGGTTACGTCCGATTTCTTCGTCAGCGCCCTGGTCCGGCGGATCTTCGGGGAGGGGGGCTTTGCGGCGGTCACCAAACGAGGCGCGCCGGAGGCGGGGGCTGTCTTCGTCAGCGTCGACCGGCTGGACGGGAGCTTCGATTTTTACGGTCCTGCGCCACAAGCATTCTTCAGCGAGCTGCCGGATGGCCGCCTTTTTGAGAGAATGCTGGAAAAGGCAGACCGTGAAGCGGTGGAGGCCCGGCTGAAAAGCGAAGACCGCATGGATCCTGATTACTGGCTGGTCGATGTCGAGGCACGTGACGGACGGGTGGACCTGCCGCTGGCACAGGATGATACGCCACCCGATCCGGCTGCCGGTTTCTTCCGCTTCTGAGAATGTTTGCCGGACCGGCTTCCCTGGAGCAGGCCGCGTCTATTCGGCATCGCTCGTTGCTCCCTGAAATGAAGGGTTTCAACGCTAAAGGCGATACATGATCTTCAAGTTCAACGCGACGCGCACAAGGTGGCAGCCTGTCCGCCTTGTCACTTCGATAGCTTTGTCTGCCGCGCCGGCTCGGCGCGGGGCGTAAAGGCATCTGCCGCGGGGGCTTCCCGGCGCGTACTTTCCGTATACTGCGCCTCCCGCCGTGGAGAGGAATGCACCGCGCCCTGGTCATGCAGGATCCACTGTCCGACCAGCACTTCGGCGGCGCCGGAACTGAGTGTCCGGTAAAGGCGCAAAAGAGCGCGCAACCGGTCCAGCGAGAGGGTTTCACCGAGCAGGCGGATCATAACCGTCGTGACTTCGGATTGCGTCATTCCAAGCGCCTTCAGCGCAACGGTCAGGCCCTCGGCCTGGTCGTGTCGCAGAAGAAGGTCGCAGGTTGGTTGCGGCAGGCCAAGCCCCTGGCTGAGGAGTTCGGCAAAGCGCGGCCCGTTCTGGACGAGTGCCTGGCCGATCAGGGCGTCCCTGAGACGCAGGCGTGCTCCATCCGCGCGTTTTTCGGCGCTGTTGCCGGGCGCCTGGGCCTGTTTGACCAGACTGGTCATTTCTGCGGCGGCGATGGCTTTCGATTGCAGCGGTGCTGGCAAATGCAGGAATTGTCCCATGAGACCATCCGGGTTTAACGCGTCCTGTCCGGCCAATTCTAAACCAAGAGTAGCAACAATGTCACTACGGCAACTTAATTTTGTCTGATGAGCTTGCGTCAGGGTGACGTCGTCGCGCTCGAGCAGGATGCGGATTACCGATGCGCCGGCGTGATCACACAGGGCGCCAATCACCGATTCGCGCAAGGAAGGCCGGTGAGCGATCGCCTTGCGGAGAGTGTCCGGTCCCGAGACCGCCGTCTCCAGAAGGAGATCCACAGAAAGCCTCGGACTGTAACGAAGGGCCGGATAGGCCGTCAGATCGTCTTCGTCGCGCGCGAGCCGTTCCAGAAGATCGTCCGGCATTTCCGGATGGCCGGCAAGCAGGCTGGAGATACGTCGCCGGTCCCGGATTGAAGCCGCGGCAAGGAGGTTGCGTGCCAGCTCCAGAAAAATCCTTGTTTCTTCAACGCCATGACGAATTCTTCCGGCAAAGAGTTCGGTTGCCGCCAGAAGGACACCGCGGTCGGTGCCGCGGGTTTCGTCCGGCAATCCTGTCGGGGAGGAATTCGGCAAAGCCTGGTTGAAGCGTTGGGTTTGGCGCATGACACCCGTCTACACACTACGAAAGACCGGATCACCGGTGGAACTTGTTTCGTTCAAATTGCCGGAAAAGCGTTAGCATGCTGTTAACCCTGACGACTTCTTAATTAGGAGGCAGGATGTAATGCGTCGCCCGTTTGACCGTTCCCTCCCGGTAATACGCCGGCTCAGGGAGATCGGAACCGAAGGAGGAGACGATGGGCACCTTATTGGACTTTGCAGCAGCGAGCCGGCCCACTGCGCGTGTTGGCGACCGTTCAGATCGGCGCCACAAGGCAGGCCGGGAGACCTTTGGACAAGTTATCCTCTTTCCAGGTGTCCGGTATGAGCGTCACGACCTTGATCTTGCCGCACGAATCGCGACCATCGGAAAGGCGGCCGGACCTGCTGGTTCCGACAAGGACTGACGGTCCAAGCCTCTCCAGCCGCTTCAACTGACTTCTAGTTTGCGGTCTGGAGACACGCCCGATGGGCAATGGCACAGCGGTGGAAAGCATACCCGCTCCCCTGGCGGGCAGCGGGGAGAGGATAGGCAGAGGCCTTTCCACTGCTGCCGCGCTGGCGATAGCGCTCAGCCTCATTGCGTGTACGCGGCCGACCGGTGATTTCGACCGGGCGCGGCCCTCCGTCGTCCACGACAAGCTGATGCCGGCAGCCGGTGACGAAGCGGCGCGCCTGCGCGGCGATCCGGTTTCGAAATTCAATTACACCAACGACGAAAAGCTGATGCGCAACCGGGGCTGGACGCTGATCCGTCCACCCTGGACCAAGGACTGGATCGGCGGAACGATGGTTGAGCTGTCGCGTACCAGGGTGCTGCCGGAGGTGGAGGGGCGCGTGCCGCCGGACCTCTATCTCATCTATCTGCGTTCGGACAAGTTCCAGTCCTCGGATGCCCGCTACGACAAGATCGCCGCCGACGCGAGCGGCGACGCGGAGCTGGTCATGCCGTTCTGCGAGGTGGCGCTGCGTGTCAAGACCGCCGACGACGAGCGCTTGCGCGTCCTGCAGAACAAGCCGGTGACCACGGAAGAGACCTATGAGGGCGCCAAGGCCCGCGTGTGGGAAAACCGGGTCATGATCAAATGGGTCGGCCAGGCGCTGCGTTATCGCATCATCGCCTACAAGAACGCCTTGGACGGGCTGGAAATCGAAACGCCGACCCGCGACAGGGTGTGGAAGGTCAACAATGCCATCCGCGAACTGGAAGGCCAGGTCCGCATCGCCGAAGCCGGCTGCGATCCCGAAAACCGATATGGCCAGGAACAGCCCGTCAAACGCTCGCGCATCTACAAGAACTGGAGCCTGGAACGGGAGCCTGTCGTGAAATAGGCCGTTAGAAGCTGAAGAGACATGTTAGGAGCTGATTTGACCTTATCGACTTTTCGGCCCGCAGGATTGATCCCGCAGTCTTTCCTCGGCTATCTATGCGACCAAGCAGACTGAGGCGGTATTCACTTCGGCCACCTCAGCATCCACTTGTCATCGCGTCGCCGCGTCAGCCGATACAGGAAATTCCATGACACCGAATGTCGAGCGCCTGGTTCAGGAAGCGCTATCTCACCAGCATGCCGGCCGGCTCGGGATCGCCCTTCCCATCTACGAAGAGGTCCTGCGTCTCGACCCGCAGAACCCGCAGGCGCATTTTTCGCTCGGCATCGCGGCCTATCAGGAAGGCGACATCGGAGGAGCGATTGCGCATTTCGAGGTCGCGGCCAAGAAGGCGAAGAAACACCCGCAAGTACACCAGTTGCATGGCCTTGCCCTGATGAATGCGGGCGAGCTGGCCGGGGCCCGGGACGCGCTGAAAAAGGCGGTCGCGCTGCAGCCCAGGGAAGCGCAGTTCCACGCGCAGCTCGGCGACGTCTACCGGCTTGAGCGGCGGCCCGTGATGGCGCGCCTGAGCTTCGAGCGTGCATTGCAGCTGGAGCCGGAAAACGGCTACGCGCTGCTCGGCATGGGGCAGCTCGAAATCTCCCTCGGGCATATCGGCGAAGCAGAGATCTGGTTCGAAAAGGCTCTTGCGGCCGGCAAGGAACTGCCCGCCGTGTTGCATGCACTCACCATGGGCACGACATATGACGAGAAGCCTGCGTTCCTCGAGCGCATCGAACAATTGATCGCGGACGGCGCGCCGAAGCCGCCTCTGGACCGGTCCAAGCTGCACTGGGCCGCCGGCAAGATCTATTTCGATCTTGGCGACATCGCGCAGGCGGACGACCATTACGACAAGGCCCGCCGCGCCGGTTATCCGCCCTTCGACCAGAAACTCCATGAAGACCGCATGTCCTTCATGAAGGAAGTTTTCGACACGGAGTTTTTCGCGAGCCGCAAGGACGTCGCCGACAAATCAGAGCGGCCTGTCTTCATTTTCGGCATGCCGCGTTCCGGCACCACACTCGTTGAGCAGATCGTCAGCCGGCATTCGAGAGCAGCCAGCGGCGGCGAAATCCCGTTTTTCCGTCACCTTCAAGAGGATCTGGGCCTCAAGGGCGCGCCAAGCCCGGCTCTGGAACGGCGACTGAAGTCGATCGATCCCAAGGAATACAGAAAGATCGCGCGCCATTACCTGGCCGAGCTTGATTTCGTCGACAAGCGTGCCGCGCGTGTGACCGACAAGATGCCGCACAATTTCGAGATGCTGTGGCTGATGACGCTGGTTTTCCCGAACGCTGCCTTTGTTCACTGCGTGCGCGAGCCTGCCGACACCTGCGTCTCGCTCCTCACTCACGCGCTGTCACCGGCCCACAACTACTGCATCACCCAGGAAACGCTGGGGCGCTATTTCCGGCAGTATGTGAGCCTGATGGACCATTGGAAAAAGGTTCTGCCGGTGCCGGTCTACGACCTCTGCTACGAGGATCTGGTTCACGACCAGGAGGCGCAGAGCCGCGTTCTTCTGGAAAAGGCCAAACTCGACTGGGAAGAAGCGTGCCTGGAATTCCACAAGGGCGACAGCCCCGTGACAACCTTCTCCAACGTCCAGGTTCGTCAGCCGATGTTCAATTCCTCCATCGGCCGCTGGAAGAAGCACAGGGCCCAGCTTGGTCCGTTGTTTGAGGCTTTGGGACCGCTGGCACCGAAAGAGGGATAATTTTCTTCCCCGGAACCGTTCAGATACCCGTGCAGGACGCGGCCTTGAGTGCCCGGTCGATGGCGTCCGCCTTCGAAGGGTGGGGCACATAGGCGCGAAGCAGCGCAAAGCCGCTCATGGGATTTTCGGTCTCGATGACGATCAGGTTCTCGAGGTTTTCCGGCGGGTTCTCCCGCAGGATGGCGAGCTGCCGGGTGGTCAGGACCAGCATTGAGAGACGTTCTGCACCGGCGGTGCGGTTGTTGAGACTGTAGACGGCCTCGCCGGCCGAATTGAACAGGCCGATCGACCAGAAGGGCACCGGGATGCTGGCATCAAAGAGGACCGGCCCGTCCGCCAGCTGAAAACGGCATGTCGAATGTTTCATTGCCGGATCGAGATCTGGCAGGGCTTCTTCACCGGGCCTGACATCCGGCAGAAGGTTGAACCGGCGGTCCGGACCGTAGGCGGCGACATTGTCAAAGGCGCTGTGCTGGACATTGCGGGGAATGCTCAGCACCACGAGGATGTGAATGATCGCCGCCAGGCATGCCGTTGCCAGCAGGCCGACCGTCAGGCTGAAGCGTGGAGAGAGCGTCATGGGCAGCCCTGCCTGTCGATGATCGGCATGCTGACACCGCCAAGGGCCGCGCCCGTCGTGACCGGTGCATCATAGAGCCTCAGAACGAACCGCAGCCCGTCGCCGGCCTTGGCGTCGGCGGCAAGCGGCAGCCAGTTGCCGGAGTGGGGCTGGCGTGCCGCGGTGATTTCGAACGTGCCGTCGGCCCGGCGGAGAAGCGTGTTGCTGGCAAGGTTCACCCGGCCGGGCAGGGTCCGTGTCAGGTGGCCGCGGCCGTCGACCGCCGTCAGCGTCCATAAACGCGCGGACGGGGTCTGGCCGGCAATGCGGTAGATGCAGGTCGGGTCGAGCTTGTGGCCTGCACTGTCCTCGCGGGCGACCAGTGCAAGGCCCTCTCCGGATGCGAGCGGAATGACCGCGCCACGGGTGTAGATGGCGACGGAATAGGGATCGGCTTCGGCCGTGCCTGCTTTCGGATAAGCGTGCCAGGGGCCGATCGTGACGGCGTCGAGCGGCTGTTCCCGTTCGATGATCAGATATGCGGAACTGATGCCGATAAGGGCGGCAAGGACGACCACAAGCGTTACTGCGGCAAGCGTGCGCAGCGGATTGCTGCGGTAGGACCGCAGGACGCGCGGCAACCGGTCGTCATACCAGTCCGCCTCGCCGTGGACGGGTCTCAGGCTCGCATCGCTCATTGCATTGCCGCGAAGTCTTTGGCGGCCGAAGCCTGGGCTGGTGCTTGAAGAGGTGCGACACCGGCACTCTTTTTCTCGAGAAGCTGGCGCAGGTCGCGGCCGATCTTGAGGAGCAGGTCCTGGGTGCGGCGCTTGAGCACCCGTGGCTGCGACGTGTCCGTGACCTCCTGGGCAAGCTGCGCCGGTGCCGAGCGGGCAAGGCGCGGCAGGCTTTCCGGCTCAACACCGGGCATACGGGCAAGTTCGATGCCGTTATGGGCAAAGGCCATGTATTTCTCCCAGGCCATGGCCGGCAGACTGCCGCCGGTCACCCGCCGGGTCGAGGTGAAATCATCGTTGCCGAACCAGACCGCGGTCGCGAAGTTGCCGGTGTAGCCGACAAACCAGGCATCCCGATAGGCGTTGGTTGTGCCGGTCTTGCCGGCGGCGACGACGCCATCGATTTGTGCCCGTCGGGCGGTGCCGTCTTCAACCACGTTGACCAGGATGTCGTTCATCTGGTGGACCTTGTCCTCCGGCAGCACGCGCTCGGGCGCAGGTTCGTCCTGCTCGCGCCTGTAGAGTACCTTTCCGGCGCTGTTGGTGATCTCCAGAACAGCGTAGGCAGTGGCCTTGAAGCCGCCATTGGCGAAGGTCGAATAGGAAGAGGCCATGTCGATGACACTGACTTCGGAGGAGCCGATCGGCAGGGAGACCGAGTTTTCGAGCTCATGGGTAAGGCCCATGCGATAGGCGGTCTCGATGATCTTCTCGCGGCCGAAGTCGATGGAGAGAATGACCGGAATGGTGTTGATGGACTTGGTCAGCGCCGTCTTCAGGGTGACCGGTCCGCGATAGCTCCGGCCGTAGTTCTTGGGCGACCAGTTGCCGATATGGACGGGACGGTCCGAGACGATGCTCTCCGGCGTATAGTCGTTCATGAAGGCGGTCATGTAGACGAAGGGTTTGAAGGAGGAGCCCGGCTGGCGCAGCGCGTTGACGGCGCGGTTGAACTGGCTTTCGCCGTAGGAACTGCCGCCGACCATGGCGACGACGGCGCCGTCGGGGATCATTGAGACCATCGCGGCCTCGCCGACGTCGCGCAGCTTGCCGTTTTCGCGCAGCACTGTCTCAACCGCAAGATCCGCCTGGCGCTGCAGGGCGGGATCAAGCGTGGTGCGCACGGTCACGATGCGGTCGCGGGCAAGCGCGGGGTTGCGCCGGGCAAGCTTTTTGACTTCGTCGAGGGCCCAGTCGAGGTAATACTCCGGCAGCTGGTCCTGCGAACGGTCGACGGCAAGCGCCGGATTGCGCCTTGCGCCGATCACCTGGCCCTCGGTCAGCAGGCTTGCCTGCACCATGTTGGTCAGCACTTCGTTTGCGCGCGCGCGGGCGGCCGGCAGGTTGATATGCGGTGCATATTTGCCGGGGGCCTTGAACAGCCCGGCCAGCATCGCGCTTTCGGCAAGGGTCAGTTCTCGTACGTTCTTGTTGAAGTAGAATTCGGCGGCGGCCGTGACTCCGAAGACGCCGCCCCCCATATAGGCGCGGTCGAGATAAAGCTTCAGGATTTCCTGCTTGGTGAGGTTTGCTTCCAGCCACAGCGCCAGATAGGCCTCCTTGATCTTGCGGCTGAGGCTGCGCTCGTTGGTGAGGAAGAGGTTCTTGGCGAGCTGCTGTGTCAGGGTCGAACCGCCCTGAACAACGCCGCCTGCGCGCGCGTTTTCAACCATGGCGCGGAAGGTGCCGACAAAGTCGATGCCGAAATGATAGAAAAAGCGGCGGTCCTCGGTCGCAAGCGTTGCCTTGACGAGGGAGTCGGGGATTTCTTCCAGCGGCACGCTGTCGTTGAGCACGATGCCACGGCGTCCGATTTCCTTGCCGAACCGGTCAAGAAAGGTGACGGCGAAGTCGTCGGTGGTCTTCCAGTCGGCATAGCGGGTTGCTTCGAAGGCCGGCTGCGCGAAAGCCAGCACGACGATGAAACCCGCAAGGCCGTAGGTCAGCCCGTCGGAAGTCAGCTCGGCGAGCACGCGCCAGATGCCCTTGGCGCGGAAGCGCCGTAAGAACGCGTCATAGCCCTCGAACGTTCGCCGGATGAAGCTGCCGCTTTTCCAGAGCGCCGTGTCGATGAACGCGTCGATGGCCAGAAAGAAGCGGCGAATGCGGTCGCGCTTTCGCGGTCGCCCGCCACCGCCTGGCGTACCTGGTCCGGCCTTGTCTGGTTGAGGTGCGTCTGTCACGAGTATGGTCTCTCCTGACCCTTATGGCATGGCCCCAAACTAGCGGTTTTTCAAGCTGCTGAAAACCATTGGGAAAGGGGCGGAGTGGCGGGCTCCAGTTTATCGATTCGTCCTGCCAAAAGCTTGCGGAAAAGCAGCATGGCAATCTCACCGGCTTGCCGCGGGACCTGTAGCATATTATGCGCCAGCGG
>ENA-ORCZ01000171-ORCZ01000171.1-marine-metagenome-genome-assembly--contig:-NODE-171-length-50015-cov-4.294345_pt1 | contig 50015 bp, 45 predicted proteins | sample MGYA00237785_ERZ508519 | MGnify/ENA primary metagenome ERZ508519 (study PRJEB26189, sample SAMN06268790) | marine metagenome | isolation source: Bioluminescent Bay, La Paraguera, Puerto Rico | place...
CCCGGAATACGCATCTTCAGACCCTTCAGGTCGTCGGCGGTTTCGATTTCCTTGTTGAACCAGCCGCCCATCTGGACACCCGTGTTGCCCATGGCGAGGTTCTTCAGGCCGAATTCGCCTGCCAGTTCGTCCCACAGCTCCTGGCCGCCGGCATATTTCATCCAGGCGTCCATCTCAGACTGGGTCAGGCCGAACGGCACGGCAGTGAAGGCTGCCCAGCCGGGATGCTTGCCTTTCCAGTAATAGTCGGCGCCGATATAGGCCTGGGCGTTGCCGGAAGCGACTTCGTCGAAGGAATCGAATGCACCGACGCGTTCGCCGGCGGCGAAATACTGAACGCTGAGGCGGCCTTCGGTCAGCTCTGCAATACGGGCTGCCAGGCGCTGTGCCGGGATACCGAGACCCGGAAAGTCACGCGGCCATGTGGAAACGATAACCATTTCCTTGACGCCCTGGGCGATGGCCGGAGCGGCAAGCAGGGAACCTGCAGCGACACCGCCAGCACCAATACCAGCCTTTTTGATAAACGAACGACGATCCATTAGTTTCCTCCCTAAACGGACCCGATTTCGGACCGGGTACACCCTTGCACCGATCTCGACGTATGTCTAGTTGACCGGAGGTCTGAAACGCTATTCGTGGTTCTGCGCATATTCTCAGTAGTACTACCGAGAACTGCGCAAGAGAAAACCGGTTCAGGGCGCCAGTGCGCAACAAGAGGGCACATTCAGTGACGTTCAAGACAAAATTGCTGCTCATCACGATTCTGCCCCTGATCGCGGTCTCCTTCCTGATCGGCGGCGCCACCTACTATCAGTCGCGCGAACTGATCAATACGCAGACCCACGCGGTGGAACAGCGCATCCTGTCGACCAAGCGCCAGGAGATCCGCAACTATGTCAGCCTGGCGCTGACATCCATCGAGCAGATCTACCGCGAGGAGCCCGGTGGCCGCGCAGCGGCACAGGCCCGGGTCAAGGACATCCTGCAGCACCTGACCTTCGACTATGACGGCTATTTCTTTGTCTACACGCTCGACGGCACCAATCTGGTCCACCCCAAGCTGCCGCAGCTCGTCGGAGGCAAGTGGTGGGACCTGCAGGATTCCAACGGCGACTATGTCATCCGCAATCTGATCGAGGCCGCCCAGCAGGGTGGCGGCTTTCACCAATATGTCTGGCACAAGCCCTCGACCGGCACGGTCGAGGAAAAGCTCGGCTATGCAATCCTGCTCGACAAATGGGGCTGGATGCTCGGCACGGGGCTTTACACAGACGACATCGCCCGGGAGATCACCGGCATTCGGACCGACTTCGCCCGGTCCATCCGGCAGACCCTCTTCGTGATCTTCATGATCACGCTGGCGGCGATCGTCATTGCCGGTTCGCTGATCGCCGGCGTACGCTTTTCCGAACAGCGTTTCGCCGACACCAAGCTGAAGGAACTCACCAACCGGATCTTCCAGGTGCAGGAACAGGAGCGCAAGCGCGTCTCAACGGAGCTGCATGACAGCATCTCCCAGCTGCTGGTTTCCGTGCGCTACGGCGTCGAGATGATCCACAGCGAGGCCAACCGGGATCCCGACCTGCAGGTACAGGCCGCCAAGTGCCTGAAGACACTCGACGGCACCATCGCAGAGGTCCGGCGCATCTCGCGCGATCTCAGACCCAGCGTTCTCGACGACATGGGTCTTGCCGCCGCGCTCGGCAGCCTCGGCAAGGAGTTTCAGAACCAGTCGGGCATCACGGTCAATGTTTCGGCCGAGCAGTGCCACAGCCGGCTGTCGGAAGGGGCCAAGACGGCACTTTACCGCGTCGTGCAGGAATGCATGACCAACGTCGCCCGGCATGCCCATGCCAGCGAGGTCACCATTTCCCTGAAGGTCGGTCAGCAGCATCTGGTGTTGTCGGTGGAAGACAACGGCGTCGGTCTGCCCCGGCCGCTGCCCAGAAGCGGGGGACTCGGTTTCCGCAACATGCGCGAGCGGATCGAAACCTATGGCGGCCGGTTAACCGTGAGCCGCAGATCACCCGGCGGAACCCGGATCAAGGTGCAGATGCCGCTCGACAACGCAGCCGCAAAAGCGGCATGATCAAAATATGACCATGCATTCACCTACGCCCCGCACCTTTACCAAGCCGATCCGCGTCCTGTTGGCGGACGATCACGAACTGGTCCGGGACGGCATCCGCGCCCGGCTGCAGAAGGTGCCGGAGCTGGAAGTCGTGGGCGAGGCGACCAACGGCCGCGACGCGCTCATCCTTGCCCGGGACCTGCGTCCCGACGTTCTCCTGATGGATGTCTCCATGCCGGTGATGAACGGGCTGGAGGCCGCCACCCAGATCCGCAAGACCCTGCCGGGCATCGCGGTGCTGATCCTGTCGGTCTACGACAATCCGGAATATGTGCGCGGCGTTGTCCAGGCGGGTGCCCGCGGATACATCCTCAAGGATATTTCGGCAGCGGAGATGATCACCGCCATCACCAGCGTCGCCAATGGCGGCTACTACTTCTCTTCCGCCGTCGGCCCGACGCTAGTGGGAGCCGGCACCTCCGCGCCCGTGGAAGACCCTTATGGGCTCACCGACCGGGAACGCCAGGTGCTGACCGCCATCGCCAAGGGGCTGCCGAACAAGGAAGTTGCCAAGGACCTCGGTATCAGCGTGCGCACCGTGGAGTCCCACCGCCTGAACCTGCGCGAGAAGGTCGGCACCAAGAATGCCGCCCAGCTCTACAAGGTTGCGCAGGATCTGGGATTGCTGGACTGACGCCACTCGGTTAAATCTGTGCGCCGATTATCCGCCCGAGACGCTGGTCTCCACAAGTCCGCAGGCAAGACATGTCCAAACCGCTCGTCCTCGTCACCGCCGATGTAAAAACCTTCGAGGGCTATAACTGGCACGCCGCCACCTCGACCTATCTTCAGGCCGTGCTGAAAGGCTCGGACGCAATCCCCATGATCCTGCCCTCGCTCGGCGCGGATCTCGATCTCGACGCGGCACTGGATCAGGTCGACGGGGTTCTGGCGACCGGCTCTCGCTCCAACGTCAATCCGGAGCTCTACGGCGAAAACCCGACGGAGGAGAACGGCCCCTATGATCCGGGCCGCGATTCCACCACGCTGCCGCTGCTGAAACGCGCAGTGGAACGCGGCATTCCGGTTTTCGCCATCTGCCGCGGCATGCAGGAGCTGAACGTCGCCATGGGCGGCACGCTGTTGACGGAGATCCAGACGCTGGAAGGCCGCAGCGACCACCGCGCACCGACATCCGAGCAGCAGGACGAGCGCTTCCGTATCGCGCATCCGGTCGAGGTCGCCACCGGCGGCTGCCTTGCGGCGGTTCTCGGAGAGGAGCCTTTCGAGGTCAATTCGCTGCACCGACAGGCGGTCGGCATGCTCGGCAACGGCATGGTGGCGGAAGCCGAAGCCGAGGACGGCACCATTGAGGCGGCTTCGGTCAAGGACAGTTCCGGCTATGTGCTGGCAACCCAGTGGCACCCTGAATACTGGGTGACAACCGACGGCCCGTCGAAAAAACTCTTCGCCGCCTTCGGCGATGCGGTCAGGGCCTACCGGCAGAAGCGGTTGGGGCTTTAAGCCGCAATTCTCATACTCTCACGCCTGTTTCAGAGGAAGCAGAACGCAGGGACTGTGAGAAATGCGGGTTAATAGGCGCCCAGCCCCGAGCCCAGTGTTGCCAGCAGCAGCGTCAGTCCCAGCAGGAACACGACGGCCGCACCGGTGATCTCGATGATCCTGTGGACGCGGCCCGCCATCGGGCTGCCGTCGCCGAACAGCCGCACGGCAAGGTCCTTCGCCCCGACCGCCAGTCCCGCCAGCAGCGCCACGGTGATACCGGTGCCGACCGCCATGACGAGGGTGGAGGCGATGCCGGCGAGGATCATGCCCTGCGACAGGGCGAATACCAGAACGATCAGGGCTCCCGTACAGGGCCTGAGGCCGACGGCCAGCACGATCGATACGGCCCGCGCCAGCGTGATCTTGCCCTGAACCATTTCCGGTGTCGGCGCGTGGGCATGGCCGCAGGTCGAGCAGACACCGTCCGCGCCGATCTCGTGATCGTGATGATGACCATGGTGATGCCGCTCATCATGATGGTGATGGCCGTGGTGATGATGGGAATGATCGTCGCCATGAGGCCCGCCCGCCACAGCGAGACCGCCACCATTGAAGCGCAAGGCAAGCGCGGCGGCAAGAGGACGGACGGCCTTCTGCCACAGCAGAAAGGCGCCAAGGCCGGTGATCAGGATGTACGAGCCGATCTCAAGCCAGAAAGCCGTATCCTGAATGGCGATGCTTGTCAGGTTGAAGAGGACCGCAAGGCCGCCGACAAGAACGATGGCGGTAATCGCCTGGGCGAAAGCGGAGGCGAAGGAAAGCACGATGCCCTTTTTGAGGGTCTCGTTGTTGGCCACCACATAGGACGTGATGATCGCCTTGCCGTGCCCCGGCCCCGCCGCGTGGAAGATGCCATAGGCGAAAGAGAGGCCGATCAGCAGCCAGGCCGCATTCGGATTGGCGCGGAAGGACCGGAGGCTGCCGACGAGCGCCTGATAAAACTCCTTCTGCTTGACCGCAATCGCACCAAGCATGCGCTTGATCGGGTTCGCATGCGTCACCGGCGCTTCTGTCTGAACCGCGGAGGCTGACGTCTCTTCAGCCGTTTGGACTGCTCCGGCCTGCGAACCGGTCACCGCGTTCGTATCAGCTCCGGATGCGGCAGCATCGCTTGACAGCACCGTCTCCGGGCTCGCCCCTGCCGGAGCCGCCGCAAGCGCCGCGCCGCAGGCGACGATCATCTGGTTGATCTGCGTTTCGGCCGCCGATTGCAGTTCCGGCGGCAGGTCGCGCTGGTCCGGGCCGATCTGCGCCAGGGCATAGGCGGTGGCATCATCTAGCGGCGGCGGCGTCTTGCGCGTCACCCGGCACTCGCCGGGCGCATTTTCCGTCCCGACCGCTGCCGGCTCTTCGCCGAAGCGGAAATCGACGTAATAGGTCGGGTCATAGATATCGAGCGTGATCACGTTGGCCGCGTCGCTCGGCTCCTTCAGCGGCAGCGTAAAATGCAGTTGCAGCAGTGCCACGTCTTCCGGCAGCGTGCCGCCGTTCAGGCGCACGTCTTCTTCCATCGCCGCGAAGTCTTCCGGCTTCATCACCCAATAGTCCTTCAGCGGCACATTCACCACTTCCAGCCAGTAATCGGTCGGGGCGTTGAAATCGAACTCGACACGGGTGTTGTCGCCAAACGTGAAGTAACCGAAATCGGCCATGCTCTCCACATTCACCTTGGCGAGTTCGGCCAGTTCCTCGCGCGAATAGTGGCCGTCGCCGTTGGTATCGAAACCCTGGATGGCAAAGGCGGAGAAAGCATCATCGAACCGGAAGTTCTGCTGCAGGGCGACAGCCTTGCCGGCATCGTCGAACACCAGCTTCGCACGCGCCTCGACAAAGACGTGGGGATGGGCAGAAGCACCGGTGAGAACGGCCGGCAGCAATGAGAGAGCGAGCATTGCCCGGCTTGCGCCGGCGGAAAGCACCCGGGTCAAAGTGGCGGAAAGTTTGAGCACGAAGTCTCCCGCAGGATCAGATGTAATAGGGTTACATGACACGCTCTGCCTTCCATGACCAGAGAAGACGGCAGGATAATGGCTGAACGGGTTTCGCGGCGCAGAAAATTCCTGGAACGATTTTCGCATCAAACCGCTCTCAGCGGAACGTTTCATCCGAACTAGACGCCAGAATTAGGAGAAAAAAGACACTTTTCCCGTGAACAGGCCTAAAATGTTCACAACAATAACCAACCTGCTGAGCCAGTTATGAACGCCTTGCACACATCTGTTCACCACAGCGCCGTTTTCGATCACCCGGAAATGGGCACCCATGAAGACATCGTCTTCGTACAGGACAAAGCGACGGGGCTGCGTGCGGTGATCGCGGTCCACGATACCACCCTCGGGCCCGCACTCGGCGGGTGCCGCGTCTGGCCCTACAAGCATCCCTACGACGCCCTGACGGATGCACTGCGCCTCTCCCGCGGCATGACCTACAAGAACGCACTCGCCGGGCTGGACCTCGGTGGCGGCAAAGCCGTGATCATCGCCGATCCGCGCAAGGACAAGAGCGAAGCGCTCATGGAAGCCTTCGGCCGTCATGTCGAGCGCCTGTCGGGCACCTATATCACCGCCGAGGATGTGGGCGTCTCTCCGGACGACATGGAAGCGGTCGCCCGCAATACCGCTCATGTGCGCGGCACCAGGGCTACCGGCCTCGGCGACCCCTCGCCCTATACGGCGCTAGGCGTCTTCGAAGGCATCAAGGCTTCCGCGAAGTTCGTCTTCGGCAGCAGCGATCTCGAAGGCAAGACCGTCTCCGTGCAGGGCCTCGGGCATGTCGGTTTTGACGTCGCCAGCCAGTTGCATGCGGCCGGCGCCAAGCTGATTGTCTCCGACATTCACGCCCCAGCGGTGCTGAAAGCCATCGAGACATTCGGCGCGACTGCGGTCGATCCGGCCGAGGCTCACATGGTCGACGCCGACATCTTCGTTCCCTGCGCGCTCGGCGCCGGGCTCAACGCCCGCACCGTTCCGCAGATCCAGGCGAAGATCGTCGCAGGTGCCGCCAACAACCAGTTGCAGACCCCGGCGGACGGCGAAGCGCTGAAGAATCGCGGCATTCTCTATGCGCCGGACTATGCCATCAACGCCGGCGGCGTCATTTCCATCGCGTTGGCAACGCCGGACAGCGGCGACAAGCTGGTGCGGGAGAAGACGATCGCCATCGGCGAGACGCTGGGTGTCATCTACGAGCGTGCCGCTCGGGAAGACGTGACGCCGGAACGCGTTGCCGACACAATGGCGGAAGAACGCCTCGCCAAGGCCCGCAGGGCCTGATCGCAGGTCATTCATCAAAACCTGGAGTTGGACGCCCCCGGAGCATCGTGCGTTTCAAGAGTACCTACGATGCTCTCACGTTCTTGAGGCGGGCCGGCGGAGCCGTTTGCGCCTCAGGAAAACTTGCGCTCGGCGGCGAGCTTGAACATCTGCCGCACCAGAGTCTTGGCGTCCTCCACGGCCGTCTCGCCCATTTCCGCGTAGCAGGCCGTGACGCCCTCATGCAGCAGATAAAGCGACGAGGCGAAACCGTCCTGGCCGCTCAACTCGCCGAAAAACCGCAGCAGCTCACCCTTGTGACGCTTGACGAGGGCCGCGATTTCGGCACTGCCCGGATTGGCGGCCAATGCCTGGCGGAACATGCATTCCTTGCCCGCCGTCATGCGCATCCAGCCACCCAGCTTGTCGAACAGCTGCACGGCGGCCTCCACCCCGGGTTCGTTCACGCCTTCGCGGACAAAGCTGAGATAGCGCCGGTGGCGGTATCCCAGCGCCCCGACGATCATCGCCTCGCGCGAGGGAAAATGCCGGTAGAGCGTGCGCATGCTGACGCCCGCACCGGCCCGAAGCTCCGGAACGCTCGGCTCGGCGAATCCCCGGTGCCAGAACACTTCTTCCAGACGGGCTGCGATATGTTCCTGAGCGTTTTCCATCATCGGACTTTGCTGTCTATACCTCTGACTTTCAAGCCTCACGTTTTCTGAGGCTTGTTTGACGCGTTTTTAGTCAAATGACAGCAGATGGAAATAACCAGGCACGACGTCCGACGGACAGTATCCGACAGCACCCGGGCAGGCCCGCATTGGTTTCCCGGTGCAACCGGAACCGTTCCACCGTCCACGGTCTATTGTCGGCCGTTTTGTCCCGAGGAATACCACTCAACAAGAAAGTCCACGAAGGCCCGAACCTTGGCGCTTAAATGCCTGCGATGCGGATAAACGGCGTGAATACCGCGCATCGGTTCCTCGTAGTCCTCAAGAAGCACCTTGAGCCGGCCCTCCTCGATATCTTCGGCAACGAAAAAGACAGGTGTGCGCAAGAATCCCAGATTACAGAGCGCGGCTTCCCGCGCGGCCGCAGCACTGTTGACTTCCAACGGGCCTTTCACCGCAACCGACAGCCGTTCGCCGTTCGACTGAAAGGCCCAGTTCTGCTTGTAGCGGTAGTTGGTATCGATGATGCAGGGCCGGGAACCGAGGTCGGCGGGCACCTTCGGGGCGCCGAACTTTTCGATCACCGCCGCAGTTGCGCAGACGACCGTGCGAAAAGGTGCGATCCGCCGGGCGATCAGGCTGGAGTCCTCAAGCTGCGTCACCCTGACGGCAAGATCGAAGCCTTCTTCCACCAGATCGACGAACCGGTCTTCAAGGCGCAGGTCCAGGTTGATCTCCGGATAGCGGACCAGGAATTGCATCATCGCCTGGTTGAGCAGGTCGTCGCCCATGGAGCGGGGCGCAGAAACGCGCAGCCGGCCGCGGACTTCCTGGTGGCTCGACTGGACGGAAGCCTGCAGGTCGTCGATCCTCTGCAGGATCTCCACCGCCTCCTTGTAATAGGCTTCGCCGACTTCGGTCAGCGACACCTGCCGCGTGGTGCGGTTCAGCAGACGCACACCCAGCTCGTCTTCCAGTTCGCCGACATATTTGGAGACCAGGGCCTTGGACCGGCCCATTTCACGGGCCGCTGCAGAAAATCCGTTTGAATCGACGACTTGAATGAAGCATCGCATCCGCGTAATCGCGTCCATCCGGTTCCCTTCCCGCTCCAGGGTCTGTTGAACGCCCTGCTTAGCGTATTTCCCCTAGACCGGTCAAAAGCATAACCGTCTCCGCATCGTGCCCGACGATCAGCCCTGCACCTGTCTGCGGCGGCGGCCAAGGCGGGTGGCACCGATGAGACCGCGCATGACAAGAAGGCCGGCGAGCGCGCCGGCCCCGGCGCTGGCAAATCCGGTAAGGGTGACCGGCACGGCCGGCTCGTAGTCCGTTGCCGTCGCCTGGGCGAGCTGCGGGTCGAAGCCGCGCGCGAAGATGACCAGCCGCTCGAACGGACCGGCCGATTCAAGCTTATCCTTCTGCAGCTTCAGCCGGCTGAGACGGATCTCCGCATTCAGCATGCTGTCGCCGCGCGAGCGGACAAAGGGGTCTTCCGAGGCTTTCTGCCGCGCGATCGCCTCCGCCGGGGTGAGACCATGACGGGCGGCGTCGCGGTTGAAATCGGCAAGGATCTCCTCAAGGGCATCGATGGCACCACCGAGCCGCTGCCGGTACTGCTGCGAAAATTCCGGCAGTTGCGACGTTACCGTACCGCTCAAGAGCATGGCGATCAGCATCAGGATCCGAGCCAACTTGACCTCCCGTTCCGGGACCGCTCCGGGTACCGTGAAAACAAGACCTTCCGCATCGAACCCGCAGGCTCAGTCCTGCAGACTGATGATCCCGGCTTCCGCGGCCTCCGTACCGTAAACGAGCCGGACGCCCTCCGGATCCCAGTCAAGCGACGAAACCGGCCCCAAGCCGGGCCGGCGCAGCAGCACTTCCGCATTGTCGGCAAACCGGCACATCAGGACCATCCCGTCCTGGTAGCCGACCGCGCAGACCTCCTCCTTCGGATGACAGGCAACGGCACTGACGAGATTGTCGCTGCGCAGGCCCAGTTGCAGCGGTGTCTGGCCCATCGGCCCGGTCTTGCCGAAGAACGGCCACAGGATTGCGGCATTGGCGCCGGAGGTTGCCAGATAGCGGCCCTTGAGCGACCAGCTGAAGGATTTGACCTTGGCCGGATAGCCGGTCATGCGCATGTCCTGGCTGTCGGACAGGCGCCAGCCGTGCAGTGCGTTTTCCTGCATGGACGTCACGAGGTATTTGCCGTCCGGCGAAAAGCTGACGCCAAGATGCGCCCCCTTCCAGGAAAGCTCCACCGGCGCTCCCGCCGTGCCGGCCCACCACAGCGTCGCCCCGTCATAGCGCGAAACGGCAAGGCGCAGTCCCTTGGGCGCGAAGGCCAGGCCGCCGACCGCCCGCTCGTGGGCAAATTCCTTCTCCCGCCCGTCAGCCAGCTTCACCCAGGCCGTGCGGCCGCTGGCAAAGGCGACGGCACCGGACGGACCGGCAGCGATCAGGTCGATCCATTTGCGTGCCCGCTCGGCCACGAGTTCCGACGAGCCGTCCGCCCAAGTGCGATAGATGCAACCGTCGTCTCCGGAGGTGATCAGCGCCGACCGGTCGGCCGCCGGCTCGGCCGCCAGGAGACCGGCCTTGTGCGGCCGGCACTTCGTTTCGCCCGCGCCGGAAAGGACGATCTCGCCTTCTCCGGAAGCAAAATAGGCGCAATTCTTCAGGAAACCGGCGCGGACGACGAAGCCGTCCACATCCACGGGTGCAATTGTCGGCAAAACGTGAAGTCCTTATTGAGCGACGCAGGCCTGGAAACTGTCCTTGAGCACATCCCAGTTGAGATCGCGGCCGATGAAGACGAGACGGCTTTCGCGCGGCTCTCCCTCTTTCCAGTCGCGCTGGTGATCGCCCTCGACGATCATGTGAACGCCCTGGATCACGTAGCGCTGCGGGTCGCCCTTGAAGGCAAGGATGCCCTTCATGCGCAGGATGTTCGGCCCCTGCACCTGGGTCACCTGATTGATCCACGGGAAGAACATGTTCGGATCGAGATCGCCGGCCTTGAGCGAGATGCTCTTCACCGAATGCGGATCCTCGTGATGGTGATGGTGGCCATGGTCGTGGTGGTGCCCATGATCGTGCCCGTGATGATGATGATCGTGGCCGTGATCGTGATGATCGTGATCGCAGTCCGGGCCGCATTCGTCGGCGTGGTGGCCATGCTCCAGGAAATGCGGATCCAGCGACAGGATGCGGTCGAGATCGAAAGCACCGCGATCGAGCACCTTTGCGATGTCGATGCTGCAACGCTCGCTGCGATGCTGGACGGCGTAAGGGTTGATGGAGCGGATGCGCGCCTCGACCGCAGCCAGTTCCTCGGCCGAAACGAGATCGGTCTTGTTGATCAGGATCACGTCGGCAAAGGCCACCTGGTCCTCCGCTTCTTCCGTATCCTCCAGGCGCTGCAGCACATGGCGGGCATCGACCACGGCGACGACCGCGTCGAGTTTCGCCGCGGCACGCACGTCGTCGTCCATGAAGAAGGTCTGGGCGACCGGCGCCGGATCGGCAACGCCTGTTGTCTCGACGATGATCGCATCGAAGGCATTCTTGCGCTTCATCAGGTTCTGCACCGTGCGGATGAGGTCGCCGCGCACCGTGCAGCAGATGCAGCCGTTGTTCATTTCGAAGATTTCTTCGTCCGATTCGACCAGAAGGTCGTTGTCGATGCCGACTTCGCCGAATTCGTTGACGATCACCGCGTAACGCTGGCCGTGGTTTTCGGTCAGGATCCGGTTGAGAAGCGTTGTCTTGCCTGCACCGAGATAGCCCGTCAGAACGGTGACGGGGATCTGGGCCTGGCTGTCCTGGGTCGCAGTCATTGCGCAAAATTTCCTGGCAGGGGATGGGAAGGCGCCCGAGTTAGACGGGCTGCTTTGGCGCGAATATAAGCACATCGCTGCCGCTTTGGGAGTGCAGTGGAGAAAATTCCCCAATCCGGCACCTAATGGTGATTGCGTCTCTTGGCCGAACCGCCGTTCGGGCCGGGGTTCGCCGCGCTGATCGCCTCGACCTGCTCATAGATGGTCCTCCAGGCATTTTACGAGTGTGATCGCCGGTCGGATGTATTCGGCAGAGCGCGCATGGACGCGCCTGCAGACCGGCTAATGGAGCCGACAACAGGACAATGCGGGTTTGGACCATCCCGAGCATGCTGTACCTTTGCATCCGCGAACCGGATAACCGCCTTGATCGAGGGTATAGTTCATGCCGAAAGTTGTTGGAATTGGTGGAGTGTTCTTCAGGGCCGCTGACCCTTCCGCGCTCGCCGAATGGTATGAGACCCACCTTGGGATCGACAACCTGCAGAAGTCCGTCTGGCAGCAGGAAGCCGGAACGACCATTTTCGGCCCTTTCTCTGCGTCTACTGACTATTTCGGGAGGCCCGAGCAGCAATGGATGGTCAATTTCCGCGTCGATGATCTTGACGGCTTCATTGCAAATCTGACAGCGAGCGGAATCGCGGTGGAAACGCGAGCCGAATGGGACTCGGAGGTCGGCAGGTTTGCGCGGATCCACGACCCGGAGGGCAATCCGATCGAGCTTTGGGAACCTGCGTGATCTTGATGCTGGCAACATCATTCCGGAGCTTCCGAACCTGTCATAGTTTCTGATGGCAGCAAGGCTTTAAGCATCCTCGACAGAAAGCAGAAGAGGATGCCTGACCGACTGCAGGCGCTATCCGGCGGGTGAAAGACCGCGCCCGAACGCTTTCCCCGCTCTTCAGCCTTTTCAAAGCCTTGGCCGCCGCAGTACCGTCAGCGCCGGCCGCGCACGAAGAGCCCATGTTGCCCATTGGGGAGGAGAAACCGGAATGCTGCATACAATCGGCGGATTTGACCGCATCGGCGAAGAAAATGCGTTTGCCGTTCTTGCGCGCGCGACGGAGCTTGCGGCCGCGGGCCGCGACATCATCAACCTGGGCATCGGCCAGCCGGATTTCAGAACGCCGGATCATATTGTCGAAGCCGCGATCAAGGCGCTGCGTGACGGCCAGCATGGCTATACGCCGGCAACCGGCATCGCGCCCTTGCGCGAGGCAGTCTCGGCCGATCTCCTGAAACGCCACGGCACGGAGACGGACCCGGGAAATGTCCTGATCGTTCCCGGCGGCAAGGTGACCATGTTCATGGCGATCCTGATGTTCGGGGAACCGGGAACAGAGATCCTCTATCCCGACCCCGGCTTTCCGATCTACCGCTCGATGATCGAGTTTACCGGCGCGCGGCCGGTGCCGGTGCCGATACGCGAGGAAAACGACTTTGCTTTTTCCGCGGAGGAAACCCTGTCGCTGATCACCGAACGGACCCGGCTGCTGATCCTGAATTCGCCCGCCAACCCGACCGGTGGCGTGACGCCCCGCGCAGAAATCGAAAAGCTGGTTGCCGGGCTTGAACGCTTCCCGGACGTGGCGGTTATGTCTGACGAGATCTATTCTCAGATGACATATGACGGCATGGAACATGTCTCGCTCATCACCTTCGAGGCGCTGCGCGACCGTCTGATCCTGCTGGACGGCTGGTCCAAGACTTATGCGATGACCGGCTGGCGTCTGGGCTTTTCGCTCTGGCCGGAGAGCCTCATCGCCAAGGCGCGCAAGCTCGCCGTCAACGCCTGGTCCTGCGTCAACGCACCGGCGCAGTTCGCCGCGCTCGAGGCCCTGAGGGGACCGCAGACTGCCGTGAGCGACATGATCGCCGCCTTCGATGAAAGGCGCAGGGTGACTGTCGAGGGTCTGAACGCCATCGACGGCCTCTCGTGCAGGACGCCGCTCGGAGCCTTCTACGCATTTCCCAACATCAAGAATACCGGATGGAAGGCCAAGCAACTCGCCTCCGCACTCTTGGAAGAGGCAGGGGTCGCCGTTATCGGCGGACCGGATTTCGGTGTATTGGGCGAAGGTTACATGAGATTGTCTTACGCCAATTCGACCGACAACATCCACGAGGCGCTGAAGCGGATCGATCAATTCCTGAAGCAGTCCAGATAATATCGACAACTAGGAATTATTACCAAACTCCAGCCAGAAACGAGATTTAGACGCCAAGGATTAGACGCAGATCTTCCTTTGCGTATCCCTTTTCTTAAACTTTGTCGGCTTCAATGGGACCGAGGCTAGGGCAAGACAACGGGGACCGAAATGACGGCGGGCATAGTTCTGGATATTGAGCAGTCGTTCGGTGCGTTGAACGAATGCGTCCTGGTCACAAACGCCGAACGAACCATCATCTTCATCAACGAGGCAATGGAGAAACTGCTCCGCGCCAAGAGCAACGAGATAGTGGGCTCGACGACGAAACGCTTCTTTGCCGACCCGGATCAGTACGAAAAGATGGCCGAGCTTTATCAGGCCCCGACGGATCACCGGAATCGCAAAGCCTATGCTCTTGATCTGATCCTTGCCGACGGGTCCACGGCTTCCGTTGAAGTTGTCAGCGCGCCGCTGTTCGATTCCGATCAAAATTTGTCGGGCCTTCTGTTCATTGCCCGGGATCAGAGTGAGCGCAGGGCGCTGGAAAGCAAGCTGAGCGATATCGCTTTGACGCTCGAGGATGCACTGGATGCGATTAGTGAAGGCTTTGCCATCTTCGACAAGGAAGACCGGCTGATCATCTGCAACGACACCTACCGCGACATCTATGCGCCCTCTGCCCCCGCGATCTTTCCCGGCAACCGCTTCGAGGACATCCTGCGGTTCGGGCTCAACCGGAAACAGTACGACACCGGTGCCCAAAGTGCAGAGGAATGGCTGGAAGAACGCATGAAGCGGCATCTTGAGGCCGATGGGGCCGTCCTGGAGCAGAATCTCGCTGACGGCCGCTGGATCCGGATATCGGAAACCCGCACCCGCAGGGGAGGCATCGCCGGCATCCGCACCGACATCACGGAATTGAAGCAGGCCAGAGCCCAGGCGGAAAACGCCTATCAGAACCTCAGCCTGATGGCCGACAACATCGTGGCCAGCGTCACGGAAGTCGATCCGGACGGCAAATGCGTGTTCATTAACAGGACTGCCTGCGAATGGTTCAACGACGAAGCGCAAAACCTTATCGGGACGCGCCTGCGGGACCGCCTGCCCTGGAAGGAACGGGAGAGCATCCGCGCCGCTCTGGAGATGGCCCAGAAGGGCGAAGAGGTCACGACGGAAGCCTGCTTTCATTTCCCCGACGGCATAACGCGCGAATGCATCATGAACTGCAATCCGCGCATCGGCGACGACGGAACGGTGCAGGGAATCGTAGTCCTGATTTCCGACATCACCGACCGGAAGAAGACCGAACGCACGCTTGCAGAACTCTATGCCATCACCTCGACACGGGAACTCGGCCATGAGGACAAGATCGCCGAGATCCTGCGCCTTGGCACCGAACATTTCGACGTGCCGTTCGGCATCATCAGTCATGTGATCAACGATCATTACACGATCACCCACGCCCAGAGCCCGAATGGCGAGCTTGTTCCCGGAACCTCCTTTCCGTTGAAGGATACGTATTGCAATTTGACGCTTGGCACTGATGAGGCAATTGCCACTTCCAACGCCGCCACCTCCAGCTTCGCAAAGCATCCCTGCTATGAAATCTTTAAGCTGGAAACCTATATCGGCGCGCCCCTGCTGGTGGACGGCGAAGTGCACGGGACCATCAACTTCACGAATTCCGAAATCCGCAAGCGCGATTTCACGCCGTCGGACCTGCAAATCGTGCGCCAGTTCGCCGACTGGGTGGGCCACGAGATCGCTCGCCAGCGCGACCACCAGGCACTGATGACCGCCAAGATCAATCTGGAACGTGTCGCCAGCATCGATGACCTGACCCAGATCCTCAACCGCCGCGCCTTTCTGGAGCGGGCCAATACCGAGGTGCAGCGTTTCCGCCGCACCAGACGCCCCTTCACGGCCGTCATGATGGATATCGACAAGTTCAAGCAGATCAACGACCTGCACGGCCATGCGACCGGCGACGAAGTGCTTAGAAAATTCGCCGACACCGTCGGCGGCGCTCTGCGTGCAGTCGATGTCTTCGGCCGAGTCGGCGGCGAGGAATTCTGCATGCTGCTGTACAACACCACCATGGAGGAGGCCATGCTGGTCTGTGAGCGTCTGCGTCTCAAGATCATGCAGGAGTGCCAGCATGAAACGGTCGGGCAGACGGTCACCTGCAGCATGGGGCTGGCATCCGCCGCTCGCGAGGATGTCGAATTCTCCACCCTGATGCAGAAGGCCGACACGGCGCTTTACGAAGCCAAATCCTCCGGACGCAACAAATGCGTCGCCTACGAGGCGTCACAGCCGCTGAAATCATCAGTGCTATAACTGGGGGAGAGACGGCCGGCGGAATTCCGCCCCCCCGAATCGCATTCTCGAACCGCAGTCAGGCTTCGCCTCGGTATGTCGGAGCGCCGACGAAGACGAACTCGCTATCGTCCCCCTGTCCATCAATGCGCGCGCCGAGGCCGGAAGGACAAGAGCTTTGATACGTTCAAGTCGCCCAGGCCCTCAGGCCCGGGCCGTTCGTCGCCGGACGGTCGCTCCGCTGCGTCCGCAATGCCCCCTGAGGTTTTCAACAAACCGGACGTCGCCTCGACGCATGAATCTGCCGTTCTTTTGACGATACCTGTGACATATGCAACAGTATCCTCATCGACAGCGGGGCAGGAAAAAATCAAATCAACAAGAAAACGTATAGAAGCGGATCCTCCACGCGATGACCTCTACGGCCGAAAAGTATTCTTTTTAGCCGAGATCACTCAAGGAGGGATATTTGTTCAAGAAAATACTCATTCCGATCGACTTAAATCATGCGGAAAAACTTGAAAAGGCGGTGTCGGCAGGCGCTCACCTTGCCAAGTCCGGCGACGTTTCCGTCGTATTCGCAGCTGTGACGTCAAAAGCGCCCGGCTCGCTCGCCCACACGCCGGAGGAGTTCCGGGACAAACTGGCGTCCTATGCCGCCGAGGAAGGCGGAAAACACGGGATCACCGCCACAGGCCACGCCGTCTTCGTTCACGATCCTGCCGTCGACCTGGAGGACGGTATCCTGAAGGCCGTGCACGAGACCGGTGCGGATCTTGTGGTGATGGCCACCCACATCCCCCATCTTCCGGACCATATCTGGCCGTCCAACGGCGGCCGGGTGGCCTCCCACGCAGACGTGTCCGTCTTCCTCGTCCGATAACGAAACCTTCAGATCAAAGGAGCGCTCCCATGAGCGACAGCGCCAACAACCAAGGCATTCCGGATCCGGAGGGTGCCGCCAATCTCATCGATACGGAATATGAAATCGGCCAGGACAATATCGAAACGTCGGTCGGTCCGTTCAGCCTCGACATTCACAATCCGGTCTTCATGATCTCCGGCCTGACCATCGTCGCCTTCGTCTTCCTGACCCTCGCCTTTCAGACCGAAGTCGGCCCGGTTTTCGACGCCATGCGCAAATGGCTGACGGCGAACCTGGACTGGTTCTTCATCATTTCCGGTAACGTCTTCGTTCTCGTCTGCCTTGCGCTGATCGTCACGCCCCTCGGCAGTGTCCGCATCGGCGGCAAGGATGCCGATCCGGACTACAGTTATTTCGGCTGGTTCGCGATGCTGTTCGCCGCCGGCATGGGCATCGGCCTGATGTTCTTCGGCGTTTTGGAACCGGTCTATCACATGGCCTTTTCCGAGCCGGTCGGCGTACCTTCGCCCTTCGATGCCGACGGCAATCTGATTGAGGAGAATGTCGCCGCTGCCAAGGCAATGGGCATGGCCGCCACGATTTACCACTGGGGCCTGCATCCCTGGGCGATCTATGCGGTGGTAGCGCTGGCGCTGGCGCTGTTCTCTTTCAACAAGGGCCTGCCGCTGACCATGCGCTCGGTGTTCTACCCGATCTTCGGCGAACGCACCTGGGGCTGGCCGGGTCACATCATCGACATCCTTGCCGTGTTCGCGACGCTGTTCGGCCTGGCGACATCGCTCGGTTTCGGCGCACAGCAGGCCAATGCCGGTCTCGACTTTGTCTTCGGCATTCCGGTCAGCACGACGGCACAGGTGGTGCTCATCATCGGCATCACGGCGGTCGCCCTCATCTCCGTGCTGCGCGGCCTGGACGGCGGCGTCAAGGTGCTGTCGGAGATCAATATGATGATCGCCGCCCTGCTGCTGGTCTTCGTCATCATCGCGGGTCCGACGGGAACGCTGATCAGCGGCTTCTTCACGAATGCGGCCGCCTATGCCCAGGAACTCATACCGCTGTCGATGCCCTTCGGCCGCGAGGATGACGGTTTCCGCCAGGGCTGGACATCCTTCTACTGGGCCTGGTGGATTTCCTGGTCGCCGTTTGTCGGCATGTTCATCGCCCGGGTCAGCCGAGGCCGCACGGTGCGCGAATTCATCATCTGCGTGCTCATCATCCCGACCGTGGTTTCCATGATCTGGATGACGGCCTTCGGCGGCACAGCGATCGAGCAGGTTCTGACCAACCCGGACAGCCAGGTGCATCAATACGTGATTGCCAGCTACAGCCCGGAACTGTCGCTCTTCGGCATGCTCGCCGACCTGCCGATGGCCTCGATCACCTCCTTCATCGGCATCGTCCTGGTGATCGTGTTCTTCGTCACCTCGTCCGACAGCGGTTCGCTGGTGATCGATACCATCACGGCCGGCGGCAAGGTCGACGCGCCGGTGCCCCAGCGCGTTTTCTGGTGCACCTTCGAGGGTCTCGTTGCCATCGCGCTCCTGATCGGTGGCGGCCTTGGCGCGCTGCAGGCGATGGCGGTTTCAACGGGCTTCCCGTTCACCATCGTGCTGCTGCTCGCCTGTTACGCGATCTTCAAGGGGCTCATGGACGAACCGCGCTGAGACCGTTGGGCAAAAAGGAAACGGGCGGCATCAGCCGCCCGTCGAAATTTTGGCACTTCCTCAACGTCGTCATCCCGGACGAAGCGCAGCGAAGATCCGGGACCGGTGAGCCGAGTGAGGATCAAATGAACGCGATAGCAATAACCTGTGGTTCCCCGGTCCCGGCTCGCGCTGCGCTTGGCCGGGATGACGATGGAAAGGATGTGGAAGCGAGGGTTCCAGCGGGCGGCCCTGGCCGCCCGTATGTCGTTACTCTGCCAGTTTCGGTGCCAGGCGCACGCCTGGAGGCGGCGAGCTTTCGCGGATGCGCACTTCCGGCTCGATGACGATGGGCGTGTTCGGCACGCGGTCGCCGGCGATCTGGCGAAGAAGCGTCAGGGCAGCGAGCCGGCCGATCTTGTCCGGCTGCGCGGACACCGTGGTCAACGCCGGCGTGCGTGCATCGGCTCCGTCGATATCGTCATATCCGGTGATTGCCATGTCCGGGCCCGGTTCGATGCCGGCACGGCGGAAAGTGGTCATCATGCCGAGCGCCACAAGGTCGTTGAAGCCGACGATCGCCGTCGGCCGCTTTTTCGCCTCCAGGATCTTCGGCACCGCCGCCCGCCCGTCCGCCTGGGTCATCAGTTCCGGCAGATCCAGCTGGTCGGCAGGATCGATGCCGGCCTCTTCCAGCGCCTTGCGCCAACCTGCGTTTCGGTAGCGACCGGTGGAGCTTCCCCTTCGGCCGCCGACCATGGCGATGTCCTTGTGTCCCTGTTTGATGAGGTGCTTGGTAATCTGGTAGGTGCCGGCCAGGTCGTCGCCGCGCACGCAGGGCGCCCAGACGCCGGGAACCTCGCGCGCCACCAGCGTCACCGGAATGCCCTGGTCCACCAGCCGGTTGATCTCCTCCGCGGACGTGCCGACGGAGGGACACAGGATCAAACCGTCGGCCCGGTGCTGCAGCAGCGTGTTGACGAAGGCCCGCTGGCGTTTGACGTCATCGCGGTGATTGCAGATGAAGATCATCTGCCCCTGCTCTTCCAGGACATCCTCCAGCGCGGAGAACACTTCGGCAAAATAGGGGTTCAGGATGTCGTGGACCGCGACACCGACGATCTGGCTGCGCGCGGTGCGCAGCGACGCGGCGGAGCGGTTGTAGATATAGCCGATTTCCTCGGCAGTCTGCTTGACCTTCGCCCGCGTCTCCTCGGCAACGAGCGGACTGTCCCGGAGCGCCAGCGACACGGTTGCCGTCGATATCCCGAGCTGGTCGGCGATATGTCCAAGTGTGAGCCTTTTGCCCGGTTTTTGCGGAAATTCCGGCTGGGAGGGAGGGGAACCGTTGTCTTCAGACATTCCTATTTCTCGATGACCGCAGCGGCAATGGCAGAGACCGTTATAGACCTCTGCCGCCGGGGTAAACAGGTTTTTTCCTTTTTCTGAGGTTTGCGCCAGTCATTGCCGTCCCTAACGCAACGCCGCCGGCGCGGAATCGTCGAACTCTTCCCTGAGATTGACGACCACACGTCGGTTCTGTGACTGGCAGGTAAGCTCGTCGCAATCCGTCACCGGACGCTCCACGCCATAGCCCTTGACCCACATGCGCTTGGGATTGACGCCGAGTTTGACGAGTTCGGCCATGACCGCGTTTGCCCGCTCCGTCGACAGGGTCTTTTGCGCCGCTTCGCTGCCCGGATCATCTGCATGACCCTGGATCTTGACCAGCCACTTCTTGTTCTGCTTCAGCCACTTCGCCTGGTTGTCGATGGTGATCCGGGCTTCTTCCGTAACGACGGCAGAGCCCTGGTCGAAATAGATCCGGCGGCCGACATTGAGAATGAATTCTTCTTCCGAGCCGGACGAAATCGTGCCGTACCCTGCAGCCGGCGCGTTGGTCACGTCCGGCGTCGTCAGACCGGCGCTGTTGCAGCCGGCAAGTCCAAAAGCAAGCAAGAGGGCGACGCATGCGCCCTGGCCGATCCGGCCCAGTCTGATATCCAAGGAAGCCCCCACTTCTCTATGTGATCTGCGATGCCGGCATCAGCCGGCATCCGCTCCAAGATGCTCCAGCACCAGGACGCCCGTCCCCTTGGGACAGCGCTGGTAGAGATCGATAACGTCCTCCGGGAACATGCGGATGCATCCGCTCGAAACGTCACGCCCGATGCTCCAGGGTTCCAGCGTGCTGTGCAGCCGGTAGCCGAGGTCGCGGCCGTCCCGGTAAAGATAGAGCGCCCGTGGGCCCAGCGGATTGTTGGGCGCACCGCCCTCGACCATCCGCGGCAGGTCCGGCTGGCGCTGCAGCATTTCGGGCGGCGGTACCCAGCGCGGCCACAATTGTTTGCGGTCGATCCGCGCCCGGCCGAACCACTGGAACCCCTCCCGGCCGACACCGACGCCGTAGCGCAGCGCGGTGTTGTTCTCCCAGACCCAGTAGAGGAAGTGGTTGTTGGTATCGACGACGACGGTACCGGGCGGCTCGTCGCTGAAATACTTCACCATCTGGCGGTGCCAGACCGGGTCGATCTTGTTGAAATTGGTGCGGCGGTACTGAAAGCCGCTATCCGTCTGATAGCCGTTGAAATAGGCATTCGCCGCAGCATTGGCGCTGGCGGCATGCGGCAGGACGAGCGTTCCGGCCGCGGCGGCGGCCCCCGTCAGAAACATGCGGCGGTTCAAGTCCATCCCATACCCCCCCTAAGGCTGGTGATCCTTGCTGACCGGCGGACCGCTGCCTGAACCGGCCCGGCCCAGCGAGACGCCAGGCGGCAATAAGACGGGAAGTCGCCATTTCCGTCAACCTTCCTTGACGACGGCGGACAGGTCACCCGGGATACTAGAGCGTTTCTCGTCAATATTGAATCATTTGACCGCGGCGATTTTGCCCTCTGGCTAGGCGGTTTGCGTGCCGTGGTGCGGGCCACCACAAGGGCGAGCCAACGACGCCAGAGGGCAAAATCGCCCGGCCCAATTCACCTCTGTTTTCCAATCACTTCGGCCTGTCCTGGGTGAGGAATTCCGGCCCACCGGAAGGCTGTGCTCCAATTACCGAACATGACAGGAAGATCACGCCAGGGGCTGCCAGTGCGCACAATCCAAAGCACGGCTTCGATGAACAAGCGGTTGTTCCTGCCGCTCCGACCAGGGTCCGTCGGTTTGCCAAGGCAGTGCGGCTCTATCTTCGCCCACTGGGCGTCTGTCAGTACAAAACGATCCATCCAAAGTGTGAATCACATTCATACTGATTTGTGAATCCCCACAAACCCTAGATCCCCTTCACCCGTTCCCGGTAGAGGATGTAGAGGCCGGAAGCGACGACGATGGCCGCCCCGATGAGCGTGGTGAGCGTCGGCACGTCGGCGAAAACCAGATAACCGAGCGCGATCATCCAGACGATCTGGGTATAGATGAAAGGCGCGAGCACCGGCGCCGGCGCGATCCGGTGCGCCATGATGAAAAGGAAATGCCCGCCGGCGCCGAGGATGCCTGTTGCAAACAAGAGCATCCAGGTCCAGGCATCGGGAGGCGTCTGCCAAACCGAAAGCCCGGCCGGTGTCATGGCGATTGCCGCGACGATGCCGGAGATGATCAGGAGGCCTGCCGATCCGTCGGTCGCCGTGAGCTGGCGTGTCAGCAGCGCGTAGAACGCATAGAAGGTCATGGCGGCGACCGAGTAGAGTGCCGCCCAGTGCATGTCGCCGAAGCCCGGCTGCGTTACGACCAGCACCCCCATGAAGCCGACAATGATCGCCGCCCAGCGCCGCGCGCCCGCCCATTCGCCAAGCATCGGACCGGCCAGCGCGGTGATGACGAAGGGGCCCGCAAACATGATCGCCATGGTTTCTGCCAGCTGCAGATAGCGGACAGCCAGGAAGTTGCAGATGGTCGTGCCGAGAAGACAGAAGGCGCGCACGATCTGCAGCACCGGCCGCCGCGTTTTCAGGAGCGACGGTTTCTTCCAGACCTGGAACAGCACCAGCGACAGGATCACGTGACTGACGAACCGCATCCAGACGATCTGCAGGGTGGGCAGGTTGGCGGAGATGTATTTCGCTGTTGCGTCGAGAATGGAGAAACTCAGGCAGGCCAGCACGATGAGACCGATGCCGGCGAGCGGTGCGGCCCCGGCAGCAGACCTTGGCGTCGGGTTTTCCTGACTGTCATGCGCCATGGATGGCGGCCTTTCAAACGATCATCCGCGGAGAAACGGACTGTGGCGGCGTTCCGGCAAAGGGGCCCGGTTGAGTTATAACCGGCAGGCCACTACCTAAGCGGAAGAACACGCGGGGACGATTATGCCTGTTGCAGAAATCGAAACATGGCTGGGGCGCCTTTCCATAACCGAACAGGACGGCGCAATCACCCAGATACACTGGAACGGCGCTGCAGGCAAAGCAGAAACACCTTTGCTGAAGGAAGCGGCCCGGCAGATCCAGGCCTATCTCGCCGGCGATCTGAAAGCATTCGACCTGCCGCTGGCCCCCAAAGGGGGCGACCTGCATCAGGCGGTTTTCAGGGCAATGCTTGCAATCCCCTATGGCGAGACCCGCACCTATGGCGACCTGGCGAAGGAGCTCGACACCTACGGCCAGCCGATCGGCCAGGCCTGCGGCGCCAACCCCATCCCGATCGTCATCCCCTGCCACCGCATCCTGTCGGCCAACGGCCTCGGCGGCTATTCCGGCGCCGGGGGCACGGAAACCAAGATCGCGCTCCTGAAACTGGAAGGCGGCTATCCGTTTCTGGTTTAGAGGGTGATGGCGCGCACTGGACCACAATTCCGGCCTGAGGTTAGCTTCCGGACGATGTCTGCAACACGCCGCCGTTGCAGCCGTTCGGTGGCTGTCGACTTGGTTCCTTTAAACTGCCGTTGGCTGCGCGACGTGCAGAGGTCTATAGAGGGCGGGGAGTGGACTTTTGCTGCGGTGGAGACGAATGACAGGTTTGGGCCGGGAACGTCACGCGACAGCTATCGCTTTTCGACGACCAAGGCTTTCGGCAGGCCCTCACTCCACTTGCGCAGTTCATCCAGAAAACCGAGGGCAGTGCGACCGAAACCAGTGATTTCGTAGACCACGGTGATCGGGGCGGTATCGAGCACTTCGCGCCTGACCAACCCTTGGTCTTCGAGCTGCCGCAAGCGTTCCGTGATCATCTTCTTCGATGCGCCCCCGATCATCCGCGCGAGGTCGTTGAACCGGACAGGTCCATCCTTGACGTGCCAAAGGATGGAGCCAGTCCATTTCCCTCCGATAATCCGCATCCCGCGTTCGATAGCGCAGGGTTCCGTGCAGGCGTTCGTCGCTCTCCGACGGCGTGCACCGTCCACTTCGATCCGTGCTTCCATCGTCATACGCTCCGTTGTTCTGTTTTCGATCTAGGTTACAAAAAGTATACTAGTTGTTTTTGTATCCTTTCGCGTTCATCTCATGCCGGACCCCGCCGAAGTCAAGCGGGCATAGCAGCAACGGAAGAGACAACATGAGCAATATCCACATCCTCAACGGCGCACAGCCCTACGAATTTGCCCCTGGAAAACTCAACGAGACGTTCGCCGAGCGCGCCAAGGCAACACTCGAAGCGCAAGGTCATGAGGTCCGCCTGACCACGGTGGCCGCCGGTTACGACGTGCAAGCCGAAGTGGACAGCCACCTTTGGGCGGACGTGCTCCTCCTGCAATTCCCGGTGAACTGGATGGGTGTGCCGTGGTCGTTCAAGAAATACATGGATGAGGTCTACACGGTCGGCATGAGCGGGCAGCTCAGCAATGGCGATGGCCGTAGCGCTGCCGCGCCGAAAGCGAACTACGGCATGGGCGGCAATCTGGCCGGAACCCGTTACATGATCTCGGCCACGCTGAATGCACCGGCGGAGGCTTTCGGCGATCTGGACGAACCCTTCTTCCAGGGCATGTCGCTCGATGACCTCCTGCGCCCGGTTCACCTGAACGCCAAGTTCTTCGGCATGACGCCCCTGCCGACCTTCGGTGCCTTCGACGTGATGAAGAACCCGGACGCGGAATCCGACTTCGCCCGTTTCGACGTTCATCTTGCCACGACCTTCGGGGAGCTCTCCAATGACGCAGCCTGATATCGTCCTCTACACAGCCAACACCATGAATGGCTGGAAGCCTCTGATCTTTCTGCACGAAGCCCAGATCGACTATGAGCTGGTGCCAATCGATTTCGGCAAGAAGGAGCAGAAGGCACCGGACTATATCCGTCTGAACCCGAACGGCAGGATCCCGACCATCGTGGATCGCGGCGCCGATGACTTCGCGGTGTTCGAGAGCGGCGCGATCCTGTGGTATCTCGCCGAGAAATACGACAGGTTCCTCAGCCACCACTCAAAAGTTCGGTCGGAGACGTTGCAATGGCTGATGTTCCAGATGGGCGGGATCGGTCCGATGATGGGCCAGGCGATGTTCTTTCAAAGGATCGCCAAGCCGAATGGCGACGAGGTGCCCTATGCCATCGACCGCTACGTGACCGAAAGCCGCCGCCTGCTCGAGGTGCTCGACACGCGTCTTGCCGGGCGCGACTGGCTGGTCGGTGACGCGATGTCCATCGCGGATATCGCGACATACCCTTGGGCGCGCAGCTACTTCTGGGCGACAGTGAGTGTCGACGGACTGCCGCACCTAAAGGCGTGGTTCGACCGTATCGACGCCATGCCGCGGATTCAGGAAGCTCTTCAGCTTCCGGAACCGCGACCGTCGGCCTTCGGTGAGGGCGATACGGACGCGGCTGCTTCGGAAAACGCCGCACGCTTCCGCTGAATAACTGGCGCGCAGTTTTGGCAATCGCCTTATGAGCGCGCCACTTTCCCAGCTCGACCTTCCGTCAACCCAAGAGACCGAAGGCGGGTAACTTGAACTCCACCCTTGGACACGCCACCCTGTCATTGGCAGCTTCTGAGGCAAAGCAGTAATATATCCGATCCGCATAACAAGGTCCGGTTTGGGCCGAATCCTGCAGTTGAACAGATCTGTGCGAATGTTTTGCCACAACAGCTTGTTGCCTCTATGCGGACCGCCACCTGTCGCCCCAATCCCAGCCATGACTGCAGCCCACGACCTCACACCGGCAACCGGATGACGAACAGCTTGCGCGTCGTCTCCAAAACTTCCCAGACGCCGGTGAAGCCCGGCTGCAGCACGAAGCTGTCGCCCGGGCCGATGTCGCGGATGTTGCCGTCCTTGTCGGTCAGCCGGGAGCGGCCGGAGAGGATCGAGCAGAATTCCCACTCGTCATAGGAGATGCGCCACGAGCCGGGTGTCGATTGCCAGACGCCGGTGAAGAGCGTGTCGTTGTCGCGAGCCTCGACCAGCCACGTAGTGAAGCGCGGATCGCCGGAGATGACCTTTTCCGGTGCCGGAGCGCCTTCTTCCGGAACGATGTCCTCAAGGCTGAAGGGAAGGAAGGCGTGCATGGAAGGCTCCTCGGCGTGTCGGTTACGCTGGATTCTAGCCGCAGCGCAGCGTGCTTACCAGAACGCATCGAGGCATGTGGGCCGGCAGTCGACGCAGGGACAGGGACAGGGACGCAGGCCCGGACGACAGATACCCCGGCGAGGAAACCCCCGCCGGGGTATCGGCCTGAAGCCTAAGTGATCAGAAATCCGATGAACACCATCACGGTCGCCAGCGTGCCCCAGCCCAGCAGTTCGGCCAGTTGCCCGCTGTGAGAACGGTTCAACACGCGGGCTTGCGCCGGGCTGCCCCGGCCCGGAACATGACGGGCAGCGGCTTTGCCGGATACACGGGAGAAGCGGCGGCGCAGGTCGGCTGCGCGGCGGGCGCCGCGATCTTCGTTCAGGGTCCGAAATTTCGCGTACATGACGGCCATCCTCTCAATTTGCCGGTTTGGCTGAAGAGGACGTAAGAAACCGGACCTCCGGTTTCAAATGACCGATTTGTAATCTTTGTCCCTGCGGCAATTCGGTACCACGCAACAGGTTGCAAAGCTTGGCAAATTCGGCGTCACCCCGGGCAAGCAAAGCGCAGACCCGGGGCCTACTCGCTGGACCGCTTGCTGAAGCAATCGAATGAAGCCAAGGATCAACCGCCCAAACACGGCTCTGGAAACGAGCGGGCCCCGGCTCTCCCTTTGGTCGCCCGGGGTGACACAGAAGAACAGCTCCGTGATGGCACATTTTGCGAGGACGCTTCCCGACGCGACCTGGACCTGAAGACAGCGCGCCTTGCCACCAACGGTCAGGCTGCCGTCAGCTCCTCGTCCTTCTCCTTGACGTCCTGATCCTTGGCCTGTGCGTCTGCGGCCTCTTCGCCTTCGGTGTCGAAATCGGCTTCATGCTCGGGATCGTCATCGACGGAAAGCGACAGGTTCTTCTCGACCTGGCGCAGAAGCTTGCGCAGTTTCTTGCGGTCCTTGTCCTCCAGTCCGGACATGGCCTCGCGCTCGAGGCGCTTCCACGCCTTGTCGACGGAAAGAACAAGCTCGCGGCCGGTCTCGGTCAGATAGACCCGTGCCAGCCGGCCGTCGGCATCGGAAACCTGGCGGCGCACATAGCCCTGGCTGGAAAGGCGCGTGACCATTTTGGTGACCGTGGGCGGCTGCACACCGAGCGCGAGCGCCAACTGGCTCATCGTGCGGCCGTCCGCATCGGCAAGCACCTTCAAGACCAGTTCCTGTCCCGGATGCAGGCCGATCCGCATCAGATGCGCGCCGGAGCGGGCCCGCTGTGCCTTCGCGGCCTGAACCAGGCGAAAGGTTATGCTTTTCTTGTAGTTGAAAGCCATGAAACCGTTCCCGTCCTCGATTAACCCGAATCACGCTCATCTCGGCGCGGCGGAACCGTAGCGGGAGTATTTAACCGTCAAATGACACTGCAGGCGATCCGGACGATTTTTCTATCCTCGCACGGACTTGGCACCGGTTACCCAGCTAATCACCATTGTCGTACCGGGCTTGCAGCCTTGCAGGTTCTGCCCTTGCCGGCAAATCGGGCAACACAGGTTTCTCCCCTGGACAGGAACCCGCCCCGGTTCAGAGCGTGTCGGCGGGTTCCATCGCCGCCTGCAGCGCTGCCGACACGTCGCGGCAATAATCGCTGTAGGCCTGAGACGTGCGGAAGCCTTCCTCGCGCCGTGCCATGGTCTCTATCCGTTTTTCAAGTGCCACCCGGCCCGGACGGGCCGCCATGACGACGACGCGGTCGGACAGGTAAACGGACTCGAACACCGAATGGGTCACGAACAGCACCGTCCAGCCGAAAGTCTTCTGCAGGCGCAAGAGGTCGTTGTTGAGCTTGAAACGGGTGATTTCGTCAAGCGCCGCGAAGGGTTCGTCCATCAGCAGCACCTTCGGACGCGTGATCAGCGCCCGTGCAATGGAGACCCGCATCTTCATGCCGCCGGAAAGTTGCCTTGGAAAGTGATCGGCAAATTCCTCCAGCCCGACGGTTGCCAGTGCCTCCATCACGCGATCCCTCGCCGCCGAGCGGGAAACACCCTTCAGCCGAAGCGGCAGCCAGACATTGGCAAAGACGCTCGCCCAGGGCATCAGCGTTGCCTCCTGGAAGACAAAGCTCAGGTCATGATCCTGTTGCGCGCCCGTCTCCAGCGGCCAGGCAACGCTTCCGGAACTCGGTTCGGAGAGACCGGCGACGATCCTGAGTGCGCTGGACTTGCCGCATCCGGAAGGCCCCAGCAGCGATACGAATTCTCCCCGGCGCACATCCAGCGAAAAGTTCTGCAGCGCCACAGTCCCGTTCTCGAATTCCTTGCCGATGTTCTCGAGCGAGACGATGACCGGAGCCGGGCTTTCCTGAGACATGCGAACCGTTCCGCCTTTCCGTTTTGCCTGACCGGCTTCCTGTCAGGTCCTGACCTTGAGGGCTCCGGCGAGAAACGGAATGGCCATCGTCAGAACGGCCACGGTGACGAAGGATGCCCGAAGCGACAGCAGATCGCCGATGAAACCGAGGATCGGCGGTCCCAACAGAAAGGCTCCATAGCCAAGTGTGGCCACTGCCGCAAGGGCAGCGCCCCTGGACATGTGCGGGTCGCTGGCCGCCCGCGACATGGCAAGCGGAAACAGCACCGCGTATCCGAGGCCCATCACGAAGCATCCGGCCCAGACGGCCCAGATATTCCAGCCGGTCACAAGCAACAGGCCACCGGCAAAGGCGACCACGCCGCTGACGCGCGCCACGGGCACCGGGCCGTAGCGGGCGATGATCCTGTCGCCGGAGAGCCGCATGATCACCATGGCGACGGAAAACACCGTGAACGCTGTCGGGGCAATGGCAACCGAATAGCCGAGATCGTCGATCTGGTAGAGCGCCGCCCAGTCGGTCACCGCGCCTTCGCCCAGCGCCGCGACCAGTGCCATCAGGCCCACGAGCACCAGCGCACCCTTGGGAAGCGCAAAGAGCGGCGCCTTGCTGCCGCCGGAGGTTGCCTGTTCCGGCTGAGGCCAGGGCTGGCGCCAGAACCAGATGAGAAACGGCGCGACCAGGACACCCCAGAGCGTGAAATGCATTGCAACGCTCATGCCGGCTTCGATCGCAAAGCCGCCCGCCTGCGCCGCGGCGCCGCCGCCGAGACTGTAGAGCCCGTGATAGGAGGACATGATCGGCCGGCCGATCGCCTTTTCCACCTCGGCGCCCCAGCCGTTCATGCAGATATCGAGCGCTCCGAAGGAAAAGCCGGCGAGGAACAGCGCAATCGTCAGAACGGGCACATTGGGAGCAATGCCGATCAGAACGAAGGTTGCGACATTGGCCGCCGCCAGAAGCTTGGTCATGGGCGCAGCGCCCATGCGGTCGATCAGCATGCCCGTCAGCGGAAAGGCGACCAGGGCGCCGCAGGCCATCACCAGGAGCAGAATGCCGAAGCCGCTCTCGTCGAGGCCCGTGAAGTCCTTGATTTGCGGGATGCGCGAAGCCCACATGCCGATGAAGGTACCGCACATGAAGAAGACCGCCGAGACAACGCGGCGCGCGGCTTTCGCTTGGTCCTGAGCTGGAGCTTGCATGATCTGATCTGTTTCGGGGGCACATGTCCGGAAGAGGACCGCCTTTCTGTCACGCATGCAACGGCAAGACAAGCGGCGAAGAGCACCTGATTGCAAAAGAGCTACGAACTGCTGTGAAGAGCCCCCCGGATCAGGCGATGAGGGAGCCTGCCGGGACACCCGCCCCGTTCATACGCTCAAGGGCCGCCTGGTAGACGGAAGCAGCCTCGGCGCTTTTCCGGGCGCTTATGGGGGAGCGGTCGTCGTTGTTGCTGCCGTCAGGCGAAGCCGTCCCGGGTCCCGTATCCGCCGTGCGGCCAGCCGCCTCTTCTAACGGTCCCGGTTTCTCGCCTTCGCTGCCGGAGAGCTCTTCCGTCTTCTGCTGGCGCAGTTCCGCCTGTGCCTCGGCAAGCTGGGCCTGTGCCTGCTGTGCCACCCTCATGTCCTGGGAGGAAGGTTCGGCCGGTGCCGTGGCTGCGCGGATGACAACTTGCATCTTGCGGATGGTTGCCTCGGGCGTGCGTTCCTTGGAGGTGTCGATCTGCACCTCGCCGCCGATGGCGTAACGCTTGCCGTCCGGACCCTGCTGGTAGGTGTAGCTCGGCGCGCTGGCATAGGCTCCGCCAACCATGGCGTGGGCCTGTTCGTGCGCACGGACCTCCCGGTCGCGCTGCTTCAGCTTTTCGACCTGCTGTTCCTCGGACTGATCAAGACCGTCGCCATCCGGATCCTCTTCCTTCTCGCCTTGCTCCTCTGCGGAGGTCCGGGGTCCGGGCACGGCGGGTTGCTCGATGGCTTCTTCCGCGTCTCCCGCCGTGGAGGCCGCCTTCGTTTCTCCGTCTTCTGCTTCCCCGCCGCCGATGGCTTCGTCCTTCGGCGCGCGTGCCGCGGTTCCGGCCGCGCCATCGCCTTCCTGCAGCGCCAGCACCGCTTCGCCCGTCAATGGCGCCGGGTTTCCCGCCCGGATCGCGGCGGCACGCGGACTTGCCTCGCTGACGCGCGCACTTTCCCCGTCCCGGCCAAGGGCAATATGGCCCAGGCCCGGGTCGCGATCCGCCGCGACACCGCTTCCCTTCAGGATGCTTGCCGGCGTGTTGGACAGAATTGCGCCGATCATGGCGGCGATTTTCCTCAAAAGAGGTCAGCGAATTCTAAACGGCGGTTAAGAAGCCGCATCATAAGTTCGTGAGTGTCTTGCTGACCGGGACGCCGGTATGCGGAAGTCGCGCGTGACGACGGGCGGATCCCCTTCCCTAGCTGTTCCCCCGGGCACCCCTTGCCTGGCGGGCCTGCCTATGCAAATGAGAGCGGGCGGGTGCCACCAATGACGGGACAAATCCATGCTGCCCAAGCCGTTCTGGCAAGACATGACGACGGTCGATTTCGAAGCGCCCGGCCATGAAAGCTGGATTGCAGTCCTGCCTGTCGCGGCGATCGAACAGCACGGGCCACATCTGCCACTCTCCACCGACACGACCATTGCCGAAGGCCAGATCCGGCGGGTAATGGAACTTGTGCCCGAGGCCCTTCCCGTTACCTTTCTGCCGCTGCAGACCATCGGCAAGTCCGACGAGCACATTTCCTCGCCCGGCACCTTGACGCTTTCCTGGGAGACGGTCACGCGCGCCTGGATCGAGCTCGGCGAATGTGTCGCCCGCGCCGGCATTCGCAAGCTGGTCCTGATCAATTCCCATGGCGGCAATGTGCCGGTGCTCGACATCGTCGCGCGGGAACTCAGGGTCAGCCACGACATGTTCGTCACCGCCACCAACTGGCTGCGCTTCGGCCAGCCGGACGGTCTTTATGCACCGGAAGAATTCGCCTACGGCATCCATGGCGGCGACATCGAAACCTCCTTGATGCTGCATCTGCGGCCGGACCTCGTGCACATGGAACTTGCCACGGATTTTCCGTCCGAACAGCAGCGCTACCTGGAGGAGTTCAGACATCTGCGCGGCCACGGCAAGGCGCAATACGGCTGGAAGGTGCAGGACCTCAACCCGGCGGGCGCGCTCGGCAACGCGGCATTGGCGAGCGCGGAAAAGGGCCGCCGGTCGCTGGATCATGCGGCCAGGGGCTTCATCGAACTCCTCGAAGATATCCACGCCTTTGACATCGACCGGCTCTGGGTGCCGCGGCGGTAATACACTGGCCCCGTAGCATCGTTTTTCATAGAAAATGCTTCTTGCAACCGGCGTACAAGCAGACGTCCGGGGTATTAAAGACCGCCCGCAAAAACTTCTATAGTATAAAGGCCTGAACAACTCGCAGGTTCGCCGGCTTTTCCTGCGCGTGTTGACCTCTTCCCCGGAACGCGACACATTACAAGAAATATAATCCAGAACAACGAAGGCCGGACCCGAGTGGATCAGGTGCCTGAAATTGCTTCTGGTTCGGGAGGAGCGGTTCTCGGGGACCCATGAATCTTTCAATTCGGCAATTGGCGACATTTCGTGAGGTCATGCGCAGCGGCTCCATCTCCGAAGCGGCACGCACGCTCGGCCGTACGCAGCCCGCGGTCAGTTCCACCATCGCCGGTCTCGAGACGGAACTGGAACTCAAGCTCTTTGTGCGCGAGCAGGGCCGGCTGGTGCCGACGCCGGAAGCCGAGTTCTTTCTGGAGGAAGCCGAGGCGATCCTGAAGCGTCTGGAGATTTCCAAGCGGACGCTGCGCGGTCTCGCCAACCGGGAACACGGCCAGCTTCGCATCGCCGGCATTCCCGAGGCGACCGTCGATTTCCTGCCCAACAGCCTGTCGCAGTTTGTCGCCGACAAGCCCAGCGTCAAGGTCGCGCTTGCCAGCCGGACGTCCGCCGAGATCGAGGAACTGATCGCCGCCCAGCAGTTCGACATCGGCTTTGCCGAAACGCCGCGCGCCCGCAATTCCTTCGACCAGATCGACTTCGACCTGGAATGCATGTGCGCGATCCCGGCGACCGATCCGCTGGCCTCGAAGGAAGTGATCACGCCAGCGGAACTTGACGGCTATCCGCTGGCCCTGCTCCATTCCGAGCACCGCAGCCACAAGCAGACGCTGGCCCGGTTCCGCGACGCGGGCGTGCGCTTCAACCAGCGCTTCGAGCTGCAGACCGCCTGGCCCGGGTTGCGCTTCGTGGAAGCGGGCCTCTGCGCCCTCATCTGCGACGTCATCACCGCCTACAACGCCCAGGAAAAGGGTCGGCTCGGTATGGGCCCGCCGATGATCGTCTTCCGCCCTTTCCGGCCGCGCATTCAGAACGGCCTTTCCATCCTGACGCCGGCCCACCGGCCCATTTCGATCGTTGCCAAGGATTTCTGCGACTTCCTGGCAGCTGAGGTGGAAACGATCCGCGCAGCGATGATCCGCCGGCCGGCGGCCTGAGCCAAACAGGAAGTCAGATCGACTTTTTTCAATTCCGGACGCAGCGGAGCGTCGATCCGGAATAGTCACCCCAGCGCATGCCAACGAAAAAGGCGGCCCGTCAGACCGCCTCATTAGAAGCACGTGCCGTTATCGGCTTATGGAGAAGCTGTCGATGGGGCCTGCACAAGGGGAGCTGACCGAGGGGCCGGTCAGCCGGCTGCGTTCTGGAAAATGGCGCTGTTGGCCGCCACGATCGCCACCGCATTGGTGCGGTTGCGGGCGCCGAGGCGCGTAATGGCATTGCGGATATGCGCCTTGACGGTCGCGATCGACACGTCGAGTTCGTAGGCGATCTGCTTGTTCACCTTGCCCTCGCACAGCTTCAGCATGATCTCCAGCTGGCGCGGGGTAACAAGGTCACCGAGATTCATCGGCCAGCGAATGCCGCTGAACGGGCCGGTCTGGCCTTCGGGTCCGGTTGTCGTCGGCAGGGCGAAATGAGCCGTCATCACTTACTCCCAGGCTTTGAATTCCATCCGTGATGAGGGGACTGTTCATCATTACCCGGCTATTGTAAAATGTTAAAAAGCTTACTGCATATTGCAAATAATTTGCAATTCGACTTGGGAGAGGCGTCAAGTGAGCAAAAAGCTCTATTCCGGCCACACGCTCAAACAGATCCGGGCGGATTTCGGCCTGTCCCAATCGGATCTTGCCAAGAAGATCGGTCTGTCGACAGCCTATGTGAACCAGATCGAAAACAACAACCGTCCGGTTACCGCCTCGGTCCTTCTGACCATCAACCGGATCTTCGGTGTCGATCTGTCCGCCTTCGAGCAGAACGATCTGGACCGCGTCGTCCAGGACCTTCAGGAAATCTTCGCCGACAGCCAGTTTCACTCCGCTTCGGTGGGCCGGCAGGAAGTCCACGAACTCGTCACTCGCGCGCCGGGTGTCACCAAGGCGATCATGGATCTCTACGGCACGCTTCGCACCTACCATGACCGCGAGGCGATCGAGGACGATCTGGTCCAGCTCGGCGGAACCGGTGACGGCGGACCGGGTCCGCGCAAGTCGGCCTATGAGGAGGTCCGCGACTATTTCCATTACATGGACAATTACGTCGACGCCATCGACCGGGCGGCAGAAAAACTGGCGCTGGAGATCGGCCTCTTCAAGGCGCCGTCGAAACTCGGCGCGCTTACCGGCTGGCTGCAGGAGCGCTTCGCCATCACCGTGACGGAGTTTCCGGACTATCAGGGCACGCTCATCCGCCAGGACGACTATTCGAAGACGATCGCTCTTTACAGCGCCATCCCTTCTTCCACCAAGAGCTTCCTGCTCGGCTCGGTGATCGCGGAGCTGTGCATGCGTGACCTGATATCGGAGGAAGTCGCCCGGGCGCGCTTCAAAACCAAGTCGGCGGAAAGCATCGCCAGGCTGGCTCTCCGGAACTACTTCGCCGGCGCGCTGATCCTGCCTTACGACGATTTCCTGAAAGCCGCCGCCGAGACACGCCACGACATCCAGCTTCTCTCCAACCGGCTCGACGCCAGCATCGAGACCGTCTGCCACCGCCTCTCCACTTTGCAGCGCCCGGGCGCCAAGGGACTGCCGTTCTATTTCGTCAAGATCGACCGGGCCGGCAATGTCGTCAAACGCCACAGCGCCACCCGGTTCCAGTTCGCCCGCTTCGGCGGCTCCTGCCCGCGCTGGAACGTGCATCAGGCGTTTGAACAGAACTCGAACAAGTTCACCTCGCAGGTCGCCCAGATGCCGGACGGGGTGCGCTATCTGTGCGTTGCCACCTCCATCACCAAACACCAGCCGGACTACCGCAGCGGCGAGCGCCGCTACGCCCTCGGCATCGGCTGCGAGGTCCGTTATGCGGACGCGCTCGTCTATGCCGACGGCCTCGCCGTCGACGAAATCGCCTCCCCCGAACCCATCGGCGTCAACTGCCGCATCTGCCCGCGCGACAATTGCGACCAGCGCGCCTTCCCCGCCGTCGACAAGGATCCGTTCATCGATCCGGGTCAGCGCGGGATTGTCCCCTACCGGGTGAAGGCGGTGGATTAGTTCTCTTCGGGGACGCGCTTCAAGTTCAATCCTCATCCTGAGGAGCCACGTCAGTGGCGTCTCGAAGGATGGGCCGCACACTCGGGAGCAAGGATCCCATCCTTCGAGACGGACCTCTCGGTCCTCCTCAGGATGAGGAAGGTGTGTGTCGATACCACCTTCACAGTTGCCTTGAAAACGCCACTCAAGCCGCGTTCGACACCGACCCCTCGCGGCTCTTCCGGATCAGATCCGCCGCCTTTTCCGCGATCATCACCACCGGCGAGGCTGTGTTGCCGGAGACGATCTTGGGCATGATCGAGGCGTCGACCACCCGGAGGCCGTCGAGACCGCGCAGCCGCAGGTCCGGGTCGACCACCGACGCCGCGTCCGCCCCCATGCGGCAGGTGCCGACAGGATGGAAAATCGTCGTCGCGATGTCGCCGACCTTCTGGAGCAGCTCCTCGTCGCTGTCGACCTGCGTCCCCGGAAGGATTTCTTCCGGCCGGTAGCGCTGCAGCGCCTTCGCCGTCATGATCTGCCGTGCCTGGCGTACGGACTTTACCGCAATCTCCCTGTCCCGCTCCGCCGACAGGTAGTTCAGCCGGATCTCCGGCTGCCTTGCGAGATCCGGCCCTGCGACATGGACCGAACCGACGCTTTCCGGCCGCAGGTTGCAGACCGACATCGTAATGGCGGGGAAGGGATGCAGCGGGTCGCCGAGCTTGTCGGTGGAAAGCGGCTGGACGTGGTATTCCAGGTCCGGGGTTGCCATCGACGGATCGGATTTGGTGAACATGCCGAACTGGCTCGGCGCCATCGACATCGGCCCGGACTGGGTGAACGCATATTGCAGCGCGATCCGTGCCTTTCCGACGAGGCTGTTTGCCATCGTGTTCAGTGTCCTGGTGTTCTGGACCCTGTAGACCGTCCGGATCTGCAGGTGGTCCTGCAGGTTCTCTCCGACACCGGCACTTTCGTGGCGAAGCGCGATTCCGCGATCGGCAAGGACGGCCCCGTTGCCGATGCCCGAAAGCTCCAGGATCTTGGGCGAGTTGATGGCGCCGGCAGCAAGCAAGACTTCCGCATCGGCGCGGGCGACCAATTCCCTGCCCTTGTGAACAAAACGCACGCCCGCAACCCGCTTGCCGTCCAGCACCAGCTCGCGGGTTTCGGCCTCGGTGATCAGCCTGAGATTGGGCCGTTTCAAAGCCGGCCGCAGGAAGCCCTTGGCCGTGTTCCAGCGCACGCCGTTCTTCTGGTTGACCTCGAAAAAGCCGCTGCCCTCGTTGTTGCCGTCGTTGAAATCGGCACGCGGCTCGATGCCGAATTCGCGGGCCCCCTCCTGTACGGCGCGCAGGATGTCCCAGGTCAACTTCTGCCGGGACACCTTCCATTCGCCGTGCGCACCGTGCAGCTCGCTCTTGCCGCCATGGTGATCTTCCGATTTCAGGAAATAGGGCAGCACATCCTCCCAGGCCCAGCCGACGTTGCCGAGCTGGCGCCAGTGGTCGTAATCCGCCGCCTGGCCGCGCATGTAGATCATGCCGTTGACCGAGGTGCAGCCGCCAAGAACCTTGCCGCGCGGATAGACGAGACTGCGGCCGTTGAGGCCCGGCTCGGAGGCCGTCTTCATCATCCAGTCCGTGCGTGGATTGCCGATGCAGAAGAGATAGCCGACGGGGATATGGACCCAGTGGTAATTGTCGGTGCCCCCGGCTTCCAGCAGCAGAACCCGCACCGATGGGTCTTCGCTCAAGCGGTTCGCAAGCACGCAGCCGGCCGTCCCGGCGCCGACGATAATGTAGTCGTAGGTTCCATCGAGTTCTTGCGGCCCGCTCATGTTCTCTTCCGTTTCCACCCTGCGCGCCGGCCATCTCTTGCCGGCTGGAGCGAGGCGGCCCGCATGATGTCGGGTCGCCGCTCTGACATCCTCATTCTGATCAGGCATCCCGCACCCGGCAACCGGGACGAAGCATCAGCCTTCCCACCGTAGTCCATCCTGACATTTCGGCAACTTCTCCAAGAGGACTAGGCACTGCCGGCCGACTGCATCTCGGCCCACAAAGGCGCCAGGGCTTCGGTCAGCTTGCGATAGATCCGGAAGCGTCGGTCGTAATGCGCCTTCCTTGCGGCATCCGGCAGATACTCCCGTTTTGCCCGCGTCATCACTGAAACGGCTGCTTCGTAGTCCGGAAACAACCCGACCCCGATCGCAGCGCCGATGGCGGCTCCGAGGGCGCCCGTTTCCCTTGCCTCGGCAACGGTGATCGGAACGCCGAGGCAGTCGGCGAACATCTGCGGCCAGACCGCACTGCGTGACCCGCCGCCCGAGAGCACCGCCCTGTCGAAAATCGAACCGGAGGAAGCCAGCACCTCGACATGCCGACGATGTTCGAAAAGCACACCTTCGAAGAGAGCCCTGAGCAGGTGTCCTTCCGTGTGCCAGCCGGCAAGGCCATAGAACCCGGCCCGGAAGTCGGCGCCCTGCCCCGAGCCATAAAGGAACGGATGAAAGAAGGGGTCATCCGCCGCCGGGATCACTTCCGCGATGCGCGCGTTGCAAGCGCCGAACGGGTCGTCGTGATGACCACCCCGCTCCACCAGTTCGCGCACATACCATTCAAGGTTCGCGGCGGAGGTGGCGCTGGATTCGATATTGACGAAACGCCCCGGCGCGAAGCCCGACACCATGAACACCCGGCGGTCATCGACGGGCTGGGACGAGAAGACCTGGTTGATGCTCCAGGTCCCGGCAATCAGCGAGGCTTCGCCGTCACGGACGACACCGGATCCGAGCGCACTCGATATCACGTCGAAATAGCCGCCGATGACTGGCGTGCCTTCGGCAAGGCCTGTCTCGGCGGCAACCCTTGCCGTCACCCTGCCGGCGATATCCGCCGGCTGGATCAGCCTCGGCAGCATTTCCCTTGCATCGGAAAGTCCATAGAGGCCGAGCAGCCGGTCGTCATAGATGCACTCCGGTATGCGCGTCAGGCCGCAACCGGACATGTCCGAAATCTCGCTGACCCGTTCACCGGTCAGCCGAAAGGTGATGAAGTCCTTGCAGAGCAGAACCGTGCCGGTCCTCTGATAGAGATCCGGCCGGTGCTTCTTGATCCAGCCAAGCAGCACCGGCGTTTGCGACGGCCACGGCTCCTGTCGGCACAGGGCATGAAGTTCCTCGCCGTGCGCGCCCCTCAGCTCCAAAGCCAGATCCGCCGCACGCGTGTCGAGCGACTGGATGCCGATCAGCGGATCGCCCGCCTTGTCAAGGAGATAAAGCCCGTTGCCATGCCCCGCGCAGCCAATGGCGACAATCTGTGCGGGGTCGACTCCAGCCTCTGTCACGCAAGCCCGGATGGCGGTCCGGGCATTGTCCCAGAGTTCGTTCAGGTCGCGTTCGACATGGCCCGGCGACGGTGTCGACGATTTGCCGTCCAGCGCATGCATGGCGACCTGCCGGCCCTGAAGATCGAACAGCACCGCCTTGATCACGGTATTGCCGGCATCAAGCCCGAGCAGATAGGTAGGTCTCTCAGCCACGGTTATAGATGTCCCACGCTTCGTCGCCGTCCGCACCGTTGTGGATCATTGCCATCAGCGCCGCAACCACCGCCTTCGGGTTGTCGTGCTGATAGATGTTGCGGCCGTAGACCATGCCATGAGCGCCCTGGCGCATCAGCGCAGCGGATTTCATCAGCACCGTTTTCAGGTCTTCCTTGCCGCCGCCGCGCACCAGAACCGGCACGCGCGCCGCCTCGACAACCCGGTGGAAGTCTTCCGCCTTTTCGGTCGGATCGGCCTTGATGATGTCGGCGCCCATTTCGCTCGCCAGCCGCACCAGTGTCACGATCTTGTCCGCGTCGCCATCCACCTGATAGCCGCCGCGAATGTCGTTCGGCAGCATCACCAGCGGTTCGATCATCAGCGGCATGCCGTATTTGTGGCAGGCAGCCCGGACCCTGGAAATGTTTTCGACACATTGGCGGAAGAGCTCCGGTTCGTCCGGCAGCATGAAGAGGTTCACCACCACACAGGCGGCATCCATCTCCAGTGCGCCGATGATCGGCTCGTCCGCGTTCTGCAGCATCGACCACATCACCCGGTGGCGGGTGTCGTTGTAGGGGTTGCCCATGTCGATGCGCATCACCAATGCCGGCTTGTCCTTCTCCGGCCGGCTCTGCAGCAGGTCCGCCTGGCCATAGGCCATCTGGATCGCGTCCGGTCCGGCCTTGATCAACGTATCGACAACGCCCGCCATGTCCTCAAGGCCCACCATGAAGCTCGGTTCGTTGCAGACGCCATGGTCGACGGCGACATCAAGGCATCCGCCATGGGTGAACATCCGGTTCATGCGGGCTTTCGGGCTCAAACGCATATTCTGCTCCTTGAAAGGTCTTCGCTTTGGCGCCCGTCCAGCGTGACGCCGTGATAGGTGGAAAGGTCTTCGGCGAGCACGCTCAGCTGGTGTTCGCGCTCTTCGGCATCCCAGCCGAGTTCGTCGCCTGCTGCCGCGGCGAGGGCTTCGAGCAGGTCTTTCGAAAGCAGTCCCCGGATCGCCAGCGTCGTGCGCCTCAGCACGATATCGGCGAGGGTGGCCGCGCCTTCGTGCCGCGCGATGAAGGCGATCTCGGCACAGGTGATTTCCGTTTGGGATCCGAGCGGCGTGTCGTCCGCCCGCGCCCGGCAAAAGGCGAGCAGATCCCGCGCCGCCGTCCCGTAAGTGGCGGCAAGGTGAGCCGCGCGCGCGGGCGAGATGCCAAAGTCAGCGGCCAGCTCACGCTCAAGGATTGCAGCAGCCTTCGGGAAGCCCTTGCCGCCGCCGATGGCAAGCGCCAGCGTGTCGGTCTTTCGGACCCGTTTCAGTTCGCTCAGGACTTCATCCGCGGCTTGTTCGGCAAAGGCGCGAAAGGTGGTCCATTTGCCGCCGATCATGCATATCTGCGGCACCCGTCCTTCCAGTCGCCTGGTGTAGTGGCCACGGGAGATCCTGCCGGTGAAGTCATGATCGCTTTTCGGCAGCGGGCGAATGCCGCTGTAACTGTAGACAACGTCCCGCGAGCCGAACTCCACTTGCGGAAACACCTGCTTGAGGGAATTGAGGATGTAGGCCTCTTCCTCCGGCTCGCAGCGCACGCGCCCGGCCCGCTTCACGCGGATGTCGGTCGATCCGGCGAGCACCTTGCCGAAGAAGGGAAAGACGATGCAGACCCTGCCGTCGGAATTCTCGAAATAGATCATGTGTCCGTCGAGCGCCGCTTCCAGCGCCGAGTTCTCGAGGATCAGATGCGACCCCTTGGTGCCGGACACCAGACGTTCGTGATCAACTTTGCCGGCGAGCTCGTCGATGGCATCGTCCAGCCAGGCCCCGGTCGCGTTGACAATTACCTTCGTCTCGATCCGCGCCGTCCTGTCGTTGAAGCTGTCTTCAAGCAGGTACCCTTCACCGTCCGGTTTGAGGTTCACATAATTGAGCGCGATGCTGTCCGGCGCATCCCTTTCGACATCGCGGATGAGTTCGATCCCGAGCCGTTCCGGATGGCTAATCCAGGCATCGAAATAGGTTGCCGAGCAACGGATTGCCCCGGTCAGCTTCGGCCATCGTTTTCGGGTCGCCGCGCGCCCCCGGAACCGGTGCTGCGGCAACAGCCGGCGCTTTCGCGTTACCCAGTCATAAAGTGTCAGGCCAAGCTTGATCGGGATTGCGCCGCGGCTCGCCGGAGCGCCCGACAGGCCGAAGAAACTGGCGGCGCTGTTGAGAAGGCCTGAAAAGATGGTGCCGATCGGAATGACGGTCGGCAACGGATGCACCAGATGCGGTGCGTTGACCAGTAGGGCATCACGCTCGCGCAAGGATTCCCGCACGAGGTCGAATTCGCCGTTTTCCAGATAGCGCAATCCGCCATGGATCATGCGCGAGGGAGCGGCGCTGCAGCCGGAGCAAAAGTCGTTGCGCTCCACCAGCAGCACCTTGAGCCCCTGCAGCGCGAGGTCGCGGTAGACCCCGATGCCGTTGATGCCGCCGCCGACGACAACGGCATCGAAGGCGCTCTCGCGCACGATGCGGTCCCATTTTTCCTGCCGTTGCCCGGACATGCCTTCTCCGTTCGCCGGAAAGACCTCCGGCGTCCTTTCGGTTCGAATTGTCTTTTCTCTTTAGGCTGCGAGTTCGGTCAGATGTGTCGCAGCAGCGCCGGTGATTGACCCGATTTCCTCTGCCGTGAGCCTCAGCCGTCCGGCTCTCGCGTTCTCCCGCGCCTGGTCCGGATCGCGCGCGCCGCAAAGCGAGAAGGTGATCCCCGGCTGCTGCAGCGTCCAGGCGATCACCACCTGCGCCCTGGTGGCGTCATGCGCCGCCGCGATCGGCGCGATCGCCTCCATCAGGCGGGCAACCTTGCGCCGGTTTTCGACGGAAAAGCGCGGATTGTCCTTGCGCTGGTCGTCACCTTCGAAGGTCCGCTCCGGCCCGATCTTGCCGGTCAGCAGACCAAGTGCCAGCGAGGAGTAGCTCAGGACCGAAACGCCTTCCTTGAGGCAGACGGGAAGCAGGGTTTCCTCAATGTCGCGCTTGACCATGGAATATTCTTCCTGGATGGCGTCGAGCTGCCCGGCCGCCACATAAGCCTTCACGTCGTCAATGGTGGTGTTGCTGGCACCGATCGAGCGGATCTTGCCCTGCACCTTCAGGGCTTCGAGCGCTTCCATCGTTTCGGCAATCGGCGTCGTCGGGTCCTGCCAGTGGGTGATGTAATGGTCGATATGGTCGGTGCCGAGCCGCTTCAGGCTCTGTTCGACCTCAAAGACAATTGCATCCTTGCCGAGATAGCGGTGCACCGGCTTGCCGTCATAGTCGAAGAAGTGGTTGCCCTTCTGCGTGTGCCAGACGAGACCGCATTTGGTTGCCAGCACCACCTTGTCGCGCCGGCCTTTGATCGCCTTGCCGACGATCTCCTCCGACAGACCCTGGCCATAGGCCGGTGCGGTATCGATCAGGCTGACGCCCTCGTCGATGGAGGCCTGGATCGCGGCAATCGACCGGCTTTCGTCCGTGCCGCCCCACATCCAGCCGCCGATGGCCCAGGTGCCGAGCCCGATGGCGGATGCCTTGATGCCGGAGCGGCCGATTTCGCGTGTCAGCATTTCATGCAACATTCTGCTTGCCTTCCATGGTTGCCAGGACAGCGCTGGCGGTGTCCTCGTCCAGGATGAGGGAGTTGAGATAATTGCCGTTGAGAACGGCGCGGATCGGCCAAACCTTTTCTTCTCCCGAAGTCACGCCGATGACCCGCTTGAACCGGCGCAGTTCTTCAGGCGCCAGTGCCACCAGGCGGGAATTCAGCGCATAGTCCGCAACGGTGCCGTCCTGACGCATCAGATAGGCCAGGAACTCGGCGCCGACGCCGCTGCCCACCAGCATCTTGCGGTCGGAGTCCGGCATCGGGTGCAGGTCGTAATAGCTTGAGCCGGGCGTCGCGATGGAACCGATGCCAACCAGCGCCACACTCGCCTTGCGCGCCAGATCCAGCACTTCGCGGATCGAGGCGACTTCCATCAGCATGTCGCGCTGCTCCCGGCTTTCGGCAAAAAGCGGCGCGTGCAGCTGCAGCGCCTTGCCGCCGAGCTTTTCCGCCATCAGGCTGGCCTGGTGGTTGACGTCGGTGTGGTACTTGCCCTGGACGCCGCCTGTCAGCGGCACCACGGTGACGTTGAACCTGCGGTCCGTCTCGATGTTCTGCACCACCGCGCCGACCGCCTTGCCGCCGGTAATCGCGATGATGTCGCCGTCGCGGATCGTCTCCACCAGGTGGTTGGCCGCCGCCCGCCCGACCTGCTTCAGCGTCGTGTTGGGACTGCCTTCCACCGACGACGTCACCAGCGCCTTGGAGAGCGGCGTCGTTTCCTCGAGCAGATGTTCCAGATCGGTCAGCCGCTGGAACGGGTTCTCGATGTCGATCCTGACCATGCCCATCTTGCGGCCCTGCGTGATCAGCCGGTTCACCTTCGAGGTCGACAGGTTCAGGAGTTCGGAGATTTCCGTCTGCTTCTTGCCTTCCAGGAAATGCAGCACGAGGACCGTGTGCATCTGCCGCATCAGTTCGATGTCGTTTTTCTTGTCCGCCATGAGATCAGCCTCTTCTGTCTTTCCGCTCAGGCGCGTTTCTTGACGAGGTAATGGTCGATGGAGACCGCGGTCAGAAGGATCGACCCGCGGATGATATCCTGCCAGTAGACGGAAACATCCAGCAGCGCGAGCGAACTGGAGACGACCGACAGAAGCACCGCCCCGAGGATGGCGCCGAAGATGGTGCCCGAGCCACCCTTGAGGCTCGCCCCGCCGATCACGGCCGCCGCAATCACGTTCAGCTCCATGCCGATGCCGAAGGTCGGCTGGGCCGAGCCGAAACGGGCCATGTAGATGATGCCGGCGACGCCGCAGAGCGCGGAACAGAGGGTCGTGGTGAAGAACACCACCCGCTTGGTGCGGATGCCGGAATAGGCGGCCGCCTTTTCGTTGCTGCCGGTATAGAAGACCTTGCGGAACATGGTCGTGCGGCGCAGCAGGAAATCGAAGCCGATCACCACCGCGAAGAAGATCAGGATGACGACCGGGATCGGACCGATGGAGCCCTGGCCGATGAACTTGAATTCCGGCGGCAGGGTGAATAGTCCAAGCGGCCGCCCGCCCGTCCCGAGTAGGCATATGCCGCGGGCGATCACCATGATGGCGAGCGACACGATGAAGTGATGCAGGCCGACCCGGGTAACGAAGAAACCCATGAAGGTGCCTATGCCGGTGCAGGCGGCGATCGAAATCGCCGAGGCGGCCCAGGGATCGACCCCGTTCAGGAACAGCCAGCCGGCGATCACCATGGCAAGGGCCGTCACCGAACCGACGGAGAGATCGATGCCGCCGGAAATCAGCAGGATCGTCATGCCCACGACCACGATGCCTTCCACCGCGAAAGCCATGACCATGGCACGCATGTTCACCCAGGTCAGGAAATAGGGCGAGGCGAAGGACATCACGATGAAGAGCACGAGGATGATCGCGATGAGACCCGTCTCGCGCATGCGCAGCAGTCTCTTGATCAGCGAAGCCTCGGCCGGTTTGCCTTGCGGCGTACCCGTCAGGGAGACGGCGTCTTCCATGGTTTCCCCCACACTCAATTTATTGTTGCCTCGGCACCGCCGACGGATGCCAGGTGCATGATGTTTTCTTCTGTCATCCGTTCGCCGGTGACTTCGCCGCTGATCCGCCCTTCCCTGACGACCAGCACCCGGTCGCAGACCCCGATCAGCTCCGGCAGTTCGGAGGAAATCACCAGGATACCGACACCGCTGGCGGCAAGGTTGCGCAAGATGCGGTGGATTTCCGCCTTGGCACCGACATCGACACCGCGGGTCGGCTCGTCCAGGAAGATCAGCTTCGGATTGACCGACAGCATCTTGGCGATTGCGACCTTCTGCTGATTGCCGCCGGAGAGCGAAGACACCGGATCTGAGAGCGAGCCGCATTTGAGGTTGAGCCGTTTCCCGAGCATCTCCGCCTGGGCCTCTTCCTTGTGACGGTTGATCAGACCGAAACCGTTGGCAACCTGCTCCGGTTTCAGCGCGGAGACATTCGCGGCAATCGCCATGTCGAGAAAGATGCCGTCGCCCTTGCGGTCTTCGGAGAGGTATACGATCCCCTCGGCGATGCTGTCGCGATAGGATTTCAGCGCCAGCTTGCGCCCGTTGAGGCTGACATCGCCGGTCACGTCTCCCTCCAGTCGGCAGATGCCCTTGACGATCTCGCTGCGCCCGGCCCCGATCAGCCCGGCAATACCCAGGATCTCGCCTTTCTTCAGCTGGAAGGACACATCCCTGAAGCGACTGCGTTCGCTGAGGTCTTGCACGTCGAGAATGATGTCGTCGGATTTTTCGCTTTCCGACTGTTTGCGCGGATAAAGCTCGTCGATCACCCGGCCGACCATCGCGTTGACGACGTCGTCCGGCTCGATCTCCGCAACATTGCGGGTGGTGATGTATCTACCGTCGCGAAAGACAGACACCCGGTCGCAATTGTCGAAGATCTCAACCATGCGGTGGGAAATGTAGATGATCGAGATGCCCTTGTCGGCGAGCCGCCGCATGATCCTGAATAGCACCTGCGCTTCCTTCTCGGTCAGGGCCGCTGTCGGCTCGTCCAGGATCAGCACCCGGCAATCGAGCGTCAACGCCTTGGCGATCTCGACCAGCTGCTGATGCGAGATCGAGAGGTCTCGCACCATGGTAGAGGGGTCAATGTCGCCGAGCTGTCCGAGCACCTCGGCCGCCTTTTTCTCCAGCGCCCGATAATTCATCAGGAGTTTCCGGCTGGTGTTGGTGGTCGCCATGAAGATGTTTTCCGCAACCGTCACGTCCGGGCAAAGGGCGATTTCCTGATGCACGAAACCGATGCCGAGCTTCTGCGCCCTGGCCGGCGAGGTGATCGTGACCGGCTCGCCGTCGAACAAGATCTCGCCGCTGTCCGGCTGCAAGATTCCGTCGATGATGTTCATCAAGGTCGACTTGCCCGCACCGTTCTCTCCGGCAAGCGCGTGGATCTCGCCCCTGCGCAGGTCGAAATCGACGCCCTTCAGGGCTTGGACCGGTCCGAAGGACTTGGAGAGATTGGTGATCCTGAGGATCAGATCGTCGGTCATGACTGAACAACTTTGCTCGAATTTCCGGAATAAGAACGGGCTGCCTGTTCCGCTGCCCCCGAAGGGCATCCCGCCGAACCGGCCGGGGCGCTCTACCGCCCCGGCCATCCCGCGTCAGCTCGGATCGCGGCCTTCCATGTAGACGTTGAGATCGAAGCTGTCGGCGTTCTCCTTCGTGATCACCGCAAAGCCGTTGTCGACGTAAGGGATCTGGACCGGATTGTAGCCGGAGACCTTGTAGTCGTTGAACGGATCGAACACGTCCGAATGAGCGGCCAGGAACACGGCCATGAAGCCCATGAAGCCCTGCATCCCCTGGTTCGGGTTGAGCGCCATGTGAATGTTGCCGGCCTTGATGTGTTCGAGCGTGGTGGGCGTCACGTCGGCGTGCATGATCAGCACCTTGGCTTCCGCTTCCAGTACCGCGGCGACAGCGCCTTCCGCGGAGCCGGCTTCCGGGATCCAGAGGGCGGCGAGGTTCGGGTTGGCCTGAAGGATCGAACCGGTCGCCCGGTAGGCGGCATTGCTGTCCTGGTTGGTCGCCTGGCGGCCGACCAGTTTCATGTTCGGGTAGTTGTTCTCCATGTAGTCGATCAGCGCAGTGACGCGGAGGTCATGGTTGGACTGCCCCGGGTTCTCGAGCACCGCATATTCGGCGCTGTCGCCCACCTGCTTGACGATTTCTTCCGCCGCGAACTTGGCCTCGGCCAGGTTGTCGGAGGTGATATAGGCGCTGCGCTTGGAGTTCGGCGAGTCTGCCGCGAAGGTCACGATTTCCGTGCCGCTTTCGATGGCACGGTCGATCGGATCGATGAAGGGATCCGACTGCATCGGATGCAGCAGGATGCCGGCCGGCTGCTTGACCATGTCCTGTTCGAAGGATGCGATCTGCTTGGTGATGTCATAGTCCGGCGTGCCGGAAAAGATCGTCTCGCAGCCGAAGGCGGCAGCCGCCTGCTTGAAGCCCTGGTAGACCGGCACCCAGTAGGGATGGCCGGAGACCATGACATTCATGATGTAGGTTTCGCCCGGCTCGCATTTGAGCCCCTCCGCGGCGGCCGGAGCTGCGGTGACGGCGGCAGCCGTCAGCAGTGTCGATGCCAGAATGCCCTTGAACTTCGATACACCCATTGGTTCCTCCCTGGATCAACGGACAGTCCGCCGGAGTCGGCCGAGTATCCAAAGTTGATCGATTGCAATAGGTTAAAACAGCTGGAGAGCGTTCCTCTCAACGCCCGGCGCCTTAACCTTTTCCTCCCGGTCCTGCAGCCAGCGTGACGAAGGCGTCCAACTTCTGCAAGAAATTTCAAATGCCGGTTTTTATCCCAGCGAAGACAGGGATAGAGGCTGCTTCCGTGATGGGTCAAACATTTTTGGTATAAATTTCTGTTTGTGAAATTTATTTCATGCGAGGCCACCTGCAACAGGACCGGCGCCGGAGATCTCCAACGTCCGCAAGCCCTTGTGATATTTGGTATTTCATGGATCCGGCGGCAGCAAATAATGGCCCGGCCGCGCTAACAGCAGCATCCGTTGGAAACACTCGCCTCGGGCCTCGGTCGGAACCCGCCCGCGAGGCGCGCCCACAAAAAAGGGCAGGCGAAGCCTCAGCTCCGTCTGCCCGTATTTGCGCCCATTACAGATCCTGATGAAGGCCCGCAGCGGGTGATCAGCCGATCTTTGTCCGGCCGCCCATGTAGGATTGCAGCGCGTCCGGCACGCTCACCGACATGTCCTCGTTCTGATAGTTCTCGATGATCGCGATCAGGGCCCGCCCGCAGGCAAAGGCCGTCGCGTCATTGGTGTGGATGAACTCCAGAGCGCCTTCCGAGCGGCGCACGCGCGTGTTCAGGCGGCGCGCCTGATAGTCGGTCATGTAGTCGGCGGTGTGCGTCTCGCGGTACTTGCCCTGACCCGGCAGCCAGGCCTCGATGTCGGAGCCCTTGGCATTCGGCTTGCCGATGTCGAAGGTGCATTTCTGCAGCTTCTGATAGGGAATGCCGATGAGCTGCATCAGCCGTTCCTGGATCGCCGCAAAGAGCAGATGCTCGTCATGGGCCGTGTCCGCGGTCGAGAAGCTTTCCAGCTCCAGCTTGTCGAACTGGTGCAGGCGGATGATGCCTTCCATGTCCTTGCCGGCGGCTCCCGCCTCGCTGCGGAAGGAGGTGGCATAACCGAGATAGCGCACCGGCAGATCGGCTTCCTCGAAGATCTCGTCCGCGTGCATGGACCCCAGAACATGCTCGGCCGATCCCTGTAGCCACAGGTCCTGGCCCTCGATCTTGTAGCGCTCCTCGGTCGGCTCCAGCCGGTCCATCGCGTCATACATCGGCGTGCGGATCATGTAGGGCGGCAGCACCGGCTCGAACGGCTTTGTCGAGACCTTGAGCCCCTCTTCCTGAACGATCGCCGCGATGAAAGCCTCGTCGGAAAGCTTGTCCACCACCATCGACATCAGCGCCATCTGCAGTTTCACCAGGTCTCCCTTGAGATAGGCAAAGCGGGCGCCGGTCACCTTGGCGGCGCGTTCCTTGTCGATCCAGCCGTGATGGAGGGCGATGTCGTAGTGGTTCTTCGGCGTGAAGCCGAACTCGCGCTTCTCACCCCACTGGCGCACGACCTGGTTTTCCTCTTCCGAGTGCCCGATCGGCGTGTCGTCGGTCGGGATGTTCGGCACTTTCTTGTAGAGCGCTAGGAACTCGGCCTTCTTGTCAGCCAGCTCCTCTTCCTTCTTGTTCAGCTCGTCTCTGAGGGCACGCGCCTTGGCGATCGTTTCCTGGTCCGGTTTGCCGCCCTTCATGGAAGAGGACAATTTGTTGCGCTCCGCGCGCATTTCCTCGACCTGCTGAATCATCGCAACATGATCCTTGTCGAGTTGCAGAAGCAGATCCAGATCGACCGACGCCGACTTGTTCTTGATCGCCGCCCTGACCACGTCGGGATTGGTGCGCAGAAGGTTCAGGTCAATCATTGCCAACTCCTGATATCGGGCCTCCGCAACCCGCCGGAAATCGACAAGACGAACACGACGTGCCGTCGGGTCTGGGTTCCTTGCAGGAATGTCTCGGACTTGGAAATCGCCAAACGATTCCGGGGGCGAGAGGCCACTTCAAACTTTCTGCCGTCTCACTAGCGCGCAAGCCGGAAATTGTCGAGGCCGTATCAGGTCCGGCATGACTTCGTGACACCCGATCGGTCTCGCGCCCACATTTTCGGCGCATGTCAGCCTAGGTTGACACCTCAGTGACCGAGCAAGAGGACCGCAAGGAGTGCGGACGGGTGTCTTGTCTGGGTGCTGAAGCATGGTAGCTTCGGTCTCCTCGGTCAGGTTCGAATGGACAACCTGTTGAGAGCTCACACCTGGACACGGGGTTGCCGGAACTCCGAAACAGCTTCCTTGGCACCTGCCTCGACAAACCGGGCGTCAGACCCGATCGTGACAAGGTTCATCCCGCGGCTGACGGCATCGCGTGCATAGGCCGGAGCTCCGCAATGCAGGCAGCACTTGAGCCCGGCGGCAGCCGTGGTCTTGCGGATGTGCTCAATCAGATCGAGAACCTCGGGTTCCGTGCGGTCGAAGCCCGGACCATGTCCAAAGGCGGAGCCGAGATCGGATGGACCGATATAGACGCCGGTTAGGCCTGGAACCTTCAGGATCTCTTCCAGCTCATCAACCGCGGATTTTGTTTCGATCATCGCAAGGATGACGATTTCCCGGTTGGCGGATTGCTGATAGTCGGCCCCGAGCGCCAGCCTCGCCCGGATGGGGCCCGAGCTCCTGCCGCCTTCCGGTGGATAGAGGCACGCGGAAACAACTCGTTCCGCATCCGCAGCCGTTTCGATCATCGGCGCAATGATCCCCATTGCGCCGGCATCAAGGGCGCGCATGATGGCCGCCTCGTCCACCCAGGGAACGCGAACCAGCGAGGCGGCACCGGACTTTTCGATCACCGGCAGGAGGGACAGAAGGTCCGCGTAATCGGCCGTTCCATGCTGCAGGTCCACCGTCAGGACATCCCATCCGGCGACCGCCATCGCCTCGGCGCTCAGGACCGAGGGAACGGCGAGCCAGCCATTCACAGCGGCACGCCCTTCGGCCCAGACCTTCCGCAGCGGATTTGAAAAACGCGTCATGTATCAGCCTGCCATCATGTGGGAGAGTTTGGTGTCTTGATCGTCCTTGATGGCCTCGCGCCCACCTTCGCAGCCCATGCCGGAATGGTCGACACCTCCAAAGGGCGCCTCGGCACGCGCGATCATGAAGGTGTTCACCCCGACCATACCTGCATGCAGCCGTTTTGAAAGGGCTTCCGCCTTTGAATGACTTCCCGTGAAGGCATGGGCAGTGACTTCCGATGTTTTTGCCTCGTTTTGCGTTGCGGGTTGCGCTGTTTGTGATCTTGCGATCTGACCAACAAAAAACCCCCGCCAGATTTTCTGGCGGGGGTTTTTGGTATTTGGTTGCGGGAGCAGGATTTGAACCTGCGACCTTCAGGTTATGAGCCTGACGAGCTACCGGGCTGCTCCATCCCG
>ENA-ORCZ01000173-ORCZ01000173.1-marine-metagenome-genome-assembly--contig:-NODE-173-length-49792-cov-4.342311_pt1 | contig 49792 bp, 49 predicted proteins | sample MGYA00237785_ERZ508519 | MGnify/ENA primary metagenome ERZ508519 (study PRJEB26189, sample SAMN06268790) | marine metagenome | isolation source: Bioluminescent Bay, La Paraguera, Puerto Rico | place...
CTTCGGCGCGTTGCATTTCCTGCGGCCCCTGTGCCAGGAGAGCGACGATCCAAGCTGGCGCGACCGGATGGAAGACTTTCTCGACGCGGAAACAATCGACGAGAATCGCCGCCGCCGCTTCATCGAGCGCTTTAACCAGGGATATCGTGGTTTCTCAGTCGCTTACAGCGAATGCACCGATGCCGCCCGTCTCGCAATGGGACAATATCTCACCGAGGGCGAGACCATCATCGGCGACGTCACCAGCCGCTACGGCCGGTAAAATCTGCGAAAATCTTCAATTCGTTACGGGTTGGTTAACCATTTGAATCAAATTTGTGGGTGGCCGTTAAGTTTGCGTTCACGGTTACTTATCAGCGCGGGGCACCGTGCTAGGATCAAGGCAGAAGATTCGGGGTAGGAATACGTAGGGGTCGCCCCCTTCGTTCGGGAAGGACCGGTAAGGAAGCGCATGATAAACGACGATTACGCCGATGCGGCTATGGAAGCCGAATTTGCCGAGGATGAAGACATCAGACGTGCGGCACTCGGTTTCATTTCCGACGCCTGGGCAGAAGCCATTGCCAATGGTGTCGACGCCGACGCGGTCGCCCATGCGGCCATGTTCACTGCCCTTGCGGATCTGGTGGCAGCCTATGGCGAAGATGCCGTTGCCAAGCTCGCCGAGGGCCTGCCGGACCGGATCCTGCAGGGCGACTACACGGTGAACCGCGTGCTGCAGTAAGCGCCGGACACACCACAAGAAGGCCGGCCTGTCCGGCCTTTTTTGATTCCGGCGACCTGTTTCAGTTCCGGCATCCTGCCGCAACGAGGCGAAAGTCGACCCTTTCCCTGCCTGTTGAGAACGTCAGAGAAACCCTTCCTTTCCCAAGAGTTCCAGCGCCAGGTTGAGGTAGATCAGCACCCCGAAGGCGATGAGCAGGAAGCCGGCAATATGGTTTGCCCGGTCAAGCCAGGCATCGTCGATGCGCGACTTGAAATGGGAAACGGCGGCCGAAACCAGCACCCACCAGGACGTTGCTCCCGCGCTGACGCCCGCGACCATCGTCAGCGCTCCGAAATGATTATCCGGTTCGGGCCGGTAGTCGCCGAGGCCACCAAAGATTGCAATGAAGGCGAGCACCGCACCGGGATTTGTGATGGCCATGAAGAAGGCGGCCGTGGCGTCGCCCAGAAATCCGTGTTCCCGTCCATTGCCATTGCCGTTCAGATGAGGATGGGCGAACCAGATCCTGATGCCGAAGACGATCAGCAGCGCTCCGCCGAAGACCTCGATAAGATCGAACTGGCCTTCGATGAAATTCGTCACGGCCGAGACGCCGAAGATCGCTGCGGCAGCAAAGATCGTGTCGGCGGCGACAGCCCCCAGCCCCACATAGACCCCGTGACGGAAGCCGCTGCGGACCGCGTGCTGGATTGCCATGATATTGACCGGGCCGACGGGCGCTGTCGTGAGAATGCCGACAAAATATCCGATCAGCGCATATTCAAAAAACGACACGGCCGGTCCTTCTGCTACCCTCACGGCTAAGGTAAATGGCGAACGGGCCTTTCGTTACCGGCCCGGCGGCGTCCTGACAAGACGAGACAATTTCCTGTCCGACTGTTTTCAGTGTCACACGAATTGATTAAGGAATGGCACGAGGTGAAACCGTCCCTCTTTCCGTTTGTGCTTGGTGGGGGCAATGTGGGAATGATTGAGGAAGTCGTGATGATCGGGTCATTTTCGGTGCGCATCCTGGCAGGCGGCCTGCTGATGCTGTCTCTTTGTCTTGCGCCGGCCGTCGCCAAGACGGTTGAAGTTCAGACAATTCCGATAGCGTCGCCGGATACGTCTCCAGAAACGCCCCCGGAAGTGCAGACCGGGCCCGCGATTCCCGCCGAGGACATCGACACCCCGGACGGAAGTGCGCCGGCCGATGCCGTCTCGTCTCCGGATGTGGCGCGGCCGGAGGTGCATTACGGTACCGACATGCTGCCCAAGCTGGTGCGGCGCATGCACGACCAGCTCAGACAGGCAGCCCTTTCCGGTGACATGGAACGGCTGCGCATGGTCCTGGAAAGCAACGAGATGCCGCCGACGATTTCCTTCGGGGCTACCGAGGATCCGATCGAATTCCTGAAAGAAAGTTCGGGCGACGGCGAGGGATACGAAATCCTCGCCATCCTCGCCGACATCCTGGATGCGGGCTATGTGCATGTCGACAAGGGCACGGCTCAGGAAATGTATGTCTGGCCCTATTTCGCCCGGTATCCGCTCAAGGAACTGACACCGGAGCAGAAGGTGGAACTCTTCCGGATCGTCACCGCCGGGGACTTTGCCGCAATGGAAGAATTCGGCGCCTGGACCTTCTACCGTGTCGGCATCGGGCCGGACGGCACGCTGCACTACTTCGTCGCCGGAGATTGATCCGGCGCGGCGGGACGGCATACCGGCGCCGGCACAGTACAGCGCGCAATTCCAGTGACGGACCGTGCAAGCAATCCGGTTCTCGCAGGACAATCGTCGGCTCGGCCGCAATTGCGCCGGCAAAGAGTGGCGCGAACCGCATTGTGGCCGCTAGGTCACAAGAAGATTCAATTTTTGCAGGCAAGGTAGAAACGCAACAATTTCAGCGGCAGTTTGGTAAACTTGATACGGGTGCTTCGGTCTCGACCGATGGCGGCTCACGCCTCAAACAGGTGATGGCGATAAGATCGGGGCGGCGACCGCTGCGAAGGTGGGAAACGGGGTGGCAACGATGCTGAAAGCGCGTCAATCAGGACTGGTATTTTTGTTGGCTTGTATCCTGCCGGGGATGCAGGCACAGGCGGCCGACCTGCCTCAGGAACCGACCTTTTCACCGGCGCAGATCGTTGAGGATCGATGGTCGTTTTCCATCGCCCCCTATTTCTGGATGGCGAGCCTCGGCGGCGAGACGGCGACCGGTGATAATATCAGCATGCCGTTCAGCCAGGTTCTCGAAAACCTCAATTTCGCGCTCATGACTTCCGCCGCAGCCGAAAAGGGCCGTTTCGGTCTCTACACGGATCTGATCTACATGCACCTGGAAGGCTCCAAGACCACAACGGCGAATATCGTCAGACGGAGCTTTGAAGCAAATCTCGACGCGACGCTCAAAGGGTTCGTGACGACAAATTCCCTCGGCTACAAGATCGTTGACACGCCGGGAACGGGAATCGCGGGTTTTGCCGGGTTCCGTTACCTTTGGCTGCAAAGCGAGCTCGATTTTTCCCTCGGCGCCTTCAACGCCAGCGCGACCGGCCAGGGACAGGTCATCGACGCGGTGGTCGGTCTTCGCGGGGAAACCAGTCTCTCGGACCGGTGGAGCCTGGCCTATTACGGCGATATCGGTACCGGTCAGTCGGACGCGACGTGGCAGCTCTACGGCGCGATCGGTTATGAAATCAAAAACATCGACCTTTTCGCCGGCTACCGCTACATCGGCTGGCGTTTCGATGATGTCGCCGGTCTGGACGACCTCGACATACACGGGCCTGCCATCGGGGCAAGGTTCAAATTCTGATCCCGAAGCGTTCTTCCGGACCCCTGTGCAGGCTTCCCGGTCGGACGGGTCGCCAAGTCTCCCTGTCTTGCCGATGCGAGGCTTCTCGTCGTCGCTGAGACCTCCTGCACCCGTTTGAATGCAGGAGGCTTTGCGGCTTTGAAACACCCGATGTCACTCGACCTCGGCAGGCTGCAGCACATCCGTTGCCTTGTGGCCGCCATCGACCCCCTCGATCATGAAAATCTCCCCTTTCGCACCGGCAAGGCGATGCGGCAGGATCTCCTGATAGGCAGGGGAGGCATACCAGGCTTCGGCACTCTTCCTGTCCGGAAAGGCGATTACGATGAGGTCGCCCTGGAACGCGCCTTCCAGCTGGTGCTTGCGGCCGCCGTGGATGATGAAACGGCCGCCGAAGGGGGCGAGCGTTGCGTCGATCCCCTCCAGATAGGCGACGATCTCCGGTCCCATTTCGACTTCGCGCAGATGGCCGATTGCATAGTGGGTCATGACGGTTTCCTTTAGTGAATGTGTTGATTTCAGGCGTTTTCAGGCTGTGGCCGTACGGCTCTGCGCAGCCTGCCATTCCAGCACGGTCAGCACGACGACGACGGCAGCCTGTGCAATCAGGAAGGACCAGCCGAGCGCATTCGGCACGACAAGGCCGGCAAGCGGCAGGGCGATGCTTGCCAACGCCCAGAGCAGGTTGCCGCCGATCACCACAAACGCCGCCCAGGCCGGCACCTGACGCACCCTGGCGAAAAGCGCCATAAATGCGGCCGTCGGAAGGAGCAGCAGGCCGGCCCAGAAGAGCAGCGGCGCGCTGATACCGGTCAATGCCGCAATCGGTCCCGAAGCGGCCACCAGCAGAACGCCCATGCCAAGGCAGGTGACGGCGTCGATGCCAAGCAGGCCGTTGAGGGAAAGCGGCGAGCGGAAAGTGATCATGTCCGTTCCTTTCAGGTTCATGTGAAGCCGAGGGGTTCGGCAATGACCGGATCTTGTTGGACGGATGTTCTGAAGTCGATTACGTTGCAGGTAATTGAGACGAGAAAAAGCAGCAGCTAGCTTCGAGACATGATCACCCAGCAAGTTTCAGCCGGAGACCTGCTCCGCCATTGGCGCCAGCACCGGCGCCTCAGCCAGCTCGCTCTGGCGTCGGACGCAGGCATTTCGCAGCGTCACCTGAGTTTCCTGGAATCCGGGCGCTCCCGGCCGAGCCGGGACATGGTCATGCACCTGGCGGAAAAGCTGGACGTCCCCTTGCGCGAGCGCAACGCGATCCTTGTCGCCGCGGGACATGCGCCCCATTATCCGCAGTCCGACCTTCAGGACGAGGGATCAGGGGCCGTCAGCGACGTCATCCGGAAGATCCTCGACGGCCACCTGCCCCACCCGGCCCTGGCGGTAAACCGACACTGGGAGCTGCTGGCGGCCAATGCCGCGATCCATGCGCTTCTGGTGGGCGTCGCCCCCCGATTGCTGAAAGCGCCGGTCAACGTGCTCCGCCTCAGCCTCGACCCCGAAGGCCTTGCGCCGCGCATCTTGAACCTGCGAGAATGGCGCGATCATATTCTGGCGCGGCTGGCGCATGAAATCGACCGGTCGGCAGACCCGAAACTTGCCGCCCTGCGCGACGAGCTCGCGGCCATTCCATTGGCGTCGTCCCTCGCTGCCAATCCCTCCGGGCTGGCGGCAGACAACCGCGTCGCGATCCCGTTGAGGATGCAGGGTCCAGACGGCCCATTGAGTTTCCTCAGCACCACCACCGTCTTCGGCACGGCCGTCGACGTCACATTGTCGGAGATTGCCATAGAGGCGTTCTTTCCGGCCGATGCCGAGACGGCGCACGTGATGGCCGGGTTGACCGGCAAAGCATAGCCGACGCTCGAGCCCGACGTCTCTTCCGCTTGCCGGCCTTCATTTCGTGCAGATCGCAAAGAGGCCTGCCCTTGAGGAAATACCCAGCTTCTCGTAGGCGCGCTTGCGGTAAGTGACGACGGTCGACGGCGCGACATCGAGATCCGCCGCAATCGCTTCCGCCTTGCGGCCGGACAGGATCCCGAGGCACACCGCGCGTTCGCGTTCGCTGAGAACTGCGAGAGGCGGCGGCAGGCCGGTGTCCGACAGGCGTTCGAAATGCAAGAGCGCCAGCCGACCGGCCAATCGCGCCAGATCCGCGTCGCACTCGGCGACAGCCGGATCTCCCTGATAAAGGCTGACGAAGAGACGCAGGGTCTCGCCGACGACCAGGAGCGTGGACTTGGCTCTAAGGCCAGGCGCCTTGAAGAAGAGGCGGCGGTAATCCGGGCTCATCCGCTCCGCGACGTCGCTCAAACGCCGCAGGGTCACGCTGCCCGCCGGGGCAGCAAGCAGTTCCGGCAACAGCGGGTCCTGCCTGTACCAGCCGTCCAGATAGGTTTCGGCGAGCTCTCCCGCCATTGCCGTCTTGCTGAAATGCCAGGAGAGCAGACAACGCGCCCGGGTTTTCTCGACGGAAAACACCATGATCTGGTCGACGCTCAGCGCTTCCGCGAAACTCACATAGCTGTGCGCGAAGGCTTCAGTGCCGAGGTCGGCGAGGCAAGCCTCGATATGACGGGCGGGTGTCTTCATCAGATGCTGATAGCATGTCCTCTTCCAAGGGGGACAGACGCGACCGGCCAGGATCTCTATCCTTGCAGACAGATGAGGGAGAACCGCCATGAGACCGGCCGGACGCGCAGACACGGATTCGCTCTACTTCACCTATCCGCATTTCGACCCGCCGAAGGACCGCTCCAGACTGGCGGAACCGGCGCCTGTCGCAATCGTCGGCGGCGGCCCCGTCGGCATGACCGCAGCGCTGGCGCTTGCCCGCGAGGGCATCCGCTCGGTGCTTCTGGACGCCAAGTCAACCTTCAATGACGGCAGCCGCGCCATCTGCATTGCCCGGCAGAGCTATCACATTCTCGACCGGCTCGGCGCCGTGGAACCGTTCCTGAAAAAATCGCTCGGCTGGACCATGGGCCGCAGCTTCTATCGCGGCCGGCAGATCCTGGAATTCGAGATGCCCGACAGCCCGCGCGAGAAATTCCGTCCGATGTACAATCTCGAGCAACAGTATATCGAGCAGTTCCTGTGGGACGCGATCGAAAAGGAACCGCTGATCGACGCAAGGTGGCAGAGCCGGGTCACGGCGGTGGGGGATATTGCGGACGCTGTTCGCCTCTCCGTGGAGGATCCGAATGGCAGCTATCAGATGGACTGCGACTGGCTGCTTGCGGCGGACGGCGCCCGCAGCACTGTCCGCAGCTTGCGCTCACTGCGGTTGAAGGGCGCGAACTTCGAGGGACGCTACGTGATCGCCGACGTGCAGATGGATCACGATTATCCGACCATCCGCCGCGCCCTCTTCGATCCCGACTGCCGGCGCGGCGGCACGATCCTGGTGCACCGGCAACCGGACAACATCTGGCGCATCGACTATCAGCTCCGCGACGGCGAGGACGAGGCGGAAGCGGTCCGCGAGGAAATTGTGCGGTCATCCGTCGCCGCCGTGCTTGCGGAAATCGGCTATTCAGGCAGCTGGGATCTTGAATGGTGGAGCATCTACTCGGCCAATACGCTGGCGCTGGACGACTATCGTGACGGCCGCGTGTTCTTCATCGGAGACAGCGCCCATATCGTGCCGATATTCGGCGTGCGCGGGCTGAACAACGGCCTAGCGGATGCGCATAACATCGCCTGGAAGCTCGCCTGGGTCATGCAGGGAAAGGCAGGTAGCGCGCTACTCGACAGCTATACGCCCGAACGTCGCGGGGCGACACTGGATGTCTTTCTGAATGCCTCCAAATCGGCGCGGTTCATGACCCCGCCGACGCCCGGCTGGCAGCTGATGCGCGATGCGGCGCTGAACCTGGCACTGAGCCATCCCTTTGCCGGCCAGCTCGCCAATCCACGCCAGATGACGCCTTATAGCTATGCCGACAGTCCGGTCGTCCTTGCCGAAGATCCCGGCTTTTCCGGAGGCCCCAGCCCCGGCGCACCCATGCCCGAAGCGCGTGTCGGCGACGGATTTCTGACGGATCTCCTGGGTCTCGGATTCTCGCTGATCGTGTTCGATGCGAAGTTGGCAGACAGTCTTGCCGGGCTTGATCTGACACCCGTCGTCTTGCAGCCCGGGTCCGAGGCAGCAGAAGTGCTCTCGGCCGCCCCGTCCAGCGCCTATCTCGTCCGGCCGGATCTTCACATCGCCGCCCGATGGTATGACGCAACTCCGGACGCCATCCGTCATGGTCTCGGTCTTGCCACCGCAGGAGGCTTTCAATGACGCCCGCCGATCTTGAAACCGTCTATGAGGCCCTTGCCGAGAAGCTCGATGCGGTCGATGCCGGCAAGCGGGAACTCTATCTCGCCAAGCTCGCCCTGCTGCTGGCGCACGAACTTGCCGATGCGGACCGGGTACGGCAACTGATGGCGGAAGCGGCGAACAATCTCGCGGTATGAAACGCGCCGGATCGATGGGATTGATTGAGCTGGAAACAGTCGTCAGGTGGCTCCCCGGTCCCGGCTGGTGGGGCGGTTGGCCGGAGGAGACGCTTGTGAGACTGGTGCAGGTCTATGGAACCGAACCCGCCGGATGGCGGGTTCGCTTTCTGCAGCGGCTCAGGCAAGCGCCGCGATGATGATGATCTCGACCTTGTAGTCCGGAGCGGCCAGCTTGGATTCGCCGGTAGCACGGGCGGGCGTGTTGGCCGGGTCGACCCAGGCATCCCAGACTGCGTTCATGTCGGCGAAGTCCTTCATGTCGTCCAGCCAGATCGTGGCCTGAAGGATGCGGCTCTTGTCGCTGCCGGCCTGGGCCAGAAGGCCGTCAATGCGCGCCAGGACGGTCTTGGTCTGCTCGGTCACGGTGTCGCCGGGGTTGCCAACCTGGCCGGCGAGATAGACGAGACCGCCATGGATCACGGCCTGGCTCATGCGCGGACCGGCTTCCAGCCGTTTGATATCGGACATCGGTGAGTTCCTTCCTGAAGTGAATGACACCCGCTCAGAACAGGCGGGCTGGATCGAGGGCGGTCACTATCCTGTCGGAAAGCTCGGACGGACGCCTCAAGCAGAGGTCCGCAACAAGCCGGGAGAGAGCCGGCGCCGTTTGTACGCCGTAGCCTCCCTGACCCGCAAGCCAGAAAAAGCCGTCCGCGTCCGGTGCGAAGCCGGCAACAGGCGTGCGGTCGGCAACGAAGCTGCGCAAGCCCGCCCAGTTCCGTTCCACGCGCGTCACCGGCATGGTGACGGCCTGCTCGAACCGGTAGAGCCCTTCGGCCAGCACCATGTCGTCGGCCCAGGCATCATGCGGTTCGACCGGATCCTCGTCGGCGGGCGAAACCATCAGCTTGCCGGCATCCGGCTTGGCGTACCAGCGTTCGGAGGCACTGGCGACGAGCGGCCACCTGCTGACATCCACTCCCTCCGGAGGGGGGATGATGGCGGCCGAGCGGCGCATCGGTTGAAGGCCGACCTTCTTCACCCCCGCCAGCTCCGCCACATTGTCCGCCCAGGCGCCGGCGGCGTTGATCAGCACCGGTGCCTCGAAGGCCCCCTTCGGCGTCTCGACCCGCCAGGTGCCGCCGCTGCGCAGGATGCGTGTCGCGGGCGCTTCGGTGACAAAGGCGGCACCGTGGCGCTTCGCCAGGCGGAAAAAGCCCTGCAGAAGGCGGTCGACATCGATGTCCTGGGCATCGCGCTCGATGGCGGCGGCGGCGATGCCTTCCTTGCGCAGCAAGGGGAACAGGGCAACGGCTTCCTCCGCCGTCAGCGGTTCCATGCCGTCCGCGCCGTCCAGATACTTGTGGAAGTGATCGAGTTCGTCCTCGGCGGCAATCAGCATCTCGCCGCGCGGCGACAACAGACTGTGATCCGAAATGCCTTCGGGATGTTTCAGCACCGGTTCGGAGGCTGCGTTCAATGCCCGCAAGGTGGCATTGCCGTAGTTGCGGATGAAGATCGCAGCGGAACGGCCGGTGGCATGGCGGCCGAGCGCGTCTTCCATTTCAAGCACCGTGACCCTGGCCTCCGGTGCCAGCCGCGCGGCGGCGCCCGTGCCGGCGATGCCGCCGCCGATGATCAGGAAATCGGCAATCTCGCTCATGCGTCCTGGAACCCCTTGAGGAAACTGGTGAGGTTGTGGCCGAGTTCTTCCGAGAGATACCCGCCTTCCTGAACGAATAACGTCGGAAGGCCAAGTCTTGCAATGGCAGCGCCAATCCGGGCAAAGCCCGGCGTCGTGATGGCGAGCCCCTTCAGGGGATCCTTCTCATAGGCATCGAGACCGAGGGCAACAACCAGAACATCCGTACCGAAGGCGCGGATGTGGTCGAAGGCGGTCTCCAGCGTCGTCAGGTAATCGTCGTCGGCCGTTCCCCTTGCCAGCGGCAGGTTGAGATTGCAGCCGCGCCCGGGCCCCTCGCCCCGTTCATGTCCATGCCCCCAGAAGAAGGGATAGAAGCGCACCGGATCGGCGTGGATCGAAACGGTCAGGACATCGCCGCGCTCGTAAAAGATGCCCTGCGTTCCGTTGCCGTGGTGGACGTCGATGTCCAGGATCGTCGGGCGCCGTCCGGCCTTCAGCAGACGCTCGGCGGCAATGCCGGAATTGTTGAGGAAGCAGAAGCCGCCGGCGAGATCGCCGAAGGCATGGTGGCCGGGCGGGCGCGACAGGACATAGGCCGTGTGTTCGCCGGCGGCCATCAGGTCAGCGCCGTGGATGGCGCTCTGGGCCGACCAGTAGGCTGCCTCCCAGGTGCCGGCCGCGATCGGACAACTCGTATCGGCCTGGTGGAACCCGGCCTGGCCGACGGCCGAGCGCGGATAGCTCGCCGTGCGCCTGTCCGGATGGATATTCGGAATGACCTCTTGCGAGGCGCCCTCGATCCGGCTCCAGCGTTCATGGATCGTCTGCAGGAAGACGAGATATTCCGCGGAATGAAGCGCCGCGATGGGTCCAAGGCCATGATCCTGCGGGGGCTCAAAACGGCAGCCCGCCGCCTCCGCCCCCGACTTCAGCACCTCGATGCGCCGCGGCTGCTCGGGATTGGCGAGGCGCGTGCCGTTGGCCATGAAGTGTTTGGGATCGTGCGCCCACTGGCGATCGTGAAAAAGTGCCTTCATGAGCGTTTCCTCAAAGTGTCCAGCGCGGGCGACGTCAGGTCGAAGACCGTTTCGTTTTCCCGCGCCTTGAAGCCAAGCCGTTCATAGAAACGGCGGGCATCGGCATTGCCGCCATAGACGGCAAGCCGCAGAAAGACGGGCCTCCAGCTTTCGGGCGCCAGCTCGAAGCTTGCCGCCAACAGCCGTTGTCCCACCCCCGCACCGCGCGCTTCGGCGGCGACCCAGAGGTCCGAGACATAAAGACCCGCGCCGCCACGCGTCGTTGAAAAGACGGGCGAAGCCTGCAGGACGCCGAGCGTCCTGTCGTCGGACCGGCGGATCGCCAGAAGGGCGATGAAAGCGGGCGGTTCCGAAAAGCCGTGGCGGATCACGTCGTCCAGACTGGCGACATGCGTGTCGCCCATATCCGCCGACAGTTGCCGCAGCGCCGCATGCACCCTTTCGGCATCCGAGCGTTCCGCGCGTCTGATGGTAATGCCGTTCATGCTCAGAACGCCGTATTATCCGCGCCCTTGAGGCCGAGCATCGCTCTTGCCTCGTCGGGCGATGCGACGGTGCGGCCGAGTTCCTCGACGATCTTCCGGATCTTCTCGACCTGCTCGGCATTGGAGCGGGCGAGTTTTCCCTTGGCGATATAGAGATTGTCCTCCAGACCGACCCGGACATGCCCGCCCATGGCGGCCGACATGGTCGCGAAGGGGATCTGCTGGCGCCCGGCGGCAAGCACGGAAAAGAGATAGTCCTGGCCAAAGAGCTTGTCGGCCATCCGTTTCATGTGCTGCAAGTTTTCAGGATCCGCGCCGATGCCGCCGAGGACACCGAAGACGAACTGGATGAAATAGGGCGGCTTGACCAATCCCCGGTCGGCGAAGTGGCGCAGCATGTAGAGATGGCCGACATCGTAGCACTCGAACTCGAAGCGGGCTCCGCGTTCACGGCCCATCTTGGTCAGCACCGCTTCTATGTCGCGCGGCGTGTTCTTGAACACCAGATCGTCAGTGCCGCGCAGGAATGGCTGTTCCCAGTCGTGGCGCCAGTTGTCGAAGCGGTCGGCCAGCGGATAGAGGGCAAAGTTCATCGTGCCCATGTTGAGCGAACACATTTCCGGTTCGGCCCTGAGAGGCCCGGCAATCCTGTCCTCAAGGCTCATGATGGCGCTGCCACCGGTGGAGAGGTTCAGGACGGCGTCGCATCCTGCCTTGATTTCCGGCAGAAAGGCCATGAAGTCGGCTTCCCTGGCCGAGGGCTGTCCGGTCGCCGGATTGCGCGCGTGGAGATGCAGGATGGAGGCACCGGCCTCGGCCGCGCCGATGGCCTGGCCGGCGATTTCCGCTGCGGTCACCGGCAGATGGGGCGACATCGTGGGCGTATGGATGGAGCCCGTGACGGCACAGGTGATGATGATCTTATCTGACATTTTATGCTGTTAGCTGGCCTTGGCGCGTTGCTCTGATATCCGGTCAAGGAATTGGCGCAGGGACAAATCGAGACCCTCGATGATTTCAGCGACATGATCCTCGCTCACAATCATCGGCGGCGCGATCAGGAAATGATCGCCGCTGTAGCCGCCGCGGGTGCGCCGGGCGTAGATGATGAGGCCGTTTTCATAGGCGATGTCGACGAGTTGGTTGAAGGCGGCGAGTTCCTTTGGCAGCGGGCGCAGGCTTGTCCGGTCCTCGACCAGTTCGAAGGCAAGCAGCAGCCCCTCGCCGCGCACGTCGCCGATGATGGAATAGCGGTCCATCAGCTTCTTCAGTTCGCTTTTCAAGAGTGCTCCCATCCGGGCGGCATTGCCGCAGAGATCCTCGCGTTCGATCTCCTCCAGGACGGCGAGACCGGCGGCGCAGGCGAGCGGGTTGCCGGCATAGGTGAAGCCATGCAAGAAACCGCCATCGTCGAGCACATTGGTCACGATGTCCTTGTGCGCCACCATGGCTCCAAGCGGCGCATAGCCCGCCGCAAAGCCCTTGGAGATCACCAGGATGTCCGGTTCGACGTTCCAGTGTTCGGCAGCGAAGAATTTGCCTGTGCGGCCGCCGCCCGACATGACTTCGTCATGGATCAGCAGCACACCGTAGCGGGTGCAGATCTCGCGGATGCGCTGCATGTAGCCCCTCGGCGGCACGAGCGCACCGGTGGAGGCGCCGCCGACCGGCTCGACAATGAAGGCAAGGATGGTCTCAGGTCCTTCGGAGAGGATCTTCGCTTCCAGCATGTCGGCATAATGCCGGCCGGTCGCCTCGTCGCCCGGGTCGAGCCCGTCGAGATAGGCGCGCGGCGCGGGGATCTTCGGCATCGGCCGCATCATCGGATCGAAGGGCGCCGTCAGCGGCGCATAGCCGGTCAGGGCCAGGGCGCCAAGCGTGCAGCCGTGGTAGCTCGGATCGCGCGAAATCACCTTGTAGCGCTGCGCCTCGCCGATCGCGATGGCATTCTGGCGGGCGAGCTTGATGGCGCTTTCGACCGCTTCGGAACCGCCCGAGACGAAGAACACCTTGTCCAGTCCTTCAGGCGCCAGCGAGGCCGTCTTTGCGGCCAGCAGTTCCGCCGGTTCCGTCTCGAAGTGCAACCGGTAACCGAAGGTGGATTTTTCCATCTGCTTGCGCATGGCTTCCAGAACGCGCGGATTGGAATGGCCGATGTTGCAGACCATCGCGCCGGAGGAGCCGTCGAGGTAACGCTTGCCGTCGACGTCCCACATGTAGACGCCGCGCGCCTGATCCAGCATCGGACGGCGCTGACGGGACTGGTAGAAGAGATGGGAGGGAGCGGATCGGCTCATTTAGGGGCTCCAGGCAGTGCGGCGCAGTCGCGGGGGCGGAAGCGAACGGAGACTTCCGTTCCTTCCTGAAAGGGATGCTGATCGATCATGTTGATCACCTGAAGTTGCCGGTCACCGACACGCACGAAATAGCGTGCCGCCTGACCCTGGTAGTCGACCGCTTCGACGATTCCATCGAGCGCGATCCGATCATCCGCCGGAGCGGATTTTTCTGCCAGCAGAAGTTTTTCCGCCCTGATCACCAGTTGTGCAGGTCCGGTGTCGGCCACATTCGGTGCCCGGTCCTTCGGCACGGTGATCTTGCCGAAATGGGCAAGTTCGAGTGAAAGACCCTGTCCGTTCACTTCGCGGCAGGTGGCCTCCAGAATGTTCGAGATGCCGAGGAAACGCGACACGAACTCGCTTGCCGGGGTGTTGTAGACCTCCTGCGGCGTGCCGATCTGTTCCACCCGGCCGTTCGACATGACGACGATCCTGTCCGACATGGCGAGCGCCTCGGACTGGTCATGGGTGACGAAGACGGTGGTGATGCCGATGCGATGCTGGATGCGCTTCAATTCCACACGCATGTCCTCGCGAAGGTTTGCATCGAGCGCCGACAACGGTTCGTCCAGAAGCAGCACATCCGGTTCGATGACGATGGCCCGCGCCAGTGCGATGCGCTGCTGCTGGCCGCCGGAGAGCTGCTTGGGATAACGGTCGGCGACGTGGGGCAGCTGAACGAGGTCCAGCACGTCCTTCACCTTCTGCCCGGCATCCGCTTTCGACACGTTGCGGTACCTGAGCCCGAAGGCGACGTTCTCGGCTATCGTCTTGTGCGGGAAGAGAGCGTAGTTCTGGAAGACGAGGCCGAGATTGCGCTTGTGGATCGGCACATCGTTGATGCGCTTGCCCTTGATGGAGATGTCGCCTTCCGACGGGTCGATGAGGCCGGCGATCATCCTCAAGGTGGTCGTCTTGCCGCAGCCGGAGGGGCCGAGCAGCGTCACGAAGCTGCCGTCCGGGATGTCCATGCTCATCCGGTGAACGGCGGTGAAGCCGCCGAACTTCTTGACGATATTGGTGAGGGAAACCGCGCTCACGCCAGTTCTCCGGGTTCATTGAAGAAGAGGACCTTCCGGCGGAACCGCCGGAAGGTTTGGGTTCGGCCCCGGGCTCAATAGCCCTTCTGGATACGGCCGAAGGTTTTCGACCAGTCCTGCTCGTGCCCGTTCCAGTAGTCCGGATCGGCGAAGGTCAGTCCGTCCAGGGTGCCGGTCGGATCGAAGGCCGGCAGGGTCGGGATCTTGTCGCCGAGATCCACCTTCTGCGGATCGAGCGCCGGGGGATAGTTCTGCCCTTCAGCGACCGCGATCGAAGTCTCAGGTGCCAGCATGAAGTTGAGCAGCTCCTCGCAGGCTTCCATGGGCGAGCCCTTGATGACGAAGATGCATTCCTGCCAGCCGAAGCCGTTCGTCGGATCGATGTAGCCGATGTCATGGCCCTGTTCCTGCAGCGCATAGATGCGGCCGGACCAGCCTTCGGTCACGTAGATCTCCTCCTCCGCAAGGAGGCTCATCAGTTCGGCGCCGGACTGCCAGTATTTCAACAGGAGGTCGCGGTTGGTGCGCACGGCCTCCCAGACGGCGTCCATGTCGGTTGCATTGTTCGGGTCCTGGCCGGTCTGGAGTGACGCGTACCAGACACGGGTGCGCCAGTCGGACCAGCCGCCGATCTTGCCCTTGTAGGCTTCGTCGATGAGGAGCTTCGCACCCTTGGCCTTGGCCTCGTCGTCGGAAATGTATTTCCGGTTATAGGCAATCCCCGTCGTGCCGTAGTCGTAGGGAACGCAGGAGAGTTTGCCGTCGGTCACACCGCGGAAGACATTCGTCAGCTTGGGAATTACGTATTGCAGGTTCGGGATGTTGTCCTCGTTGAGGGTGGAGTTAAGCCCGAGATTGACGTAGCGCGCATAGTCGAAGACGCCGGAAAGATGGGCGAGATTGTATTCGCCTTCCTGGCTCGCCTTCACCCGCGACAGGTATTCGTCGCCGCCGCCGAACGTGCCGTCGACCACCTTGATGCCGGTCTTTTCCGTGTAGGGATCGAAGGCGTGCTTGCGGAAGGCCTCGGAGACGACCCCGCCCCAGCCGTCGAAGCGCACTTCCTCCACCGCCGCAAGGGCCTGGCGGGCAAAGGGCGTCTGGACACCATAGGCGAGACCGGCCGCCCCGATCAGGCCGAGAAACTTGCGGCGGTCGAGATCGCCGTTGAGATAGCGTTCACGCAGACGTTCGTAGCGTTTTGTATTGTCCATTTTCCTGTCCACTCTGGTTTGTTGTTTTCAGGTCTTGCTGGTTTGGGTGCGCGATTTGAGAACTCCCCTTACCAATTATGGTTCACCTGACCAGTTGGTTTCGGCCGCTGACAAGGCGGCTCGCGCGCGGCGGTGCGGGCCCACCGGAAGCGCGGGCCAACACAGTCAGCGGACGAAACCAACTGGCCCTTCGGGTGACGGAAAGAAGCCCATCGACAGCGTTCCGCCACTTGCCCGATGCACCGCATCGCGCTTCGTACCGCGCCTTGTCGAATGGTCTTCTTTCCGTCATCAGGTGTTCCATAATTGATAAGGGGAGCTCTAGCCGCCGCGCTGAAGGGCCATCCGCCGCGCGACTGCCAGTCCGAGAAGCGGCAGTCCGACGGTAAGGAAAATCATCACGGTGCCGAGCGCGTTGATTTCGGGCGAAATGGAATTGCGCAGCATGGCGAAGATCTGGGTCGGCACGGTTTCCACGCCTCCCGGTTTCCAGAAGAGCGTGCCCGTGATGTCGTCGAAGCTGATGGTGAAGGCGAAAAGCATGCCGGCGAAGACGGCCGGGGCCAGCAGCGGCAGCGTGATCTGGAAGAAGGCCTGCACGGGGCTGGCACCGAGGCTGAGCGCGGCTTCTTCATAGTCCCGGCGGATGCCGACCAGGCGCGCCTGGACCACCAGGATCACGAAAGGCAGCGTGAAGATGACGTGACCCATCAGGAGCAGGAAGAAGCTCTTGTTTATGGAAAGGAAATTGAGAAACAGGAGCAGCGCCACCGCGAGCACCACTTCCGGCACCAGGATCGGCGCAATCAGAAGCGTCGAGATCAGGTTGCGGCCGGGGACGTCGTAGCGGACAAGAGCAAGGCTCGCCAGCACGCCGAGGGTCGTTGAAATCAGCGCGGTCAGGGCGCCAAGGAGAAGCGACGTCCGGAAGGCCCTGAGGATTGCTTCGTTCCCGGCCAGTTCCACGAACCAGCGGAAGGAAAAGCCGGTCATCGGGAAGCTGCCGAACTGGCTGGCGTTGAAGCTCAGGAGCACCACAACAGCGACTGGCAGGAACATGAAGAGATAAACGAGGAGCGTATAGGCCCGGATCAGTTTCCACCCCATCAGCCGAGCCCCTTCATCAACTGGCCCATGCCGAGATAGTGGTTGTAGACCAGCACCAGCGCGCCGAGGACGGCGAGCAGCATCAGCGACAGCGCCGAACCGAGCGGCCAGTTGAGCTGGGTGATGATCGCCTCGAAAACGAGATTGGCGAACATGGCATCGGTCGGTCCGCCAAGCACAAGAGGCGTGATATAGGTGCCGGCGCTCAGAACGAAGCAGAGCAGGCCACCTGCGGCGAGGCCCGGCAGCGAAAGCGGCAGCGTCACTTCCCGGAACGCCTGCCAGCGGGTGGAGCCGAGCGAACACGCGGCATCCTCCAGCGAGATGTCGATGCCTTCGAGCGCCACATAGACGTTCAGAACCATGAAGGGCAGCAGGAAATGGACCAGGCCGAGGATCACAGTCGGCTCGTTGTAGAGCATCTGCAACGGCTCGGAGACAATCCCCAGATTGAGCAGCGCCCAGTTGACCGCGCCGGAGACGCCGAGGATGTTGATCCAGGACATGGTGCGGATGATGTAGCTGATCCAGAAGGGCAGCATCAGCAGCAACAGCAGCAGCGCCTTGTTGCCGCGCGAGCGGGCGATGAAATAGGCAGCCGGATAGCCCATGACCGCGCAGACGATCGTCGTGATCGCCGCAATCCTCAGCGTGCCGAGCAAAATGTCCCGGTAGAAGGGATCGGTCAGCGCTTCCTGCCAGTTATCGAGATAAAAGCCCGCCTGATCCGCACCGGTCGCCGTGCGCAGCCAGAACGAATAGACGACGATGAAGATCAGGGGCACGAAGAGCAGCAGGCCCACTGCCGTCAGAGCAGGGGAAAGGAGTATCCATGGCTGCCGTCGTTCCCGTGCCTCGACGCTCATGCGTTTCAAACCCACCCCTGTCAAAACTGCTTGACTTCAGCGTTGCAGGCGAGCCTTCATTGATCAAATAGATAATGAGAATTGCTACTATAGACCAGATCTATGCCGACCGAACTTAACCCCATCCAGGCCGAACGCCTTGCGCGCGAGCTGGACTGGAACCTGCTTCGAACCTTCATCGTACTGGCCGAAGCAGGCAGTGTGACAAAGGCCGCGGACAGGCTGCGCCTGAAACAGCCGACAGTCTCCAGCGCCCTCAAGCGGCTGGAGGACCGGCTCGATCGCCGGCTCATCAACCGCAGTCCGGGCAAATTCGAACTGACCGAGGCCGGAACGCTGCTCTACAGGGAGGCGGTCGAGATCCAGGGGGCGATCCTGCGGCTCGGAACGCTGATGCGCGATGTGACCGACGAAGTGCGCGGCCATGTCGAGATCGCCATGGCGAGCCACGTCGTCAGCCCGCTCTTCGACGACACCCTGCAGGCCTTTCACGAACGGCACCCGGCAGCGACTCTCACCATCAACGTTTCCGCCAGCAAGGAGGCGCTGGAGGCCGTCACCTCGCGGCGGGCCTCGCTTGCGGTCTGCCTGGTGCGGGAGCGCAATCCGAAGCTGGAATATCTGCGCCTCTTCCGGGAATTCTTCGGTCTCTTCTGCGGCCCGCCGCATCCGCTTTTCGGCAAGAGCAACCTGACCAAGGCGGATCTCGCAGGCCTTTCGACCGTCAGCTTCGTCACCGACCGGCTGGAGGACGCGCTGCGTCCGGTGACGCTGATGCGCGCGGAAGCGGATCTGGAGGACCGGATCGTGGGCACCTCCGCCAACCTGGAGGAAGTCCGCCGCATGATCATCGCCGGACTCGGCGTCGGCCCCCTGCCCGTCCATGTCGCCAAACGGGACGTCGCGGAAAATCAGCTTTGGCAATTACCCCCCTATGACGTGCTGCCCGAGATCGACGTGCATGTGGTCTGGAACCCGAAGGCCAAGCTGAACCGGGCGGAAACGGCGCTTCTGGAAATGCTCCTCGACAAGATCCGCGAGACGCCGATCGAGGAACGGACCTATCGCTGAAGGCTCAGGGTAGCTCCCGATGGAACAGCCAAACCCACGCAATGGTTGTTAATCAGGTTTCCAATCTCTTCAGAGGCGCATTGCTTTCGTGCCACGACTTTGTAAAACTTTGCGAGCACAGCGTGATCGTATCAGGCGACGCCACGCGTGGGCTGAAAGGGTGAATTAATGCGTTTCGTATCGTCGGCGTTCAAATCGCTGATGCTCGGTCTTCTTGCCGTCCTCTTGCTGCAATCCCCGGCGTTCTCGGATGATTTGATCTTCAAAGGCGGCTGGACCCTGCAACGGGATGCATCCTCCCTTAGATTCCAGTCGGTCAAGAACCTGACCATCGTTGAATCGAGCGGATTTGCCGAGTTCGAAGGCGGCATCGACGAGACCGGAACGGCCAGAATCCGCGTATTCCTCGATTCCGTCGATACGAAGATCGATCTCAGGAACTTGAGGATGCGTTTCCTGTTCTTCGAGACCTTCGAATTTCCCGAAGCGCTCATCACCACGAAAATCGAGCCGGCGGTTCTTGCAGACCTGCCGCAGACGAAGCGGAAAACCGTCCCCCTCAGCTTCGATCTCGCGCTGCATGGCGTCACCAAGACCTATGACACCGAAGTCGCCGTTACCTATATGAGCGACGATCTGGTCGCCGTGTCGACAACGGCCCCGATCTCGGTCCCCGCCTCCGACTTCGCTCTCGGCGGCGGCATCAAGAAGCTGGAAGAAGCGGCCGGGGTCGTCATCGTTCCGTCTGCCACCGTCACCTTCGATTTCGTGTTCGCCCGCAATGACGGGAGCGACAGCGCGAAGGAGGAAACGGCGCAGGCCGCCTCGGCAACGGCTCCGCAAAAGGCTGCGAGCACCGCGCTGGAGCCGGAAGGCAATCTGGACCAGGAGGCCTGTGTGGGCCGGTTCGAAATACTGTCTCGCACCGACAACATCTATTTCCCGAGCGGCGGTTCCCTTCTCGATGCCAGAAGCGAGCCGCTTCTGAACAGCCTCGTCGATATCATTGCGCGTTGTCCGGGCCTGGTGATCGAGGTCGGCGGCCACACCGACAGCGATGGCAGCGAAGCGTCCAACCAGCGGCTGTCCGAACGCCGTGCGGGTGCTGTCAAACAGTACCTGGTGTCGAAGGACATACCCGAAGACAGGGTCCGGAGTGTCGGATATGGCGAGAGCCGGCCTGTCGCGTCCAACACGTCGCCGGAGGGCAAGTCCCGGAACCGCCGGATCGAGTTTGTCGTTGTCGAATAGGATCAACATGCGCCGCATCGCCATCGGCTTCATTCTGACGGTCTTCTTTTCCGTGGCACTGTTCAGTCACAGGGCATTTGCCGAGGCCCGGCTGGCGCTTGTCGTCGGCAATGGCGCCTATACCACCGTCACGCCTCTGGACAACCCCGTCAACGATGCCGAGTTGATGGCGGACGCCCTGCGCAAGGTCGGCTTTGACGTCACGCTCGTCACCGACTCGAGCCAGAACGATCTCGTGCTTGCGATCTCTCGTTTCGGCAGCCGTCTACGCGAGGCCGGTGAAGACGCGACCGGCCTCTTCTATTACGCCGGACACGGTGTCCAGTCCTTCGGAACCAACTACCTGTTGCCCGTCGACATCGAGCTGCAGGATGCGGCGGACCTCAGTCTTGTCGGGGTTCCCGCCCAAGCGGTGCTGCGGCAAATGTTTTCCGCCCGCAACCGCACCAACATCGTCATCCTGGACGCCTGCCGGAACAATCCCTTCGAGACGATCCCCGACCTCAGCGACAACGGGCTTGCCGAAATGAAGGCGCCGCGGGGAACGTTCCTCGCCTATTCGACGGCGCCCGGCGAGATCGCGCTTGACGGTACAGGTGGCAACAGCCCCTTCACCGAAGCGCTGGCGCAAAATCTCCAGACCCCGGGCTTGCCGATTGAAACGCTGTTCAGATCGGTGCGGGTCGATGTTCTCAAGCAAACCGGCAACCTGCAGACACCCTGGGACACGTCCTCACTCACCACCGACTTCCAGTTCGTACGCGCCAAGGTTCCCACCGCTGCCGAAATACAGGAACGCCAGCTCTGGGAAACCGTAAAGCTCAGCAAGGATCCGCTGCAGGTACTGCTTTTCCTGCGCGCCCATCCGGATAGCACTTATGCCGAGGAAGCGCGGGAGCTGATGACCAGCCTGATGGCACAGGAACTGCAGCCGGCCGCGGAAGCCGCAGCGCCCAACGGGACCGAAGCGCCAGAGGCTGTGAAAGCGGACCCGGTATCGCCCCCCGACACTGAACGCGAGATGATCGAGACGGCAAGGCGGGCAGGAACGGCGGAAGCTTATGAGGCCTATCTCGCATCCTATCCGGACGGTTCCTTTGCGGAGCTCGCCCGACTGGAGCTTCAAACCATTCAGAACAAGGAACAGCGCACGGATCCCGCGGCCGCACAACCGCAAGCGGAACAGCCGTCAGTCGCAGAACAGGCCCCTTCCGGAAGCACGACCACGGAGCCGCAGGGCAAGCTCGCGTTCAACTCACCTCTCGGAATGGGCGAGCCGGAAATCGCAACTCGCAGCATCTCGGAGCTGATAACGGGTTCACCCATATATCCGCCGATCGAGGGCCTTCCGGAAGCAGTCTGGAAAGACAAGACCTGCGCGGAATGCCATCACTGGGAACAGGCCAATCTTTGCGACCAGGCAAAAACCTATGTTGCCAATGAAACCCGCGCCCTTGCCAAGCAACACCCTTACGGCAGTGCCTTCAAGCAGGCGCTGCGCCTTTGGGCCAAACAAGGGTGTCCTTGAAAAGACGCTGCCGAAGCTTTTCAGCCCTGCCGTGTCACCACGGCATAGTCGGCATATCCGCCATATAGTCGATGAAAGTCGAGCCTGCCGCCGATCCTGCCGGCGACTAACCCAAGCTCGCCCTCCAGATCGGCCCGCGGCGTAACGTGAAACGACTTCAGCCAGGCAAAGAGCAGGCGTCCAAACCAGCCCGGAAGCCGCTCCTGCTGGCCGAAGTCGACGACGTGGATGCGCCCGCCCGGTCGCAGGCCTGCCGCTCCGGCGGCGAGAGCCTCCCGCCAGATCGGGATCATGGAAAGCGTATAGGAATAGAAGACCCGGTCGAACCCTTCGACGCCGAGGCCCGCGGTCACCGCCGGATCGGCGGCATCGCCATCGATGAGGGTGATCCGCGCGGTGAGGCCGGCTTTGTCGATGTTTTTCTGCGCCGTCGCCAGCATGTTCCTGGAAATGTCGAGCCCGTAGAAATGCACGTCCGGATAGGCTCTCGCCGCGGCGATCAGGTTGCGGCCCGTACCGCAGCCGAGTTCCAGAACCGCCCCTTCCGGTGGGGGCTGCAGCTCGCGGATCAGCCGGTCGCGGCCGAGCAGGTAGAACTTGCGGGTCAGGTCGTAGAAATGACGCTGATGGCGATAGACAGTGTCCATCAGCCGCGCCGTTTCGACAGCTTCGCTCATCGCTGGGTCCGTCCGTTGCCGTATCCGGGTGTTCAACCGTTAAAGACGTAAAGATGGAAGCCGCCATAGATGGAGGAGCGGTCCTGGCGGCCGAGTTCCAGGCTTTCCTCTTCCTCATAGGTCCACCGGTCGAGGATGCGGTCGGCAACCCGGCCCGGCAGAAGCGTCGGTTCGGCCGCCGTGCGGAAAATGACCCTTGCACCCGGACGCGCGGTGCGGGTGATTTCCGCCCAGAGTGCGTTCAGCTGCTGATCGGTCATCCAGTCCTGCGCGTCGAGCAGCACATAGGCGTCGAGCGTATCGTCGCCGACCGACTGCAGATGCTCGGTGAAGTTCCGGTTGAGCACCCGCACGCGGCCCGCACGCTGGCGGATTTCCTCGAAATGCTCCCGCTTCAGATAGGGCGGCAGCGGACCGGAAGGGCCGGTGGTTTCCGGCGCGGCCGGCGCATAGCCACGGCCGAATGCCTGCCAGGCGAAATAATTGTCCTGCATGGAGAAGTCGCATGCCAGCTTTTCCAGCCGCTGGCGCAGCACCGCCGACATGTCGCCGTCCGCATTGGCCGAGACGAGCGCGTCATATTGTGCCGGCGGAATGCCGAGCCCGTAGAGCGACATCTTTTTCGAAGTCGCCCAGCGCACCAACCGCTTGTCGAAGAGGGGAGCCAGAGCCGTATCGAAGAAGCTGCGCTGCTCTTCAAGCGAGCGCGTCTTGACCATGTGCCTGGGGTCGATGCCGTAGAGCTTCGCCACCAGATGGCCGATGCCGATGAAATAGCCGAGAAGCCCGTGATGATAGAGGTCGCGGGAGAAGAGCGTGATACGCTTGCGGCCCCAGTTGGCAAGGTCCCGGCCTTCCCAGTAGGCAACCGTTTCCGGATCGAGATTGTCCTTCAGGAAACGCCTGTAGGCGGCGACGTTGGCCTTCTCGTCGGCTTCGCCGAAAAAGCGGTAGAAAATCTCGTAGTTGGGGAAGTGCCTGGCGGCGGCCAGCTTGAGCCGGCCCAGCGCCACGTGGGCCCTGTTGAGATCCACCGCCGTGATTTCCGCCGGATTGGCCGTCAGGTAGGACATGACGTTGCAGCCACCCGAGGCGATGGCGATCATCCTGCTTTCGGATGTCAGGCGCAGGGCCTTCATGTCGACGTCCGGGTCTTCCCAGATCTGCGGATAGACAAGCCCCTTGAAGGCGAAGGTGAAGAGGCGCTCGAGAATACCGTCACCGGAGGTGGCTTCGGAGCGGTGAACCGCGTTCTTCAGACGCTTCTTCGAAGCCGTCAGCGTGCTCTGCGCCATGTCGTTCTCCCGAGTCACCTGCGCGAATAAACTGCCTTCCGATACGTGAGACAGACGACAGTTTGGTGACGCTCGGAGTGAATTGACCGATTATCCGGATAACAAGACCGACGATCGCTTTTCCGGATTTCCGTGCCTCGATCGGTCTTGAAACCGGATCGGGCGGGCGGAAAAGAAAACCCCCGCCGTAGCGGGGGTCTTGCGTCTTACCGGCATGGGAGGAAGATCCGGTTCAACGCGTGATCACGACGAAGTCCGTGCCGAGGCCCGTGTTGCGGGTGAAGTTGCGGTCGGTGATCGTCAGCGACGTGCCCGGGGTAAGCATCCTGGAAACATCCGCGGCGACCTTTTCCGGCATTTCGATCCGGTCGAGCACGGTGAGCGACGCACCGCCACGTTCGCCTTCGGCAGAGACCGCGATCCACTCGACGGAATTCTCGCCGGGCTCGAAGTCAAGCGCGGTGAAGACATGGGTGCCGATTTCCTGGCCGACGTCCTTGATCGTCACCGGTGCAGCATAGATGTCGCGGAACTTGCGGCGGACGCGCAACATGGCGTTCTGCGGCTTCTCGTAACCGGCTTCAAACTGGATGCGGGCTTCCAGTGCGTCGGTAAGCTGACCGGTCACCGGCAGTTCCGCACCTTCCTGGAAGAGGCTGATGGCAGCACGTGTCTTGCGGCCCAGGATACCGTCTTCGTAGCCGGCATCGAAGCCCATCCGGTTCAGGAGTTGCTGCAGCAGCTGCACCCGGTTCGGTTCTTTCTGCGGCGTGATGATCATGCGCAGCGGCAGGTCGAAATCCGGATTTTCCGGCTGTACGACCGGAAGACTCGCCTGGATCGGCGCGTCCTGGATTGCGCCGCGAAGCGCCGGATCGGCTGCAATGGTTTCTTCGCTGAGGCTGGCGACCGCCGTTTCAGGCACAAACGGCTGCGGCAACACGGCGTGGTTCACGGACACCGGCTCGGAGACGTCTCGCGTCACCACGACATGCATACCGCGTTCGGTCATGCCATAGAGTGACTGGGCGAAGGCCTTGGGCAGGCGGATGCAGCCATGTGAAGCCGGATAGCCGGGCAGCTTGCCGACATGCAGCGCGATCCCGGACCATGTCAACCGCTGCATGAACGGCATCGGTGCGTTATCGTAGAGATTGGAGAAATGCTTGCGCCTTTTTTCCAATATCGAGAAGACGCCTGTCGGCGTGCTGTGGCCGCGTTTGCCGGAGGAAACCGGCGAGACCTCGATCAGATCCAGGCCGCGATAGACCCGGATCTTCTGCTCGTCCAGCGAAACGATCATGTGCAGCGGATGCTCCGCCGCCGTGGCGCTTTCCGCCTCCGGCGCGGTATCGCGGGCAAAACCCGTGGAAACCGTAGCGGCCGACAGAAACGCGGCGCTCGCCAGGCCAATCAGCCTGCGCGCACGCTTTGTCCGACCATTGTGTTCAAATGACTTCATACCTGAGCTCCCCAACGCAACAACCTTTAAAGCTCGATTCAATTAATAACCAAGACCTGTGTAGATCGGGTTAGGAAACACGGTTACCCATTGGTTTCTAATACCCTTTCATCGAGAAAGTTCCACACTAGCCAGCCGGGCGCTGTTATTCACATCACAAATTGTAAGTTTGGAATGCCGCTGCGGGAGCCCAAATCGCGGTGCAGATGCCGGCCGTATAGCGACCGCTACCGTTTCAGCCCGTCCTGAAAGACGACCGCTTCCCCGCGCGAGGGCGCCGTCAGTTCGCCTTCCCACATGACGCGCTCACCGCGGACGAGCGTGCCGACGGGCCAGCCGGTGACTTCCTTGCCGTCGTAAGGGGTCCAGCCGCACTTGGAAGCGATCCATTCGTTGCGGATTGTTTCCTTGCGCTTCATATCGACCACGGTGAAGTCGGCATCGTAGCCGACCGCGATGCGGCCCTTGCGGGCCGTCTGGAACAGACGCGCCGGACCGGCACTGGTCATGTCGACGAAGCGCATCAGGCTGAGACGGCCGGCATTGACGTGGTCCAGCATCACCGGCACCAGCGTCTGCACGCCGGTCATGCCGGAGGGAGATGCGGGATAGGGTTTGCGCTTTTCTTCCAGAAGATGGGGCGCGTGGTCGGAACCGAAGATGTCGAGGATGCCCTGGCTCAGTCCCCACCACAGACGCTCGGAATGGCGTGGTGCGCGTACCGGCGGGTTCATCTGCACCAGCGTGCCGAGACGATGATAGGCCTCGTCCGTCAGCGTCAGGTGATGCGGTGTCACCTCGATCGAGGCGACGTCCTTGTGATCGATCAGGAAGTCGACCTCTTCGGCTGTCGACAGGTGCAGGATGTGGATCTTGGCGCCCGTCTCGCGGGCAATCCGCACCAGCCGCTCGGTGCATTGCAGAGCGGCGATCTCGTCGCGCCAGACCGGATGGGAGCTCGGATCGCCTTCCACGCGTTCGCCCTGACGCTCACGCAGGCGGAACTCGTCCTCTGAATGGAAAGCGGCCCGCCTCCGGGTGACGGACAGAATGTCCTTCACACCCTGGTCGTCCTCCACCAGCAGGTCGCCGGTGGAAGAGCCCATGAACACCTTGATGCCGGCGGCTGCCGGAAGGCGTTCCAGCTCCGGAATGTCCTTCACATTGTCGCGGGTGCCGCCGACCCAGAAGGCGAAGTCGCAATGCATGCGGTGATGGCCGCGCCGGACCTTGTCGGCAAGCGCTGCTTCGGACGTCGTCAGGGGATTGGTGTTGGGCATCTCGAAGACGGCGGTCACGCCGCCCATGACGGCGGCACGCGAGCCTGATTCCAGGTCTTCCTTGTGGTCGAGGCCGGGTTCGCGGAAATGCACCTGCGTATCCATGACGCCGGGCAACACATGCAGCCCGCTGCAGTCGATCACTTCACCCGCCCGGGATGGATCGAAGTTTCCGAGGCCGGCAATGCGGCCGCCCCGCACGGCGACATCGCGCGTCCCCTCCCCGTCCTGATTGACTACGGTTCCGCCTTTCAGGATCAGGTCATAGGTCGCGCTCATGGGGCTCCTCCGCTTCGGGTTCGGGTCAATGGCCGGTCTGTCCGGGGGCTTATACGCGGCCCCGCCGGAAAGAGCCAGAGAGGTGCAACATATTCAGAACCTTGCCGGTGCCGGGCAAAGCGCTTATGTGGCGGTATAGACTTCAGCCAGACACTCATACTTTCCGGAGCGCTCCGTGCCATCCACCACCTTCGCCCATCTAACAGACCGCGCTCTCATTCGTGTGGGCGGTGCCGACGCTGAGCATTTCCTGCAGAACCTGGTGACGGCCGATATCGACGGGCTTGGCGACGGCGGAGCGACCGCCGGCGCGCTTCTGACGCCGCAGGGAAAGATACTGTTCGACTTCCTGGTCTACCGGGTGGCGGACTTCTACCTGCTCGATGCGCCGGCAGCCGTTGCTGCCGATCTTCTCAAGCGCCTGACCTTCTACAAGCTCCGCTCCAAGGTCGATCTGGAACTGCTGACTGAGGAGACGGGTGTCTTTGCCATGTGGGCCGGCAGCGCAGAGCCGGAAGGAGCCCTGGTAAACGTGACGGACCCGCGGCTTGAGGCGCTCGGCCGGCGCATCGTCGGGCCGGTGACAGCTTTGGCCAACAGCTTCGGCGCATCGCCGTCCGACCTCGCCGGCTATGATGCCCAGCGCATTCGCCACGGCGTGCCGGAAGGCCTGAAGGACTACGACTACTCCGATATATTCCCGCACGACGCAGATCTCGATCAGCTCGGCGGCGTGTCCTTTTCCAAGGGGTGCTATGTCGGCCAGGAAGTCGTCTCCCGCGTGCAGCACCGCGGCAGCGCCCGCAAGCGTTTCGTGCAGGTTTCAAGTGAGGCGCCGCTGCCGTCACGCGGGTCGGACGTCATCGCCGGCGAGAAGCCGATCGGTGCGCTCGGCTCGTCGGCGGAAGCCGACGGAACATTCGTCGGCCTGGCGCTGCTGCGCCTTGACAAGGTTGTCCAAGCCAAGGACAACGGCATCCCTCTACAATGCGGTGACGCGGAGCTTCTGGTCACGCTGCCCGATTGGGCGCGCTTCACCTGGCCGGAAGCCAACACCGCGGACTGAAACCTTTGAGACTTTCGAGGACCGATGGCCTCTGCCCGTAACGACCAGCCGCCGCGCGCCTGGCAGCGCATGTTGTCCGGCAGGCGCCTCAATCTTCTGGACCCCTCGCCGCTCGATGTCGAAATTTCCGACATTGCCCACGGCCTCGCCCGTGTCGCCCGCTGGAACGGCCAGACCCACGGCAACCATGCCTTCTCGGTCGCCGAACATTCGCTGATCGTCGAAGACATCGCGTGCAGGCTGAAATCGGACCTTCCGCCGCACTGGCGCCTGGCGATATTGCTGCATGATGCGCCGGAATATGTCATCGGCGACATGATCTCACCCTTCAAGGCGGTCATCGGCGAAGCCTACAAGGCGGTGGAAAGCCGGCTGCAGGGGGCAATACATCTGCGCTTCGGTTTACCTGCCGAAATTCCGCAGACCGTCAAGAAACTCGCCAAGCGCGCCGACATCATCTGCGCCTATTTCGAGGCGGTGGAACTTGCCGGTTTCGACGACGACGAAGCGGCAAAGATTTTCGGCCGGCCACGTGGTTTTTCCGCCGATGCAACAGGCAGGCTGCGCTACGGGCTGGAGCCGCTGCCGGTGAAAATCGCCGAGGAGCGTTTCATGCAGCGCTTTGACGAGATCGAAGCTCTGCGCGAAGCTGGGAACAACCCGGAAATCGGGCAAGTGAACGGGTGACCTTGCTCGCGAAAGATCCTAGTTTATCGGCAGATACTTGGGTCGGGACCCATTAATTTGGTTGAATTGGTCCTGACCCTGAGAACCGGTTCTGTCATGCTGCACGTCTGCTCCCTGTCGAAACTGCCCGAAACGGTGACCGCCACCGGTGCCACGTCCCTCGTTACCCTGATCAATGCCGAGATGAGCGTGCCGACCCCGGCGGGCATTGCCCCGGACCGTCATCTGTTCCTTGCCTTCAACGACATCGTCGCGCCGGTCGAGGGCCTCGTTCCCGCAAGCGAACAGCATGTCTCGGACTTACTCGATTTCATCCGGGCCTGGGACCGTCAGGCACCGCTGGTGGTTCATTGCTGGGCCGGCATCAGCCGGTCGACCGCGGGCGCCTACGTGGCGGCATGCGCCCTGAACCCGGACGCCGACGAATACAGCCTGGCCGCCCTTCTGCGCGAGCGCTCGCCCTCGGCGACGCCCAATGCGCGCATCGTCGCCATTGGCGACAAGCTGCTCGGCCGTGACGGGCGCATGATCGACGCCATTCGCGGCATCGGGCGCGGAGCCAACGCCTTCGAAGGCAGCCCCTTCGTCATGCCGATTGACTAATCCAGACCGGAGAGCCCATGCCCCACCGGCAAGCCAGTATTGAGATCGGACTGAATGCCGTCATCGTATCGGTTGCCGCGGGCGTGCCACAGGTCGTCCATGTCAACGATGCCGGGGAAGAAAACCAGGATTGCGCGGTAGAAAGCCTGCCATTCGGCCCGTTCGACCCGATCCATCACCGAACGTTCGAGATCGGGCTGCGCTCCTGGGTGGAAAACCAGACTGCGCTGCGCCTCGGCTATGTGGAGCAGCTCTATACGTTCGGCGACCGGGGACGCCACCGCGTCTCGGGCGACGAAGGACCGCACGTTGTCTCCGTCGGCTATCTGGCCCTCACCCGGCAGACGGCGGATTCGGAAAGCATGCTTTCCCGGCACAAATCCGCCTGGCGCTCCTGGTACGACTATTTTCCCTGGGAAGACTGGCGCACCGGGCGGCCCGCCGTCCTCGACCGCGACATCCTGCCGGCACTGGATCTGTGGGCCCAGGACCCGCCACCTGCCGGCGAACCGCCGAGGCCTTTCGGCCGGCAGGAGCGGGTGCGGCTCGCCTTCGGAACAGGCGCAACAAGCTGGGACGAGGAACGGGCGCTGGAGCGCTACGAACTGCTCTACGAGGCAGGTCTGGTCCAAGAGGCCAGAACGGACGGGCGGCCGGCGGCGCTGCAGCGCGGCACTCTGCCCTTTTTGGGCACGCCGATGCGCTTCGACCACCGCAGGGTCCTGGCGACTGCGATCTCGCGCCTGCGCGGCAAGCTCAAATACCGGCCGGTGATTTTCGAGCTGATGCCGGAGGCCTTCACATTGACCGAACTGCAGACCTCGGTCGAAGCCATTTCCGGACGGCACCTGCACAAGCAGAATTTCCGCCGCCTGGTGGACAATGCCGATCTGGTCGAACCGACGGGTGCCACCTCGACGGCGACAGGGGGTCGCCCCGCCGCCCTCTTCCGATTCCGCCACCAGCTCCTCAGCGAGCGCCCCGCGCCGGGGCTGCGAGTCGGCGGGCGCTGACCTCGAATAGATTGCGGCTGCCGTTATTTCCGTCTGAAAGACGTCAGCTGTGGATCTTTGTGGGTCGAGTTCTTCGTACTATTAACCATAGTCTCTGCGACGACTGCGGAAAGTTTGGCCAAATTCCACGATTTCCAATCTCATTAACTCTCTCTCAAGGTTAAGCAGACATCTTCAATTTCGGCGCTGCTGGTAACACGGCGTTCTCCATGGTCGTCCGGCGCTGTCGGATGATGTGTATCGAGTTGGAGTCGGCTGCGTATGTCTGGCCAAATATCCCGCAACAGAAAGCGGTTTTCTAAGACAGTGACCCAGGAATTCGGCCCGGTCCGTGCGCGCATGCGCCGGCTCTCACATGTTCTATTTGCCGCACCGGCGGTCTGGCTGTGCATCGGCGGATCGGTCGGCAACCAGGACATTCTCGACCTCGTCAACGCGCGCAGGTCAGAAACTCCGCGCTGGATGATGGTGCTGGAGCCGGCGAATTTCACAACGAAGGTCGCACCGAAGCTTGCACTCGGCGATACCGCCGTTCCCGATCACATGTCCGGCCCGGTGCTGACCCTGTCCTCTGCCGACAAGGGGTTCGAGACACGGCCCGTCCCGGGGCTGGCGGATATCGCCATCGATGTGCGGCCAACCGAGGTGCCTGACACGATCGCCACCAACGCCTCCGCCAAAAGCGACCGTTTGATCACCATGGCGCCCGACAGGCAGATGGTGGAGCGCGCGGCCGGCAATCTCTACGCCATGTCGAGCCTGATCTCGACCGAAAAGAAACACGAGGATCTGCCGCGTGTCGCCTTCGTCAAGCCGGAGCCGCTGAATTCCAAAGACAGCACCATGATGGCGAAGGCCCGCAAGGAAGGCCTGCTGGAGGACGGGCCGCTTGACCTGCAAAAGGTGATGATGGCGCGCAATGCGGCCGCCGCCAGCTTCTCGCTCGTGTCCGCCTATGCGCCGGAAACCGTGAAGGAAACCAAGGAACCTTTCGACGCCCTATTCGGCGCGGCCATGTACGAACAGGAACTGCCGCCGCCGGAAGATCCGGAAAATCCGCATTGGTGGGCGCAGAAACCCCTGCCGCTTTCCGTCGGCGACAAAAAGGAGCAGCGCTGCCTTGCCGAAGCGATCTACTTCGAAGCCCGCGGCGAGAGCGAAGAGGGCCAGGTCGCCGTCGCCCAGGTGGTGCTGAACCGGGTCAAGAACCCGTCCTATCCTGATAGCATCTGTGGCGTCGTCTACCAGAACCGCCACAAACGCAACCGCTGCCAGTTCTCCTTCGCCTGCGACGGCATCAAGGACAGGATCGCCAGCCCCGGCGCCTGGTCGACCGCCCAGAGGCTGTCCAAGGAAGTGCTGGACGGCAAGCGCTATTCCAAGATGGTCGACGCCTCGACCCACTATCACGCGACCTACGTCAACCCGCGGTGGGCAAAAGCCATGGCCAAGCGCGGCCAGGTCGGCCTGCACATCTTCTACAAGACCTACGCGGGCGGCTGGAACTGATCCGGCCGTCGATCCCGTCGCCTGGTTCGCTCATTCGCTGGAATGGACCACGTTGGTAACCACATAGGTTGCCAGCAGGACAATATGAAAGCCCACAAGGCCGATTACCTGCATCGGGGTCACCTGTGTAAATTCCAGGACGGCACTCAGGACGTGTATCGATGAGATGATGACGATCGTCGAGACGATCCGGTGCTTCATCCGCCGGTAAGCCTTTTCGCCATGCGGGAAATAGTCGTTTCCGAGCATGGACCGCTTGAGCAGGAAGGTATGGTAGGTATCGGTCGCCACCATGATCAGCAGATTGGCGATGAAGACCATGTCGAGCAGGTTCAGGATCAGGAGAATGGTTTTCTTGCGCTCCAGAAACTCGTAGGTCAGGACCGAGTCGTAAATGGTGACGAAGAACGTGGAGAGAAACAGCACCGCCGCAATTGCAAGCCCTATGAGCATCGGGATTTGAGCATAGCGCGTCAGGTGGATAACCACACCCGGCGTCGGTTCCTTTTCCGGCTCGTTTACCTGCTTGCTCATATTGCGGTCCTGGAAGTTAAGAAGACGAAGTTGGAATGAAAACGGTTCTGGGACCAATCCGTTCCTTCTGCCGGTTTCACCACTTCAGACGGTCCGGAAATCAGGCCGGTGCAAACACATCCTTGAACTGCTCGCGCAGGACGTTTTTCTGAACCTTTCCCATGGTATTGCGCGGCAGGCCGTCGACGAGAATGAGCTTTCTCGGATGCTTGAAACGGGCGAGCGAGGCGCCGGCCGCTGCCAGGACGGCATCGAGATCGGGCGTTTTACCAGCCTCGGGAACCACGAGACCGAGCACCGTTTCGCCGAAATCGGCATGCGGCACGCCGATGACCGCGCTCTCCCTGACGCCCGGCTGGGCATCGAGGATGAGTTCGATCTCCTTGGGATAGATGTTGTAGCCGCCGGAAATGATGAGGTCCTTGTTGCGCCCGACAATATGGACATAGCCGTCCTCGTCGATCCTGCCGAGATCCCCGGTGATGAAGAAGCCGTCCTCTCTCAGTTCCGCCGCAGTTTTTTCCGGCATCTTCCAGTAGCCCTTGAAGACATTCGACCCGCGCACCTCGATCTGGCCGACGCTTCCGTCGGGAAGGGTCTCGCCCGTCTGCGGATCGGTGATCTTCAATTCCACGCCCGGCAGCGGAAAACCGACCGTTCCGGCGCGGCGTTCGCCGTCATAAGGGTTGGAGGTGTTCATGTTGGTTTCGGTCATGCCGTAGCGTTCCAGGATGCGGTGTCCCGTCCGCTCCTCGAACTGGCGATGCGTTTCGGCCAGGAGCGGCGCGCTGCCGGAAATGAAGAGCCGCATGCCGGAGGTCAGACCGGCGGTGAAACGCGTGTCCTGCAGAAGGCGGGTATAAAAGGTCGGCACCCCCATCATCGTCGTTGCCTTCGGCATCAGAGCGATCATGGCATCGAGATCGAACCTCGGCAGGAACAGCATCGCTCCGCCGGCGGTCAGCGTAACGTTGGTCGCCACGAAAAGCCCATGGGTGTGGAAGATCGGCAGGGCATGCAGCAGAACGTCCCTGTCGGTGAATTTCCAGAGCGCGGCGAGCGCCGCCGCATTGGAGAGCAGGTTCTCCTGGGTGAGCATCGCCCCCTTGGAGCGGCCGGTGGTGCCGGAGGTATAAAGGAACGCGGCAAGGTCGTCCGGTGATCTGTCGACGGTCGGATATTCTTCCGGCATTGCGCCCGCCTGATCTGTCAGCGAACCGGACCCGTCTGCATTCAGGGTCTCAAGGCGTGCGCCAAGCCTTGCGGCGATGGGTTCCAGAAGATCTTTCCGGGCGCCGTCGCAAACGACGGTCTTTGCACCGCTGTTCTCGATGAAATAGCTCAGTTCATCGACGGTATAGGCTGTATTGAGAGGCAGGAAAACGATGCCGGCCTGTGCACAGGCGGCATAGAGCGCCAGCGCTTCCGCGGACTTTTCCACCTGCGCGGCGAGCCGGTCGCCCGGAAGCAGGCCGTTCCCGGTCAGGACGTGGGCGATCCGGGAGGCCTTTTTCAGGTAGGCCGCGTGGGTCAGAACGGAACCGTCCTCGAAAATCAGAAACGGCGTTTCCTTGCCAGCATGTTTCCCGAACAGCCGATCGTAAAGAGGATTGGACATTTGTCAGGCTCCTGGAGCTTGGATTTCTTCCGCGGCCGCGGAGAGCGACCGGATTTCGGGGGATGCGGCAATCGCCTTTGTGGCGGCAAAACGCTCGTGGTTCTGCGTCACCTTGCCGAGGTCGTAGAGGTAATTCACCATCGCTCCGCCGGATTGTTTGAGGCCCTTTTCGGAGAGATCTGCGCGAGCGTGGACCTGGTGCACCAACGCACCGTTGCCGAGATGGAACCGGGCGACGGGATCCAGCGGCAGGCCGTCCCGGCGCTTTGCGCCTATCAGGTATCGGGCGGCACGGCGGCGCATGCCCTCGCGGTCCTCGGGATCGTATTCGATCCCTTCGTTCTCCAGCCAGCGGACGAGACCCGGGATCGGCGACAAGGTGACAAAAGTCTTTAACCCCGGCAGTTCCAGCGCAAGGTCGGCGGCAACCTGCTTGATGAGCGAATTGCCGAAGGAGATGCCGGCAAGGCCGGCCTGACAATTGGAAATCGAATAGAAAACCGCGGTATCGGCGGCATCGGCATCGATCACGTCACGGTTTTCAGCGAGCAGTCCCTGGACCGATCCGGGGATGCCCTTGGTCAGGGCGACCTCGACAAAGATCAGGGGTTCGTCGGGCATTGCCGGATGAAGGAACGAAAAGCAGCGCCGGTCGGCCGGTTCCAGACGGCGGCGCAGGTCGCTCCAGCTGTCGATGGCATGAACAGCCTCGTAGGCGATGATCTTTTCCAGGAGCTGCGCCGGGCTTTCCCAACTGATCGGCCGCAGCACCAGAAAACCGCGGTTGAACCAACTGGCGAAAAGATGGCGGAAGTCGAGATCAAGGGCCTGCAGCGCGTCGCTGTCACGGCTGAGGCGAAGCAGGTCCTCACGCATGCGCACCAGCAGCCTTGTCGCATCCGGCACCTGGTTGAGGCGCCGGATCAGCTCCTGACGGGGCGGCTCGACCGCCTCCATGAACTCCCGGTAGCTTTCCTTCGACTGCCCCTTTTCATAATGCGCCAGGGCCGAGCGGACGGCGGATGCGGAAACGGCCAGACCTTCGGCGAGATGCCTGAAGAAGGCACGCTTTTCCTCATCCTCCAGTCTGCCGTAACGGCTGAGGATCTGCCGGGCGAGATTAACCCCCGACACCTCCCCCGTCGCGCCGATCAGATCGTTGACCAGCGCCTCGAGCGGACGGTCATCGGTCCTGGACGCGTCGCGGGTCCTGTATCTGCGCTCAAAAACCGTAGTCAGCAGGTCGGCAAGAAACATCACCGTTGTGCTCCCATCACGAGGTCCGGCAGCCAGGTGGCGATTTCCGGAAAGACGCAGAGAATGACGATGCCGAGCACCATGCAGGCGACATAGGGCAGCGAGCCGGTCAGGATCGTTTTCAGGGAAATGTCCGGGGCGATGCCGTTGATCACGTAGAGGTTGAGGCCGACCGGCGGCGAGATCAGGCCGATCTCCATGTTGATCGTCAGGATGACGGCGAACCAGATCGGGTCGAAGCCGGCGGCCGTGATGATCGGCAGCAGGATCGGCGCCGCCATCAGGATGACCGCGACCGGCGGCAGGAAGAAGCCGGCGATCAGCAGGAAGACGTTGACCGCCCCCATCAGCACCCAGCGGTTGACGTCCAGCGTGCCGATCCATTCGGCGATCGCCTGGGTGATGAAGAGCGAGGAGAGCATGTAGGAAAAGACGCCGGCGGCCGCGATGATGAAGAGGATCATCACGCTTTCGCGGGTGCTGTCCCGGAGCACGACCCAGAGCGATGCCGGGTTCCAGAGCTTGTAGATGATGACGGCGATCAACAGGCAGAGCAGCGCTCCGACCGCAGCGGTTTCCGACGGTGTCGCGATGCCGCCATACATGGCGTAGAGCACGCCGAGAATGATCGCCAGGAACGGCAGCACCCGCGGCAGGATCTCGAACTTCTGCGACCAGGAATAGGACCCGGCGCTGAGCACCCGTGTGTCGCCGCTGCGCCAGGTCGAATAGAGCGACCAGGCCATGAAGAGACCCATCAGCATCAGGCCCGGAATGACACCGGCCAGGAACAGGCGGCCGATCGAGGTTTCGGTGGCGATGCCGTAGACGATCATGGTGACCGAGGGCGGGATCAGGATGCCGAGCGTGCCGCCCGCCGCGATCGACCCGGCGGCGACCCCGTCCGGATAGCCGCGCTTGCGCATTTCCGGAATGCCCATCTTGCCGATGGCAGCGCAAGTGGCGGGCGACGAACCGGACATGGCGGCAAAGAGCGCGCAGGCGCCGAGGTTGGAAACCACCAGGCCGCCGGGCACCCGGGTGAGCCAACGCTCCAGCGCCTCGTAGAGATCGGCACCCGCCCGCGTCGAGGCGATCGACGCGCCCATGATGATGAACATCGGGATGGACAGCAGGGCGAAATTGTCGAGCTTGCCGAAGAGGATCTCCGGCATCAGTTCCAGCGAACGGGCGCCGTCGAAAATGACCAGAAAACCGGCGGAAACGATCAGCAGGCCGATTGCGACGGAGACGCCCGAAAAGAGGACGACGATCGTGGCAAGCGCCACCAGCAGGCCAAGCAGCAGCGGGTCCATTATTTGTCCTCCAGACCGAAGGGCTTGTCTACGCCGGTGACGACCGCGACAAGGTCGGCCACCAGCTGCAGCAGGAACAGGCCGAAGCCGACGGGGATTGCGAGATAGGGGATCCAGAGCTTGACGCCCCAGACCGTGTCGGAGGTCCAGCCGCGCGACCAGGCGAGATACCAGTACTCGAACCCGTAAAAGAGCAGCATCGCCACGATCAGGATCGAGAGGGAAAGCGTCAGGCAGGCCATCAGGAACCGCGGCCTCGGCGCGAGCGACAGGGGAAACAGGTCGACATTCACGTGACCCCGCAGACGCTGGACGTAGGGAAGGCCAACCAGCGTCGCGGCAATAACCAGATAGATGACGGCTTCGGTCTGCCAGACCGTGGACGCGTTGAGCACGAGGCGCACGAAGATCATCTGGCAGGTGATCACGACCGCCGCGACGACCATGGCGGCCGAGCACCAGCCGGCAAGGGTCGATATCATGGCAACGATGCGCAGAAAGGGATTGTTGCCGGCATGCGCGATCGCAGCCGCACTGTGGCCCGCCATGGGTCACTCCTTGATTGATTAGGCATCAGGTCGTTTCCGGGGCGGCATCGTTCGAGCCGCCCCGAAACGGCGAAGCGTCACTCGACGGCAAGCGCCATGTCGAGCAGCTGCTGACCGTTCGGAGTTTCCTCCACGAAGGCCTTGTAGGACGTTTCCCTGGCGAGCGCCCGCCAGGCTTCGAAATCGGCCGCCGTCATTGCAGCAATCTCGACGCCGTTTTCCTTGAAGACTTCCGCGGACGCCGCGTCTTCCTTCTTGGCCTCTTCCAGGTAGAAGGCCTCGGCCTTTTCGGCAGCGGCCAGCAAGGCCTGCTGCTGCTCTTCGCTGAGGCTTTCGAACTTGGATTTGCTCATCAGGAGCGGCTGGTACATGAACCAGAGCGCATATTCGCCGGCGGGCGTATAGCAGGAGACCTGCTCATAGATGCGGAAGCTGACGAAGGACGACGAGGAGGTGTTGACCGCATCCAGAACGCCGGACTGCATCGCGTTATAGACCTCGGAGGACGCCATCGAAGCGATGGAAGCGCCTGCACCGGCGAGCATCTGCTCGAAGGATTTGCCGGCGGCACGGGTCTGCAGGCCCTGCATGTCCTCCGGCTTGGTGATGCATTTCTGCGTTGCCGCGAAACCGCCGGCCAGATAGCCGTGCACCAGCACCATCACATCGTCACCCGCCATGATTTCCTCGATGGCTTCCATGAAGGGGCTGTCGTTCATGCGCGCCGCGTGGTCGTGGTTCTTCACGAGACCAGGCATCAGCGTCAGGTTATAGGCGGGCTGCTGACCGCCGGCATAGCTGAGCGGCAGGACCGTCATGTCGAGGAGGCCGCGCGACAGCGGCTTGTACTGCTCGCGGGCCTTCAGAAGCGATTCCGACGGAAAGATCTTGATGTCGAGGTCGACATTGGCCGCAGCCACTTCGTCGGCGACGATCTCGGCCACCTTGTGGCGGACGTCACCGGTCGACCATTGATGCGACAGGCGCAGTTCGGTGGCGCTGGCGGTGAACGCGCTGGCGACAAGCGCAAGGGCCGCAACGGATGCTGACAGTTTCAAGTTCATTGTTTCCTCCCTGGAAAGTCCGGCTCGGAACCGGATTTGCGATCTTACTCTCAAGTTGTGTTTTTTTGTCAAGGTATTTTGTATACAAGAATGGTATTATTGCGCGCGAAAATGCCCTGTGCTAAAGGCGAGACATGGAACGAAAACGCTCAGACCGCATTGCCGACGCCCTTGAGGGGCTGATATTCGACGGCACCTTCGCCGACGGCGACAGGCTGGACGAAGTGCAGCTGGCGAGCCGCTTCGAGGTCTCGCGAACGCCGGTGCGCGAGGCTCTGTTAAGACTTTCCCAGTCCGGCCTTGTCGAGCAGATCCCGCGGCGCGGCGTCTTCGTGCGTCAGCCCGGACCGGTCGAACTGATCGAGATGTTCGAAGTCATGGCGGAACTTGAAGCCGTCAGCGCACGCCTTGCGGCTGCCCGCATTTCGGAAAATGCATTGGCGAAGCTTCATGCCGCCAACGAGCGCTGCAAACATGCGGTCGAAGCCCAGGATACGGACGGCTACTATCGCGAGAACGAGCAGTTCCACGCCAACATCTATCGCCAGTCGGGCAATCGCTTTCTCGAACAGGAATGCCTGCGGCTGCAACGGCGGTTACAGCCTTTCCGCAGAGTGCAACTGCGTGTGCGCGGTCGCATGAAACAATCGATGTCCGAACATGAAGAGATCGTTGCGGCGATCGAGGCCGGCGACGGCGAGAAGGCAGCAGAGGCAATCCGCCGGCACGTCTCCGTTCAGGGGGAAAAATTCCATCATCTGATGGCGAGCCTGAAACCCGCCGCGGAGTAATTTGCTTCAGGGATGACATCACGTCAGCTGCGAAGGCTCCGGACGCCGCCGGTGCTGCCGGGCCCGCCTGCCTGCTGGCGGTCGGTGGCCGGGCTGGTGCCGTGGGCAGCACGGTAGCGCTTGGAAAAGTGGGAGGCGCTGGCGAAGCCGCAGGCCACGGCTATGTCGATCATCCGCATGGAGGTGCGGCAGACGAGTTGCCGGGCGACATCGATGCGCACCTTGCTGTAATAGTCCAGTGGACTGCAGTTCAGGTACTTCTGAAAGTCCCGCTGCAGCTGCCGCGGGCTGACATTCAGCTTCTCCGCGATCTCCTGCAGGGACAACGGATCAACGACGTTTTCGCTCATCAGTTCGATGCTGCTGCGTACCCTCAGCGGCACGGTTTCAAGGTCGTCGCGCATGTGCCTGTGCTGGCGCTCGTTGCCGCTGCGCCAATCATGATGCAAGGCGATCTCCGCAACGTCTGCCGCAACCGCCCCGCCGTGGATCCTGGCGACGAAGCCGATCATCAGGTCAAGCGCGGACGTACCGCCGGCGCAGGTCATGTACTTGCCGTCGGTCTGGATGAGACTGTCGACCAGCCCGGCATTCGGGAACCGTTCCTTGAAGAAATCTGCGTATTCCCAATGGATCGTGCAGCGCCGGTTGTCGAGCAGGCCAAGGGCGGCAAGAACATAGGCGCCGGTGCAGATGCCCGCGACACGGCCGGACCGGTTCGACACGTTCCGGATCACCGCCTTCTGGGCCGGTGTCAGGTCTATGCGCTCGACATCATCGCTGCTGCAGACCGCCAGAAGGTCCGGCCGCCCGATGTCTTCGATGGCGCAAACGGTTTTCATCGTGCTGCCGTTGCTGGCGACGGCATCGCTACCGTCCAGGCTGCAGCATCGGTAGATGAATGCCTTTCGCTTCAGGACCTTGTTGGCGATCCGGAGAGGCTCGATCGCGGAGGCGAAGGAAATCAGCGAGAAGTTCTTCAGGAGCAGGAAACAGATTTCGACCGGCGGTGTATCCGGTTCCTCACCCTTTCCGCTCAGATGACCTTCCTTTGGCGAACCGGACGGAACCGGTGCCCACATGCCTTCCTTCGAACGCAATGTTTCCTTCACCTGAGTCTTGTCCTTCTCCGCAGGTCAGGGGCAGCAGGCATTCACGCCGAAGCGGCCGGCTTTCTCCGGATGCTCTCGCCCGGTCGCCGAAAACCGACGTTACTCCCTGTCCCAGCCGGTTTCACCCGGCAAGAACATTAAAGGCTTCGAGCAGATTGCGTGACCGCGATTGCGACCGCGCGGGGTTCTGGCGCGACAGGCGACGCGCTCGGACGGCTGGAACACGGCAGAGGTTTACAGGCCCGTAGAATCGTCGATAGTACGAAGCGTTTTCATCATCCATGAACGGTGCGACCCAAACCGGGGCACCGGAACGACCAAAGAGGACCATTTCATGAAGTACCGCCTTGGCCTTGCGGCCATGCTCAGCCTTGCTGCCACTCCAGCACTTGCCCACCTTGATCCGGCTGAACACGGCTCGTTCGCCGCCGGTTTCACACATCCGATTTTCGGCACCGATCACGTGCTTGCCATGATCGCCGTCGGCCTGTGGGCCGCGCTTCTGGGCGGCCGCGCGGTCTGGGCTCTGCCGACCGCCTTCGTCACCGCGATGATCGCCGGATTTGCGCTCTCGCTGTCGGGCGTGGCGCTGCCCGCAGTCGAGCCGGTGATCCTCGCCTCCGTCATCGTTCTGGGCGCTGTCGTAGCGCTTGCCCTGCGCTTGCCGCTGTGGCTGTCGGCAGCGCTGGTCGCCGCCTTCGGTGTCTGCCACGGCCATGCACATGGCGGTGAGATCGGTTCTGCCGGGGAATTCGGATATGCGGCCGGGTTCGTGCTGGCGACCGCCCTGCTGCATGCGGCCGGGCTCCTGATCGGTTACGGCGCCAATATCGCGACTCGCAACGACCCGGCCCTCGCGTCCCGGATCATCCGCGGCCTCGGTGCCGTGACAGCGCTCGGCGGGCTCTACCTGGCCGCCGGCTGATCTTTGCGGATTGAACACATAGGGATCTTTCTATCCTCAACCTCATCCTGAGGAAGCGCTTCAGCGCTGTCTCGAAGGAAGGGCCGCGCGCACCCGAACAAGCGGCCCATGCTTCGAGACGGACCTAATGGTCCCCTCAGCATGAGGAAGAATTTGAGACAGAGATTTTCGGATTGGCTGGAAAAGATCTCAACCGATCTCGATATCGAGGCCGAGATCGAGCACCGGTGCCGAGTGGGTGATCCAGCCTGAGGAAATCAGATCCACTCCGGCTTCGGCGACCGCCTTGACCGTGTCGAGTTCGATGCCGCCGGAGGCTTCCAGCAGCACATTGCCGCCGGCTATCCCGACGGCCGTCCTCAGGACCTCGGGCGGCATGTTGTCGAGCATGACGACGTCCGGCCCCGCCGCCAGAGCCTCTTCAAGCTGCTCGAGCGTATCGACCTCCACCTCGATCTTGACCAGGTGGCCAGCAAAGGCCTTGGCGGCTTCGATTGCCTGGCGAACCCCGCCGGCTACGGCGATGTGGTTGTCCTTGATCAGGATGGCGTCGTCGAGGCCAAAGCGGTGGTTTGAACCGCCGCCGCAGCGGACGGCGTATTTCTCGAAGGCCCTGAGGCCCGGCGTCGTCTTGCGGGTGCAGACGATATCGGCCTTGGTATGCGCGATCAGATCGGCGAATTTCGCCGTCGCCGTGGCAATGCCTGAGAGATGGCCGAGATAGTTGAGGGCCACACGCTCGGCCGCGAGCAGCGCCCGGGCAGGTCCTTCAATACGCGCAACGATGTCTTTCGGCGCCAACCTGTCGCCGTCATTCTTCAGGCCTGTGAATGCGAGGCCCGCTTCGGTCTGGCGGAAGGCGCTCTCGGCAAAGGCAAGGCCTGCCAGGACGCCGGGTCTCCGCGCCGCGATCACTGCACGGGCTCTTGCGTCCCGCGGCAGAGTTGCCTGACTGGTGATGTCTCCCGCCCGGCCCCAATCCTCAAGGAGGGCGGCCTTGACGGCTTCCTCGACCATCAGTCGCGGCAGGTCGGGCAGGTTTTTGCGGCTCATGCGCCCCTCCGGTCAGGCGGTTTCCAGGGCCTCGGCGGTGATCGCCGCGACCTCCTTCAAGGTCGTATAGGAGCGGTGCGCCATCGCCGGGTTTTCTTCCGGGAAATCCTTGCGGAAATGGCCGCCACGGCTTTCCTTGCGCTTCAGGGCCGCGGCAGCGATGATCCGGCCGGCCACCATCATGTTGAGGATCGACTGTCGGACGCAGACCTTTTCGGCCCGGGCTATGTCCGCGAGCGCGGTCTTGAGACCGGCCTCGTCCCGCAGCACGCCGACATTAAGGGCAAGCGTCTTGCGCAGGACGGTGATCGCATCGCGTTCCTCGACGTTGCGGCGGCTCGGAAGGCCGGGTTCGGCATCCATTTCGTTCCAGTAGGCGCTGCGCGGTGTCGGCATGAGGCCCTGGATGTCCTCGGCGATTCGGGCGGCAAAGACGACGGCTTCCAGCAGCGAATTCGACGCAAGCCGGTTGGCACCGTGGGCACCGGTGGAGGCTACTTCGCCGGCAGCCCAAAGCCCGTCGAGAGAGGTCCGGCCGTTCGCATCGGTCAGAACGCCGCCCATATGGTAATGCTCGGCGGGCGCGACCGGCAGCAGATCCTTCGCCGGCTCGAGCCCCGCTGCAGAAGCGGCGGCAAAGACCGTCGGAAACTCGTCCCTGAACCTTGCGCCGATCGCCTCGCGGCAATCGAGAAAGGCCCCGCGGCCTTCGGAGATTTCGTGGTGGATCGCCCGGGCGACGATGTCGCGCGGGGCGAGTTCCAGATCCGGATGAATCCCCTCCATGAAGCGTGTTCCGTCCCGGTTGACGAGGGTCGCGCCTTCGCCGCGCAGGGCCTCGGTCGCGAGCGGCGCCGGGTCCTTGCCGAGATCGAGTGCCGTCGGGTGGAACTGCACGAACTCGGCATCTGCGATCACCGCGCCGGCACGGGCCGCCATCGCAAGGCCGTGGCCGTTGGCCTCATGCGGGTTCGTCGTCAGCTCGTAGAGGTGGCCGATGCCGCCGGAAGCGAGCACCACGGCCTTGGCCGGAAAGGCTAGTCGCTCGATGCCGCCGCGCTTGCGGGCAAGAACGCCGGTCACATAACGGCCTTCGCCGAGAAAGCTCTCGCCGATATAGCCCTCCAGAATGCGGATCGAAGGCGTCTTGCGGACGGCGGCGACAAGCGCGTCCATGATGGCCTTGCCGGCCATGTCGCCGCGCACGCGCACCACCCGGCTGTGGGAATGGGCCGCCTCGCGGGAGAATTTCAGCCGGCCTTCAAGGTCCTGGTCGAAGGGAACGCCATAGGACAGGAGATCGTGAACCCGGGCGCTGCCTTCGCGGGTCATCTGCTCGACGATCTTCTCCTCGCAGATGCCGCAGCCGGCAACGAGCGTATCATCACGGTGTTTTTCGACCGAATCCTGTTCGGAGATTGCCGCCGCAATGCCGCCCTGCGCCCAGGCGGAGGACGCGCCCTCGCCGATCGGCGCATTGGTGATGACCGTGACCGGGCGCGGGCTGAGCTTCAGCGCGCAGAAAAGGCCGGCCAGACCTCCGCCCAGAATGACGACGTCATCCACATCCTTGCCGATATAGGCAGGCGCAAAATCCTCAACCGAAACGGACATGGGAAACTTCCTGGAACAGACGGGATTTACCCAGAAGCGCTTCCGGGCCAGGCAGGCCCGGAAGCGATCGCATAGATGCGGTTTAGACCGAAGCCGGTCAGACTTTCAAGTTGATCATGCGCTCGACGGCGGTGCGGGCCCGGTCGGCCACGGCCGGATCGACGACAACTTCGTCCTTCATCTCCAGAAGCGTGTCGAGGATCTTGTTCAGCGTGATCCGCTTCATGTGCGGGCACAGGTTGCACGGGCGGATATAATTGACACCAGGCGTCTCGCTGGCAACGTTGTCCGCCATGGAGCATTCGGTGACCATCATCACCTTTTCCGGCCGTTTGGTCTTCACCCAGTCGATCATGTGGGCGGTCGAACCGGCAAAGTCGGCTTCGGCGACCACGTCCGGCGGGCATTCCGGATGGGCGATGATCTTCACGTCCGGCTCGATCTTGCGATAGTCGCGCAGTTCTTCCGCCGTGAAACGCTCATGCACTTCGCAGGCACCGTCCCAGATCAGCACTTCGACATCGGTCTTGTTGCCGACATTGGCGGCCAGATACTTGTCTGGGATCAGGAACACCTTGTCGACGCCGAAGCTTTCCACCACCTGCAGGGCGTTGGAAGAGGTGCAGCAGATGTCGCATTCCGCCTTCACGTCCGCGGAGGTATTGACGTAGGTGATGATCGGGATGCCGGGATTGCGTTCGCGCAGGGCACGCACGTCAGCGCCGGTGATGGATTCGGCGAGCGAGCAGCCGGCGCGCATGTCCGGGATCAGCACGGTCTTTTCCGGGCTCAGGATCTTGGAAGTCTCGGCCATGAAGTGCACGCCGCACTGAACGATGACTTCCGCGTCAGTCCGAGTGGCCTCGATCGCGAGCTGAAGGCTGTCGCCCACAATATCGGCAACACCGTGATAGATGTCCGGCGTCATGTAGTTATGCGCCAGAATGACCGCGTTGCGCTGCTTTTTCAGCTTGTTGATTGCATGGATGGTCGGTGCCAGAGCCGGCCATTCGATGGCCGGGATGATGTGCTTGACCTTCTCGTAGATCGGCGCGGTCGCTTCCGCAACCTCCGGTGTGTAGCGCAGATCCGGGCGCTCGAGCTTGCCGAAACGCTCCAGAGCCGTCAGTCCGCTCACAATCGGCTCGCCAACCGGAGCTTTGGTCTGGGCAATGGTCATGGCGACCTCCCTTGTTGGTGCGGCCGGACCCTGGCGGTCCGATGCCGCGAATTAGATATACTCAACTTGAGCATATTTGAGGCAAAAGAAAACGGGCGCTCAGGCCCACTTTTGCTCTTTCGGAGTTTATATAGCCATGGCGGAATGGAAAATCCACTAAAAACGGAAAGAAACGGGTCCCGAAATTGTTTCCCCAATCGTTTCATGGCTTTACCGGGTGACATCGGTAGAAATGACTAGCCGGCAAAGCATTGAACCTTGTTGAATTCCTTCCGACCGCGCTCCTCCTGCAAGTCCTGACCAGATAATCTGTACAGGGGACACCCGGCAGCGTCTCATTCCATTTTATGATCAATTCATCAAAATTACGCATTATGCTGATGTGGCCGTTGCGCCTATTCTTATCGTCTATTCACGATAGGTATCCCGAGATGTCCATTGCCCCAACAGCCGGCCGGTCCGGTCCGAACATTCCTCTGGTGATCGCTTGCGGCTGCCTGGTTGCCCTGATCTCCTTCGGACCCCGTTCCGCAATGGGTCTGTTCTTCCAGCCAATGACCGACGCCCGGGACTGGAGCCGCGAGCTTTTTGCCCTCGCCCTTGCCATCCAGAACCTGATGTGGGGTCTCGGCCAGCCGATCGCCGGCATGGTTGCCGACCGCTTCGGCACCTGGAAGGCGATGACCCTTGGCGCTGCGCTTTATGCCGCCGGCCTCGTCTTGATGATCGACGCCCAGAGTGCGATCGCGCTGCATCTGTCCGCCGGCGTGCTCATCGGTCTCGGCATCGCCTTTTCGTCTTTCTCGCTGGTTCTGGCCGCTTTCGGCCGTACCGTGACGCCGGCACAGCGCTCCCTTGCCTTCGGTATCGGAACGGCCTCCGGTTCGCTCGGCCAGTTCCTGTTTGCGCCGCTCGGCGCTGCCCTGATCGAAAACATCGGCTGGCAGGACACACTGATTGTCTTCACCGGCCTGATCGCGCTGATCCCGCTTCTCGCCATTGCGCTGCGCGGCAAGTCCGAGGCCCCCAAGACGAGCAATCCGGCCAACGACCAGAAGCTGATGGCCGCAATGGCCGAGGCTTTCGGCACGCGCGGCTTCATCCTGCTCACCATCGGTTTCTTCGTCTGCGGCTTTCACGTCGCCTTCATTACCGTGCACCTGCCGCCATTCATCGCCGACGTCGGCCTCGATCCGAGCTGGGGTGGTTGGGCGATCGCCATCATCGGCCTGTGCAACGTCGTCGGTTCGCTGGCGTCGGGCTATATCGGCGGACGCTATTCCAAGCCGATCTTCCTGTCGCTGATCTATCTCAGCCGCGCCGTCGTCATCTTCGCCTTCATCATGCTGCCGATCACACCGGCTTCCGTCCTGATTTTCTCAGGGTTCATGGGCCTTTTATGGCTGTCCACCGTGCCGCCGACCTCAGGTCTCGTCGCCGTCATGTTCGGACCGCGCTACATGGCCACCCTCTTCGGCTTCGTGTTCCTTTCCCATCAGATCGGTGCGTTCCTCGGCGTGTGGCTCGGCGGCTATCTCTACGACCGCTACGGTTCCTACGACGCCATCTGGTGGTGCGGCATCGCCCTCGGACTTTTCGCGGCCATCATCCACTGGCCGATCCAGGAGAAGCCGGTCGCCCGGCTGGCAGAACAGGCGGCGGAGTGAGGTGGAAGTATCCCAAAGGACGGCGGTATATCGATTGGGTCGACATACCGCCGTTCAATCAAGGTGTTCCGAAAATGCAGAAAACACGGTCGCGAGCATGTGCAGGTTGATCCGGTCGGCCATCAATGCCTTGATGTAGACGGCAAAGAACTCGTCTGCCGGCTCATTAAGCCTGATCCCGTTCAGTTCAAGGAAAATCAGCGCAGCCATGAAAGCGACACGCTTGTTGCCGTCAACCAGTGCATGCGCCTTGCCGATGCCGTAAACATATTCAGAGGCAAGCAAGAAGATATTGGCCTCGCCGGCATAGTGAAACCGGTTTACGGGACGCTCCAATGCCGCAGCCATATCGTTTGGGCGCACAAGCGCAACCCGATGCTTCGGATAGAGTTCCGCTACGACCTGGATGATTTCTTGTGTTTCGCCGAGCGACAGCCAGACCGGCTCAGTATGTCTCGTCATTCACCGAGAGACTTCATGGTGGCGGCAAAACGAGAGTTGTTGTCGATCACCATATCGCGAATGCTGCGACGCTTAGGTGCCTGGTTACCTTCAGGAAAAGACTTCTCTCCTGTGGCATGCGCTTCGTTGGCCTGCATCGGTTCGTTTCTCTGGCCGTCCGATTTCGTTTCCATCGACCCGCTAGTTCCTGACGCGATTTAGGACAGAATACCGAAAAAGGGTTCAGAAGCCAATTCTCGCGGTCCCGACCTCATCCTGCCACCTTCGAAAAATCAGCCACCACATGGGTGGCGTCGCGGATCTCGGCGAGGAGCTGCAGGCGGTTCATGCGCAGGGCCGGGTCGTCGGCATTGACGAGAATGTCTTCGAAGAACCGGTCGACCGGAGCGCGCAACTTCGACAGGGCTTCCATGGCGCCTTCGAAATTTTCCTGCGCGACGGCCTCGGCGGCTTCGGAACGTGCAGTGTCGATGGCAGCAGCCAGGTCGATCTCGGCCTGCTCACGCAAGTGGTCCGCATGCGGTTTGCCCGTGACCGGCGCGCCGTCCTTCTTCTCTTCCGCCTTCAGGATATTGACCGCGCGCTTGTAGCCGGCCAAGAGGTTGGCGCCGTCGTCGGAGGAGATCAGCTTGCCGAGCGCCTCGACGCGCTTGACGACCATCAGGAGATCGTCCTGGCCTTCCAGCGCAAAGACCGCATCGATCAGGTCGTGACGGGCGCCCTCGTCCTTCAGGTGCACCTTCAGTCGGTCGCCGAGGAAGGACAGGAGGTCGGCGACAAGCCCGGCCGGGTCCGCGACGTCGGCCATCTGCTGATCGAGCGCGGAGCGGAGCGCATCGCCAAGGCGGATCCGAAGATTGTTTTCCAGGATGATGCGGATCACGCCGAGCGCCGCGCGGCGCAGCGCATAGGGGTCCTTCGATCCTGTCGGCTTTTCGTCAATGGCCCAGAAACCGGCCAGCAAATCCAGCTTTTCAGCCAGCGCTACGGCAACGGCGACCGGATCCGTCGGCACGTCATCCGATGGTCCCTGGGGCTTGTAATGCTGTTCTATGGCGGCGGCGACCGAGGCGTCCTCACCCTGAGCCTGCGCATAATAGCGGCCCATCAGACCCTGCAGTTCCGGGAACTCGAACACCATCTGCGAGACGAGATCGGCCTTGGCGAGTTCCGCGGCGCGTTTCGCCCTTGTCTCGTCCGCGCCGACAACGGGTGCGAGTTCAGCGGACAGGGCAACCAGACGCTTCACCCGGTCACCGACGCTGCCGAGCTTTTCGTGGAACTTCACGTCATCGAGCTTCGGCAGGTTGTCCGACAGCTTCGACTTCAGGTCCGTGTCCCAGAAGAAGCGGGCGTCGGACAGTCGGGCGCGGATGACCTTCTCGTTGCCGGCAACGATCATCTTGCCGCCGTCGGCCGCCACGATGTTGGAAACCAGCACGAACCTGTTGGCCAGGCGGCCAGAGGCAGGGTCCTTCAGGACGAAGCACTTCTGGTTGGCCCTGATGGTGAGCTGGATGCATTCGTCGGGGATTGAAAGGAAATCCTCATCGAAGCTGCCGGTCAGCACCACCGGCCATTCGACCAGCCCCGCGACCTCCTCCAGGAGACCCGGATCCTCGACGAGTTCAAGCCCGAGCGCCAATGCGCGGTCCTTGGCATCGTTCAGGATGATTTCCTTGCGCCGGTCGGCGTCGAGCACGACCTTGTGCTTTTCAAGCCCGGTCCCATAGTCGTCAAAGCGGCGCACGGAAAAGGCCTCGTCCGCCAGGAAGCGGTGGCCACGGGTGGTCTTTCCGGCCTTGATGCCGTCGAATTCGAACGGCACCACATCCGGCTCTTCCGTTTCCGGGCCGAAGCTTGCGACAATGGAATGGAGCGGGCGCACCCAGCGCGTCGAAGCCGTGCCCCAGCGCATGGCTTTCGGCCAGGGAAAGCCCCGCAGGATACCCGGCATGAAGTCGGCGATGATGTCGATGGCCGGGCGGCCCGGCTTCTCGATCACGGCAACGTAGAAGTCACCCTTTTTCGGATCGGACTGCACACTCGCCTGGTCGATGGTCTCAAGGCCCGCACCGCGCAGAAAGCCTTCCAGCGCCTTTTCCGGTGAACCGACGCGCGGACCTTTCCGTTCCTCACGCGTCGCCGCGGAGCCGGCCGGAACACCGGCCACATGCAGGGCGAGACGGCGCGGTGTGGCAAAGGCCTTCGCGCCTTCATAGTGCAGACCGGCATCCACCAAGGCATTGGTCACGAGCGATTTCAGGTCTTCGGCCGCCCTGCGCTGCATGCGGGCCGGAATTTCTTCGCTGAAGAGCTCAAGCAGAAGGTCGGGCATGGACTTAATGACCTTTGGTCTGGTGGGGACACCGGAAACGGATAGCGCGTCCGTTACCAAGTCGGCAGCGACTTGTCACCCCCTTTCGGATCACCGGTGCCATGGAGCTTTTCCGCCGTGATGCCGAGTCGCGAATAGTTTCACGCTTCTTCAACAAATACCTGTGAAACTCCACAGACGGTAAAGAGTTGCAGGTATTGGGACGATCGCGTGGCTAACCGGGAAGTTGCAGAAAGCCGATTTTCGGCACGATCAATGGTTGCACTTTTTGCCACAATTCTTGTCTGTTTTGCCGTGCTGAAGGTTCTTCCTGTCCTGTTACCTGACTATCGAACCGGTCACGCGCATCTACTTCTCGATATTTTTACCAGCGTCCTTATCGGCGTCGCACTTTTCAGCCTTCTGTTTGGAGCCTGGGCCACCCGGCGTCTGCGCAAGGAGCTGAAGGCCCGTTCCTCGGCCCACACGGAAGCCCTGGCACTGGCCCAGCATGATCCCTTGACGGGTCTTCCCAACCGGCGCCGCCTGCTGGAAGCCTTTGCCGATCTCAGCCGCGAGGTGAAGCCTGAGTGTTTCCGAGCCGTGATGATGCTTGACCTCGACGGCTTCAAGCCGATCAACGACGCCTACGGCCATGCGGTGGGCGACGCGCTCCTGCAGGAGATCGGCCGGCGCATAAGCGATGCGACCCGCAGGTCCGACACGGTCGCGCGGATCGGGGGGGATGAATTCGTCATCATCGTGCCGGGAGCCGACGGAGAACAGACGGCGCGGCATCTGGCGGGCCGCCTGCGACAGTGCGTGAGCGAGCCGCTGATCATCGGCGAACGCTCCATCACGATCGAAGTCAGCATAGGCTGGGCCGCCTATCCCAACGACTCCT
>ENA-ORCZ01000176-ORCZ01000176.1-marine-metagenome-genome-assembly--contig:-NODE-176-length-48630-cov-4.133277_pt1 | contig 48630 bp, 47 predicted proteins | sample MGYA00237785_ERZ508519 | MGnify/ENA primary metagenome ERZ508519 (study PRJEB26189, sample SAMN06268790) | marine metagenome | isolation source: Bioluminescent Bay, La Paraguera, Puerto Rico | place...
AGGGCCATGTCCCGGGGGGTATAGCGGCCGGGATACTCATAGGCCGAGGACAGCCCCGCTCCGAGTTCGCCGTCGAGCCGGTCGATCCATTCCGACGTGCCGGTTTCGTAATCGGACGGGCGGGAAGTCCGCAGGATCGTGATCCCGCTGGTCGTTTGATAGGTCTGATCTGCCAGCACCGGCATGGTTCTTTTCCCGTTCTGGTGGCCGTTCAGGCGGCCTTATTATGCACCAAGGCCGCCTGCGGTGTCCCGCGGCGGCCTTTGGTTATCCCTGATCCCTCAAAGCATGACTGATCGTCGGCCGCCTATTTCGCGCCGCGCCACCACCAGATTGCTTTCAGGGTCATGTTCATGAAAGACCGATAGAATATGCGGGGAAGGATGGCAACGAAAAAAGATCACTGGTCAGTTTCGGCCGTGACCCATGCCGGTGCAGGTTTTCCTTGTTTCAGGCCGACCGCCAGCCAATCGTCCCATGCCGCTTCGATGGCGGCATAGGTTCCGTTTGTCCGGATCGTCTGTAGACCCTGGTCGAGCAGGTTTGCCACTGCCCTTGAGCGCTCCGGCAGCCTTTCAGAAAAGGAGACATAAAGATCGAAGCGCACCAGTTCGAAGACCGCCTTGGGCGCCGGGGAAATGACAGCAGGACTGTTGCTGGTGTGAAAGGCTGCAACCTTCTCATAGACAATCGCATAGTCGGCGCGCTTCCTTGCAGCAAGGGCGAGCGTCTGAAGATCTGAGTCCACCTCGATCTTTGCAATCCTCGGATCGGCGTCGAATTCGTCGGTATAGGTATAGCCTCGAACGACCGAGAAGGTTTTCTGCCTGAAATGCCCGGGCCGGAATTCTGCCGGATTATCCGGATGCGCAAAGATCAGGATCCTGCCGTAAAACAGCGGCGTCTCGTGAAAAATGTAATTGCGGCGGTTCTCGTCCGATCCCGTTGTGTTGAAACACCCCAGCTGCCTGCCAAGTGCAACCTCCTGCATGCAACGCTTGTAGGGCATTACGGCGAAGCTCACGGTACAGTCGACAGCGCCGAGGGCTGCAGAAACGATATCCACCGCGAAACCGCGCAGATCGCCTTCGTAGATGCCCGAATAGGGAAAAAAGGCATCTTCCGCTGCGATCACAATGTCTTCGCCGATCGGGCAGGTTTTACTCTGCGCAGCCATGCCAGGTACTGCCGTACACAGAAAAAGAGTGGCAATAGCAAAGAGCGGGTAAAAAAGTCGCGCACAGCTGGAGTTTGCAGGGGCCAGTATCCGAACAGGACCAGGAAATTTGGAAAAATTCATCCTTTGGTTGACGCCTTACCATTCCTGCGAAGACTCAATCATCTATGTATAGAATATATAAATCACCGACACCTGTGAAAACTTTCGTATATTTCGCTCGGATGAACTCACGCCGAATGTAAATGTCGTTGGTTTGTTCCCCGGCCATGATGGGGAGCGGACTGGATTGCCGGAGGACTCGCCGCTTGGCGAAGATGCCGTCCGCACTTTGTGCCACCTTGCGTATGCCCGAGGAAACGTGGAAACGGCCGCCTGCACCTTGTCCGTTTGCGGCATCATCCACTTCTTTTGCGCCAGCCGACTTGACCCCTTCGCCGAGATGCTGTTTTTGCAGTGCAGCGACAGAGGACGGGCGCGCACCGGCATTCGTTGCCGGCGAACGGTGACGAGGCTGCAGCGAGGGGCACATGGAGCATTACGATCTCATCGTGATCGGCAGCGGACCGGCAGGTCGGCGGGCCGCGATCCAGGCGGCGAAATTCGGCTACAATGTTCTGGTGGTGGAGCGCGGCCGTCGCGTTGGCGGTGTTTCGGTGCATACAGGCACGATCCCGTCCAAAACACTGCGGGAGACAGTCCTCAATCTCACCGGCTGGCGCGAGCGCGGCTTTTACGGTCGCTCCTACAGGGTGAAGGAGGATCTGACCGCTTCGGACCTTCGGGCCCGGCTGCATATCACCCTCAATCACGAGGTCGAGGTGCTGGAGCACCAGTTTGCGCGCAACAAGGTCGACACCATCCGCGGCGAGGCGCGTTTCCTGGAGCCGCACCGGATCGAGGTCGAAGGCGATGCCGGAGAAGTGTTCACTTTCACGTCGGACAAGTTCATCATTGCCGTCGGCACGAAGCCCTTCCGGCCGGACTATGTCCCGTTCGACGGCGAATATGTGCTCGACAGCGACGAGATCCTGGACCTCACCGAAATCCCGCGTTCCGTCGCCGTTATCGGTGCCGGCGTCATCGGCGTCGAATACGCCTCGATTTTCTCGGCTCTCGACGTCCACGTGACACTGGTGGAGCCGCGCGAGACCATGCTGGACTTCCTCGACAAGGAGCTGGTTGCCGATTTCACCCACCAGCTGCGAGATCGCGGCATCGCGCTGCGTTTCGGCGCAACGGTTCAGAAGATCGAAAAGCACGGACCTGCCGACTGCGAAATCACGCTGGAGGGTGGCCGTTCGGTGCGCTCCAACGTCATCCTCTTTGCCGCCGGCCGCATGGGGGCAACTCCGACCCTGCACCTTGAGAACTGCGGTCTTGAGGTCGATCACCGCGGCCGCCTCAAGGTTGACCCCGTGACCTTCCAGACCTCCGTGCCGCATATCTATGCCGCCGGCGATGTCATCGGCTTCCCGAGCCTTGCATCCACATCCATGGAACAGGGCCGTATCGCCGCCTGCCAGGCGCTTGGCGAAAAGGCCTACGACCCGCCGGAATATTTCCCATATGGCATCTATGCGGTGCCGGAAATCTCCACCGTCGGCATGACGGAGGAGGAGATCAGGGAGCGCGGCATTCCCTACGAATGTGGCGTCGCCCGGTTCCGCGAGACCTCACGCGGCCACATCATGGGGCTCGACACCGGCATGCTGAAGATGATCTTTTCGCTGAAGACACGCCGGCTGCTCGGATGCCATATCGTGGGCGAGGGGGCGACAGAGCTGGTTCATATCGGCCAGGCGGTTCTGAACCTGCGTGGCACGCTGGAATATTTCGTCGAGAACACCTTCAACTACCCGACGCTCGCCGAGGCCTACAAGATCGCCGCCCTCGACGCCTGGAACCGCATGCCGCCGCTGGATAAATAGGCAATGGCTGGAACTGCGTCTGGCGCCTGCTATGACGCCAGCCTGCACATCATTTCGCCGACGGTCCGTGTTGCGCCGAGGCCGCGGATTTGCGGCGGCGGGCCACTGAGTTCGATGTCCGGAGCGAGCCGGCGGAGCGCGTCAAGCGCTTCTTCCATCTCCACCCGGGCCAGCGCCTCGCCAAGGCAGCGGTGTTCACCCGCACCGAAGACCGGGTGCCATCGGGGATGGTCACCGCGGGTGATGTCGAATGTGTCCGGTCGGTCATAGACCGCCGGATCACGAAGGGCCGAGACAACCAGCGGTCCGATCAGGCTGCCTTCCGGAATGGCAACGCCCTCAAAGACGAGATCCTTTGCCGCAACACGGATGAGGGCGCCGATCACGGGATCGTAGCGCAGGCCTTCCGCCACGGCGCCGGTGATATGGGTGTCCGGATCGGAGCAAAGCAGCGACCATTGATCCCGGTTCTGCATCAACTGGGAAACGGTCGAGGTGAGCGCACCGCGAGTGGTTTCCGAACCCGCCAGAAGCAGCGTCACGATCTGCATGCGGATTTCGGTGCCGCTCAGTTCCGAACAGCCAGTGCGCTTGAGATAGGCGGCAAGAAAATCCTTCGCACCGGCAGTCTCGTGATCCCGTAACAGGTCCTCGACATAGGCGTTGAGTGCTTCCAGATCCGCCGAGGCTTCCGCCAAAACTCCTGCGGAGCGGACGGAAAGGGCTCGGATTGCCGAATAGACCAGCCGGGTAATATGCGGCAGATCCGCCCTTGGCACTCCCAATACCAGGGCGATGGTGCGCGCTGCGAGCGTGCCGCCGATCCGGTCGCGGAATTCGATTTCGCCTTCCTGCAACGCCTCGTTCACAAGATCATCCGCAAGGGTTCTCAATCTTTCCCGCAGGTGCCGGACCAGCGGTATGGAGAAACTGCGGGCGAGCGGCGCCCTTCGGTTGGCATGCGCCGTGCCGTTGGCAAACAGCATGGAATTGCGGAAGAGATCATAGACAGGTCCGCTGTCGAGACCCTGCAGAGCCATGGTTTCCGTTTCCATCTGCCGTGTCAGCCGAGGGTCCACCAGCTGCTGCATATGCGCATGGGAAAAGGTGATGAAGATGCCGTGCCGGTCGCGTACGACCGGGCCCTGCTCGGCTGCGAAGCGGACGTATTCGTGGTCGCTCCAGCCTTCGTCACGGGGAAGGATCAAAGGTGCGTTCATCAGGGCCTCCCGTTCGGTCCGTCCGCCAGTGTACTCCGGTTGTATGACGTATAGGGAAACCTAATGAGTAATGTTGTACTTACAACATGAAATCGGTCCTGCCGCGTTCAACAGAGCCAGCAATTCTCCGGCATGCTCGCCTTGGCAATTTCGCCGCCACTTTCGATCCAGCCTGCGATGCCCTTTTCCACATTAACGACGTTGGTGAAGCCGGCCTGGCCGGAGAGATATTCGGCAAGAACCCGGCTGCGCGCGCCGGTGTGGCAGATGAAGACGACTTCGTCGCCGGGGCTGGAGACCAGTTTCTGCAGTTCCGGTCCAAACTGCGGGTTGACGTTGCCGGAGGCATCGAAAAAGGTCACCAGGTGGCTGCCCGGCAGAATGCCGGTCTGCTGCCATTCATCCGGTCGGCGAATGTCGATGACGGTCGCGCCGGAGGCGAGCCTTGCCTTCAGGTGCTCATTGCTGATATCGGAAAACTTCTTCGCCTTGACCTCGAGCAGTTCGATTTCGAACCTGAGCGTCGCATCAGGGGGGATGACGCCGCCGGCACCCTGGGATCCGTAAGCCATGTCCGGCGGAATGATCAGCTCCCGTTTGCCGCCCACCTGCATGCCTTCCACGCCCTTTTCCCAGCCGGGAATGACCCGGCGCTCGCCGAGGGTGAAGGAGAAGGGCGTGCCGCGGTCGACGCTGGAATCGAACTTGGTTCCGTCCATCAGCCAGCCGGTATAGTGCACGACGACGGTCTGGCCGACAGTGGCTTCTTCGCCGGTGCCTTTCTCGATCTCCCGGATCTGCAGTCCCTCCTGGGCAACGGCCGCAACGGAGAACAGAAACAACGAGCATAGAAGGAGGATATTTCTGATCATCGGTAACCTTTCAAACCTCTGACGGCGAGCCTTTCCGGCACACTGGTACACCCCTGTGGCAAACGCAAGTCAACCCGACGTCAGTGCGCCGGGATCCTTCGTCTGGTGGCCGGTGTTGGCTTGTTTGCGCAGCCATTTCCGATTGGATTTCCTTTGTCCGTGCCGGCTGCGCGACATTCCGGCAAGAGCGCCTCATCCCGATGGAGGGCTTGGCCGCTTGAGGGACCGCCGCTGGAAGGTCCGGTCGACCTTGCTGCAATCCTGCGGGCTGGCTTGGGGCAAAACCCGATCAGGCCGCCCTTGTTTCGCTGCGGCGTCGCTGGTCCTGGCGGCAGCACGACACGATCTCCACCGATCTGGCGAAGAACTATCTCGCGTTGGGACTCAAGCGGGCCGACCTGGTGGCACCGCTCTTGCCCAACAGAACCGAGCTGTTGATCCACTACCTTGCGCATGCACTTGTTCGTGACAATGGCGCAAGAAGAGAGGACTTTTCCTCCGTGCAGGCCTGTTTTTCGTTTTCCGCGACCTATCCGGTCGGGGCAGTTCGAGGAGCCCGAAATTCAGCGGGTCCGGGAAAGCGGATCACTGACGGATCGAATGAGCTTTTCCAGAAGGTCCGACAGCTGCTTTTGTTCCTCGGTGCTGAGCCCTTCGACCGCCCTGTGCTGTGTCGCGATATAGTCGCCCATTTGCGACTTGATCAGGTCGAGGCCCTTTTCGGTCAGGCATACGGTTAGCGCCCGGCGGTCATCCGGATGCGGGCAACGCTCCACGAGCCCGGCCTTTTCCAGCTTATCGACCCGAGCGGTCATTCCGCCGGAACTCATCATCGTCGTCCGGTAAAGCTCCGTCGGGGTCAGTTTATAGGGCGGTCCGGATCGCACCAACGTTGCCAGCACATCGAATTCGCCGGTCTTCAGGCCGATTTCCGCATAGGCTGGAGCAAGATAGTCCCGGCTCATCACCTGGGCTGCCTCGTTCAACCGGCCGAGCAAAACCATGGGTGCCAGCTTGTCCTGGAATTCCGGCAGTTCCTTCTGCCATTGCCGCCGGGCGCGTTCGGCGCGGTCCAGCAAGAGATCCTCCGGATCTCCGAAGAGGTGTTCCCTGGAGGCTTTGGAGCTGGTGGATTGTGTGGTCATCGGACAGTTTCCGCATTCGTGGTGTCGGCGAGTCATACCGTCTTTTCGATGGCGAAGTAACGACGCCGGATAAGGTGCTGACCTTACGAGGGTTTCCGGAAGGGAGACTCCACGGTTTCCAGCTCGGTGTCAATCTTTGTCAAGAATCTTGTAATCAAGTATCTTGAAATCAAGATAAAAGATGATATCTCTCTCGCATCGGCGCGGCGAAAGGCCGGCGCCATTTGCCGGAAAGGGACAGTCCGATGGCGGAGACAATGAGTTCGCAGGCGGAGCCAGCGCAGGCCTCGACGGCACGTGGGGCGAAGAGCACCCGTGCAGGTACCTTTGAGCAACCAATCCTTCTTCTTCTGATTGTCGGCGGCTTTCTGGCTGTTTCCACCGTCATCGCCAAGGCAGGACCATCCGTCGGCTGGCATCCCCTGGCCTTGCTGCAATGGTCGATCCTGGGCGGAGCCGCGGGCCTTTACCTCATCACCCGGCTAGGTGGCGGACGTCGGAAAGAGATCGCATCCGGTTCTGAAGGCGGCTTCCGGCGCATCGGCTTCTATCTGTTAATGAGTGGATTGTTGTTCATTGTGCCCAACATGATCGCCGTAAACGCCGCGCCGAAGGTCGGTGCCGGCTTCGTTTCGTTGAGCTTTGCCTTTCCCCTGGTGCTGACCTACGCTTTCGCGGTGATGCTGAGACTGGAGCGTCCGCAACTGCTGCGGGGGACGGGCGTGCTTTTCGGATTGGCCGGCGGCGTCTTGCTCGCAGTCTCCGGCAGGGATATTTCGGTCGAGGCGTCCTGGTGGTCGATGATCGCCCTCTCGATTCCGGTCTTCCTGGCGACCGGTAACATCTACCGCACGCTCAAATGGCCGGCAGGTGCCAAGCCCGTCGATCTGGCGCTCGGCATGATGGCAACGGGCTTCGTTGCGCTGGCCGTGTTCAACGTAATTGCCGGGATACCCGTGGTGCCGCAGACATGGACCGCGGGGGCAACCGGGCTGCTTGCAGCGCAGACCGTAATCTTCGCCATACAATACGGCCTCTATTTCCGACTGCAGCTCACCGCGGGGCCGGTCTATCTCAGCCAGATCGGCTCGGTCGCGGCCGTTGTCGGCCTCGGTCTCGGCTTCCTGGTCTTCGGCGAAGTCCCGAACCTCGCCAAACTGGCCGCCGTTGCATCGGTCGGCGCCGGGATTGTCCTGGTCACTCTTGGCCGCTTGAAGGCTTGAGCGAACGATCATTGAAGAAGCGACAAGGGCCGGTGCTTCAGCGCCGGCCCTTTCTTCATGAATAGCTGTGCCGTGTTATCGGGGGGTCAGCCCCACAACCAGGCTGCACCGCGGACGCCCGAACTGTCACCGTGAACGGCTTTGCGGATCGGCGTCTCGAACGTGTCTGAAAAGATATAGGGAGCCATTGCCGGTGGCAGGTCTTCGTAGAGTTCGTCGACATTCGACATGCCGCCGCCAAGCACGAAGACATCGGGGTCGAGCAGGTTCGCCGACATGGCAAGCGCCCGGGCCAGCCGGCTGACATAAGCCTCGTAGACTTCCGTTGCGACGCTGTCGCCGGCGCGCTTCAGCTCCATGATCTGGTGCCCCTTGAGGAGCTTGCCCGTCCTCTCCTTGTAGTCGAGCTGGAAGCCCGTTCCCGAGCACCAGCGGTCGATCGCTCCTTTGTGGCCGATCCAGCTGTCCGGTCCCGGATACTCCTCCGGTCTCAGCCAGGGCACGGTGATCGCTCCCCATTCCCCGCCGATGCCGTTTGCGCCGAGATGCGCATTGGCGTCTATCGCGATGCCTGAGCCGCTGCCCGTGCCGATGATGATTGCATGCACGATATGGGCACCGGCACCGGCACCGTCCGTCGCCTCGGAGACGGCCAGGCAATTGGCATCATTCTGGATCCGCACGGGGCGGCCGAGCACCGCCTGCAGGTCCTTGTCCAGCGGCTTGCCGTTCATCCAGGTCGAATTGGCGTTCTTGACCAGTCCGGTGCGCGGCGACAGCGAACCGGGTATGCCGAGACCGAGGGTCCCGGTCTCGCCGGTCGCAGCTTCTGCAGCCTCCACCAGAAAGCGGACCGCCTCCAGGCAGCCCTCATAATCGTCCCGAGGGGTATCGACCCGCTGACGATGCAGTTCCAGTCCCTCGTTGGAAAGGGCGATGATCTCGATCTTCGTTCCGCCCCAGTCGATTCCAAGCCGCATGTCAGTCCACCCGTTTTGGCAATTCGAAGGCGGCCGCCTGACCGTCTTCGAGTTCTTTTGTCTGTTTGCCGTAGCTCTTGAATTTTTTCAGAATGTCCGCCATCTCGCGCGCGTCGAGGATCACCGGCTCGCCAAGCGCAATCGACGACAGATACTGGTCCGACAGATCCTCGACACCCTCGGCGACCGAAAGCGCCTTTTTGAGGGTCGGCCCGCCGGCGATCTGACCATGATTGGCAAGCAGGCACGCGTTGCGCTCGCCTAGCGCGGCGACTATGGCCTCGGACAAGGCTCTGGTGCCGAAACTTGCATATGCGGCACATTCGATCCGGTCGCCGCCAGCAAGTGCCACCATGTAGTGGAACGCCGGAATGCCGCGTCTGTGACAGGCAAGAGCCGTTGCCCGCGGGCTGTGGCAATGCACAACCGCGCCGCAGGCGGGTTTGGCCTGGTAAAAGTCGAGATGCATGCGCCATTCGGAAGACGGCAGAACATCGCCCCGGTAGCATCCCTCGAAGTCGAGCGCGACGATGCCGTCTTCGCGAAGGTCCTCGTAGGGAGTACCGGAGGGCGTGATGAGGAAGCCGGTGGCTGTGCGCGCGCTCACGTTACCGGAAGTGCCCTTGGTGAGGCCGAGCCTCGGAAGTGCCCGCGCGGTCTCGATGATTTCCTGCCGCAGGGCTTTGGTGTCGGCCGGAAAAAGAGAAGTCACTTCAGAAGTCATGGCATACCCGGGCATGAGCGGCTGGTCGCGACGCACCCTATAAGCCGAAATGACTTCGCTTCAAGTGCGAAGCGCGTCTCCTTTTGGACTTCTTGCCTGAGAAAGGTTGAAATCGCCGGCAAGAGGCCGAAACCGATCGAGGCTGCCGGCAGATTTCAAGTGACCTTTCGCTTCAGAGCGGGTGGGGGTTAGGGTCCCGTACGGTCGGGCAGGGGGATGAATTCCTCCGCGTCGCCGGGCACGGTGTCGAACCGCCCCTGACGCCAGTCTTCCTTGGCCTGTTCGATCCGCTCCTTCGACGAGGAAACGAAGTTCCACCAGATATAGCGCTCGCCGTCCATCGGCTCGCCGCCGAGCACGACGAAGCGGGCCGGATGCGGGGAATTGTTCTCGACCACCAGGTGGTCGCCCGGTTTGAAGACGAGCAGCTGCGCGGGATCGAAACTTTGACCGGCAATCTCGATCCGACCGGCGACGGTATAAAGACCGCGCTCCTCCCAGCCCGCATCGAGTGGGATCTTTGCCCCGGGCTCCAGGGAGATGTCCGCATAGAACATTTCCGACGCAGTCCTCACCGGCGCGGTGTGACCAAAGAGATCCCCTGCGATCAGCTTGACGGAAGCACCCTTGTCGGCAAATTCCGGCTGCTTTTCTGTACCGAAATGCTGGAATGTCGGATCGCCTTCTTCCAGATGCCGCGGCAGGGCGACCCAGCTCTGAAGGCCGAACAGGGGCCGGGCCTGTTGCTTGCGTTCCGGGCGTTCGCGTTCCGAATGCACGATGCCTTTGCCGGCGCTCATCCAGTTGAGCGCGCCCGGCGCGATGGCGATCTCGGTGCCAAGGCTGTCGCGATGATACATCTCGCCTTCAAATAGATAGGTAACGGTGGCAAGGCCGATATGCGGATGCGGGCGCACGTCGATGCCGCCGCCGACGAGCAATTCCGCCGGTCCCATCTGATCGAAAAAGATGAACGGGCCGATCATGCGGCGGCGGGCCGAGGGCAGGGCACGGCGTACGGAGAACCCGCCGAGGTCCGAAGTCCGAGGCACGATTATGGTTTCGATGGGATCGCAGCTTGCAGCGTTTCCGGCAATCGGGTCGGGGCAATTCAACCAGCTCATCAGCGTCTTCCTCGGTTGGAATCTTCTTCTTCGTGTAGATAGGGCTGTCATTCAGGATGTGTCCATTGAACAGTCCGTTTCCCGGTTGCCGCCAAAACCGGAGCGTGTATAACAACCGCCCTTCCACACCGGCAGAGGTGCTTCATGAAACGCGTCATGATCGTCGGCGGTCCCGGCTCCGGCAAGAGCGTACTTGCCGCGGCGCTCGGGGAAAGAACCGGGCTGCCGGTCTTCCACATGGACAAGATCCATTACCGGCCCGGCTGGGTTGAGCGGAGCCGCGAGGAAAAGGACCGGATGACTCATGACGTCCACATGAGGGACTGCTGGATCTTCGAAGGCGGACATTCGAGCACCTATGCCGAACGGGTTGCGCGGGCCGATACCTTCATCTGGCTCGACGCTCCCGTCGGCAGGCGCATCTATCGTGTGCTGAAACGCTCGCTGCGCTATTACGGCCAAAGCCGGCCGGATCTTCCTGAGGGGTGCCCGGAGCAGTTCAATCGGCAGACGATCGAATTCGTCCGCTTCATCTGGCGCACGCGGCATTCCGCCCGTGCGAAGCTGGAAGCGATCTATCGCGACCCGCCTTCGCATCTGAAGGTGCACAGGCTGGAGACCTTCGCCGACGTGGGCAGGTATCTGAACGGGTCGCCGGATGCGTCCTGACGCGCAGATCCATCCCTTGACAGTTCCCTCCCTGACCCGGCACAAGAGGCCTTCACCCGGGGTGTCCCGACAAGGGGCTGAGATACTGCTGTGCGCTTTTGCGCGGCGCAGTGACCCGATGAACCTGATCCAGGTCATGCTGGCGAAGGGAGGGTGCGCTGGGCCATGGGCTTTCCGACAACCGGAAAGACACCTTCGGCGACCTCTCCGACCGGTCTGACATCACCGTGCAGCGCCACCGAATGGCCTGCGGAAAGTGCTTTCGTGCCGGAAACATCCTCAGCGCTCTATGACCCGGCAGCCATTTCGCCGCACGAAAGGGCACTGTCATGAAGATCGCCATTCACGGAGCTGGCGTGGCCGGTCTCGCGCTTGCACTCGAACTGCAGGAGCGCGGTGCCGATGTGACCGTCCTGGAGAGGGCGGGCGACCAGTCCCGTAGCGCATCCTGGCTTGCCGGGGGCATGCTGGCGCCCTGGTGCGAGCGGGAGAATGCGGAAGACGAAGTGCTCGTCTACGGCAAGGAAAGTATCGCATGGTGGGACAGGGCCTTGCCCGGCCATGTCGCGCGGCAGGGCACGCTGGTGGTGGCGCAACCGAGAGATCTCTCCGAGCTTGACCGCTTCGCTTCCCGTACCAGCGGCTTCCAGCGAGTCGACGGGGCGGGGATCTCAGCTCTGGAACAGGATCTGGGCGGCCGCTTCTCAAAAGGGCTTTTCTTTTCAGGAGAAGCGCATCTCGAACCGCGCAAGGCCCTGGTAGCGCTGCGCGCGAAACTGGAGGCGTCCGGCGTCCGGTTTGAATTCGGATCCGAACCCGACCAAAGTACCGAGGTGGACCTTGTGGCCGCCTGCACCGGAAACGCCGCGACCGATCCGGAATTGCGCCCTGTACGCGGGGAAATGCTGCTGCTTCATGCGCCGGACGTCTCGCTCGCACGTCCCGTGCGTTTGCTGCATCCGCGCATTCCGGTCTACGTGGTGCCGCGGGACGGGCACCGATACATGGTTGGTGCGACCATGATCGAAAGCGGCGACGACGGGCCGGTCAGCGTGCGATCCACAATGGAGCTCTTGAACGCTGCGTACAGCCTTCATCCGGGATTTGCGGAAGCGAAGATCGTGGAGACCGGCGCCGGGCTGCGGCCCGCCTATCCCGATAACCTGCCGCGCGTTTCTCTTAGTGGAAACACGCTGACGCTCAACGGCTTCTATCGCCACGGTTTTCTGCTGGCACCCCACTATGCGGGCGTAGCCGCCAAGACAATCATCCGTCATCTTCAGGAGAAGTCCCTTGAGGCTCATCATTAACGGCGAAACCCGCGAGGTCGCCAGCGCGACGCTGGCATCGCTTCTGGAAGAACTCGCCTACGACCACGACTTTCTCGCTACCGCCCGCAACGGCGACCTCGTGATTGCCGAGGAGCGTCCGTCCTGCCGGCTTGAAGCCGGAGACCGGATCGAGATCCTGTCACCGATGCAGGGAGGCTGAGCGATGCTGGAATTTTACGGTGAACCCGTCGCCTCGCGATTTCTTCTCGGCACGGCGCAATACCCGTCGCCCAAGATCCTGGGTCAGGCGGTCAAAGCTTCAGGCGCACAGATCCTGACCGTATCGCTGCGCAGAGAGACGGCCGGAAGTGGAACTGGCGGCAAGTTCTGGGACCTGATCCGGGAGCTGAAGGTCAAGGTGCTGCCGAACACGGCCGGCTGCCATTCGGTCAAGGAAGCGGTGACCACCGCGAAGATGGCGCGGGATCTCTTCGGCACCGACTGGATCAAGCTGGAAGTCATCGGCCACCACGACACTCTGCAGCCGGATGTGTTCGGTCTTGTCGAGGCGGCCCGTATCCTGAGTGACGACGGCTTCAAGGTGTTTCCCTATACGACTGAGGATATCTGTGTAGGTGAAAAACTGCTGGAGGCCGGCTGCCGGGTGCTGATGCCCTGGTGCGCACCGATCGGTTCGGCGCGGGGCCCGGTCAATCCCGAGGCGCTCAGGACCTATCGGGCCCATTTTTCCGATGTGCCTCTGGTCGTGGATGCCGGCCTCGGTCGTCCGTCCCACGCAACGCAGGTCCTGGAACTCGGCTTTGATGCTGTGCTTTTGAACACCGCTGTCGCCAGGGCCGGCGATCCGGTTGCCATGGCGTCTGCCTTTCGCCTCGCGATCGAAGCAGGGCGGCTTGCCTTTGAAGCTAAACCACTGGCACCGCGCGACATGGCGGTGCCTTCGACCCCGGTTCTTGGAATGGCGGTGTTTGAATGAAGCTCGATCCCTTTTACCTGATTGTCGACAGTTCCAGCTGGATCTCCCGGCTCGTCCCGCTCGGCGTCAAGCTGGTGCAGTTGCGTATCAAGGATGCGACCGAAGCGGTGCTGCGGCGGGAGATTGCGGTTTCCAAGGAAATCTGCGCGAAACATGGCTGCCAGCTCATCGTCAACGACTACTGGCGGCTGGCCATCGACGAGGGCTGTGATTTCGTGCATCTCGGCCAGGAGGATCTTGCCGAGGCCGATGTCGCGGCGATCCGCAAGGCGGGCCTGAAGCTTGGCGTTTCGACCCATGACGGGGAAGAACTCGACACGGCGCTTGGTGCCGATCCGGACTACGTGGCGCTGGGCCCGGTCTATCCGACCATATTGAAGAAGATGAAATGGGCGCCGCAGGGTGTCGAGCGCGTTGCGGACTGGAAGCGCCGCGTTGGCGATCTGCCCCTCGTCGCAATCGGCGGCCTCAATCCGGAACGACTGCCCGGTATCTTCGAAAACGGCGCCGACATCGCAGCCGTCGTCACCGACATCACCCTGAACGCCGATCCGGAGGCGCGGACACGGGAGTGGATCGAGGTAACGGAGACGTGGCGTTAGCGGCGCAAACCGCTGCGTTCGGCTATCGATGGCCAACGCTGCCTCATCCGAAAATCGCCCTGTCGCGTGCGACCTGATCGCGCAGAAAATCCTGGACGGCAGCGACATGGCGCAGCGGGCGCGAGCTTTCGTGGGTTACCATCCAATAGGCCCGCCGCAATTTGATCTCCGGCAGCACAGCAATCAGGCTCTTGTCTTCGCGCGCGATAAAATCGTGCAGGATGCCGATGCCTGCACCCGAGCGCACGGCTTCGGTCTGGCCCAGAGCCGAAGCGATTTCGAAGCGGGCAGTCCAGTCCCTGGCAATCTCCGTGCCGTAATTGAGCGACGGTGAATAGAGCAGGTCCTCCACATAGCCGATAAGATCGTGTGCGCCCAGATCGCCTGACATGGATGGCGTTCCGCGTGTCTCCAAATAGGATCTCGCGGCATAGAGGCCGAGCGAATAGTCGACCAGCTTTCCCGCGACCAGCCGTCCGGTTTCCGGCCGATCGATGGTGACCGCGATATCGGCTTCGCGACGGGAGAGGGAAAAGGAACGCGGTACGGGCACCAGTTGCACCGTCAGTCCGGGGTGTTTTGCGGTCAGCTTGCCGAGGCGGGGGGCGAGGTAGGCAACGCCGAAGCCGTCGGGAGCACCGATGCGCACCGTTCCGGTAATCTCCGGCGTGTCGTGGCCGAGATCTGCTTCGGCGGCGACCGCCTCGGCCTCGATCCGTTCCGCCCGGTCGAAGAAACGGCTGCCGGCATCCGTAAGCACGCAGCCGGATGTCGACCGGTCGAAGAGGCGCGTGCCGACGCTTTCTTCCAGCGCCGTCAGCCGCCGGGCCACCGTCGCATGATTAAGCCCGAGCCGTCTTGCTGCCGCGAGGATCTGGCCGGTGCGGGCAATGGCGAGAAAGATGCGGATGTCGTCCCAGTTCATCGTATTGCATTCCAAGATCCTCCTTGTCAGCCCGGCAAAGGCGAGGAACCAGGACACTTCATCATGAACCTCAGTGTCCGAAGGCGCGTCGCAGATTTCCCGGATCCCGGTTTTTCTCTTCGCTGTGACCGGGATGACAAGGAGAGCGGATTGGACCTATCGTGCCCGCAGCGAAGTTCAGTGCGCATTTTGATGCCATAACTATAAAAATTGCACAACAGGTCCGGATTTCTGGGGCTTGTTTGCAGCAAAAATAAAAGTCAGAAAGAAGACCAGATCCGGCCACCTCATGCATGCCGGTGCGTCAGACATTTTGGGAGAAACGCGACATGGAAAAGATCGGCCATTTTATCGGCGGCAAGCGTGTTGAAGGCACGTCCGGCCGTTATGCGGATGTCTTTAATCCGGCCACCGGCGAAGTGCAGGCGCAGGTCGCGCTCGCCAGCCAGGCAGAAATGGATGCGGCGATCGCCAATGCTGCTGCCGCGCAGCCGGCCTGGGCCGCTACCAACCCGCAGCGCCGTGCCCGGGTGATGATGAAGTTCGTCGATCTTCTGAACCGCGATATGGACAAGCTTGCCGAGGCACTTTCCCGCGAGCACGGCAAGACCCTGCCGGATGCCAAGGGCGATGTCATTCGCGGCCTGGAAGTGGCCGAATTCTGTATTGGCGCGCCGCACATGCTCAAGGGTGAATTTACCGAAGGTGCCGGTCCGGGCATTGACATGTATTCCATGCGCCAGCCGCTCGGCGTCGTCGCCGGCATCACGCCGTTCAACTTTCCGGCCATGATCCCGATGTGGAAGTTCTGCCCGGCGATTGCCAGCGGCAATGCCTTCATCCTGAAGCCGTCCGAGCGCGATCCTTCCGTGCCGATCATGCTGGCCGAACTGATGATCGAAGCGGGCCTGCCGGCTGGTGTGCTGAACGTCGTCAACGGCGACAAGAGCGCCGTCGATGCCATCCTTGACGATGAAACCATCCAGGCCGTCGGTTTCGTCGGCTCCACCCCGATTGCCCAGTATGTCTATGCCCGTGCAACGGCATCGGGCAAGCGCGCCCAGTGCTTCGGTGGTGCCAAGAACCACATGATCATCATGCCGGATGCGGACATGGACCAGGCCGCCGACGCCCTGATCGGCGCCGGTTATGGCGCTGCCGGCGAGCGCTGCATGGCCGTCTCCGTCGCCGTACCGGTCGGTGACAGCACTGCCGACGCCCTGATCGCCAAGCTCGCCCCGAAGGTCGAAGCCCTGAAGATCGGACCGTATACGGCAGGCAATGACGTCGATTTCGGCCCGCTGGTCACCAAGGAAGCGCTTGCCCGCGTCAAGGGCCTCGTTGACCATGGCATCAAGGAAGGAGCGAAGCTCGTCGTCGACGGCCGCGGCTTCTCCATGCAGGGCTACGAAAACGGCTACTTCATGGGCGGCTGCCTCTTTGACAACGTCACCAAGGACATGGAAATCTACAAGACGGAGATCTTCGGCCCGGTACTTTCCGTTGTCCGCGCCCAGAACTACGAGGAAGCGCTTGATCTGCCGCTCAGCCACGAATACGGCAACGGCACCGCGATCTTCACCCGTGACGGCGACACGGCCCGCGACTTTGCCTCTCGCATCAATATCGGCATGGTCGGTATCAACGTGCCGATCCCGGTGCCGCTCGCCTACCACACGTTCGGCGGCTGGAAGAAGTCCGGCTTCGGCGATCTCAACCAGCACGGTCCGGATGGGTTCAAATTCTACACCCGCACCAAGACCGTGACCTCCCGCTGGCCTTCCGGCCTGAAAGACGGGGCTGAATTCGTCATTCCGACGATGAAGTAATTCCTCCCGGACTTTGTCCGCTCTGACGCTCCCGGCTTTGCCTGGAGCGTCTTTTTTGTCTTGAAAAATGATAAAATATGATTTTTATCATTTTTCAAAGCTGACTTTTGGAGACCCGACATGCCGCAGATAATTCCGCCTGTTCTTGTGGGCCTGTTCCTGTTGGCGATGATCCCGGTCACAATTTTATGTCCCGGATCGCCGATGCTCCCGGCACCGTTCCAATGGACCGGACTGGCAATTGCCGCCCTCGGGCTCGTCTTTCTGAAAAAGGGTCACGGTACGTTTCGTACGGAAAAAACCGAAATTCACACGTTCCGCCCGCCGACCCGGCTGGTGACCTCCGGGATCTACGCGGTTTCGCGTAACCCGATGTATCTGGGTTTTCTCTTGATCCTGCTCGGAGTTGCCCTTTGCACCAACGAGGTCTTGAATATCGTGTTCGCAGCCCTCTTTTTTCTTGTCGCCCAGTTCTGGTACATCCCGCTCGAGGAGCGGAATGCCGAAGCAATATTCGGTGCCTCCTATGTTCGGTACAGAAAAGCCGTGAGGCGCTGGCTCTAGCGATGGCAAGACCAAAGGTTGAAGCCGATGAAATCCGCGAGGCCTTACTGCTGGCAGCCGAGCATCGCTTGCGGCGCCTCGGCTCGCCGCGTTTGTCCGTTACCGACCTGGCCGCCGACTGTCGGATGTCGCAGTCGAATGTCTACCGGTTTTTCCCGAACAAGACCGCGCTGATGGCAGCATTGGCTGAACGCTGGTTCGCGGAGATTGAAGCCGCGATTCTGGAGAAAATTGCCGCTGAACAAAGCTGGCAATCGAAACTGAGGGCGTTTGTAAGGATCCAGCTTGACCTGAAATCGGAGCGCCATGATGAAGACCCGGATCTGTTCCGGGCCTATCTGACGCTGGCGAGGGAAAATCCCGAGCCGGTCACCATGCATGTGGCGCGGCTGCAGCAGGTTCTCGACGGCATTCTTGGCACCGTTTTCGAAGAACCGGAAAAAAGGAGGGCCCGCGAATTTGTGGAAGACGCTACCCAATTGTTCAGGGACCCCTTTTTGATTGCCCGTCTGCGTCCCCGTTGCACAGCGGAGCGGGCCGATGCGGTGATAGAGGCGGTAATCGCCGCATTGGAACAGCGGTTCAAAAAGCGCGTGTCGGAGGGCATCTTTCCCGCGCCATGAGCCGGCGCCCTCTGCCGCCGCCCTCTGCCGCCGCAAGACCCCGACACGCGCAGACAGATCTCATGCCGCTTGCGACCTGGCCTCGATGGTCCAGTCGGCATGGTAATGCGCAAACGAGACGAGGCCGTCGATTTCGGCGAGAAGTGCCGAGAAGACCGGGTCCTTTGCAAGCCGCGCGGCGGCCTGCTTGGCGCAATTGAGATCGCGCCACAGCACAAGGTCGGCAAAAAGATTACCGTCTTCGGCCGACTGGTAGGCGGTCCAGGCCAGAAAGCCGTCATAGGCTGTTACGGTTTCGCGTGCCTGCCGGCGGGCAATGCGCGCCGCCTCCGCGTTCTTCACTTTGAAAACCACAAGTTCCAGGCAGGGTTCGGTCATCTTCATCTCCATTGCTGAGTGGGAGGAACTTCCTTGATCCCTAAATTCGCACATCATTCCTGACAGCCTCCTGTCAGGATTGTGCGGTTGTGCACGGCAATGTGCAGCGCGTCGCTGCTCGACGTTGCGCTGACGAGCAGATATTCGCAGACGTGGAAAAGCCGTTGGCGCCGTGGCAATCTGCCGCTTGAATTTGAGCGGGCGGGGCGACACTAAACATCGGATGACGAAGCGGAGTTGGAAAAGAAAAGACCGGACGAGCGGGGAGGGCGGGTGCAGCCCCTCCGGCCCGCGTCCGGGAGAAGCGGATGCGAGCCAGGCAAGCCGTCTGCGCCGGGCCGGAATGCTGCTGGCTTTCTCCGATCTCTTGTGGATTGTCCAGGCCGGCCTGATTGCCTGGGCGCTCGCACAGTTTCCCTTGGCTGGCCTCACGGAAAATCCAAAAGCCGAGGGAATGGCGATCTGGACGGCGGCTGCAGGCATCGTCATAGTCGCGGTCTTCCGGCTCGGGCTGCAAAACCGGTCGGCGGACATGACACGCATCATCGCCCGCGAGATAAAGAGCCGGGCGCGGAAAGACCTCCTGGCGCGGGCTATCAACCGCTCGCCTGCGGCACCTTTTCCGTCCTCCGGTGCCTTTGCTGCCCATCTGACCGAACAGATCGATCTTCTCGGCCCTTACTACCGGAACTTCGAACCCCAAAGGTTCAGGCTTCGGCTTGTCCCCTTCGGGATCCTGGTGGCAACCGCCTGCGTCAGCTGGCTGGCGGCGTTGATCCTGCTTGTCTGCGGACCGGTGATTCCGCTTTTCATGGCTCTCATCGGAATGCGCGCCAAGGCGGCGAGTGCCGGCCAGCAGGAAGAAATGACGCGGCTGAGCGGCCTTCTGCTCGACCGCATCCGCGGACTGGAGACACTTGCCGTCTTCGGCGCGCTCGGCCGCACACAAACCCAGATCGCGGAAGCCGGGGAAGGGTTCCGAACCGGGACCATGCGCGTCCTGAAGATCGCCTTCCTTTCGTCAACTGTGCTAGAGCTCTTTTCTGCGCTCGGGATTGCCTTTTGTGCCGTCTATGTCGGTTTCTCGCTGTTGGGCGACATTGAGGCAGGCACCTGGGCAGCGCCGCTTACTTTCGCGCAAGGCCTGTTCGTGCTGCTGCTGGCACCGGAATTCTTTGCGCCCCTCAGAGCCTATGCCGCTGCCTATCATGACAGGGCAGGCGGTCAGGCCGCGCTGGAAAAGCTCAATGCCCTGTTTGAGGAAAACGTAAACGACCGGCAGGCAGATGTTGCGCAAGCGAAGGCAGGTGCCGGCTGCTTTCGATTGTCCACGCCTCCGGACATCGTGTTTGATCGGGCCACGATCCGCGTGGGCAATCGGGAGGTCTTCAACAGATTGGAACTCCGGATCGAGGCGGGCGAAACAGCATTGCTGGAGGGACCCAGCGGCAGCGGCAAGACAACCCTGATAGATACTCTCCTCGGGTTTCACACCCCGGTGGAAGGCAAACTTCTCGTCGGCGGCCGGCCGGCGGATGTGGTCGCGCAGGAGCTGCGGCAACAGGTGATCTGGCTCGGCCAGGCACCCCGGCTCTTTCACGGCAGTCTGAAAAGCAACCTCAAGCGGGCGGCCGACGAGCCGGACAGGATCAAGGAAGAAGATTATTGGGAAGCGTTGCGGCTGGCCGGGGCAGAAGACCTTGTCCGGCGCCTGCCGCGCGGGCTCGATACGCGTCTTGGCGAAGACGGGTTCGGTCTTTCGGTCGGCGAGATCCGGCGTGTCGCGCTTGCGCGAGCTGCCATGCGAACAAACGCACCGTTTCTTCTGGCGGACGAGCCGACCGCATCGCTCGATCCCGATACCGCCGCGGATGTGATTGCAGGGCTGGAGAAGCTGACGCGGCATCGCACCGCCATCATCGCTACCCACGACCCCAGTCTGCGCCGCATCGCGGGCCGGCGGATTGAACTGCACGCACAGGCAGATCTGCAACTCGTGGAGATGCCCGCATGAGGCCGGTCTGGACAATCGTCTGCCAGCAGTACCGGCACAACAGCCTGCATTTCTGTCTCGGTCTTGCGGTTGCACTCGTCCCGGCGGTGGCCGGCCTTCTCCTGCTCGGCGTCGCCGGCTGGTTCATCACCGCAGCAGCGGCAGCCGGACTCAGCGGTGCCTTTCTCAACATCTTCGCGCCAAGCGCGATGATCCGTGCTTTGGCGATCCTGCGCACGGCGGGACGATACGGTGAACGTGTCGTGACCCACGATACCACCTTCCGTTTCCTGACGGGTTTCCGCAACAGGCTCTTTTCTGCGATGGCCGTCAGGGGCGGCGAGGGACGCCGCTCTGCCCTTCTGCTCAACAGGCTGACGCTCGATATTGCAGCGCTTGACGCGATCTACCTCCGCCTCGTGGTCCCGGTCGTCGTGTCGCTTGTCGTCGCCGGCGGTCTGCTCATTGTCTGGGGGGTGGTCTCCATAGCGCTGCTGGCCGCGGGAGCCGCGTTTCTGGCAGCCTGGGGCATACTTGCCTGGCTGGCGTTCGCCCGCAGCGACGAAAAGACTGCCATGCGATCGGATGCGGCGCTCGATGCCATGCGGCTGCGGGCGGCGGATCTGGCAGCCGGCCGCCGCGACCTCGCCATCTACGGAGGGCTGGAGGGGGCGGCGGAAGCGGTCGTGGAAGCAGATCGCCGCCTCGCCTCGGCAGAAGACCTGGAAGACCGGCGCGCGCAGCGTCTGGGGGCGCTCGCGACACTCACCGGTCAGGCATTCCTGGCCGCCATGCTGGTTGTCTGCACCTTTCAGGCCATGGCCGCGTTCAGTCCAGCACTGGCAGTTGGGCTCATTCTAGCGGCAATGGGGTTGGCGGAGATCTTCGCAATGACGTTGCCGGGCCTCGCGCGGTTTCCCCGAACGGCACTTGCGTCCAGACGGCTCCTTGCGCTCATGGCGACGGGGACGGTCAACGCTCCCCAACCGGTGAAGCCTCCGGGTACTCCGAGAGCCGAGGCCCCGGTTCTGGCCGTCATGGATCTTTCCTTTCGCTATCCCGGTGCGGTGCGAAACGTTGTCGAGAGACTCTCCTTCGAAATCCGGCGAGGTGAAGTCGTCGCCCTTGCCGGGCGCAGCGGCTGCGGCAAATCAACCGTCGCGGCGCTCGTCGCACGACTGCGGACGCCGACAGGGGGAGAAATCCGGCTGTCCGGCCACGACCTGCGCTTTTTGGAGGATGCAGTCCTGCGCAGGAAGATCACCGTGATCGCTCAGCGGGCATTCCTCTTCAACGACACGGTTGCGGGGAACCTGCGCATTGCCGATGAGCAGGCGAGTGATCAGGACCTCTGGCACGCACTGGATCAGGCGGCGCTGGCTGACCGCATCTCGGAGAGCCCTGAGGGGCTGAACACAATATTGGGTGAGGGCGGTCTCGGTCTCTCTGGTGGCGAACAGCGCCGGTTGGCACTCGCCCGTGCATTCCTGACGCGGCCGGACCTCTTCATCCTCGACGAGATGACGGAGGGACTTGATGCCGCAACCGCGGCGGACGTTCTCGACCGCTTTTTCGCCTTCCGGGGCGCGGCCGGGGTGCTGATGATCGCGCATAGAAAGCAGGACCTGGAGCGGGCGGACAGGGTTGTCGTTCTCGATGGGCGAAACGAGGCAGGATGAGGTCTGCTTTAGTAGATTGTTTCCGTTTTTCAAAGGCTTCGCTTTCGCTTTCTTGCGCCCTTAAGTTGCGCTGACCGATCTGTCGCATTGACCTCGGACGGTCACTGGGCCACGATCACCTGATTGGAAGACTCAATTTCTAAGCCGGTTCATCGACGGGATGGCAGACGCGGCCTGCTTTTCAGAAAAGACATGGTCGGCAATGCCGGATCGGTCTGAAAACCGAGTTTTCTTGAGTTTTTGTTCGGGCCAGTCCGCCCGATAAGGGGGAATACGATGGAACTCGACGTCGTTGACCTGTCCCGGCTGCAATTTGCCATGACAGCGCTCTACCATTTCCTGTTTGTGCCATTGACGATCGGGCTTGCGGTCCTGCTGGCGACCATGGAAACGGTCTACGTGATGACCGGCCGCGAGATCTGGAAGCGGATGGTCAAGTTCTGGGGAACGCTTTTCGGGATCAACTTCGTTCTCGGAGTGGCCACGGGACTGACGATGGAGTTCCAGTTCGGCATGAACTGGGCCTATTTCAGCCAGTATGTCGGCGACGTCTTCGGCGCGCCGCTGGCCATCGAGGGCCTGATGGCTTTCTTCCTGGAGGCGACCTTCGTCGGCCTCTTCTTCTTCGGTTGGGACAAGCTGTCGAGGCGCCAGCACCTCGTAGCCACCTGGGCGGTCGCGATCGGGACCAATTTTTCAGCTCTCTGGATCCTGATCGCCAATGGCTGGATGCAGCATCCCGTCGGTGCCGCATTCAATCCTGACACCATGCGCATGGAAGTCACGAGCTTCTATGAAGTGCTGTTCAACCCTGTGGCGCAGGCCAAGTTCGTGCATACGGTTTCGGCTGGCTATGTCACCGCGGCAATGTTCGTGCTCGGTGTTTCGGCGTGGTACATGTTGCAGGGCCGTCACATTGCGATTGCCAAGCGCTCGATGGCAATTGCCTCGGCCTTCGGATTTGCTTCGGCGCTCTCGGTTGTCGTTCTCGGCGACGAAAGCGGTTACGAGGCCAACCTGAACCAGAAGATGAAACTCGCCACGATCGAAGCCATGTGGGAGACGGAATCGGCTCCCGCTTCCTTCAACGTCGTCGCCTGGGCCGACATGGAGAAGCGGGAGAATATCTTTGCGATCGAAGTGCCTTATGTCATGGGCCTGATCGCGACCCGCTCGCTCGATACGGTCATCCCGGGCATCAACGATCTGGTCGAGCGCACCAAGGACCGCATTCGCCAGGGCGCAATCGCGTGGGATGCGCTGCAGACGATCCGTCGTGATCCCGCCAATGCCAGTGACGAGGTGCGCGAGACTTTCCGGCAAAACGAAAATTCCCTTGGCTATGCTTATCTGCTGCTGCCCTTCACCGACAATCCCCTGGAGGCGACGACCGAGCAGGTCGACGCGGCAGCCTGGTCCACCGTGCCGCAAGTCATGCCCATGTTCATTTCCTTCCGCATCATGGTGGCATGCGGCTTCTTCTTCATTCTGGCGACTGCGGTCTTCTTCTACTATTCCTCGTCCGGAAGGCTGGACACCCTGCGCGAAAAACGCCGCTGGATACTTCATGTTGCCGTCTGGTCGATTCCGCTGCCCTTTATCGCCTGTGAGATGGGTTGGTTCGTCGCCGAATATGGCCGCCAACCCTGGATCATCGAGAGCATGCTGCCGACCGCTGCCGGCGTCTCCAATCTCAGTGTCACCGAAGTACTGCTGACGCTTGCCGGCTTTGTGGCACTCTACAGCGTTCTCCTGGTGATCGAGGTCGCGCTGATGATCAAATACATCAGGATCGGCCCGGAAGACCGCGAGGGGGATGAAATGCCCGCTCGTGCCGCCTCGCGGCCGGTTTCTTCCGCAGCCTCTGTTCCGGCGGAGTAAAATGACATGGTTCTTTATGAATTGATCGACTACTCGGTGCTGAAAATGATCTGGTGGCTGCTGCTTGGCGTGCTCCTGATCGGCTTTGCCGTCACCGACGGGTTCGATATGGGCGTCGGCACGCTGTTGCCTTTCATCGCCGAGACCGACATCGAACGGCGTGTGGTCATCAACACGATCGGGCCGACCTGGGAAGGAAACCAGGTCTGGTTCATCCTCGGCGGCGGGGCAATCTTCGCGGCCTGGCCGCCGCTCTACGCCATCAGTTTTTCGGGCTTTTATTTTGCCATGTTCGTGGTGCTTGCCGCCATGATCCTGAGGCCTGTGGCCTTCAAATACCGGTCCAAACGGCCGGACCCGTCGTGGCGTTCGGCCTGGGACTGGGCGCTCTTCACCGGCTCCTTCGTGCCGGCGCTGGTGTTCGGCGTCGCCGTCGGCAATGTGCTGCTTGGCGTGCCCTATACGCTCGACAACGATCTGCGCATGACCTACGAGGGCTCGTTTTTCGGCCTGTTTTCGCCGTTCTCACTCCTGTGTGGACTGCTTTCCGTTGCCATGCTGGTGATGCACGGTTCGGTCTGGCTGGTGATGCGCGCAAGGGGCGAGGTCGCCAGACGGGCTCGCCGCACCGGCACGGTGGCCAGCGGGCTTGGCATCGTGCTCTTTGCCCTCGGCGGCTATCTGGTCGCCAGCGGCTATGTGGAGGGCTTTCGCATCACGTCCGAAGTCGACCCGAACATGGCCGCCAATCCGCTCGCCAAGCAGGCGATCTCGGAGGGCGGGGCCTGGATGTACAATTACACCGCCCATCCGGTGCTCTGGCTGGCACCGGCGCTTGGGGGCCTTGGCCTCATCGGCACGCTGGTCCTGCTGCAGACCAGGACGGAAATGCTGTTGTTCGTCTTCTCCAAAACGGCGATCTTCGGCATCATTTCCACAGTGGGGGTCTCCATGTTCCCCTTCATCCTGCCGTCTTCGGTCCAGCCCGAAGCGAGCCTTACCGTCTGGGACGCTTCCTCGACCCACCGAACCCTGTTCAACATGCTGGTGGCGACTGTCATCTTCCTGCCCATCGTGCTGGTCTACACCGCCTGGGTCTACAAGGTCCTCTGGGGCAAGGTGGACGAGGAAAGCATCGAACGCGACAATCACACGGCATACTGAGGAGAGACAAACATGTGGTACTTTGCCTGGTTGCTCGGCATGCCGCTGGCATGCTGCCTCGCCATTCTCAACGCCATGTGGCTGGAACTCAGAACCGAGGACGAGCGGAACCGGCAGGAAGGGCGCAATTAGAGCGCCGCTCCGCCGATCCGGAAGACATCCGCTTTGGGCGATTGCCTGCGCCGCGGCCAAACAAAAAAAAGCCCCGGACCACCGGTCCGGGGCTTCGTCTTGGCAAGGATCAGATAATCACGCTGCCTGCACCTTCGCGGCGCGCAGCTTTTCCAGGATGTTTTGCGGCGAGGAGACGCCGTAGGGATCGCTTTCGCAGTTGTCGGAGAACCCTTCTTCCTCGAACCACTGCTCAATGGTGCCGTCGTTCACGATTGCGCCATAGCGCCAGGAACGCATGCCGAAGCCGAGATTGTCCTTGGCCACAAGCATGCCCATCTTGCGGGTGAATTCGCCGGAACCGTCCGGGATCACCTTGACGTTCTCGATGCCCTGTGCCTTGGCCCAGGCATTCATCACGAACGCATCGTTGACGGAGACGCAGTAGATCTCGTCGACGCCCTCGGCCTTGAATTCGCCGAACAGCTTTTCGAAATCCGGAAGCTGGTAGGTAGAGCAGGTCGGGGTGAAAGCGCCCGGCAGCGAGAACAGTACGACCTTCTTGCCCTTAAAATAATCGTCGCTGGTCTTGTCTTCCCAGCGGAAGGGGTTGGGGCCTTCGATCGATTCATCGCGAACGCGGGTGCGGAAAGTAACGAAGGGAACCTTTTTGCCGAGCATCGCAAACTCCTGATTGAATGGTGCTGTTTTCTCGAAGCCCCGTGACGGCTTTGCCCGGAAGGACGGGAAAGCCGCCGCGACCCCGATAGAGAGGAAGTCTCCGCCTAGCGCATTTGCTGCATTGCCGCAATCCATATTGCTCCGCAATATGTGCAAAGTTTTCTTGAAGTCAGGCGAGGTCTGACCCCTGCGAATTTGAGGTCGCGGGACCCTCGTCCCGAATGGATGTGCGCAACGGGCGACAACCGGCAAATCCTTGTATACACATTGCAATCGGCTGATTAAGCTGGACTGCGCCGGCCGTTTCATCACCAAATGGTCCGGCTTGGGGCCCGCAAGGGCTAAGGAATCTGTAAACAGCAAGAGATTTCATGCGCAGCATTTTTTCAGCGGTGCTCTGGCTCTGTACGGGCCTCGCCGCCGTCGTGTTTTTCGGCCAGCTTGGCATGGTGCTGATGCGCTATCTGCTGGGGGTCGGGTTTCTTGAGATCCAGGACGCGGTCAATTACGCATTCGCTGCGCTGGTTGCCCTGTCCGTCGCCGTCTCCTTCGATCAGGACAAGCATGTACGTGTCGACGTCTTCCGCCAGGCCTGGAGCAAGACAACCAACCGGCGCATCGACTGGCTGGGAGATCTGCTGCTGGCCCTTCCGGTTTTCGGACTGATGCTGTGGACGGCCTTTCCACTGGTGCGCAGTTCCTGGGCGATCCTCGAGGGATCTCCTGAAACCGGCGGCCTGCCCGGGCTTTTCGTGGTCAAGACGTGCCTGTTGGTCCTGCCGGCGCTCGTGCTGCTTCATGTGCTGCAACGGCTGGTCGGCGCGGTCAGACGGGTCCTGGCATGAGCGCTGATATTCTCTGGCTATTTCTGTTGGCCGTTGCGGTCTTTGGCTGCATCGTGTCCGGTGTGCCGGTGCTTCTTGCCATCGCAGGAGCGCCGACAATCATTGCGCTTCTCGCTGCGGCATCGGGGCATTTCGATCTCGTCTTCTTCCAGGCCGTACCGCAGCGGATCTACGGCATCATGACCAATCCGCTTCTTCTCGCGGTACCGCTCTTCGTGCTGATGGGGCTGCTTCTGGAAAAGTCGCGCCAGGCAGAGCGTATGCTGCAGAGCCTGACGGCGGCCATGGGGGGGCACCAGTCGGCGCTGGCCCTTTCCGTCGTTCTTGTCAGTGCGCTGATTGCCGCCTCCACCGGCATCATCGGCGCGACCATCGTCATGCTGGGCACAATCACGTTGCCGGCGCTGCTCGCCGCCGGGGTCAACAAGCACATGAGCAGCGGCCTCATCTGCGCCAGCGGTACTCTCGGTCAGATCATTCCGCCGTCGATCGTCCTGATCCTCTTGGGGGATCAGGTCTCCAATGCCTATTTCGAGGCGCAGCAGGAGGCCGGAAACTTTGCGCCGGATCCCGTCACCGTCGGCGACCTCTTTGCCGGTGCGCTTGTTCCGGGTCTGCTGCTGGTCGCTCTTTATGCCGCCTATGTGCTTCTGCGCCTGCGCCGGGCGGCACCCGCGGGCGAGCGGCCTGAACGGAAAGAACGTGCAGGAATTGGCGAAATCGTCCGCAATATCGCACCGACGCTCGGCCTGATCGTCGCGGTGCTCGGCAGCATCCTGATCGGCATCGCCACGCCGACGGAAGCCGCCAGCGTCGGCGTTGCCGGCGCTGTCCTGATCAGTGCGGCCGGGCAGGGCGGGCGGTCCGCAAGGGCGGCGATAGGTTGCGCCATCCTCGCTGTTCTGCTTCTGGCGCTCCGCCGGACCGGGCTTTTCGGTCTGGACTTCGAAGGCGGCAGGGTTGCGTTGACGGCGCTGACGCTTGTCTCCGTGGCTCTGACCGCGACCGCCTTTCTTCTTCTGCTTGCCTCCTGCAGTTCTCTGCTGCGCGGCGGCATTCTGTTGCCGGCGCTGAAGGAAACCGTGACAATCACCGGCATGATCTTCGGCATCGTGATGGCGGCCAGTATCCTGTCTCTGGTCTTCCGCGGCTTCAACGGTGACGAGCACGTGTCGGAACTGCTGCATGCCTTGCCGGGCGGTCCCTACGGCATGCTGCTTCTGACGATGCTGGTGATCTTCCTCCTCGGATTCATCCTGGAATTCGTCGAGATCATCTTCATCGTCGTGCCGATTGTCGGGCCGATCATCCTGCAATCCGACATCAGCCCGGTCTGGTTCGCCGTGCTCATTGCGCTCAACCTGCAAACATCCTTCTTGACGCCGCCCTTTGGGTTTGCGCTCTTCTATTTCCGATCGGTTGCGCCGGCGAATATCCGCACCTCCGACATCTATGTCGCGGTGATCCCGTTTGTCGCCATCCAGTTGCTGGCTCTGGGATTGGTCGCCGCCTTTCCGTCCCTGGCAACAACGTTGCCGTCCATCCTGTTTTGAGCTTCGAGGGAGTAAGACATGAAAAGACGTGATTTCCTGAAGGCAGGGGCCGTTGCAGCCCCCGCCAGCCTGCTGGCTGCACCTGCCATTGCACAGGGCAAGATCGAATGGAAACTGCCGACGTCCTTTCCGGCCAAGGCACCGGGCGTCGGCACCAACGTAACGACCTTCGCCGAAAGGGTCGCGGCAATGTCCGACGGCCAGCTGACTTTAAAGGTGTTCTCGGGCGGTGAACTCGTGCCGCCCTTCGGTGTTGCGGATGCGGTTGAACAGGGGACGGCCGAGATCGGTCATTCGACGCCCTATTATGCCGCCTCGAAGAACTCGGCCCTGCATTTCTTTTCCGCCGTGCCCTTCGGCATGACCGCCGTCGAAACCACCGCCTGGCTGCGTTATGGCGGCGGCCAGGAATTGTGGGACAGCCTCTATGCGGAGCGCGGGCTGAAGCCGTTCTATTCCGGCAGTTCGGGCGTCCAGGCGGCCGGCTGGTTCAAGAACCCGGTGGAAAGCCTGAGCGACCTGTCCGGCCTCAACATGCGCATTGCCGGCCTTGGCGGCGAAGCCATGCGCAAGCTCGGCGTCAACGCGGTCCTGCTGCCGCCTCCGGAAATCTTCCCTGCATTCCAGTCCGGCGCGATCGATGCGGCCGAATGGGTCGGGCCGATGCTCGACCAGGCCTTCGGCCTGCAGAAGGTTGCCAGCTACTGCTATGTGCCGGCCTTCCACGAACCGTCGGCGGCGCTCGAAATCGTCGTCAACAAGGAGGCCTTTGACAGCCTGCCGGCCCATCTGCAGGCGATTATCGCCAACGCAGCCGACGCGGCCGCGACCGAAACAACCGCGCAGTTCGACTATTACAATGCCGTTGCCATGAAGAAGCTCAAGGACGAGGGCGTTACCTTCGCCACCTTCCCGGATGACGTTCTGGCTGCGCTAAAGACGGCGGTTGCCGAGGTGATGGCTGAAAACGCTGCCGCCAATCCGAGTTTCGCCGAAGTCCAGAAGAGCTACGACGCCTTCCTCGACCTCGCCAAGGATTACGCGATCCTGGTGAAGGCCTCGACCTTCACCCAGCGCATGTAAAGGTGCAGCCCTGTCGGAAAAATCTTCCGGCGGGGCAATTTCCGAAGGTCGCGACCGGTCGGAGATCTTCACCGAATGGTTCCCGCTGATCGAATTCAGGGGCCCGTCGAGACTGTCTTGGAAGCTGTCGCATCTCCGTCGAGTTGCCTTTCCCGCCAGACGATGTAGATGCCGCTGGCGATGATGATTGCCGCGCCAAGATAAGTGGCGCTATCGGGAATTTCTTCCCACAAGAGCCAGCCGAACAGCGTCGCCCAGAGCAGGGCCGTATAGTCGAACGGGGCGACAACGGCCGCGGGCGCGAAGCGGAAGGCCTGGGTCATCAGCGTGATGCCGGCGGTACCGAAAAAGGCAATGCCGACGAAGAGCCAGAGGTCTTCCGCCTTCGGGACCGTCCAGAAGAAGGGCGTCAGCAACGCGCTCAGCAAAGCTCCGGCGCCCACCAGATAAAGCATCAGTGTCCAGACGCTTTCCCGCGGATCGACCCAGCGGGCACTGAGCATCAGGACGGCATAGAAAAACGCCGTCGCGACGGGAAGCAGAGAAGCGGCCTGGAATGTTCCCGAACCCGGCCTTACCACGACGAGCACGCCGAGAAACCCGACCAGCACCGCGGACCATCGCCGCCAGCCGATCTTTTCGCGCAGGACAAGCCCGGAGAGCGCGGTCACGAACACCGGCATGACGAAAATCAGCGCCGTCGCCTCGGCTAGGCCGAGAAAGAGAAAACTGGAAAAGAACAGACCCGCCGCAATCATCCACAAAACGCCGCGGACGAGATGTGCGGCCGGCCGATACGAGACAAGCGCAGAACGACCGCCCAGCTTCCAGGCGATGGCGAAAGCGATCGGCAGCGCGATGAGATTGCGCAGAAACAGGATCTGGATGGGGGAATAGCCCTCGGTGAGGGTCTTGGCGATGGCGTCGTTGATGCACAGACAAACGACGCCGATAGACATCAGCAAAATACCGGTCGTCGCGTTCGACCGCGTTCCGGCCACATCCGCCTGCATGCGTTTGCCTCCCTAAAAGGCAGGCAGGTAAACACCGGCGGTTGGGGACGGCAAGGCTGAATTGGAGCGGAACCGTTCGCCGGTTCTGCGAGGTACTTCTCTCAAGGCTGTTAGCTCCCGACTTTGCAGGCTAGACAGCCGCGGTTTCGCCGGTAGTCCGGGTGCAGCCTCATGATGGCGGGAACGGAGGCGAGCGTCCCCGTCAGGTGCTTGCGCACATGGTCCGCCAACCCATTCGTGTTTGACAGGCAAACTACGCCTTTACACCCATGTGCATGAACAGGAAGGCGTGATATAGGGCGGGGCAAGAAAACCGGATCGCCTGAAGGCTGGCGCCGGGCAACAACTGATGCACCTGGACCTATGACGCAGTACCCGTCGCACAAATTCGCCATCGCACCCATGATGGAATGGACCGACCGCCATTGCCGGGCGTTTCACCGACAGCTGACGCGGCACGGCTTGCTCTATACGGAGATGGTGACGACCGGTGCGGTGATCCACGGCGACCGGGAGCATCTCCTCGGGTTTTCCGCGATTGAGCATCCGATCGCCTGTCAGCTCGGCGGTTCAGACCCAAGGGATATGGCGGAAGCCGCCAGGATCGTTGCCGACTTCGGCTATGACGAGGTCAACATCAATGTCGGTTGCCCGTCGGACCGGGTTCAGTCGGGCCGCTTCGGGGCCTGCCTGATGCAAGAACCGGCGCTGGTGGCCAGGTGCGTTGAGGCCATGAAAGAGGCCGTCGATATTTCCGTCACCGTCAAGTGCCGCATCGGCGTCGACGAGCAGGATCCCGAACCCGCGCTTGATGCCATTGCCGATGCGGTTTTCTCCGCCGGCTGCGACGCGCTCTGGGTGCATGCACGCAAGGCATGGCTCAAGGGCCTCAGCCCGAAGGAAAACCGCGACATCCCGCCGCTCGACTACGACCGGGTTCTCCGTCTGAAGCAGCGCCTGCCGGACAAATTCATCGGCCTCAATGGCGGTCTGCAGGATCTCGACCAGGCCGAGCCTCATCTTTCGACGCTTGACGGGCTGATGTTCGGGCGGGCCGCCTATCACTCGCCGGAAATTCTCGGCAGCGTCGACCGCCGGCTCTATGGAGGTGAGGGGCCGGACGTATCGCCCTGGGACGCGGTCAAGGCACACCGGACCTACCTGGAGGAACAGCTTTCCCGCGGCGTCAAACTGGCGCACATGACCCGGCACATGCTCGGCCTTTTCCAGGGCCGCCCGGGCGCACGCTCCTGGCGGCGGATCCTGACGGTTGAGGCGATCAAGCCCGGTGCCGGGCTGGAAGTCCTCGACATGGCGCTCGCCGCCGTGAGCCCGTCCGGAGCAGAACTGGCAGCTGCCGAATAGGGCCGCGATCGTCCGGCCTTATCTGAACGCACGTGGACCTTTTCCTGGGAAGGACGCAGGCCGCGCCTCGAGGGGAAGCGGCCAATTCAGAGCTAGTGGCCCGACATCAGGCACGGGCCTCATTGTGTTCTTTTGGACAAGGGCAGACTTGCGGCAAACCTTATTTCATCCGCCTCAAGGCGACATGATCAGCTTGTCGCCCTCGATCCGCCAGCCCTGCAGCCGGTCGAGCGCGGAAAGGCCGAAGAGGCTGGCTTCGAGCGAGCCTTGACGTGCGACAAAGCCGCGGATGCCGCGCAATGTGTGATCGCCGATGGTGATCGAGTCGATCTTGATCGGAGCCACTAGCGCGCGTCCGTTTGCGGTCGAGACGGGCACGGAGAAGGTGAGGTCCTCTTCCCTGAACCCCGAGCGTCGCGCATCCTCGTAAGTCAGCACGACGGCACTGGCGCCGGTGTCGAGCAGAAACTGGGTGCGGGCGCCGTTGACGCGCCCGTCCAGCACGAAATGGCCGCCGGCGTCGCGTACGATCAGCAGTGTGCCGTCCTGCTGCGGCACCGCCATGCCAGGTGCCAACGCGCCGAGCACCCGGTAGCCGCCCTGGACCAGGTCGGCGCGGAAGGTGTAGCCGACGATGAGCAAAGCCAGCAGGCCGCCCCAGAAAAACGTGCCCTGGACGATGTCGCGCACCTTCGGCTGGCCGAAGAGAAAACTCGCCAATAACACGAAGGCAAGTGCGGAGAGAGCCACGACCCGCGGCCCGCTGTCGTCGAAATTGGCATTTGCCGGGTCCGTCGGGTCGCCGAAAAAGGCGTAGAACGCCGCCCCCGCCATGACGATGACGAGGATGGCCACCATCAGGCCGCGGTAGTGACCCGGGTTGCCCATCAGCGTGCTCCGCCCCGCGCGTCCGGCAGACGGCGCTCGCTCAGGCTTGCCAGGATTTCATTGCGCTTTTGGTCGGAATAGCTCGCCCAGGCGGCGATTTCGTCAAGCGAGCGCAGACAGCCGGTGCAAAGCCCGCTCTCCCGGTCGATCTGGCAGATGTTGATGCAAGGCGATTTCATGAACCGGATATGGCCGTTGATTGTGGCTTTGCCAAGACGAATTGCGCCGGTTTTCCGCAGAATATCGACAGGTCAGAAGCTCCCGCCGCCGAATGTGAAAGGAGCCGTGATCACCTTGATCGGCAGCGTGACGGCAGCCTGGGCGGTTGAACCGACGAAGCTGCCGAGATCGTCGCCGAGGTTTGCACCCCGGTCTTGGTCGGCGTTGGAGGCTCGCGCGGACTGGCCGAGTGCCTTGCGCAGTTCCGGCTGGATCTGTGCCAGTTGGGCGAACTTCGAATGATGGGCCCCGTCCAGTGCTTCCAGTTCGGTGACGTCGATGACAATGGCACCGAGTTCGGCAAGCTCCTCGTCGTTTGAATAGGCGCCGACCCTTTCCTTGCCGCCGGCAATCCTGCGGGAAAGACCGAGCGCACGGTCGTCCCTTGAGACAATGACCGTGAAGGGCCGTGGCGGACGACCGACCTTCTTCAACTGTGCCTTGAAGACATCAATGTCGATGTCGGGAGCCGCCAGAACGATGTTTGCGGAGCGGTGGGCAATGAGGCGCCTGTTTTCGGGGCTTGCCTGGACCGCGGTTTCCATCAGCAGCCAATTGCCCATGGAGTGCGCGAGAATGGTTATGTTCTCCGCCCGGGTCTTGGCGAGTTCGACGATCGTCTCTTCCAGAGCGCTTCTTGCAACGGCGGCGCTGTTGAGGTCGTAGACATAGTCCTGGAGATTGCCGCGCGAAGCCCAGGTGAACAGCACCGGCACACCCGGAAATTCGGAATCGTGCACGATCTGGGTGAAGCGGAAGAGGCCTTCCGGAAAGCGCGTGTTGTAGCCGTGAATGAAGAGGATGATATCGCGCTTGCCGGGCGGCAGGGCCGCCAGCCGGGCATTCACCGCGTTGCGGAACGCAGCCTTGTCGGCGAGATAATCGGCCTTTCGCGCAACAAAGTCCTCTTCGGGATCGCCCGGCAGGCTGTCGGGCCATTCGACCTCGCCGGGTTTGTGCGTCGGCGGGACCGAAATGGAAGCCTCGGCGTAGTTAACCGTTTCGGCCCGTTCGCCGCTGAAATATGTGTCGGGGCGCTCGTCGCGCTGGCGCGTCGTGACGATCAGGATGTCGCTCACCTTGGCATCCGGCGCCGGTTCCGTGTTCAACGCCAACGCCCCGGCGTCCGGCCGTCCGCCGCAGGCGGCGAGCAGCGTCAGTGCGAAAAACAGGACGGCCGCGCGAACGGCCCGGGCCGGCGGCAGGGTCTTCGCACTCCCGGAGTTGGTCCGGGTTGAGGTATACGCCATACTTGTCCCCACGATAGATCTCACGGCACCATAATCATTCCGGTGAGAAAACCAAGCGCGCTGAGTTGCTGAACCGCACCCAGCACATCGCCTGTTGCGCCGCCGATCTTCGTCCGTGCCATTTGCCCCGTGCCGTAGGCTGTTCCGGCAGCTAGCAGAAGGCCGAGGAAGAGGTCGGCAACCGGCAGCAGCAGGATGGCAGGGATCAGAAAAGGGAGTGTGACAAGTAGGGCGTGGTTCACGGTTCTGGGCAAGGGTTTGCCGAAACGGGCGCCAAGCCCGTCCGGACGGGCCGAGGGCAACCTGTTCCATTGCCAGACGAGCAGCGCGCGGCTCAAGGCTTCGCTGCCGAGAAACAGCAAGGCGGCATCCGCCGGGCTGAAGCGCTGGAAAAGCGCCGCCAGAAGCGCGACCCGCAACAGGATGGACAAGACCAGCGCCAGAACGCCGAAGGCGCCGATCCGGCTGTCCTTCATGATCTCCAGCCGCCGTTGGCGCGTTGCCCCTCCGAAGAAGCCGTCGGCGACGTCGCCAAGGCCATCCTCATGAAGCCCGCCGGTGGTCGCCGCCAGAAGACCGACAACGATGACCGCGACAGCCAGTCCCGGGAGCGCAGTATGGGCGAGCAGCAGGCCGAGCGCGGCAGCCGGCAGGGCGATGATTGCACCGGCCGCCGGTGCTGCGCGGGCAATGCGGGTGAAATCCGGTGCCGCCGCCGGATCGTCAAGCGCATTGACGGGCTGCAGGGGCAGTCGGGAGAAGAAGCGCACACAGGCCGCGGTATCCGCGGCAAAGCTCGCCAGGTCGTCCGTCTTCAGCCAGCCCTTATCCCGAGTTTTTTCGGCAAGCGGATCGGGCGCGGTATCAGGCTTTTGGTCGGTTTCAGAGCTCATCAGGCCGGTCCCGCGCTTGAGTTTTCATGGTCCGACGTTATAGATCAGCGCCAGAGCGAGACCAAGAGGCCGGTCACCGGCCCGAACAACCGGAAGCAATATCTATGTCCCTGTCCGAGACCGCGCTGCCCTTCGACGATATCCGTAACCTGGTGAGATCCATGCCCGGGCCGGATGAAGAAGCACTGGCGAAGGTGAAGGCGCGGGATGCGGAGCTGACCAAACCGGCCGGATCTCTCGGACGCCTTGAGGAAATTGCCGAATGGCTTGCCGCCTGGTCGGGCAACGCGCCGCCGAAGGTCACCCGGCCGATGGTCGCGATCTTTGCTGCAGCCCATGGTGTCGCCGAGGAGGGGGTCTCTGCCTTTCCGAGCGCGGTCAACCGCCAGATGGTGGAGAATTTCGCTGCGGGCGGTGCCGCCATCAACCAGCTTTGCCGGGCCTATGAAATAGGTCTGAAGGTCTTCGACCTTGCTGTCGACATGCCGACGCCAAGCATCACCCGGGAAGACGCCATGGACGAGGCCAATTGCGCGGCGACCATGGCCTACGGCATGGAGGCCCTGGCCGGCGGCATCGATCTCATTTGCCTCGGTGAAATGGGAATTGGCAATACCACCGTCGCGGCCGCAGTGATCAACGCCCTTTTCGGCGGCAGGGCCGAGGACTGGATCGGCCGCGGCACCGGCGTCGACGATGCGGGGCTCGCCCGCAAGCGCGACGCGGTGGAAAAGGCGGTTGCGCGGTTGAACGGCGAGAAAGACCCGCTGGAAATCCTGCGCCGGATCGGCGGGCGCGAAATCGCCGCCATGGCCGGACTTATCATTGCTGCGCGCGTGCAGCGCGTGCCTGTTCTTGTCGACGGCTTCGTCACCACGGCTGCCGCCGCCGTTGTCTATGCCATGGACCCGGCCGGGCTCGACCATTGCCTGTTCGCGCATGTTTCGGCGGAACAGGCCCACGCCAAGGTTCTGGATCATATGGGCAAGGATGCGCTATTCGATTTCGGAATGCGCCTCGGCGAAGGTTCCGGCGCCGCGCTTGCCGCAGGCATTGTCAAGGCGGCCGCCGAGATGCATTCCGGCATGGCGACTTTCGCTGATGCCGGTGTGTCCGGCAAGGAAGACTGAGGAAGTCGCGGGTCCGGAGCGGGGTCAGGCGGTCCGGATCTCGCCAGGATCGGTGTCTGCTTCCTCGCCCTTCGGGTCAACCCAGACCACATCCGGCGAATAGTTCATGACGCGGGCCCTCGGCAGCGTCACGATCACTTCCGTGCCCTGGCCGAGTTTCGATTTCAGCGCGAACTTGCCGTCGTGCATGGTGACGAGCGCCTGCACGATGGAAAGTCCGAGGCCCGTTCCCGGCTCCGCTGTCTTGATGGCATGGGAGCCCTGGCCGAAGGCTTCCAGAACTGTCGGGATTTCCTCCTCCGGAATGCCCGGGCCGGTATCGGTGATCGACACATACTGGCCGCCGTTCGATGTCGGCCCGACCTTGATGCGCACCTCGCCGCCGACCGGCGTGAACTTCACCGCGTTCGACAGGAGATTGAGCACGACCTGACGCAAGGCTCGTTCGTCTGCCCAGACGCGCGGCAGATCGGGCTCGTGCGTGTGGTGCAGCGAAATGTTCTTGGCCTTGGTGCGCACCTTCATCATGGAACCGCACTCCTCCACGACGTCGTCGAGGAAGAGCGGCTCCTCGTGCAACTCGTGCCGTCCCGCTTCGATGCGCGAAAGGTCCAGGATCTCGTTGATGAGGTTCAGTAGATGCTGTCCGGAGCCGTGGATGTCCTCCGCATAGGAGCGGTAGTTCTTGTTGTGCATCTTGCCGAGCACTTCATCCTTCATGATTTCGGAGAACCCGAGGATGGCGTTGAGCGGCGTGCGCAGCTCGTGGCTCATCGTCGCCAGGAAACGGGACTTGGCAAGGTTGGCCGCTTCCGCCCGCCGCCGCGCCTCGTCGGACATGGCATTGGCGGTTTCCAGTTCCGCGATCAGGTGGTCCTTGTCGGCGCGGTATTCCAGCATTGTGTTGGCGTTTTTCAGAAGCTGGTTGCCGAGGATCAGGAAAAAGCCCTGGGCGCCGATGGCCATGGCGGCGAGTGTATAATGGATCGGATTTACCTGCTGCAGGAAGCTGGCCGTCACGACCAGGGTCATGGGCAGCGTGCTGGCAAGGAGGCATTTCGGTAGGGTTGCCGACTGCATTGTGTTCATCGCCACCACGATCAGCATGGTCGCGAAGTGAAAGATCACGAAACCCTCTCCGGCCGTGCTGGTCTTCGGCAGCAGGAAGAACACCGCCCAGCTGCTGCCGTAGATGAAATCACCCGTTGTGAATCGCCGGCGCCAGTAGACCCGCGCCTTCTGGTCGGAAGGGGCCTTTTCGTAGGAGTGGCTGGTGACGACCATCAGGAAATGGGTGCACAGTGTCACCGTGAACCAGGCCCCGATGAAAAGCGGGTTGAGCCACAGCACCGAGATGGCCGCGATGATCAGTGCGAGCAGGGGGACGGCATAGGCGGCGTTGATGCGGGTGTCGGCAAAAAGATGCTGGCGCTCAAGGTCAAAGGTCGTGTGGCGGCTTTGCGGTGCGCCGAGCCGGCTGCGCACGTCCTTGACCGAACGCGCCATTTCGCGGCGGCGCTGCGCGCGCTGCTCGTTGATGGCAAATCTGTCGTCGTCGGACTCTGACGCGAGGCTACCCATTGAACGCCCAAACGTTTGGATTTTGTTATTGAGTTCTTATGTGTTTGTTCAATGTGACTCACCATTCCTTAAGATCGTCCTCAGGATCGTGGTAAGGAAAGCGTTAATCCGCTGTATCAAGGTGTAACTTATTGTCGGAAATACCGAAAACGGAAACGATAGAGCGTCTTGCAGCTGAGGTTCGAGCCTGCCGGATCTGTTCGGAAAACCCGAAAAAGTTGCCCCTGCCGCATGAACCGCGGCCGGTGCTGCAGATCTCCTCGAACGCGAGGCTCTGTGTCTGCGGACAGGCGCCTGGGACCCGGGTCCACCACAGCGGCCAGCCCTTCACCGATCCTTCGGGCGACCGGCTGCGCAACTGGATGGGCATTGGCAAGGAAGTCTTCTATGACGCGGACAAGCTTGCCATCGTACCGATGGGGTTCTGCTTTCCGGGTCTCGACGCCAAGGGGGGAGATCTGCCGCCGAGGCCCGAATGCCAGGCAGTCTGGCACGACCGGCTCTTTGCGGCCATGCCGCAGATCGAACTGGTTCTGGTGATCGGGCAATATGCGCAGGCCTATCATCTGGGAGCGGCGCGGGGAAAATCGCTGACGGAAACCGTCGCCAACTGGCGCGCTCATTTCGAGGCAAGGCCTGAAGGCCGGCCTGCCGTGCTGCCACTGCCGCATCCTTCCTGGCGCAACAACACCTGGCTGAAGAAGAACCCCTGGTTTGACGAGGAACTGGTCCCGGTCCTCAGGCGCGAGGTTGCCCGGCTGATCTGACGGAGCGAAGTTTCGAAAAAAATTCTCAATTCAAGGAGAATTGACAATCTCCTCGAAACTCAGATACCTGTTTCCCGTCTCAGATAAAATGATTTCCCAAGACCGGCGCGATGCGTGCTGCGGGAAGTCTTCCCGCCAGATGCTCTTGGAAGCGATCAGATTGCCATGATTGACCGCATCGACCGCCGCATTCTCTCCATCCTGCAGGAGGACTGCACCGTTCCCGTGGCCGAGATCGGCCGCCGCGTCGGCCTGTCGACGACCCCATGTTGGCGCCGCATCCAGAAGATGGAAGAGGACGGCGTTATCACCGGCCGGGTCGCGCTGCTGGATCCGGCCAAGGTCAATGCCAAGGTGACCGCCTTCGTTGCCATCACCACAAGCCAGCACTCGGAAGACTGGCTGAAGAAATTCGCCGACGTCATCCGGGAGTTTCCGGAAGTGGTCGAATTCTACCGCATGGCGGGCCAGGTGGATTACCTGCTGCGTGTCGCCGTGCCGGACATCGAGGCCTATGACGCCTTCTACAAGAAGCTGATCTCGAAGATCGATATTTCCGACGTCTCGACCACTTTCGCCATGGAGCAGATCAAGAATACCACGGCTTTGCCGCTGACCTATGTGGCGCCGGAAAAGCCGAAACCTGACAGGGACGCCTGAACCGGTCAGACGTTGCCGCGCAGACGCTGCCGGACGGAAGGGATCCGTCCGGCCTTCGTTCGGGTCGGATGCTTGGGAATGACTAGCCGGCCAGGCGGGCGGCCTCCGTCTCCACCTTCGGCCAATAGGTGCCGATGCTCCAGACATTGCCTTCCGGATCCTGGCAGATGAACTCCCGGCTGCCGTAGTCCCTGTCCGTCAGGTTTTCGACAATGGTTGCACCGGCCGCGCGCGCGCGCTCGAATACGGCGTCGGCATCGTCCACCGCAAGATAGATGGCCTTGCCACAGGGACCGTCCGGCTGGCCGACGATTTTCGCAAAGGCGTCGTCACGAGCCTGGCCGAACATGATCATGGCGGAGCCGAAGGCCATCTCGGCGTGGACGATCATTCCCTGATCGTCCCTGTGGATCTCGTGGTCCACGAACCCGAAGGCTTCGCTCAGCCAGGTTCTCATCGCCTCGGCGTTGCCGAAGCGGTAGGCGGGGAAAATGCGGCTTGCTTCCTGTGTCATAAGTTATCTCCTCTGATGGAGATGACATAGCGGTTTGGAGCCGCGCAGGATTGAAGATTTGTTACCTGCTACCAGGCCGGCTGCGTTCCGTTGGCAAGGCGCGCCTGCCAGGCAGACGGCGACTGGCCGGAAAACTCGGCGAATTCGCGGATCAGGTGCGCCTGGTCGGCATAACCGCAATCGGCGGCGAGTTCTGCCCAGCTTACGTCGCCCCTGACTTCGGAAAGTTGCAACACCTTGCCGAAACGCATGATCCGGGCAACTGTCTTGGGAAGAAGGCCGATATCGCGCCGAAACCTCTGTGCCAGGTGTTTCCGACTCCAGCCGACTTCTTCTCCAAGCGAAGCGATGGAAGCCTGTCCGCCGGATGACAGAAGACGTGCGAATACGTGGTCTGCCGGCGTGGCGGCCTCGGCATTGCGCCGGAGGCGGTTACAGACAAAATCCATCGCGTACTCGAGCCTGGCATTCCAGTCGTTCATATCCTCGATCTGCCGAATGAAGACGGCGACCTCCGCATCGACGATGTCGTGGACGGACAACATGCGGTCGGTCAGAAGTTCCATCGGAAGCCTGAAGAACTGGCGGGCGCCACGCGGCGTGAAATTGACCTGCAGGCACTTCGCGCGGCCATTCGACTGAATATAGACCGGTGCACCGCAGAGCCCCGCGAGAAAACTCGGCACGGCATTGTCCTTCGTCGGGTGCTCGCCGAGGCCGATCTCGAATGGATCGCCGAAACTCAGGATGAATGGAATTGTCAGCGACGCGGTTTCGACCTGCCGGTTGATCCCCGGTGACCGTTCCTCATAGCCGGTTATGTTCGAGAGAAGATGCCGAAACGCGATCGGCGCCTGACGGCGCCAGAAACCGGCCTCGATGCCGGGTGGCAGAGTGTCTGACGGCGTGGGGAGTTCCGGTGCGGCCATGATCCTTCCTTGCACGGACAAGAATAGGTTCACTCCCGGTCAAGGTCACGCGGAAAGCGGATGCCTTGCCACGAACCGCGCGAATTCCGCTTCGGAAACGGTCCTGCCGGAGAAGATCTCGATATAATGCGGCATGCGCTGCAGGCGCGGACCGAGCGGCTCGCTCGGCCGGTCCTTGACGATCGAGATATAGCCGATCTGCGTCAGATACATGGTGTTGGCCCGCACATCTGCTGAGGCCGGTTCATAGCCGAAACGCTCGAACATCGCCTTGAACGCCTCCACGCGGACCCGGTCGGCTTCTTCCAGCATCGGCGCCAACTCTTGGTCTGTATGCGCCCAGTTGCGCATGGCGAATTCCAGCCTCGAATCGAACAGCTCCGGCAGCAGCCAAAGATCGAAGAGGTTCAGGATCGCTTCGGTGACCGTCGCCGCATAGGCCTCGGTGCGCCTGATGAGATTGCCGGTATTCTTGGTCTGCCACTGGGTGATCAATGCGTCCAGCAGGTCCTTCCGGTCCGAGAAATGGCCGTAGAAGCTTGTGCGCGACAAGCCGAGCCGATCGGCCAGAGGCATGACCTTGACGGAGTCGATGCCCTGGTCGATCAGCGCCTGGTAGGCCGCCTCGATCCAGATATCGCGCGTTCCGCGCCAGCCGGAGGTCTTTTCGATCAATATGTCGCTCATGCAGTTGCGATAGCAGAGCCGGTGCGTTGCGACAATCAAAATTGACATAGGTGTCGACAAAAGCGACATGTATGTCGCTTTCTGATCTTTAAACCGGCGCACCCGACCTCTAATCTTGCGGAAACCTGAGGAAAACCGCGACGCGGCGGGAGAACGGGAGAGGTAAGAGATGTCGAAGGATCCGTTGCTGCAGCCCTATCAGCTCAAGCACCTGACGCTGAAGAACCGGATCATGATCACCTCGCACGAGCCTGCCTACCCGGAAGAGGGCATGCCGAAGGATCGCTATCGCGTCTATCACGAAACGCGCGCGAAGGCCGGTGTTGCGCTGACCATGACCGCGGGCTCCGCCGCCGTCTCGCGCAACTCGCCGCCGGTCTTCAACAACATCCTGGCCTACAAGGACGAGGTCGTGCCGTGGATAAGGCGCCTGACGGACGCCTGTCACGACCATGGTTGCGCCGTCATGATCCAGCTGACGCATCTCGGCCGCCGCACCCACTGGGCCAAGGGCGACTGGCTTCCGGCCGTGACCGCCAGTCATGCCCGCGAAGCCTCCCACAGGGCCTTCCCGAAACAGGTGGAGGACTGGGATATCGCCCGCATCATCTCCGACTATGCGGATGCTGCGGAGCGCATGAAGGCCGGCGGCATGGACGGCGTAGAGCTGGAAGCCTACGGCCATCTGATCGACCAGTTCTGGTCGCCGCTCACGAATACGCTGGAAGGACCCTATGGCGGCTCCCTGGATAACCGCATGCGGCTGTCGCTGGAGGTCATCGACGCCATTCGCAAACGCGTCGGTGACGATTTCATCCTCGGCATCCGCTTCACGGCGGATGAGGACATGGAAGGCGGCATTACCGCGGAGGAGGGGCTGGAGATCGCCCGCCGCCTGAAGGCGACCGGCCAGATCGATTTTCTCAATGTCATCCGAGGTCATATCGATACCGACCCGGGCCTCACAGACGTCATTCCGGTACAAGGCATGCGCAACGCGCCGCATCTGGATTTCGCCGGCAGGATCAAAAAGGAAATCGGCTTGCCGACGTTCCACGCCGCCAAGATCCCCGACGTGGCGACTGCCCGCCACGCCATCGCCGAGGGCCTGCTCGACATGGTCGGCATGACCCGGGCGCACATGGCCGATCCGCAGATCGTCAAGAAAATCGTGGAGAGGCGGGAAGGCGACATTCGGCCCTGTGTCGGCGCCACCTATTGCCTCGATCGTATCTACCAGGGCGGCGAAGGGCTCTGCATCCACAATGCCGCAACCGGCCGTGAGCTGACCATGCCGCACGACATTCCGGCGGCGCAGGACCGAAAGAAGGTCGTGATCGTCGGCGCCGGACCGGCCGGCATGGAAGCGGCGCGCGTCGCAGCGGAGCGCGGCCATGAGGTCATTGTGCTGGAGGCAGCGCCCCACGCCGGCGGCCAGGTGCGCCTGACAGCCCAGTCGGAGCGACGGCGGGAAATGATCTCGATCATCGACTGGCGCATGGACCAGTGTCTGGCAAGGGACGTGAAGTTCCGCTTTAATATCTTCGCGGAAGCCGAGGATGTCACGAACGAAAACCCGGATGTCGTCATAATCGCGACGGGTGGCTTGCCGCATACCGAAGTTCTGAGTGAGGGCAATGAGCTGGTGGTGTCCACCTGGGACATCATATCCGGCGACGTCAAGCCTGGCCGCCAGGTGCTCGTCTACGATGATGCCGGCGATCATCCCGCCCTGCAGGCAGCCGAAATGATCGCGAAGTCCGGTGCACATGTGGAGATCATGACGCCGGACCGGTCCTTCGCGCCGGACGTGATGGCCATGAACCTCGTGCCCTATATGCGCGCGCTGCAGGACAAGGATGTCCGTTTCACCGTCACGTACCGGCTGAAGGCCGCCAGGAAGTCGGGCAACAGAATCACCGCCGTGATCGGCACGGATTATTCGAAGCACACCGAAGAGCGCGATTTCGACCAGATCGTCGTCAATCACGGCACGATTCCACTGGACGAGCTCTATTTCGATCTTAAGCCGCGCTCCAGGAACCTCGGTGCCGTCAACCAGGAAGCGCTTATCTTTGGCCGGCCGCAGCCGCTTACTGCCAATCCGGACGGGGCGTTCGCACTCTTCCGTATCGGCGATGCGGTCGCAGCCCGCAACACCCATGCGGCGATCTATGATGCCCTGCGGCTCGTGAAGGACATCTGAGGGTTGCTGCACCGCACGCGGAAAATTTGGGCAGCGTCTTACATGCATAACCGAATGCCGCTTTTACGCTATGATGCGGAGGGCAGGAGGGCCTAATTTTCGTGGCAAGGATCGGCCGGCGGTTTCGGCCGGAAAAGGACGTGTCACCATGCTCAGCGATGCTGATATTCTCTCTTTGTTGATGAGCCGCCGCGAAGGCTATTCCTTGCCGCAGGCTTTCTATACCGACGCCGACGTCTATCAGGCGGACTTGCGCAACATCTGGCAGAAGGAATGGATCTTCGCCATTCCTTCCGCCGAAGTGCCGAAGTCCGGCAACTACGTCACCCTGCAGATAGGCGACTATTCCGTCATCATCGTGCGCGGTGCCGACGGCCAGGTGCGGGCCTTCCACAATTCCTGCCGCCACCGCGGCAGCCGGATCTGCGCCGCTTCCAAGGGCTCTGCGCCGAAGCTCGTTTGCCCCTATCACCAGTGGACCTACGAACTCGACGGCAAGCTGCTCTGGGCGCGCGAGATGGGACCGGAGTTCAAGCCGCAGGACCATGGACTGAAGACCGTTCACTGCATAACGGTTTCCGGCATGGTGTTCATCTGTCTGGCCGCGAACGCGCCGGACACGACCGATCTGGAAAAGCAGGCCGCGCGCTATCTCGGCCCGCATGACCTGTCCAACCTCAAGATTGCTCACCAGTCGAGCATTGTCGAAAAGGGCAATTGGAAACTCGTGCTGGAGAACAATCGCGAGTGCTATCACTGCTCGGGGTCGCATCCCTCGCTCTGCCGCACCTTTCCGGACGACCCCAACCTGGTGGGCGGCGACGATTCCTCCTCGTCCAACATGGGCAAGGCGCATGTGGAGCGCTGCGAGAATGCCGGTCTGCCGGCGAAGTTCCTGATTTCCGAGAACGAGCAGTGGCGCTTCGTGCGCATTCCGTTCCTCGGAGACGCAGTCAGCTACACGATGGACGGCAAGGCCGCCGTGTCGAAGCGGATCGGATCCATGCCATTCGACAACGCCGGTTCCTGCCTCTTCTTCCACTACCCGAACACCTGGAACCATTTCCTGTCGGATTCGGTCCTGACCTTCCGCGTTCTGCCTATCGGGCCGATGGAAACGGAAGTCACCACCACCTGGCTGGTGCACAAGGACGCCCAGGAGGGCGTCGACTACGATCTCACCCGGCTGACGGAGGTGTGGATCGATACCAACGACGAGGATCGCAAGATCGTCGAAGAAAACCAGGTCGGTATCAAGTCGCCCGCCTATGAGCCGGGTCCCTATTCGGCGCTTCAGGAAAGCGGTGTCATCCAGTTCGTCGACTGGTATGCGCGCTCATTGGAAACCGGCCTGATGGGCCGTTTCCGCGTCGCGGCGGAGTAGCGACATGATCCCGATGCCTGGACGAGATACGCCTGTCTGGAACGACAGCGAAGTTCTGGAATGCGTCAGCGTGCTGCCGGAAGCGCCGGGCGTGAAGACCATCACCTTCCGTCCCCCCTCCGGTGCGACATTCGTCTTCCGGGCGGGGCAGTTCATCACGCTGGATCTGCCGGTCCCCGGCGGCAATGTGCAGCGGACCTACACGATTTCATCGTCGCCGGTCTCGCACGCCTATATCTCCGTGACCGTGAAGGCGCAGGAAGGCAGTATCGGCACAAGGTGGATGCTCGACCATCTGGTGCCGGGCACGCGCATCAAGGCATACGGCCCGGCCGGCGTCTTTCATTTGCCGCGCAATCCGGACGGAAAATACCTCTTCATCTCGGCCGGCTCCGGCGTGACGCCGATGATGTCGATGACGACGACGCTGTTCGAACGTGGCGAAGATCCGGACATCTGCTTCATCCAGTGCGCCAACCGGCCGGTGGAACTGATCTTCCGCAAGCGGCTGGAATACATGGCGAGCCGGGTGACGGGCCTGCAGCTGCATTTCGTGGTCAACAAGAACGATCCCTATGAGGTCTGGACCGGTTATCGCGGCCACTTCAACCAGCTGATGCTGGGTCTGATGTGCAACGACTATCTGGAGCGTGAAGTCTATTGCTGCGGACCGCAGGGCTTCATGGACGCCGTGCGCGAAATCCTCAATTCGCTCGGCTTCAACATGGAAAACTATTTCCAGGAGAGTTTTCAGGCGCCGGCGGAAACGCGTGCCGAACTCAACGAGTTCGACGACGTGGTGCCGCAGGACGACGTTCAGGCGCAGATCGTCTTCTCAAGATCCAATGTTTCGGCCGTGTGCACGGAAACGGACACGGTGCTGGCGGTTGCCAAGAACGCGGGCCTCAACATTCCCTCCGGCTGCACCTTCGGTGTCTGCGGCACCTGCAAGGTGAAGAAGCTCAACGGCGATGTTCACATGATCCATTCCGGCGGCATCAGCGACGAGGACATCGAGGCAGGATACATCCTGGCCTGCTGTTCAAACCCGATCGGCACAGTCGAAGTCGAGGTCTGAAAATAGCCTCGACGGAATATTCAAATTTTGCGATGTGACAATGGCGAAGGCTCGGAGGGGAGGAAAACTCTCTCCGATCGCCGAAGCGTCACGCGTCGGTCAGGACGCAGTCACGGGGCGCCAGGCAGTTTCCGGGAGGACACCGCGTGAATCCTACCTTCAGAAAATCCGTCTCCCTTGCCGTTGCCTCTGCGGAAATGGTCCTCGGTGGCGGGCAATAGGGAGCCTGGCCGGTCGCGCTGTCAGACATCGGGAAGCTTGTGTAGCCGGTCAAGAACCTTGTCCGAGGAGAGTTCACGCGCGGCAGTGCGTCCGACCTTCCGTGCCGTTAGGTCCTCGGAACCGGACAGCTCTTCCGCCAGGTCGAGAGCTGGAGCGTGCAGGCCGACCGAGCGTTTGCCGATCTGCCGCAGCGCCCAGTGCACCGCTTTCCAGACGAAATTCCGCTCGTCCGTGGCCGCCTGCCGGATAAGGTCCAGATAGGCAAGAAATTCAGCCTCTGGCGCAGACTTGGCGTGGACGGCGCGCCAGGCGACAAGCGCGAAGGCGGCTCGGCGGACAAACTCGCGCTCGTCGGCGGCAAGCGCGGGGACGAGTTCGTCCGAGCCCGCACGCCGGGCCAGCACGTTCATCAGCTGGTCGCAAAGATCCCAGGACCGGATATCCGCAAGCCAGGCAAGCGCCAGCTCAGGTGAAAGTGCCCTGGGTAGCGTCAGCAGAATCGCGAGCAGTCGCGCCTCGTGATAGCCGCTGGCCCAGAGGTCTTGTGCCAGGAGAGGCGATTGGCCGATGCTGCGCGCCATCGGGCGCAGGATGGCGAGCGGCACACCGAATGCCCGGGACGTGTCGATGCCGAACCGCGCCATGCCGGCGCGATTGGTTTCGGAACCCGCAGCACGGAGATCCTCAAGGATTTCCTCGACCGAGTTCGACTGGCGCGGGTTCGGCGACATGATGGCAGAATTTACTTCTTGTCTGCGTGTTCCAGCCGGGCAATGAGGCTCGACGTATCCCAGCGATTTCCGCCCATGGCCTGCACTTCCGCATAAAACTGGTCGACAAGGGCGGTCACCGGCAAGCGAGCACCGGTATCATTGGCCGTCTTCAGGCAGATGCCGAGATCCTTGCGCATCCAGTCGACCGCAAAGCCGTAGTCGAATTTGCCACCATTCATGGTCTCCCAGCGGTTCTCCATCTGCCATGACTGGGCCGCGCCACCGCGGATTGCCGAGATGACCTTGGCGACGTCGAGATCCGCCTTCTTGGCGAAGTGAATCGCTTCGGAAAGGCCCTGCACCAGACCGGCAATGCAGATCTGGTTGACCATCTTGGTGAGCTGCCCGGCACCGCTTTCGCCCATCAGGCCGACGAACTTCGCAAAGCACTCTATCACGGGCTTTGCCTTGTCGAAGGTTTCCTGGTCACCGCCGCACATGACTGTCAGCATGCCGTTTTCGGCACCTGCCTGGCCACCGGAGACAGGGGCGTCGATGAAGCCGCAGCCCTTGTCCCTGGCGGCTGCGTGAAGTTCATGGGCAACCTCGGCGGATGCCGTGGTGTTGTCGATGAAGATCGCCCCCTGTTTGAGACCGTGAAAGGCGCCGTCCGTGCCGGTGGTTATGGAGCGCAGGTCATCGTCGTTGCCGACACAGGCAAAAACGAAATCGCAGCCTTCGGCCGCCTCCTTCGGTGTTTTTGCAAAGCTGCCGCCATATTCCGCAGCCCATTTCTCGGCCTTGGCGGTCGTCCGGTTATAGACCGTGACTTCATGTCCGCCCTTGGTCTTCAGGTAACCCGCCATCGGATACCCCATGACGCCCAGACCGATGAATGCAACCTTTGCCATGACGATGCTTCCCTCTCAGACGAAGGCCCGGTGGTGAGCCGGGCCTCTGGAAATGATTGTTCAACATGGTTTTAGGGCATTTGCGGCGGGCTGTCAGCCTATCCGGTGGCTTCAGGCCCAGTAGGGCCGGCGCCACCACAGCCGGGCATGGCGTTCCCGCTTTGCCGTCTCCGCATCGAGATGCCGCTGGGTGTGCGGGTGGGGCCTGGTGTTGGAGGAAAAGCGGCTTGCTTCCAGAAAGCTGCGTGCATAAATTTCCAACATGATCTTACATCCTCTTGCCGGTGTTGCTGGCATTAAGATGGCTTGTATGCTCTGATGGCGCCAGTCAGGAAGTTTTTCAAAATGTAAGGTCAGATTACATATGGACTGGAGAACGCTTCCCTCGCTCGGCAGTCTCAGAACCTTTACCGCCGTCGCAGAGACCAAAAGCCTCAGTGCCGCCGGGCGTGAACTGAATGTCACGCATGCGGCCGTGAGCCAGCAGGTCAAGGGACTCGAGCAATTCCTGGGTTTGAAGCTGATGGTCCGGGAGGGCAGGGGCATTGCGCTGACACCCGAAGGCCGGCAGCTTTACCAGGGCTTGAGCGAAGGCTTCGCAACAATCCTGGAAACAGTCGGGGAGTTGCTGCGCGAGGACCTTTCCCGTCCGCTCAACATCACGACGACGCCGTCTTTTGCAATAAGCTGGCTCATGCCGCGGATCAGCGATTTCCGGCACAAGCATCCGGACATCGAGTTGATGATCAATCCGACCGCGGATGTTGTCGAACTTCGCCCTGGCGGCGTCGACCTCGCCGTTCGTTTCGGCAAGGGGGATTGGCCCGGCCTCGAGGCAGAGATTTTCATTCCCACCAATTTTGCCATTGTCGGTGCCGACTGCCTGATCAAGGACAAGAAGATCGAACAGCCGGAGGACATTCTCCAGTTTCCCTGGCTTCAGGAATACGGCACCAACGAACTGACGGTCTGGCTC